>UMIN01037823.1_pt1 | contig 15115 bp, 12 predicted proteins | sample 1965811 | NCBI WGS metagenome assembly UMIN01 (sample SAMEA4836123, study PRJEB28245) | human gut metagenome | biome: gut microbiome; material: fecal sample | place: Denmark | collected 2008
CTTGTCCAGTACATCTGAACGGATATAACTTGGAAGTCTTAATTCCTCCGGTGAAATGAGTACGAAACGGATACCCGGATATCTTACCAGTGCATGGATCAGGGAATGTACCGTACGACCGAATTTTAAATCTCCGCAGAGACCGATGGTCATATTATCCAGGCGTCCTTTCAAAGAGCGAATCGTAAGAAGGTCCGTCAGTGTCTGTGTCGGATGCTGATGTCCACCGTCGCCGGCGTTGATTACCGGAATTGTGGAATGCTTGCATGCAACCATCGGCGCGCCTTCTTTTGGATGACGCATGGCACAGATATCTGCATAGCAGGATGTCATGCGGATAGTGTCAGATACGCTTTCTCCTTTTGCAGCAGAGCTGGAATCAGCAGAAGAAAAACCTAGAACGTTACCTCCAAGATTGAACATTGCCGCCTCATGGCTTAAACGGGTACGTGTACTAGGTTCATAAAATAAAGTTGCCAGTGTTTTCCCCTCACAGGCATGTGCATATTTTGCACGGTTGACTTCGATATCATTAGCCAGATCCATCAATTTATCCAGTTCTTCCACGGAAAAATCCAGTGGACTCATCAAGTGTCTCATAAAAAACCTCCTCTTTACATTGCAGCTTCTCTACAAATTCTTCATACATCATATACTAAACAGGGGAGATTTTCAACGCCTTGACAAAATTTTTTCAAAGAAGAGTCCGGCGCCAAACCAATAGGGAGCATAGTCCAGTCGGATCAGCCCGTTAATATTTAACGGAGCATGACTGTAATCCCATGGACAGGCGTTGTATTTCTTTAGAAAAGATCCTGTGAGGTACTCGCCGAAAAAAATGCAGCACGTATATACACTGCCGCGCAAGAGCACGCTCTTGCCTTTTAAAGCGTGACAGACAGGTGTCAGTAAAGATGCCATTCCATAGATCGGAAACATCCAGATAGATGTATTTCCCATTAATTTCGGATTTTCATTTTTTAATGAATGAAGACCGGTGAATAAGATTTCCATGCACCAGCCACAGGTTCCGCAAGTTAAAAATTTATTCTTCATATCAGAGAGTATGGGTCAGAATAGTAGATTTTATGCAAAAAATGTATTATAATGCAACAAGACCGAATAAAGAAGGAGACGATATTATTGGAAACATTAGAGGAACTGAGAGTAAAGTTAGATGAGATTGACGATCAGATTGTAAATTTATACGAACAGCGTATGGAAATCTGTGCCCATGTGGGTGAATATAAGATTCAGACAGGGAAAAAGGTGCTGGACAGACAGAGAGAAAAAGAGAAACTGGAGAACGTAGCCGGTAAGGCATCTAATCCATTCAATAAAAAAGGAGTTACAGAGCTGTATGAACAATTAATGTCCATGAGCCGGAAGCTTCAATACGAACAGCTTGTACAGGCAGGGGCACTTGGAAGATTGCCGTTTATTCAGGTGGACTCACTGGACGCTGATCAGGCAAGAGTTGTATTTCCCGGAACAGAAGGAGCTTACAGTGAAGCTGCAATGAAGCGTTATTTCGGTGAAAACTGCAACAGCTTCTATGTGAGAACTTTCCGTGAGGCGATGGAAGCCATTGAGGACGGCGCGGCAGATTTTGCTGTTCTTCCAATCGAAAATTCCACAGCAGGTGCAGTGGACGAGATGTATGATCTGTTGGTTGAATTTGAAAATTATATTGTGGGTGAAACGGTGATTCCGATTCGCCATACACTGTCCGGCCTTCCGGGCGCTTCTCTTAAAGACGTTAAGACTGTGTATTCCAAAGGTGTGGCGCTTATGCAGGCAACACATTTTCTGGATGCCCACAGCAGCTGGCAGAGAATCAATGTGGCAAATACTGCAATCGCGGCAAAGAAGGTGGTAGAGGATCAGGACCCTTCCCAGGCGGCTGTATGCAGCGCGTATGCGGCAAAGGTTCACGGCCTTCAGGTGCTTGTAGACAATATTAATGATAACGAACATAATTCTACACGTTTTATTGTAGTTACCAACCAGAAAATCTTCTTGAAACATGCCTCGAAGATCAGTATCTGTCTGGAGGTATCCCATGAAAGCGGCTCACTGTACCGTGTGTTGTCGCATTTTATTTACAATGATCTGAACATGACAAAGATAGAATCAAGACCTATAGAAGGAAGAGACTGGGAATACCGGTTTTTCATTGATTTTGAAGGAAATATGGCAGATGGAGCAGTAAAAAATGCAATCCGGGGACTGCGGGAAGAATGTAGAAACCTTCGGATACTGGGTAATTATTAGAAGGACAGACAAGAGAAAACAGAAAGGATGAGACGGTGATGAGAACGAATGAATTGATGTTATATAAACATATGGAAAATGGCCGGATTCTGGAAGACATGACATTTCTTATGGATCACTATGATAATGAGTATTATAATTCAGAGGACTTGAAAGGTCTCTTGTTTGAGATGGTCAATGAACTGTTGGAAATGACAGTCAGTCATGGGTTTGAAGGAAATCTGTGGCATAACTATCTGACGTACCTGCTTGCTACCCATGAAAATGCTTACAGTACCTCCTGCGAGATTACCGGAGAGGTAGAAGGAAGCATTAATTTTGCAGCACTTCATGATTTCGTTATTTTTAAAGAATTATTCGATTATGATTTTACATCTATGGAAGAGGTGTTAGGAGCGGACTGCCTTGATATGATTCGGCATTATGAGGGGACAAGTGGTCACGGGAAGGTGTTTAACAAGCGTATTCGTGACCGGATCTGTGAGCTTAGCATACATCTTGCAAGCAGCGCCTCACCGGAACAATTCAAAGAGATCGTGACCGGATTTTACAAGGAATTCGGTGTGGGAAAGCTTGGCCTACATAAGGCATTTCGCATAGAACATACAGAAGAAGGAGCCAGAATCGTTCCGATTACCAAGATTGCACATGTACACCTTGATGATCTTGTAGGTTATGAGCTTGCGAAGAAAAAACTGATAGATAATACGGAGGCGTTCGTTGCAGGAAAGCGGGCAAATAACTGTCTGCTGTTTGGTGATGCGGGAACCGGAAAATCGACATCGATCAAAGCAATCCTGAATCAATATTACGATCAGGGACTTCGTATGATTGAAGTGTACAAGCATCAGTTTCAAGATCTGAACGACATCATTGCACAGATAAAAAACAGAAATTACAAATTTATCATCTATATGGACGATCTGTCTTTTGAGGAGTTCGAGATTGAATATAAGTATTTAAAGGCTGTCATCGAAGGCGGTCTGGAACGAAAACCGGATAATATTCTGATCTATGCAACTTCAAATCGAAGACATCTGATCCGAGAAACCTTCCGTGATAAGGAAGACCGGGATGAAGAACTTCATACAAATGATACCGTACAGGAAAAACTGTCGCTGGTTGCAAGATTCGGTGTGACCATTTACTTCGGAAAGCCTGCAAAGAAAGAATTCCAGGAGATTGTCAAAACACTTGCACAGAGAAATGAACTTGATATTCCGGAGGAAGAACTTCTGCTGGAAGCAAATAAATGGGAATTAAGCCACGGCGGGCTGTCCGGAAGAACTGCACAGCAATTTATCGATTATCTGATGGGAACGAGATAGAAAGAACATGAAGAAAGATTTGACACAAGGGAAGGTACAAAAGACACTGCTTGTATTTGCAGGTCCCATGATTGTTGGGAACCTGCTTCAGCAGTGTTATAATATTGCAGACACACTGATTGTGGGAAGATATCTGGGAGCAGGAGCGCTGGCGGCTGTAGGAACAGCTTATAGTCTCATGACCTTTTTAACTTCCATTTTAATTGGACTGTGTATGGGGTGTGGGAGTATCTTCTCTTATTATTATGGGAAAAAAGATGACGGGAAGATGCAAGAGAGTATGTTTACCTCTTTCTTATTCGTAGGTGTGATTGCTGTTGTTATGAACGTAATTGTATTTGTGGGGGTTGATGTTATCTTAAAGATGCTTCAGATTCCGGCAGATATATATGAGATTATGAAAGAATATACATGGGCGGTATTCTGGGGAATCTTTTTCGTATTTCTCTATAATTTTTTTGCATTTCTTCTCCGGGCAGTGGGAAATTCCCTGACTCCGTTATTGTTCCTTGGTGCGGCATCTGTCTTAAATATTGTGCTGGATCTACTCTTCGTTGTGAGCTTTGATATGGGAGTTTCCGGAGCGGCGTGGGCAACTGTATCGGCTCAGATGCTGGCAGGTATCGGCATTGCAGTATATACGTGGGTGAAAGAACCAAGTCTTCGGTTCTTCCGCGTGAATAAGAGAGAATTTTCCGGTGAAAAATGGCAGAGGGTGAAAGCTTCTTTGCCGGAAGTGATGCGCTTCTCACTGGCAGCCAGTATCCAGCAGTCGGTCATGAATTTTGGAATCTTAATGATCCAGGGGCTGGTGAACAGCTTCGGAACTTCCGTTATGGCAGCATTCGCTGCGGCGGTCAAAATTGATTCGTTTGCCTATATGCCGGCGCAGGAATTCAGCAATTCCTTCTCCATCTTTACTTCACAGAATACCGGGGCAGGAGATAAAAAAAGAGTCTGCGAAGGAGTACGCACCTCTGTAAAACTGTCTATCAGCTTCTGTCTGGTGGTATCGGTGTTGATCTTCCTCTTTGCAAAGTACTTGATGATGATCTTTGTGCATCCTGAAGAGACGGAGATTATCCGGATCGGTGTAGAGTATCTTCGGATCGAAGGAAGCTTCTACTGCGGTATCGGGCTTCTGTTCCTGTTCTATGCTTACTATCGTGGAATCGGAAAGCCGGAGATGTCTGTTGTGCTTACAGTGATCTCACTGGGAACCCGTGTGGCGCTTTCCTATGCACTGGCTCCGATCCTGGGCGTGCGGGTAATCTGGTGGTCCATTCCCATCGGATGGATGCTGGCAGACCTTACGGGGGGAGTGTATATGAAGAAATATAGATATGGTCTATAGAAAGAGAGGACTTATTGAATAGATACATTAGTAAAATATACTAATGTACAATGATTACTAAAAAGACACCTTAAAAAATATGCAAAACAACGAAATGTGTCAGTTTTCGACACGAATCTTGAAAAAAATATGCGGGGGATATAATATAAAAGATGTAGGGCTGTTGTTTTGTGATGAGGAATGAGAAACAAAATGGTGTTAATGTTAGAGAACAAAGGAAACAAACATATAAAACTGGCATTTCAGAACATGAAAGTAATGCCAGTTTTTTTCGCGTGTACAGATATGAAGTGTGCCGCTTATGAGGGAGAGTAAAGCATGAAATATATGGAAGGGAAAAAAGTAGATCAGAAAAAGAAAAATGAAATTCGGAGAAGATATTGCATTGTATGTATGATTATTGCCTTTGCATCGGCAACTGTGATGTGGGAGCTATATAATTATAAAATATGGAATGAACATACGCAGGTTGTGAAGCAGATTATTCTCGTGGGAGGATTATATACATTTACTTATTGGTTCTTCGTGAAAATGTATCAGGGACATAAAATAGGAGTGTATCGACTGACAGAGCTGGCATATTTCCAATTATTGTCCTATGGCATGGCAGATGCTTTTATGGTACTGGCTTCTATGTTCTGGTTTCGGAAAATATCAATTAAATTTATTGTTATTGCACTGATTATGCTTGTGGCTCAAATCGGAATTAACGGTGTATGTATTTTTATATCTAATCGTGCATGGATGCAATATGATGAACCGCAGAAAATTGTTATTATATATGGAGATGAGGGTTATCTGTCCATAGTAAGAAAAATGAAAATAAAACCGTATCGGTATAATATACAACAATGCTATTCTGATACTGCGTCAATGGAAGAAATCACGCAGGCAATTCTTGCATGTGATCGCGTCTATTTGTACAGAGTAAATGAAACAATGCGTTATAAACTGGTCTTGTATTGTAATGCTATTTGCAAAGATATTTATCTGAGCCGTGAGATTGAAGAACTTATTACAATGGGGTATGATATCTCACATTCATTTGATACGCCATTTATCAGAACAAGCAGAAATAGAGTAAAATGGTATTATCCGGTTGTGAAGAGAACTGCCGATATATTGCTGTCGGGGATAGCGATTGTTGTCGCATCACCGGTAATGCTGATCGTTACCATAGCGATCAAATTATACGATCGGGGACCGGTTCTCTATAGCCAGATCCGATTGACAGAAGGACATAGGACATTTAAAATATATAAATTCCGCAGTATGATTACAGATGCGGAAAAGCACGGTGCAAGGCTTGCCTCACAAAATGACAGCCGGATTACACCAATCGGAAAAATAATCCGGGCAACGCGACTGGATGAGCTTCCACAGCTATTTAATATATTTCTGGGAGATAGCGGTATAATAGGAACAACCAAGAAAAACCTTGATTTTACAGGGGTTTCGCTGGCTTAGTCGAATCTGGTTATGATGATTTTTCTGCATGGTTGTGTCGGTTAAGCAAGGGGAACGGAATAAATGAATGGTTTCTTGGATGCTTATTTTGACCCACACTATAAGCTGAAAAATTATGATAAGGAGGTTTGACCTAGCCTGCGAATGATCTTTAAATAGAACATTCACAGGCTAGTTGTCGTGTTAAGGACTCCAAAATTGTTGGGGGGGGGGGTAATGGACTATATGAAAAGGAAAGATTGTAAGAATGAATATGAGAAACAAGTAAGAACAATTATCTTCATTGAACGATGAAAATTTAAGTTTTTAACAAAAAAAGAAAATGCAGGAAAAGTAAGATTAAAACCTGCGGATGGAGAAATACAAATGAAATATAAGAAGCGTAATGTTCGATGGATGTTGGTTGTATACGATTTGCTTGTGTATGAATTATCAGCGGTGTTGCTTTTAGGACTTTATGGTGGAAATGATAAACTTTCCATTTCAGGTATGATGCAGCAGATGGTTCTTGCACTGTTATGTGTATTTTCAATTAGATTGATTGGAAATGTATATGGACAGATTTGGAGATATGGCGGTATCCAGTGTTATATTCGATTGCTATATACAGATGCAATAGCATTTTTTGTCTATTTGATCTTAGAACTGATTCTTCCAGTTGAAAAAATTACATTTGCGAGAATGCTGTGTTTGATCAGTATAAATCTCTTAGGCGCATTGGCATTAAGGATGATGTACAGATATGCATATAAATGTAGTAATCAGGAAACTAAGCAGGGAAGATTTTTAGCTTCCTTATTATATACATTCGGCAGAGTAAAGAAAGGAAATGATAAAGAAGTCCAGAAAATCAAAATAGCAATAATTGGAGCTGGACGTGTAGGCGTAAGCTTTGCGGAAGATCTTCTGAATAGTGATGAAGCGGCATACATTCCGAGATGTTTTATTGATATTAATGAAAATAAAGTAGGTCGTGAAATTCAAGGATTACCGGTATGGTCAGAAGATGAAGCAACATTTAGAAAATTGAATGAGTACGAAGTACAGGAAATTGTATTTGCCATACCGTCAATGGATGCAGAAAAGAAGAAAACATTATATGAATACTATAAAAATGCTGGATATAAATTAAAAGTTTATGATTATCCGACTGTTTATGCGGCAGGAGGAAAGCGACATTTAAGAGAATTTGATATTGAGGAATTACTGTTCAGAAAGCCATTGGTGGTATCTGATGAGCATACAAATGAATATTACAAAAGAAAAGTTGTTTTGATTACTGGTGGTGGCGGTTCCATTGGATCGGAGCTGTGTCGTCAGTTGGCAAAGATGCAACCGAAACAGATTGTTATTTTGGATATTTATGAAAATGGTGCATACGATGTTCAGCAGGAATTAAAAATTGCATATGGAAATACTTTAAATCTTCAGATTGAAATTTGTTCTATTACACACAAGAAAGCACTGGAACATGTATTTGCTAAGTATCATCCACAGATTGTAATTAATGCAGCAGCACATAAGCATGTGCCTTTAATGGAACATAACTGTATCGAAGCCATCTATAACAATGTATTTGGAACACAGAATCTGGTAGAACTTTGTGAAAAATATGAAGCCGAACGTTTCATGATGGTATCAACGGACAAAGCGGTTAATCCTACGAATGTTATGGGTGCTACCAAGAGAATGTGCGAAATGATTGTACAGAGTGCAAGTACGCATGGAAAAGTGAAGTACAGTGCGACACGTTTTGGAAATGTATTAGGTAGTGCGGGGTCAGTTATTCCGTTATTTAAACGTCAGATAGCTAATGGAGGACCGGTTACAGTTACAGATAAGCGAATTATCCGATATTTTATGACTATCCCAGAAGCATCACAGCTTGTACTTCAAAGTGGAGCTATGGCAAATAATGGAGAGCTTTTTGTATTGGATATGGGACAGCCTGTAAAAATAATGGATTTGGCAGAGAATATGATTCGATTGTCTGGTGTACAGGGAATTGAAATTGTGGAAACAGGATTAAGACCGGGAGAAAAGTTATATGAAGAATTGTTGGTTAAAACAGAAGAATTAGATAAAACAAGTAACAGCATGATATTTATTGAGCGTGATTCAGCATTAAGTCCGGAAGAAATTAATACTCGTCTGAATATGCTTAGAGAAGTTTGTGAAACAGGAGATGACTCACAGGCAAGAGAAGTATTAAGAAAAGCTGTACCAACATTTAAAAAGCCGGAAGAAGTTAATCGAGCTGCTGAATTTGTTGTACATCAAAAAAAGAGTGAGCCTGAAAGGGAAGAAGCAGTAGCTATATAAAATATAACAAGATTGTATTTTTATAAAAATACGGGAAGGACGCATATGCATTACGAAACAAAATCAATATTAGACAAAATCAAAGGTTCTATTATTTTGGCAACAGAAGAGGGCGAACAGGAATATGCAAATATTGATGCAATTCCAGAGAGTCTATTGGATGCTGAAATGATTGTTAGTGCTATTGAGGCAAGGGATTGCAAAATTGTTCTTTATTTAAAAAAGAATGAAATAGTCAAAAATGATCTGAATGCAGATTGGGTAAAAGAAGAGGTAGGAAGAACGGGTGTTGAGCCAGGCTTTTTCTAAAATAATCAGTCAGATAAAAGGAGGAAACGATATTATGAAGATTCCATTTTCACCGCCAGATATAACAGAAAAAGAAATTGAACAGGTTTCAGAAGCATTAAGATCCGGATGGATTACAACTGGGCCTAAGACAAAAGAATTAGAGAGAGAGGTTGCAGATTTATGCGGAGTAAATCGTGCTGTTTGTCTTAATTCGCAGACAGCATGTGCAGAAATGACCTTGCGTTTATTAGGAATTAAAGAAGGAGATGAAGTCATTACATGTGCGTATACATATACTGCAAGTGCGTCTGTAGTATGCCATGTAGGGGCAAAACTTATTTTAATTGATACTCAGAGAGATTCTCTTGAAATGGATTATAAGCAGTTGGAAAATGCGATTACTGAAAAAACAAAAGTAATTATTCCAGTAGATCTCGGTGGAGTGCCATGTGATTATGATAGGATTTTTTCTATTGTAGAACGTAAGAAAGACTTGTTCCATCCGGCAAATAAAATACAGGAAAGCATCGGCAGAGTGATTATTATGGCAGATGCAGCACATGCTTTTGGTGCAACCTGGAAAGAGAAACCAGTTGGAAGTATTGCAGATTTTTCAAATTTTAGCTTCCATGCAGTTAAGAATTTTACAACTGCAGAAGGTGGCGCCGCTGTTTGGAAAGATATTGATGGAATTGATAACGAAGAAATTTATCATCAGTATCAGTTGTTATCACTTCATGGTCAGTCAAAAGATGCACTTGCGAAAACGCAGCTTGGGGCATGGGAGTATGACATCGTTGGACCTTGGTTTAAATGTAATATGACTGATGTTGTAGCTGGCATCGGACTGGCACAGATGAAGAGATATAAAGGTTTGCTTGAACGTCGAAAAGAAATCATAGGAAAATATGATGCAGCATTTAAGCCAATCGGAATAGAGGTATTAAATCACTATACGGAAAACCACCAGTCATCTGGGCATTTGTATATAACAAGAGTTCCGGGAATTACGTTGGAGCAGAGGCATGAGATTATCGTGAAAATGGCAGAAGCAGGTGTTGCCTGCAATGTGCATTATAAGCCGTTGCCAATGATGACTGCATACAAAAATATGGGATTTGATATTAAAGATTATCCTAATGCATATAAAAGATTTGAAAATGAGATTACTTTACCGCTTCATACAAAACTTACAGATGAAGAAGTGGATTATGTGATCAAGCAGTTTAGTAGAATTGTGAAAGAATATATTTAAATGTGATAGAAGAAATAGGAGATACAGATGTTACGAGAATGGGAGAAATTACCAAAATTTATGCAGACGGAGGAAGTTCGTCCATATTATGACAGTTTAAAAAAGAAAAAAATTAGTTTGGCTTTAAAAAGAGGATTTGATGTATTTGCTGCATCTGTTATGCTCGTAACATTTTCTCCTGTATTAATTGCTATCTCAATTATGATTGTAAGAGATTCTAAAGGAGGAGTGTTTTATCGTCAGGAGCGTGTTACACAATACGGAAGAAAATTCAAGATATTTAAATTCCGAACAATGGTTGCTAATGCAGATAAAATCGGCACCCAGGTTACCGTATCCAATGACAGTAGAGTTACGAGGGTAGGCGAAAAACTTCGTAAATATCGTTTGGATGAATTGCCGCAGTTAATAAATATTATTTTAGGCGATATGACGCTTGTAGGAACCAGACCGGAAAGTACGCATTATGTAAAGAAGTATACACCGGAAATGTTTGCTACGTTGTTATTACCGGCGGGAGTTACATCTGAGGCGAGTATAAAATATAAAGATGAAGCGGAGTTATTGGATAAAGCAGACGATGTGGACAAAGTATATGTAGAAAAAGTTCTTCCGGAGAAGATGAAATACAATCTTGAAAGTATTAGGAAATTTAGTTTTATACATGATATAGGAACAATGATAAAAACAGTTTTTGCAGTGATTAGGTAGGGAGTGTGTATGGAAAAAGGATTAGTATCAGTTATTACGCCAACATATAATTGTGCGAAGTTTATAGGGGAAACAATTGAATCTGTTCAGACACAAACTTATCAGCAATGGGAAATGATTATTGTTGATGATTGTTCGACAGACAATACAAAAGAAATTGTCGATAAATATATAAAAGAAGATAGTAGAATAAAATATTTTTGCTTAGAAAATAACTCTGGAGCTGCCGTTGCGAGAACAAAAGCAATGGAGTTGGCAAATGGGGAATATATGGCTTTTTTAGATTCTGATGATATTTGGCCAGAAGAAAAATTGAAAAAGCAATTAGCATTTATGAAAAAGTATGATGTTGCATTTTCTTGTACAGCGTATGAACAAATTGATGAAAATGGAAAATCGTTAAATAAAATTATAAAGACAGTACCAAAGGCTGATTATAATCGAGTGCTTTTAGATTGCCCGGTAGGAAATTCTACGGTTATGTACAACGTAGAAAAGATGGGGAAATTTGAAGTCCCTAATATTAGAAAACGAAATGATGATGCTTTGTGGCTTCAAATGTTAAAAAAAGGAAAGTACATTTATGGTATGAAATCGGTACTTATGAAATACCGCATAAGACAAAATTCTATTTCAAGTAATAAATTTAAGGTGATTAAATATCATTGGATTTTATATAGAGATATAGAACATCTGAGCATAGCCAGAAGTGTTTTTCATATAGCATATTGGTGTGTAATTAAGGTTTTAAAGATTAAATAAAATGTAGGACAGGTTGAAAAATAGAAATGGATAGAAATTCGATTTTATATAAAGTAAGAAGACAAGGACAAGTGATTGCACATAAGATTATGCCAGATGAATTTATGTGTAAAGTATATTCAAAAATACTTTTGAAAAAAAGTGTAGATTTAAAAAATCCTAAAACATTTAATGAGAAGATCCAATGGTTAAAAATACATGATTATCCACAGAATAAATTGGTAATTCAGGGAGCTGATAAATATTTAGTTCGGCGATATGTAGAAGATAAAGAATTAGGAGATATTTTAGTTCCTTTATTGGGAGAGTGGGACTCGGCAGAAAAAATAGACTGGGATCAGTTGCCAGATAAATTTGTATTAAAGTGTAATCATGGTTGTGCGTACAATATATTGTGTGCTGATAAAAGCAAATTTGATAAAAAGAATGCTATAAAACAGTTAAATAAGTGGATGAAAGAAGATTTCGGAGCTTTTAACATTGAAAAACATTATTCACAGATTAAGCCACATATTACATGTGAAGAATATTTGGGAGAATGTATTACGGATTACAAATTCTTTTGCTTTAATGGAGAACCGAAGTATATATATGTATCAACTGATTTGGTATATGATAGAGAAGCACAAATTGGTTTTTTCTATTTAGATGGAAAGAAAATGCCGATGAAGAGAGAAGACTATACTGATATTCCTAATATTAGTTTGCCATCTTTTTATAGTGAAATGAAAGAGGCTGCCAAAATATTGTGTAAAGATTTTCCATTTGTACGTGTTGATTTCTTTTTAGCAAATGATAAATATTATTTTGCTGAATTAACTTTTACACCAAGTGGTGGAATGATGCCATTTAATCCGGATAAGTATGATTTAGAATGGGGAAATATGTTAGATATTTCCGATTTAGTTCGGGGGGGGGTATAAAGTAATAGTTATTATATCGAGCTACAAAATATCCCCTCAATTATTGGCGGCATAATGGAAGAGATACTTTAGAGATACTGTAATAGTTAAAAAATTAGAAGTGGAGTAATTGAAATGATAAGAATTTTACAAATTATGGATAACATTGCTGTTAGCTCAGGGGTTTCTTCCGTTGTTATGAATATTTATAGGAATATAAATAGAGAAATGATACAGTTTGATTTTTTAGTTTCAAATCAAGCAGAAAGATCATATGAAGAGGAAATAAAAAGTTATGGTGGAAAAATATATTATACGGGGAATCCATTATCACCTAAAACATTAATTAGCACTTGCATAAAAAATAAACGGTTTTTTAAAGAAAATAGTGTGAATTATGTTGCAGCACATTTACACTCTCCAACCATAACAGATATGACTATAAAATATGCAAATAAATATGGTATAAGAAATATTATTATGCATAGTCATTCAACAATGTTTTCTAGTAATCGCTTAAAGACGATTGTGAATACATATTTGCAAAGGAATATTCCCAAATATGCAAACTTATATTTTGCTTGTTCAACGGAAGCAGCAGAGTTTTTATATGGAAAAGAATTTTGTAAAAAAAATAAGATTGAATTAATCAAAAATGCTGTAGAACCAGAAAAGTATTTGTTTGATGCAGAAAGTAAAAGGAACATTATAAATGAATGGGGATGGAATGGTAATACAGTAGTCGTTCATGTTTCAAATTTTAGTCCAATAAAAAATGTAGCTTTTCTTATACCAGTTATTGAAAAAGTGATAGAACACAGAAAAGATATTCGATTTTTATTTATCGGTGATGGGACAACTAAAAATGATATAGAAACAAATATAAATAGCAAGAATTTGCAAATGTATTGCAAGTTTTTGGGTTCTACAAATAGAGTAAACTACTTCCTTAATGCTGCGGACGTATTGGTTTTACCATCAATAAAGGAAGGACTCCCAGTATCTGTAGTGGAAGCTCAAGCTAACGGTATACAGTGTTTAGTGAGTGATACTGTTACTAGAGAGGTAAATACTGGAAATGTTCAGTTTCTCTGTTTAGAAGAAAATGAATGGATAAATAAAATTTGTGAATGCAAAGCTATAAGTGACAGTGAAAGAACAAAGAAATGTATGGATTTTGAAAAGTCATGTTTTAATATAAAAAATGAGGTAAAAAGATTAGAGGAAATTTATCTTCATTTGGAACAATAAAATATGAACAATATCGAAAATGGAACGAATGAGGTAATTTAAATGTGGTTATATATATGCTTGATGCTATTTTTTATTTTGGCGAGTTGTAATAGAGGTCAATCAAAAATAAAATTATGGATTGGTGGTCTTATTCTATTTGTACTTATGGGATTTAAAAACAGTAGTGTTGGAAATGATACGCCAAATTATATTGAGTTGTTTAATAGATTAAAAAGAATGTCATCTGTAATAGATCCGACATCTCGTTTTGAAAAAGGGTATCAAGTATATAATAAACTATTAGGTCATTTTTTTGATAATTACCAAGTCCTTTTTATCATAACAGCAGCAATATGTATTGGCTGTATGTTATATGGAATATCAAAAAATTCCAAAAATTGGATGTACAGTTTGTTTTTGCTGATAGGATTCAGATTTTACTATTTCTTTTTGAGTGGATTAAGACAAAGTATCGCAGTATCAATAGTATTTGTTGCATATACATTTTTGGAAAAGAAGAAAGTGATACCATATATAGCATTAATAGTATTGGCAACTACATTTCATTTTTCAGCTTTTATTTTTATTTTTGCATGGCCCTTATCCAAAATGAAAGTAAATCAAGAAAGTGTAACGAAACTTCTTGGTGGAATATGTATAATATATGTATTTTTTGCATCATTGTTTAGCTGGGCATTAAGTAAACTCCCAGTGTATTACTCTGGATATTTGTTAACGGATGCGACATCTACAAATAATGTAGCAGATTTTATAGGTGCTATTATTCCAAGTATTTTCTTACTTTTTGCATATAGTATTAATTATGTAAGACGTACAAATTATACAAATACATTGTTGATGGAAGAATATGGGATAGAAGAATATTCTTTGAGTAATAGTAATCCAGATATGCAGATATTCTTTATGCTTATTGCTGGTGGTTTATCTTTGGTTGCAACAAGAGCTTCTATATTGGACAGAATGGTTCAATATTATTGGATATTTTCTATCTGCACGATACCTAATATGATATTTTCTATTGAGGATGATAGGAAGAGAACGGTGTGGTTTTTGGTAATTTCAGTATTTGTAATGGCATATAATATTATTTTATTGATCTATAGACCAGAATGGAATACTGTTGTTCCATATAAATTTTGTTGGTAAAGTAAAAATTGAATAATCCGGTGTCCGTGTCCCTGCTGTCCGGTGACAG
>UMIN01024092.1_pt1 | contig 15060 bp, 11 predicted proteins | sample 1965811 | NCBI WGS metagenome assembly UMIN01 (sample SAMEA4836123, study PRJEB28245) | human gut metagenome | biome: gut microbiome; material: fecal sample | place: Denmark | collected 2008
AGAATCAGAGCGAGACGAAGCCGCCGCCCGGCAATTTGCCGAACGGTTCGGGCTTCGCTTTGCTGTTTTCCGGGAAGATGTGGCCGCCTTGGCCCGCCGGGAAGGATTAGGGCTGGAAGAATGCGGCCGAAAGGTGCGTTACGACTTTTTCCAGTCTCTGACACCGGGGGAGAATGACCGGATCCTCACCGCTCACAACGCCAACGATAACGCCGAAACGGTGCTGCTTCACCTATGCCGGGGGGCGTCTTTGCCGGGGCTGCTGGGGATCCCTTACTGCCGGGGGAAAATCCTGCGGCCGTTTTTGAAGGTGTCCCGAAAGGAGATCGAGGAGTACTGCCGAGAACAGGGGCTTTCCTACGTGACGGACAGCACCAACCTGTCCCGAGAGTACGCCAGAAACAGGGTTCGTCTGGAAGCCATGCCTGCCCTGGAGGAAGTGAACCCTGGATTCCTGGAGGCTGTGTCCCGCATGGTGGAGACACTTTCCCAGGACCAGGCCTTTCTGGAAAGGGAGGCGCGGGCTCTGCTGGAGCGGTGCCGAGTGTCTTGGGGTCTGGATGGGCGGCGGCTCCGGAAAGCACCACCTGCTTTGAAAAGCAGGGTGTTGTTGGCTTTTTGGGAAGAGCGGGGAGGACCTGCTCTGGAAAAGAAGCACTTGGACGCCTTGTTCCGCTGTTTGGAACGGGACGGCGAAGCGGACTTACCCGGCGGCGTACGAGCTCGGATGTCACAAGGGGTGCTGTCCTTGGAGGAACCGGGCGGACAGGAAGGCTTTTCCAGGGACGTATCCCTGGGATGTACTCCTCTCCCATGCGGGAAGGAGCTGTTTTTGGAGGTAAAAAGCCTCTCAGAGGGGCTAGATAAGCCAAAAATTCATAATTTGTTGTTTAAAAACGCTTTGGACTATGATATAATTACAGGCAATTTAAGGGCCCGCTCTCGGCTGTCGGGTGACCGTTTTTCCCCGGCGGGGCGGCGGGTGTCTAAAAGTCTGAAACAGTTGTTTCAGGAAAATAAGGTCCCACTTTCCCAGAGAAACCGGACCGTACTGCTGGAAGCGGACGGGCGTCTGGTGTTTTGCGAGGGAGTGGGCCCAGCTGAGGGCTTCCAGGTGACGGACCGCACGAAGCGGGCGTTGCTGGTGGAGGTCCGCGAGGGAAACATGCTTGAGAAATTGCGGGAATAAGGGAGAAATGGAATATGGCAATGGAACTGGACATGCGGAAGGACATTGAAAGCGTATTGTTTACCGAGGAACAGATCCAGGAGATCGTCCAGCGGGTCGGCGGGGAGATCTCCCGGGATTACGCGGGGAAAAACCTGCTTCTGGTCAGTGTGCTGAAGGGCTCTGTGGTGTTTATGGCCGACTTGATGCGGGCTGTCACCATCCCTGCCCGGATCGATTTTATGGCCACCTCCAGCTATGGCTCCGGTGCCAAGACCTCCGGCGTGGTGAAGATCGTCAAGGACCTGGATCTGGAACTTGCCGGATATGACATCGTCATCGTGGAGGACATTCTGGACAGCGGCAAGACTCTGAGCTACCTGATGGAGCTGCTCCAGTCTCGGGGACCCAAGAGCATCCGCATCTGCACTTTGTTCGACAAGCCCGAACGCCGCGAGGTGGAGGTTTTCCCCACTTACGTGGGTGCCCAGATCCCCGATGCCTTCATCGTGGGCTATGGTCTGGATTTCGACGAAAAATACCGCAACCTGCCCTTTGTGGGAGTGTTAAAACCTTCCGTCTATGAATAAAGGGCCAAGAAAGCGGATAGAGTTTTACTGAAAGATATAGGAGGACAAATTCTTGGACAGCAATCAGAAAAAGATTCGAAACCTGCTGCTGTATATCGGGATCCCGGTGGTGGTGCTCTTCATCATCATCTTCCTGTTCAGCAACAGGACACCTCGGACAGCGACCTACAAGTATTCCGATATCATCAACTTCTTCGAAAGTCAGGAAGTGACGGAATACAAGCTGAATCTGGGCACCGGGGAAATGGCCATCAAGCTGGAGAACGGCGATGCAGTTAGCTACGTGCTGCCCAGTGTGGATCTGTTCTACATGGACGTGAAGGACGACATCGAGGCGTATAACAAGGTCCATGAGACCAAAATGGTCCAGGACATCATCCGTCCTGTAGAGACCAGCTGGTTTATCAGCCTGTTGCCCACGCTGATCCTGTTTGTGGGGCTGATCGTGTTCTGGATGTTCATGATGCGAAGGCTTGGCAGCAGCATGGGCGGCGACAAGCAGATGAACTTCGGCAAGGCCAAGATCAAGCAGATGAGCGACGAGAAGCGCAAGACCACTTTCGCCGATGTGGCCGGCGCCGATGAGGAAAAGGAAGAGCTGCGAGAGATCGTAGAGTTCCTGAAGAACCCCAATAAGTACAACACCCTGGGCGCTCGTATTCCCAAGGGCGTGCTGCTGGTGGGCCCTCCCGGTACTGGTAAGACATTGCTGGCCCGGGCTGTGGCTGGCGAGGCAGGCGTGCCTTTCTTCTCTATTTCCGGTTCTGACTTTGTGGAAATGTTCGTGGGCGTGGGCGCTTCCCGTGTCCGTGACCTGTTCGACAAAGCGAAAAAGAACCATCCCTGCATCATCTTCATCGACGAGATCGACGCTGTGGGCCGGCAGAGAGGCGCTGGCTTGGGCGGCGGCCACGACGAACGTGAGCAGACCTTGAACCAGTTGCTGGTGGAGATGGACGGCTTTGGCGCCAACGAAGGTGTCATCATGATCGCCGCCACCAACCGCCCTGACATTCTGGACCCCGCCTTGATGCGTCCCGGCCGGTTTGACCGCCAGGTGATGGTGGGCTATCCCGATATCAAGGGCCGTGAGGAGATCCTGCGGGTTCACGCTAAGGGCAAGCCTTTGGCTCCCGATGTGGTGCTCTCTACCATCGCCAAGTCCACCGCTGGCTTTACCGGCGCGGACCTGGAGAACCTTTTGAACGAAGCCGCCCTCCTGGCAGCCCGGAAGAACCATCGGGCTATCACTATGGAGGAGATCGAAGAGGCCACCATCAAGGTGGTGGTGGGCACGGAGAAGAAGAGCCGTGTCATGAGCGAGAAGGAAAAGAAGCTCACCGCTTACCATGAGGCGGGTCACGCTATCGCCACTTACTACTGCAAGACCCAGGATCCTGTCCACCAGATTTCCATCATTCCTCGTGGCATGGCAGGAGGCTATACCATGCATCTGCCCACGGAGGACCGGACTTACCGCAGCCGTGAGGAAATGCGGGAAGAATTGGTGGTGCTGCTGGGCGGCCGCGTGGCGGAAGCTCTGGTGCTGGATGACATTTCCACCGGTGCCTCCAACGATATCGAGCGGGCTACCAAGATCGCCCGTGCCATGGTGACCAAGTACGGCATGAGCGATAAGCTGGGCCCCATCACTTACGGCACCGACGACAGCAACCCCTTCCTGGGCAAGGAAATGGGCCACATCAGCAACTACTCGGAGCAGACCGCTTCCGAGATCGACGAAGAGATCCAGAGCATCATCTCCACCGCTTACGAAAAGACGGAGAAGATCTTGAAGGATCATATGGATGAGCTCCACCGGCTGGCCGGGGTGCTCTATGAGAAGGAAAAAGTGGACGGCGTGGAGTTCCAGCAGGTGATGGACGGCAATCTGCTTCCCAGCGGATCCATCCCCACCATGCCTCAGGACGCTCAGCCTCAAGAGGCTCTGCCTCAGGCGGAGGACGACGCTGCTCCCGGAGACGAAGTCTGATTTTTAAGAATATGGCAACCAAGGGAATGGTCACATTCCCTTTCTTGCTGTTTATAAGCATGTAAAGCGATTGGGCTTGACGGGTATACAGGAGGAACTATGGCAAAAAAACAGACCTATGGCAACGACAGTATCACCAGTCTGAAAGGTGCGGACCGTGTGCGTCTGCGCCCTGGGGTGATCTTTGGCTCCGATGGCATTGACGGCTGCCAGCACTCCATTTTCGAGATCCTGTCCAACTCCATCGACGAGGCCCGGCAGGGGTATGGCAAGGAGATCACGATTACACGGTTTTTGGACCATTCCGTCCAGGTGGAGGACCACGGCCGGGGCATCCCGGTGGACTACAACACCAAAGAGGAACGGTACAACTGGGAGCTGGTGTTCTGCGAGATGTACGCCGGCGGCAAATACAACAACACCTCCGGGGAGAACTATGAGTACTCTCTGGGTTTGAACGGTTTGGGCCTGTGCGCCACCCAGTACGCCGCGGAGTATATGGACGTGGATATCCGCCGGGATGGGTTTCGGTATACCCTCCATTTTGAGCGGGGAGAAAACGTAGGCGGCCTGCACAAGGAGAACTATTCCAAAAAGGACACCGGTTCGCTCATCAAGTGGAAGCCGGACCTGCAAGTGTTCACGGATATCGACGTGGCGCTGGACTACTACCTGGATATCTTAAAACGCCAGGCGGTGGTCAACGCTGGTGTCACCTTCCACCTGAAAAACGAAGTGTCTCCCGGCAAATTTGAGACCACCGACTTCTGCTATGAGAACGGCATTTTGGACCACGCCAAGGAGCTGGCGGGGGAGGACGCACTTACCCCAGTGCAGTTTTGGCAGAGCGAGAAAAAGGTGAAAGACCGGGAAGATATGGCCCTGTACAACGTGAAGATCAACGTGGCGGCAGCCTTCTCCAACCGGGTACACATGACGGAATACTACCACAACTCCAGCTGGCTGGAGCACGGCGGTGCTCCCGACAAGGCAGTGCGCAACGCCTTCGTGTATCAGATCGACGCCTACTTGAAGCAGAACGGCAAGTACAATAAGAACGAGAGCAAGATCACCTTCCAGGACGTGGAGGACTGTCTGGTGATCGTCATCTCCTCCTTCTCCACCCAGACTTCCTACGAGAACCAGACCAAGAAGGCTATCACCAACAAAGGTATCCAGGAGGCCATGGTGGAGATGCTCCGCCACAACCTGGAAGTCTACTTCATCGAGAACCCCTTGGATGCTGAGAAGATCGGCAACCAGGTGCTGGTGAACAAGCGCAGCCGTGAGGACGCGGAAAAGACCCGCCTGAACCTGAAAGGCAAGCTCACCGCCAAGATGGACATTACCGGACGTGTGGCTAAATTCGTGGACTGCCGTTCCAAGGACGTGTCGGAGCGGGAGATCTTCATCGTGGAGGGCGACTCGGCTCTGGGTTCGGTCAAGCAGGCCCGAGACCCCAACTACCAGGCGGTGATGCCCATCCGAGGCAAGATCCTCAACTGCCTGAAGGCGGACTACGACAAGATTTTTAAAAGCGAAATCATTACCGACCTGATCAAGGTGCTGGGCTGCGGCGTGCAGGTGAAGAGCAAGGCCAACAAGTCTATTGGCGCCTTCGATATTAACGCCCTGCGGTGGAGCAAGATCATCCTGTGCACCGATGCTGACGTGGACGGGTTCCATATCCGCACCATGCTGCTAACTATGCTCTACCGGCTGACCCCGGACCTGATCGAGCAGAACAAGGTGTTCATTGCGGAGTCCCCTCTGTATGAGATCACCTCCAAAGACAAGACTTATTTCGCCTACAACGAGCGGGAGAAGGAACAGTTCCTCCAGGAGCTGGAGGGGCAGAAGTTTACCATCCAGCGCAGCAAGGGTTTGGGTGAGAACGACCCGGATATGATGAACCTGACCACCATGAACCCCAAGACCCGCCGTCTGATCCAGGTGAAGCCTGGGGACGTGGAGCAGGCCGCGGAAATGTTTGACGTGCTGCTGGGGGACAACCTGACCGGCCGGAAGGACTACATCGCCCAGCACGGCAGCGAATACTTGGACGACCTGGACGTGTCCTGAGAGAAGGAGGAAAACACAGAGTATGGCAAAAAAACGACAGCAGCCCTCCCGGGGCGGATCCTCCAAAATGCAGGGCTTTATCGCCGGAGCGGGGGAGATCGTCCAGCAGGACATCAGCGATACCCTGCGGCAGAATTTCATGCCCTACGCCATGAGCGTCATCATGTCCCGGGCCATCCCGGAGATCGACGGCTTCAAGCCTTCCCACCGAAAGCTGCTTTACACCATGTACAAGATGGGCCTTTTGGGTTCCGCCAGGACCAAGAGCGCCAACATCGTGGGCCAGACCATGAAGCTGAACCCCCACGGCGACGCCGCCATCTACGACACTATGGTGCGGCTCTCCCGAGGGTATGAGGCGCTTTTACATCCCTATGTGGACTCTAAGGGCAACTTCGGCAAATTCTATTCCCGGGACATGGCCTGGGCCGCCTCCCGATACACGGAGGCTCGGCTGGACCCCATCTGCAAGGAGCTGTTCCAGGACATTGACAAGGACACCGTGGACTTTGTGGACAACTACGACAGCACCATGAAGGAACCCACCCTGCTGCCCGCCACTTTCCCCAGCGTGTTAGTTAACGCCAATACGGGCATCGCCGTAGGCATGGCCAGCAATATCTGTCCCTTCAACTTGGCGGAGGTGTGCCGCACCACCATCGCCCTGATCCGAGATCCGGAGGCGGACCTGTTCCAGACCATGCAGGCCCCCGATTTCCCCGGCGGCGGGCAGATCCTGTTTGACCGTGACCAGATGGGAAGCATCTACCAGACAGGCCGAGGCAGTTTCCGGGTGCGTTGCCGCTATTCCTACGACAAGAGCGCCAACTGCATCGACGTGACCCAGATTCCGCCTACCACCACCATCGAGGTGATCGTGGAGCGGGTCATCGACCTGGTGAAGCAGGGGAAGATCAAGGAGATCGCTGACATCCGAGACGAGACCGGCTTGGACGGCTTGAAGATCACCATCGACTTGAAGCGGGGCACTGATCCCGACAAGCTGATGCAGAAACTCTATAAGCTCACCACTTTGGAAGACAGCTTTGCCTGCAACTTCAACGTGCTCATCGGGGGAACACCCCGTGTGCTGGGAGTGCGGGAGCTTTTGGAGGAGTGGACGGCGTTCCGGGTGGAATGCGTCCGCCGCCGCACCTATTTCGACCTGCAAAAGAAAAAAGAAAAGCTCCACCTGCTGCAAGGCTTGCAGGTGATCCTGCTGGATATCGACAAGGCCATCCGCATCGTCCGGGAGACGGAGGAGGAAGCCGAGGTGGTGCCCAACCTGATGATCGGCTTCGGCATCGACCAGACCCAGGCTGAGTACGTGGCGGAGATCAAGCTGCGCCACTTGAACCGAGAGTATATCTTAAAGCGCACCCAGGAGATCGAGGAGCTGGAAAAAGCCATTGCGGAATTGGAGAGCATCCTCAGTTCCAAGGCCAAGGTAAAGACCATCATCGTCAAGGAGCTGGAAGAGGTGGCCCAGAAATACGGCCAGCCCCGCCGGTCCATGATCCTCTACGCCGATGAGGTGGAAGAGGTGGAGATCACCGAGGAGGTGCCGGAGTATCCGGTGAACCTGTTCTTCACCAAGGAGGGCTACTTCAAGAAGATCACTCCTCAGTCCCTGCGGATGAGCGGAGAGCAGAAGCTGAAGGAAGGGGACGAGATCGCCCAGCAGATGGAGGAGCAAAACAGCGCCGAGCTGCTGTTCTTCTCCGACAAATGCCAGGTCTACAAGATGAAGGCCAGCGATTTTGCCGACACCAAGGCCAGCGTCCTTGGTGAGTATATCCCCGCCAAAGCCCAGATGGACGAAAACGAGCGGGCGGTATACATGGCCGTCACCCATGAGTACGACGGGTATATGCTGTTCTTCTTCGAAAACGGCAAGGTGGCCAAGGTGGACATGAGCGCCTACCAGACAAAGCAGAACCGGAAAAAGCTGCTGAACGCTTACAGCGACAAGTCGCCCTTGGCGGCTGCGTTGTACGTGAAGGAGGACCAGGAAGTGCTTCTGACTGCTTCCTCCGGTCGGATGCTGCTGTTCCACACGGGACTCATTCAGCCCAAGACCACCAAAAACACCCAGGGCGTCCAGGCCATGAACCTGAAAAAAGGTCAGCGACTCATGAGCGTCCGGCTGTATGAGGAAGGGATGCTGAAAAATCCCAACCGCTATAAAAAGAACCTTCCTGCTCTGGGCGCGCTGCCCGACGGGGAGGAAAATACCGGAGAGCAGCTGAAGCTGTGATCCCCAGCATTTTTGGGACATGCCGCCATTTTTTGCGGTGTGTCCCTTTTTATGTCAAAAAATTAAAAGAAGAACGCAAATTTTTCCCTTGCGTGCGCTTCCGGTTTTGGGTATGATGGAAATAGAAATTTTAGGGAGGAATGTGCTATGAAATACCGCAATCCGTTGCTTCCCGGCTTTTACCCGGACCCCAGTGTTTGCCGGGTGGGGGAGGACTATTACCTGGTCAACAGCTCTTTTGAGTTCTTCCCCGGAGTGCCTCTGTGGCACAGCCGTGATATGGTGAACTGGGAGTCTCTGGGCTATGTGCTCACTCGCCGCAGTCAGCTGGAACTAGATGGTGCCCGAGTGTCCGGGGGAATTTTCGCCCCTACCATCCGCTTCCACAACGGAAAATATTACATGATCACCACCAACGTCACTCACGGTGGAAACTTTGTGGTCACTGCCGACGATCCCAAGGGACCTTGGTCCGACCCGGTGTGGATCGACCAGGGCGGCATCGATCCCTCCCTGTTCTGGGACGAGGACGGAAAGGTCTACATGCAGCGCACCCATACGGATGACCAGGGTGTGCAGTGCATCGGACAGTTTGAGGTGGACCTGGAAACAGGCAAGGTGCTGTCTGAAGTGCGGCCTATCTGGTACGGCACCGGCGGCAAGTGCCCTGAAGGTCCCCATATCTACAAGATCTTTGGCAAATACTACCTGATGATCGCCGAAGGCGGCACGGAGTACGGTCACATGGAGACCATTGCCCGCAGCGACTCTATCTGGGGTCCCTTTGAAAGCTGCCCCCGCAATCCCATCCTGACCCACCGTAACCTGAATCCCCGGAATGGAGAAGCTCAGGCTCTGGGACATGCCGACCTGGTGGAGGACGGAAAGAGCAACTGGTGGATGGTGTTCCACGGCATCCGTCCCTCTCAGTTCATGCTTCACCACATGGGACGTGAGACCATGCTGGCCCCTGTCACTTGGGATGAGGAAGGCTGGCCTGTGGTGGGCGAAGGCAAGCCCATCCAGTGGGAGATGGAAGGCCCCGGCACGCCGGAGCAGACGCTTCCCGACGGCTACGCACTCCAGAACACTTTTGCTCAGGAAGAGGATTTCACCACTGCCAAGGAGCTTTCGCCCCTGTGGTCCTACCTGCGCAATCCCTATGAGGAAAACTACCAGCTGGGCCAGGGTCTGACCCTCACCGCAGGAAAAGACGATCTGGAGAGCCTTGGTTCTCCCACTTTCCTGGGGCGTCGGCAGCAGCATTTTGACGCCACCGTGAAAACGGTGATGGAGTTCGACCCCCAGAGCGAGCAGGCGGAAGCTGGCCTCACTGTGTTCCACACCAAGGATCACCACTATGATCTGGTGGTCACTCTGAGAGAGGGAAAACGGGCGGCTTTCCTGCGCCGGCGCAGCGCCGATATGCTGGTGGAGTCCCAGCCTGTGTTTCTGCCGGAAGAGGGCAAGCTGACCCTCACCATCCAGGCGAGTCGTCTGGCCTTCGAGTTCTTCGTCCAGGCAGAGGGGGGAGAGCCTCAGTCCTTGGGGACAGCCTCCACGCAGCTCATTTCCACTGAGTGCATGATCTGCACCTTTACCGGATGCTTCTTTGGCATGTACTGCCAGGGAGAGCCCGGTGCTCAGGCTACATTTGAACAGTTCTCCTACCGGCCCTAAGCGTAAGCAGGCTGATATCGGGAGGCAGAAAAGGGAAGGAGCAAGGGCTTCTTCCCTTTTCTAATAGGTGACAATAGGGGGAAATTCCCTTTACCCCGAAAGTCGTTTGTGCTATAATAATACGGATATTCTATCGGGGAGGGGAGAACTTTGCGGATCCTTGGGATCGATCCTGGTTACGCCATTGTGGGCTACGGAGTCATTGAAACCAGCGGCGGCAGATACCGGCCTTTGGAATACGGCGCCATCACCACGGCAGCCGGGGCGGATTTCGGCCTGCGGCTGGAGGAGATCTACCAGGGTATGAACGAGATCCTCACAAGGCTCTCTCCTCAAGCTGCCTCCGTGGAAAAGCTGTACTTTACCAACAACAAGACCACAGGTATCGGAGTGGCGGAGGCCAGAGGGGTCATCCTGCTGGCGCTGGCCCAGGCGGGGATCCCCTTGTACGAGTACACCCCCATGCAGGTAAAGCAGGCGGTCACCGGTTACGGAAAGGCTTTGAAGCCCCAGGTCCAAGAGATGACCCGGCGGCTGTTGTGCCTGGAAAAGGTGCCCAAGCCTGACGACACCGCTGACGCCCTGGCCTTGGCGATCTGTCACGGACAGGCGGCAGGCTCGCCCTTACGGCGGGTGCTGCTGCAAAGGGGCCACAAGCCGGATCAGGTGATCTGAGCTCGGCTATAAAACGGGAAGGAGATATCCCATGATATACAGCGTCACAGGAACTTTAGTAGTTACCGAGCCGGGAGCGGCAGTAGTGGATGTGGGAGGCGTAGCCTTTCGGTGCATGACCTCCATGAACACCTTGCGCAGTCTCCCTAAAATCTCGGAAAAGACCACGTTATACACGTATCTGAACGTTCGGGAGGACGCCCTGGATCTGTTCGGTTTTGCCACTAAGGGGGAACTTTCCTGCTTCAAGCTGCTGACGGCTATCAGCGGGGTAGGGCCCAAGGTTGGGCTGGCCATTTTGTCCCAGCTCACTCCGGAAGACGTGGCTCTTGCCGCCGCTGCGGGGGACGCCAAGCGTTTCACCAAGGCAAATGGCGTGGGACCGAAGCTGGCCCAGCGAATCGTGTTGGAGTTGAAAGATAAAGTGAAGGACTTGTCCGGCGGGGTGCCTTTGGAGGGTATGCCGGAGCCGGGCGGGCCTTCCGCTTCGGGGAACGCCGCCCAGGCAGTGGGTGCTTTGGTGACCTTGGGCTATTCCGCCAGCGAGGCCGCCGCCGCAGTGGGCAGGCTGGATTCTACCCTGCCCACCGAGGAGCTGATCCGCCTGGCCTTGAAGGGCTTTGGCAGCGGCAAGTAACCACCCTGTAAAGTGAGATAACGAAAGGAGGAATCGTCATGCCTGTGGAGCCTTACGGCGGGAAAACGGATTGGGACGACGACCTGGACTTTGAAAACCGCATGATGGAGCCGGGCTACACTCCAGAGGACCAGGCAGTGGAGAATCCTCTGCGTCCCCGGACCTTTTCCGAATATGTGGGTCAGGACAAGGTCAAGGAGAACTTAAAGATCTACATCGAGGCCGCCAAGAGCCGGAAAGAGTCCTTGGATCACGTGCTGCTTTACGGTCCTCCTGGTCTGGGCAAGACCACGTTGGCGGGGATCGTGGCCAACGAGCTGGGAGTGAACCTGCGGATCACCAGTGGCCCGGCTATTGAGAAGCCGGGGGATCTGGCGGCTCTGCTCACCAACCTGAGTCCGGGGGACGTGCTGTTCATCGACGAGGTCCATCGTCTGCCCCGCACCGTGGAAGAGATTCTTTACCCGGCCATGGAGGACTTCGCTCTGGATATCATCACCGGCAAAGGACAGATGGCAGCTTCCTATCATCTGCCTCTGCCCAAGTTTACCTTGGTGGGGGCCACTACTCGAGCCGGACAGCTTTCCGCTCCTCTGCGGGACCGGTTTGGTGTGGTGCTGCGGTTGGAGCTTTACTCTCCCCAGGAGCTGGGGAAGATCGTGGCCCGCAGCGCCGGAATCCTGCGGGCTCAGATCGATGCGGACGCCGCCTTGGAGATCGCGTCCCGTTCCCGGGGCACCCCTCGAATTGCCAATCGGCTTTTGAAGCGAGTCCGGGATTTCGCTGAGGTGATGAGCGGCGGAGTCATCACCCTGAACACCGCCAAGATAGCCTTGGACCGGATGGAGATCGACGAACTGGGCCTGGATGCCAGCGACCGGAATATGCTCCGGGCCATTATCGAGAATTACAACGGCGGCCCTGTGGGTTTGGAGACCTTGGCCGCGGTCATCGGGGAGGAAGCCGTCACCATCGAGGACGTGAACGAGCCTTACCTGATGCAGATCGGATTCCTTACCCGTACGCCTCGGGGACGCTGTGCCACGGCAGCGGCGTACCTGCACTTGGGATTCCCGGTGCCCGGCAGATTGCGGGACGAGGATCAGCTCACCCTGAACGGGGAATGAATAGAAACGTAGTACAGAAAAGAAAGGCGGAGAGCCATGCGTACGGCACAATGGCAGGACTATGAGCTCATCGATACCCTGGAAGGGGAGCGTTTGGAACGGTGGGGGGACATCCTTCTGATCCGGCCGGACCCTCAGATCATTTGGTCGGGGGAAAGGGCCGATCCCCGGTGGGGAAAAGCCCATGCTCGATATCAGCGGTCCAGTTCCGGTGGAGGCAAGTGGACGGAATTCCAAAAGGTTCCCCCTGTGTGGAAGATTCAGTGGGAGGGCCTTACTTTCCGGCTTAAGACTATGGGCTTTAAACATACGGGTATTTTCCCGGAGCAGGCGGTGAACTGGAAGTTCGCCATGGAGAAGATCCGCAATGCAAACCGTTCTCCGGAGGACCCGGTGCGGGTGCTGAACTTGTTCGGCTATACCGGTGCCGCCACACTGGCCTGCATGAAGGCCGGGGCTGTGGTAACCCACGTGGACGCCAGCAAGGGAATGGTCCAGTGGGCCAAGGAGAACGCTCAGGCAAGCGGTCTGGCGGACCGTCCGGTGCGGTGGCTGGTGGACGACTGCGTGAAGTTTGTCCAGCGGGAGCAGCGCCGGGGCCGCACTTACGACGGTATCATTATGGACCCGCCCTCCTATGGTCGGGGACCTGGGGGCGAGGTGTGGAAGCTGGAAGAGCAGCTCTATGGGCTTATCGATATGTGCCTGCCCATTTTGAGCGAGAAACCCCTGTTCTTCATTTTGAACTCCTACACCACTGGGCTTTCCCCCTCGGTGATGGAATACCTGTTGGGGGTGCTCTTGCAGAAGCGCTTCGGCGGCAAGATCAGCTCCGACGAGATCGGTTTGCCGGTTACCAGCACAGGGCTTACCCTTCCCTGCGGCAGCACCGCTATTTGGGAGAGCAAGTAAGGCGGGAGATACCCGGCTGATCATTTTTTCGGTAAGAATTCTTAATTAAAAGGTGATTTTTCATGTCCTTTATTCAGACCCAGCAAGTGCGTTTTTCCTATGATGCCGAAACAGTGGACGCCAGAGAGGTGCTCCACGGCGTGGACCTCTCCATCGAAGAGGGGGAGTTCGTGGCTCTGCTGGGGCATAATGGCTGTGGGAAATCTACTATGGCTAAACTGTTCAACGGGATGCTGATCCCCACTGCGGGAAAAGTGCTGGTAGGCGGCATTGATACCAGCGTGGAGGAGACTCAGCTGGACGTTCGCCGTCAGGTGGGCCTGGTGCTGCAAAATCCCGACAACCAGTTGGTAGCGGGCGTAGTGGAAGAGGACGTAGCCTTTGGCCCGGAGAACCTGGGCGTCCCGCCGGAGGAGATCCGCCGCCGGGTGGATGAGGCATTGAAAGCCGTGGACATGTACGAGTACCGGGAGCATGCCCCCCATAAGCTGTCCGGCGGACAGAAGCAGCGGGTGGCCATCGCGGGGATCATCGCCATGGAGACCAAGTGCATCGTCCTGGACGAGCCCACCGCCATGCTGGACCCTCGAGGCCGGGCAGAAGTAATGGAGACCATCCAGCGGCTGAACCGAGAGAAGGGCATCACCATCGTGCTCATCACCCACTATATGGACGAAGCGGTCCAAGCGGGCCGAGTGGTAGTGATGGACGAGGGGAACGTTCTGCGGGACGGTACTCCCCGGGAGGTGTTCTCCGATGTGGAGTTCTTAAAGCGCCATGATCTGGACGTGCCCCAGGCCACGGAGCTTGCCTACCGGCTCTCCGCAGCGGGGATCAAGCTGCCGGAGATGCCCTTGAGCGTAGAGGAGTGCGTAAAGATGTTCCGACGCTACCTGCGTATGGGGACTCATTGAAAACAGCGGGAAAGGAAAGGGGAAACGAGTTTTGGCAATTCTAGAAACCAAGGAGCTGGTCTATCGGTACAGCCCCGGCACACCCTTTGAAAAGACCGCTGTAGACCAGGTGTCTATCCAGGTAGAGAAAGGGGAGTTCTTGGGAGTCATCGGCCATACGGGCAGCGGCAAGTCCACCTTGATCCAAATGCTCAACGGCCTTTTGCGGCCCACCTCCGGTCAGGTGTTGCTGGACGGGAAGGACATCTGGGCCGAGCCCAAGAAGATCCGACAGGTGCGCTTCAAGGTGGGCATGGTGTTCCAGTACCCGGAATACCAGCTCTTCGAGGAGACGGTGCTGAAGGACATCATGTTCGGCCCGAAAAACAAGGGGCTGTCCGATCAGGAAGCGGAGGAGCGGGCCCGGGAAGCGGCCCATTTCACCGGCTTGAAGGCGGAACTGCTGGAAAAATCTCCCTTTGAGCTTTCCGGCGGCGAGAAACGCCGGGCGGCTATCGCCGGCGTCATCGCCATGGACCCGGATGTGCTGATCCTGGACGAGCCCACCGCGGGCTTGGACCCTCGGGGCCGTGACGTGCTGCTGGCTCAGATCACCCAGTACCATAAAGCCAGAGGAAATACGGTGCTGCTAGTTTCCCACAGCATGGAGGACATTGGCCGCACCGCCGACCGGATCCTGGTGATGAACCGCAGTCACGCCGCCATGCTGGATACCACGAAAAACGTGTTTGCCCGGGGTCCGGAACTGGAAGCCATGGGACTGCGGGTGCCTCAGATCACCAAGATCTTGCAGGAGCTGAAAAAGCTGGGCCTGCCCGTGGACGATTCCACCCTGACGGTGGACGACGCCCTGCACCAGCTCATCCCCATTTTAAAGCGGAAGGAGGAGCTGCGATGATCTCCGACATCACTTTGGGGCAGTATTTTCCCCAAAAGTCCCTGATGCACCGAGCCGATCCCCGAATGAAGATCTGCCTGGTGATTTTTGCCATTGTACTGCTGTTTGTGGCGGGGAACTTTGCTTC
>UMIN01042973.1_pt1 | contig 15000 bp, 18 predicted proteins | sample 1965811 | NCBI WGS metagenome assembly UMIN01 (sample SAMEA4836123, study PRJEB28245) | human gut metagenome | biome: gut microbiome; material: fecal sample | place: Denmark | collected 2008
AGAAGTGCGACAAAAAGACTGTCAGGAGGTTGAAAAATTGACAAAGAAGGAGTTTCTGAATCAATACCGTAATATAGAAATAATCATTGGATCAAAGCTAGATGAACTAGCGAAAACCAGAGAACGCGCTGAAAAAACAACACAAACCCTTTCTCCTGATAAAGTCAAATCTGAAAGCAGTGGAGGCCTTGAAGTTTCAATCGAAAAAATCATAGGATTAGAAATGGAGATTGCAAAAGAAATAGAATCTTTGAATATAGTGAGAGTAAAAATTGAAAAAGCTATTTCTAGCATAAATGATTATGGGCTGGAAAGTATTCTGAGATTGCACTATATCAATGGCATGTCTTGGGAAAAAGTTGCAGTTAAAATGAATTACTCTTATCGCCACACTACAAGACTACATGGAATTGCCTTGCAAAAATTGAAGATTGAGTAAGATGTCCTTGAATGTCCCTCTTGACTTATTGTATCATTAAACTAAAGAAATAGGCAGAGGATTATTCCCCTGCCTTTTCGATATACTCCGCAATGAATTTTTTAATTTCGGTAGTCGGCTTTGTTCCGTTCTTTTCACACGCGGCCCGGAAAGCTTCCAGAACCTCCGGGCGCAAGTCTAACGGGAAACGGACATAATTTTTCCTCATATATGCCTGTTGAATCTCACTTTTGCTTTTTGCCACGCTTAAACACCTCCACAATGTCCCATACAAACACAATTAAAGTCAATCCTATTGCAAACCAGGTAAGCCAATTAAACCCATGCTGGACAGCATAAATAATATTGGCGGCGGTCAGCAGATACAGCGGCGAGTTCCTTAATAGTTTCTTCTTGCTCATATCAATTCAATGGGGTATAATAAGGGTGGAGTTCGGGGAGCTTTCGCTCCCCTCCCTCTTAGCCCTTAGAGATTGTGTAGATTACCAAGGCGACATTTGCGAGACCTGCGAGAATTTCAACTATTGTCTTGATATCTTCCACATTCTTTGGGGGCTTTTTCTTTTTCCCCACTGGACTTTTCACCTCCTTTCCTTTGATTATATTATATCATATACGTACGTATATGTCAACCCTTTTTCAAAACTTTTTTAAATATTTTTCAGCCCTTTGCCATTTGGCGGAGGGCTTTTTTGATACCCAAAAACAGGAAGTGATTTTTATGTACTGTCCAAGAGATGGAAAGTGTGTTTTTGACGGCTACAAGACGGCGGGAAAGCATATTTGCGCCTTGCCTAGGTGTCAATTCCCCGTGAACTAAAACAGGCCTTACAGAACCGCATAGCCAATATTTTAGGACAGCCACAGGGCAGAACCAGGCGGGCGCGGGAGCTTGAACTATTAAAAGAGCAAATTAGAAAGATAACTATGCAGGAGGGATAAAAGATTATGCAAGTAAAAACGATGGACGGAACCTTTTGTAAAGGCTGCCCTTATGGGAATGTAGAAATATTACAAACAGAGTATTGCTATACTGATGCTTTGGAAACTTATGTGCAAATTCAATGCGTCCATTACGATATGTGTAAAAGGGCTTATGGGTTAGATAGAGATGTTCAACTATAAATCTACTAAATGGAAGCATAAGCAAAAAGCCATATTGCGCCGTGACGGATACATGTGCCAATGGTGCAAACGATATGGAAAGCAAGTATCAGCCACTACAGTACATCATATCAAGCGCGCTGATGAATACCCTGAGTTAGCATACACAGACAGCAATCTGATCAGCTTATGCTCCGGGTGCCACAATAAGGCACACCCTGAGAAAGCGCAAAAGACAAGAGGATATTAATCATGAATGCGCAAGAGTTTAAAGCACACATGCAATTGATATCAGTACAAGCCAGAGAAGATATAGAAACCGCACACATAAAGGCTGATGATCTTCTTTGTAATCAGTTATCTGAACTTGGATACACCGAAGGAATTAAAATATTTCAAAGCATGGAAAAATATTATGCGTAGTCCCCCCCCCTATCCGGCGCGCCTTCCGGACGCCTATAGGGACCGGCGTGGGTAACTTTTTCCAACTCTGAGCTTAAATTTGAAGAAAGGGTGCAGTTTATGACAAAAAGCAACTGGAAAAATTTAATAAACGAGCAGATGGCTGCACTCGGTGTACAGAACAGCGCATATAATTCGGCGATTGAAACACTTGCGGGTATCTTGGAGCAAAGGGATAAAACCTTTAAAGAGTTTAAAGATTCCGGCGGTAAATCCGTGATCGAATACACGAATAAAGGCGGCTCCACCAACATGACAAAAAATCCCCTCCTAGTCTTGTGGGACGACTTAAACAAAAGCGCATTGGCGTACTGGCGCGAATTAGGTTTAACCCCCTCCAGTTATAAAAAGATGACTGGCGATACAGTTAAGAAAGAAAATGCCGGAGGATTGGCCGCCGCTCTGGCAAGTGTTAAATTTGATTAAAGGGAAAAACTGGCCTGCTGTGCTAAAGTACGCCGAAAGTATAAGAGACGGGAAGAAAATCGCGTGTATTGAATTAAAACAAGCGGTTGACAGATTCTTTTGTGATTTAGAAAACCCAGATTATTACATAGACAGCAAGGGCCCGGAATTTTGTATTCAGATCATAGAAAAAACACTGTGCCACCAACAAGGGGAAAAGCTTGACGGGACGCCGCTGCGTGGCACGCCGTTTCTTCTGGAGCCATTCCATAAATTCATTGTGTATAACCTTCTTGGTTTTAAGCTGGCCGGCACTGATGTGGTTAGGTTCCATGAGGCATTGATCTTTATTCCAAGAAAAAACATCAAGACAAGCTTTGCGGCTGCCCTAGCGTGGGCGTTATCTCTTTGGTATCGTAAATCCGGTTCCAAGACCTATATCACCGCAGCCGCTTTGATGCAGTCTCTGGAGAGCTTCAATTTTTTAAGTTATAACATAGACCGCATGGGAGAAAACGCTAAAAACGGAGGCACGGTCAAAGTAATCGATAATAATAATGAACATTCGCTGGAATCGTCACTCCCAGACGGTTCCTTTTTTATTCGCGCGCTGGCCGCTAACCCTGACGCGCAAGATTCTTTGAACTGCAATATCGCGATCTGTGACGAAATTCACGCTTTCAAACAGCCCAAACAATACAATCTTTTTAAAGAAGCAATGAAGGCATACACCAATAAACTGCTGATCGGCATTTCGACTGCCGGAGACAACGAGCAGGCTTTTCTTGGGCAAAGACTAAAATACTGCCGGAAAATATTAGACGGCACTGTTAAAGATGAGCAATACTTTATTTTTATGTGCTGTGCCAATCCTGATGAAAACGGCGATATTGATTATACCAACCCTGCCGTCCATGAGATGGCAAACCCGGCTTACGGCGTTTCAATCAGGCCTGAAGAAATCATGAATGACAGCCTTCAGGCCCAGAACGATCCTCAGCAAAGAAAGGATTTTTTTGCGAAAAGCTTAAATGTTTACACCAACGCCCTAAAGGCATATTTCAATATAGACGAGTTTCGAAAGAGTGACCGGGCCTATAACTGGACCTTGGAACAGCTGGCAAAGCTTCCGATTGACTGGTATGGAGGAGCTGACCTTTCTAAACTGCATGACCTGACCGCAGCGGCGCTGTTCGGAAATTACAAGGGCGTTGATATTATTATAACTCATGCTTTCTTCCCTGTTGTCGCGGCTCACTTAAAAGCCGAGCAGGATAATATTCCTCTGTTTGGCTGGCAGGACGACGGCTGGCTTACCATGTGCAACTCCCCTACTGTCAACCACTCCGATGTGGTGAAATGGTTTGTGGACATGCGGAAAAAAGGATTTAAAATCAAGCAGGTGGGCCATGACCGCAAGTTCTGCCGGGAATATTTCATCGGAATGAAGGAAGCGGGCTTCAAGATCATAGACCAGCCTCAATATTACTATAAAAAATCCGAAGGATTTCGGCATATAGAGCAGAGCGCCAAGAACGGCGCTCTTTTTTATTTGCACTCAGAAGCCTTCGAGTATTGTGTGGAAAACGTGTCCGCCGTCGAAAAGACGGACGACATGATCCAATACGACAAAGTACAGCCGGAACACCGCATCGATCTTTTTGACGCGTCTGTGTTCGCCTGTATTCGTTACCTAGAAAGCCTTGACAGAAGCAGGGCGGCAAAAAAATGGTGGGGTGAGACATGAGCAAAAAGAATAAAAGAAGCAGGCCGGCTCCCCGGGCTGAGCCCGCGCAGAAACGCAGTATCGCGCTGGTAACACAGAACAAATGGGAAACCCTGGAGTGCTTAGGCTACACCAGTCTGGCGCAAAACCCGGAAATCTGTACAGCTGTGGACACAATTGCCAGGCTGATCGCAAGCATGACGATTCACCTGATGGAAAACACGGACGACGGGGACGTGCGGGTAAAAAATGAGTTAAGCCGACAGGTGGATATCAATCCGAACAATAACATGACGCGTTCCAACTTTATCCACTGGATTGTGAAAACCCTTATGCTGGAGGGCAGCGGGAACGCTGTTGTTTGGCCTGAATACAAGCGCGGGATTTTACGGGATTTAAAGCCTGTTCCTCCCGCCTTTACTGCATTTGTGCCGAAGGGCCTCTGGGATTACCGGGTTGTGATCGCCGGGACGGAGTACGCACCGGACCGTTTTCTTCATTTTGTTTTAAACCCAGGAAATTATTACCCGTGGAAGGGTGACGGCTATCATGTTGCTTTGGCAGATGTGGCGAATAACCTGAAACAGGCGTCCGCGACTGAAAAGGGCTTTATGTCCTCTAAGTGGAAACCGTCTATCATCGTCAAGGTTGATTCTCTAACCGACGAATTTTCGAACAAGGAAGGGCGCGCAAAGCTTCTTGCAGATTATATCGAATCGAACGAAGCGGGAGAGCCCTGGCTGATTCCAGCGGATCAATTCAGCGTGGAACAGGTTAGGCCCCTTACCCTTTCCGATTTGGCTTTAGCGGATTTCGTACAGCTGGATAAACGGACGGTGGCAGCCATTCTCGGCGTGCCGCCTTTTGTTTTAGGGATCGGAGATTTCCAGCGGGACGCATGGAATAACTTTATCAATTCCACCATCATGCCGATTGCCAAAAGCATCGAGCAGGAAATGACAAAAAAGCTTCTTTATGATCCCGCGTGGTTTTTCCGTTTTAACCCGTGGAGTTTGTATAACTATTCGATCACCGAGATGGTATCCGCCGGGGCGGAAATGGTAGACCGCATGGCGCTGCGGCGCAATGAATGGCGCAGCTGGGTAAACATGCCCCCTGATCCGGATATGAACGACCTGCTGGCGTTAGAAAATTATGTCCCTGCGGATAAGCTGGGAGATCAAAACAAGCTGAATGGAGGTGAAAACACATGACATGTGAACGCACAGCCCTGGTGAGAGACGGCGGATTTTCCACCCGCGCGGAAGACGGAAACTTATATATTGAGGGATATTTCGCCGTATTCGGAAGCGAATATAAAATGTGGGAAAACGCCATTGAAACCATTGACGAGGACGCTTTTGACGACGCTTTAAACGGCGATATCCGGGCCCTAGTAAATCATGACACCACCCTGGTACTGGGAAGAACCACAGCCGGAACGCTTTCTCTCAGAGCGGACAAGACCGGTCTATGGGGTTCCGTCACGATCAACCAGGCAGACCAGGACGCAATGAATCTTTATGAGCGCGTAAAGCGGGGAGATGTCAGCCAATGCAGCTTTGGGTTTGACATTATCGATCAAAGCACCGAGGTCATGGAAAACGGAACTACCGTCTGGAAGCTGAACAAGGTCAAATTGTATGAGGTTTCCGTAGTAACCTTTCCTGCCTATGAAGACACCTCCGTCCAGGCGCGTAAACGGGATTACGAGGAAATTCAAAAGAGAAAAAAAGAACAATGGCGGGAGGAAATGCTCCTCCGTCTGAAAGGAGAAAAAAATGGCACTGAGAATACTGATGCTGAAAAGAAGCATTGACAAGAAAAAGGAAGAACTAGAGCTGCTCCGCAGCAAGGATTCGGAATTTGAAACCCGTGAGGCCGAGCTGGAAGCCGCTATCAACGAAGCCGAAACCCCTGAACAGGAGCGGGCTGTGAGCGAAGAGGTAGAAAAATTCGACGCCGACAAAAGCGCCCACGAGGAAGCCAAAAGCGCGCTGTCCAGGGAAATTGAAGGCCTGGAGGCCGACCTGTCCGCGCTGGAGGAAGACGCCCCTAAATTAGATGAAATAAAACCAAACCAAAAGGAAAGGACTGTAAATCATATGACTGAAATCAACATTCGCAGCCTGCCCATGAATCAGCGGGCGTTTGACGCGCTTTCTATGGAGCAGAGAAAAACCATCGTAGAACGTGACGACACCAAGGACTTTTTGATGCAGCTCCGGAGCATGAAGGGACAGCAGAGAGCCATTTCCGGCGCGGAGCTGACGATCCCGGTTGTATTCCTGGACTTGATCTCCGAAAACATGTACCGCTATTCCAAGCTGCTTAACCGTGTCAGGGTCCGCAATGTAACCGGTGAAGCCCGTCAGACTATTGCTGGAACTGTTCCTGAAGCTGTATGGACTGAGATGTGCGGCGCGATCAACGAGCTGTCCTTTGTATTTAATCAGGTAACTTTGGACGGCTATAAGGTGGCTGGATTTGTACCGGTGTGCAACAGCCTTCTGGAGGATAACGACATCAACCTTGCCAGCTGGATTGTGGAAATGATCTCCGAAAGCATCGGCCTGGCAATGGACAAGGCGATTCTTTACGGCAAGGGCGCAGCAGGCAAAATGCCGCTTGGTATTGTGACCAGACTGGCACAGGCCTCTAAACCCTCTGATTACCCCGCGAACGCCCCGGAATGGGTAGACTTACATACCTCAAATATTCTGAAAATTGGCGGTTCCAGTTCCACCGGCGCGGCGTTCTGGTCTGAATTAACCCTTGCCGCTGGAAATACCTTTACCAGATACAGCCGTGGAAATCAGTTCTGGGCCATGAACAGCAAGACTTACGCTCAGTTGAAATCTAAAGTTATCACTTTTACCGCTACCGGCGATATTGTGTCTAATGTGTTCGGCACTCTGCCCATCATCAACGGCGATATCGATATTCTGGAATTTATGCCTGACGGCGACATTGTAGGCGGCTACGGTGATCTTTATCTCTTGGCTATGCGCTCCGGCATGACCATTGAATCCAGCCGTGAGGTACAGTTTATCCAGGATAACACTGTCTTTAAAGGCAAGCAGCGCGCTGACGGTATGCCCGTGATTCCCGGCGCGTTCGTCGCTATCAATATCAATGATGAATCTGTAACTACCGCTATGACCTTTGCGGCCGATACCGCAAACGATGCGCAGCTTTCCGAGCTGGCTGTCGGCTCTGAATCCTTAAGCCCGAGCTTTGATTCCAATGTGTATTCCTACACGGTGACGGCTTCCGGAACCAGCGCAAAGGTGGAGGCCACCGCAACCCAGCCGGGCGCTCAGGTCACTGTCGCTTATAACGGAAAGAATGTCCGCAACGGCGGCACGGTAACCTGGACTGCTGACGGGAAAGCCTATCCCCTGACGGTCACCGTGACCCAGGGCAACGCCGTGCGCGTTTATACCGTGAACGTCACTAAGGCGGCAGCAGGCTGATTTTAGGGGGGATTTCCTTGACTGACGCTGATATTTTAACCATTTTAAAAACTGATCTTATGGTATCCAGCAGCGCTCTGGACACTTACCTGCAAACGCTTATTGCGTCAGCCAAGGATTACATCTCCACCGAGGGGATAACCTTGGCTGATTCGCAAAGCGACGGAATGTTGGTTGAAATGTACGCCGCTTATTTGTACCGGCGCAGGCGTGAGGAAAATGTTCAGATGCCCAGAATGTTACGCTGGGCACTGAACAACCGCCTGTTTTCAGAAAAGGGTGCGGTAAATGGATAGCTTGATTTATCTGATTTCTCAGGCGTACAGCCAAGATGACATTGGGCAGGTAATCGCCTCAGAAAGCAAAAATGAGGTCTGGGCAAGCCTACAGTCTATCACCCGGGCTGAATGGGCGGACGCGGGCCAAAATGGATTGCAGCCCCAGTTTGTGGCGGTTACTCCTATTGTGAATTACAACGGAGAGAGTATCGCTGAAATCAACGGAAAGCGCTATGGGATTTATCGCACATATTTTTCGCCGGACAGCGATTCTATTGAGCTTTATCTGGAAAGAAAGGTCGGAGTGTAATGGCAAATATAAAAATCGACGATCTGGCTTCCACAATTGCAAAAGAACTGACCGAGTATAGCCAAGAGGTAACAGATGGGCTGAAAAAGGATATCCGTACTGTAGCTAAAGAATGCGCCAAAGAAATCAAAATCAACTCTCCCAAGGATACCGGAGAATACGCTAAAAGCTGGGGCACAAAGGTGCTTTACGAAGGAACTGATGATATTCGAATCTCAGTTTACAACAAAAAGCATTACCAGCTGACGCATCTTCTGGAATACGGACATGACAAAGTCAATGGCGGACGTGTTGAGGGGAAGCCACATATCCGGCCGGCTGAGGAACACGCCGAACAAAAGCTTATAAAAAAGGTGAAGGTGGTGGTAAAAGGGTGACGCTAAAGGAGTTAAATGAATTACTGGAAACCACCGGATTACCTGTGGCTTATCGTGAATGGCCAGACGAAAAAGCGCCGCCTCTTCCCTTTATTTGTTATTTGGTGGCTTATAGCAACAACTTCGGTGCGGATAATACGGTTTACTATCCGATCAATCACATGCAAATCGAGTTATATACAGAGTTAAAGGACCCGATAGCAGAGGGCAAGGTCGAAAAAGCCTTGTCCTCTTTTTATTGGGAAAAAACGGAAGAGTACATCGACACTGAACAGTGTTATCAAATCATTTATGAAATTGAGGTGTAAAAAATGGCAGGAAAAGACAAGGTTAAATTTGGTATTAAAAATGTGCATTACGCGTTATTGACTGACGAAACCACCCCCACATTCGAAACTCCTGTTGCCATTCCAGGAGCAGTGAGTTTTTCTTTAGAGGCAAATGGAGACAGCTCCCCGTTTTACGCTGATGATATGCAGTATTTTGTCACTGTTGCCAATAACGGGTATACCGGGGATTTGGAAATGGCTTTGTTCCAGTCTCAGTTTTTGGAGGATATCTTTGGATATACGGCTTCTGAAAAGGACAAGGTGGTAACGGAAAACGCGAAGATCCAACCGAAACCGTTCGCACTGTTATTTGAAGAGGAAGGAGACGTTAACGGCACTAAATATGTGCTGTATAACTGCATCTGCACCAGGCCTTCCCGTTCTCTGGCTACTACCACAGAGACCACCGAACCGCAGACCCAGACCGTCAGCGTAACAGCCTCTCCTCTGTCTGACGGAAGAACTATGGCTTATACCACGGACGAAACACCGGCTGAAGTTTTGACCGCATGGTACAACGAAGTATGGCTTGCGGATACAACGGGAGGCGCGGGCTGATGGAAAAAGTAATCAAAATCGATGGAAGGGGCGTGGGGTTTAAGGCTACGGCTTTGACCCCACGCCTTTATCGTCACAGAATGGGCCGGGATATTATCCAGGATCTAAACAAGCTGAAAAAAGCGTACAACAAAGCTTTGTCTCTGCCGGATACCGCCACCGATGAAGAAAAAGAGGACGCTCAGCTTTCCAGCCTGGATCTGGAGATTTTCGAGAATGTCGCTTACATCATGGCTCACCAGTATGACACAAATATTCCGAATAACCCTGAGGACTGGCTTGACGAGTTTAAGACATTTTCAATCTATGAGATCCTTCCAAGCGTCCTTGAACTTTGGGCTATGAACGAAATGCAGACCGCAAAGCCTAAAAAAAAATAGTTCCCCGGGACCGTGAAATGAACGGTTCTATTTTTATGCTCAGGTGCGCCGAGCTTGGATTATCAAAAGAGGATTTAGACGATATGACCGTCGGCATGGTTTATGATCTGACCACAGAACAGGCCAATGACAACGAGAAATATCCAATCAAAGGCGCGCCTGGTTCCATGAAACAGTTCTTTGCGGGAGGTGGAAAAATTGGCTGATAGAATAAAAGGCATCACGATAGAGATTGGCGGCGATACCACTGGGCTTTCGAAAGCGTTGTCCGGTGTAAACAAAGAGATAAAAGACACCCAGACACAGCTAAAAGATGTCAACCGTCTTCTGAAAATGGATCCTGGAAACACGGAACTGCTCAGACAAAAGTATGATCTTTTAAATAAATCAATCGACAGCACCGAAAAAAAGCTTGATACATTAAAACAAGCAGAGAAGCAGGTACAGGATCAATTCAAGCGCGGTAAAGTCAGCGAAAGCCAATACAACGCTTTAAAAAGAGAAGTGATCGCCACCGAAAGCAATCTTAAAAATTTAAAATCTGAAGCACAAAAAACGGATAATGCTATTCGTGGGATTGATGAGAAACCCGTTGAGGAGGTCGCAAGTGCTGCCGATAAAGCGGAAACCTCTTTGAAAGATGCGGGTAAAGAAGCATCTAATTTTGGGGATTACTTAAAAGCCGGGGCGATTGTCGAGGGTTCAAAAGCAATTATATCTGGAATGAAAGATATTGCAGACGAATCCCGTGAATATATGAAAATCATGGGAAGCCTGGAAATTTCAAGCCAGGCAGCCGGATATACTGCTGAACAAACCGCGTCGAGCTATAAAACTCTTTACGGCGTTTTAGGCGATGACCAAACAGCGGCCACTACTACTGCCAACTTGCAGGCGTTAGGCCTATCTCAAAGCCAGCTAGACCAAATCATCAACGGCACCATTGGCGCTTGGGCTACTTATGGGGATAGTATTCCAATCGACAGTTTATCCGAAGCGATCAACGAAACTGTAAAAACCGGAAATGTCACAGGCACATTCGCGGACGTTTTAAACTGGGCCGGCACCAGCGAGGACGAATTTAATGCAAAGCTGCAAGCGGCGAACAGCGAATCGGAGCGGGCGAATCTCGTCTTGCAGGAATTAGCCAATCAGGGATTGATGACTGCCGGACAAGCCTGGCAGGAAAATAATGAAGCTTTGTTTGAAAGCAACCAGGCTAATGCGGATTTTCAGGAAAGCATGTCAAAACTGGCAGAAGTTATAATGCCGATTGTTACGGAAATCACTCAAGCTGTCACAAAAATCATTGATTTTATTTTGCAGAATAAAGACGCGGTTGTCGCAGCTTTATTAGCGATTGGAACCGGTTTGGCCGTATTCAAAATTGTTGGTATTGTTAGTTCACTTGTTACCGGATTTCAAACGTTTTTCGGAGTTATCAAGTCTGGGCAAGGTGTAATGGCAGCGTTTAATGCTGTTATGAACGCAAACCCAATCTCATTAATTATTATGGCTATCGCCGCTCTCGTAGCGGCTTTTATTTATTTATGGAACAACTGCGAGGAGTTCCGGGAGTTTTGGATTAACCTATGGGACACCATCAGCAGCGCGTTTTCCACTGTTTGGGACGCGATTGTGAATTTCTTTACCGTTACCATACCGGACGCATGGAACAGCGTCGTTGACTTTTTCTGGCAGGGATATTACACCTGGCAAAGTATCTGGCAGAGTATCGGTGACTTTTTCAGCGGAATCTGGGACGGGATCGTCAGCTTTTTCACTGAAACCATTCCCAACGCTTGGAACAGCCTGGTGGATTTCTGCTGGCAGGGATATTACGCTTGGCAGGAGGTTTGGCAAAACGTCGGCGATTTCTTCAGCGGAATTTGGGACGGAATCGTCGGATTCTTTACAGAAACGATTCCAAACGCCTGGAACGGCTTAATGGACATTTTTAATAAGATCGGAAGCTGGTGGTCCGGTATCTGGAACGGCGTAAGGGATACGTTCTCTAATGTATTTAACAGCCTTGTTAATATCGCCAAGCAGCCGATCAACGCCATTATCGGACTGATCAATGGAATTATCGACGGTCTGAACTGGATGATCGGAGGGCTTAACCAGCTTTCCTTTGATATTCCCGACTGGGTTCCCATTTTCGGCGGCAAAAAATTCGGGATTAACATTCCAACCATTGGCAAAATCCCCTATCTCGCATCCGGCGGCGTATTGTCCCAAGGCTCCGCCGTAGTCGGAGAGGCTGGGCCTGAGCTTCTTACTATGATGGGAACTAAGGCGGTTGTTCAGCCTCTCACCTCTTCCACAACCACCAACACAAATTTAGGCGGTGTCAATATCGTCGTATATGGAGCTCCCGGACAAGACGTAAGAGAGCTGGCGGACATTATCATGGACGAAATGCAGTCTGCCACCATGCGAAAGGGGGCCGTTTGGGGTTGATTAATTGGTTTATTTTCGATGGAAAAAATAGCCGCGATTACGGGATCTATATCAGCGGAAGCGGCACCTTTAATGCTCCCGAAATGGATATCACAACGGTTGAAATCCCGGGAAGGAATGGCGATCTCACGATCAGCAACAACCGGTTTCGCAATATTACCGTCGAATATCCGGCGTTTATCCGAAAACAGTTTCGTCATAACGCGGCGGCGGCAAAGCTTTGGCTTTTAAGCAAAACCGGATACTGTATTTTAACAGATACCTATCACCCTGAGTTTTTCAGAAAAGCCAGATTTACCGGCCCAATGGACTTTGACACCAGGTTTTTAAACTACTCTGCGGAATTTACGGTTTCATTCAACTGTATGCCGCAAAGGTGGCTGGTATCAGGAAGCTATCCGATGACGCTTACAGCGCCTTATTCCTTAACTAATCAATACTGCCCGGCCCTCCCTCTGATTACCGTTTACGGCAATGGAGCGGGGGCCTTAACTATTGGCGGCAATATTATTCAGATTTCAGAAATCGATGAATACGTGACCCTGGACAGCGATACCCAAAATGCCTATAAGGGAACGGCAAATAAAAACAGCACGATCAGCCTGGCGTCTTTCCCGGTATTACAGCCCGGAAAAACAGGGATCAGCTGGAGCGGCGGGATCACGACGGTTGAAATTACTCCAAGGTGGTGGACTGTATGAATCCTGTTCTATACGAAAGTACGGAAAGCACATTTGAAACAAACGGTTTAGGCGTGCTGTCTGATACGATTTCCTGTCAGGTAGTTGAGGAAAGAAACGGAATCTTTGAGATCACTCTGGAATATCCGTTGACGGGAATCCATTATCAGGAAATCAAACAGCGCCGGATTATTTTTATAAAGCCAAATCCCTATGAGGATCCCCAGCCGTTTCGGATTTATAGGATTACAAAGCCTTTATCCGGAAAAATCACTGTTTACGCGCAGCACATCAGCTATGACCTTTCCGGAGTTCCGGTTTCCCCCTTTTCCTCCGGCAGCGTAACCGGCGCGCTCTCCGGGTTAAAAACGAACGCCGCCGTAACAAATCCTTTCAGCTTTTGGACGGATAAAACATCAACCGGAGATTTTGCCGTTACCGCGCCTACGTCTACGCGGACATTGTTAGGAGGTTCAGACGGTTCTATTTTAGACGTGTTCGGCGGCGAGTATAAATTTGACCGCTGGACCGTGCGCCTTTATAACAATCGTGGTAAAAATTCCGGGGTATCAATCCGGTACGGAAAAAATCTTATGGACTTACAGCAGGACGAAAATATTTCTAATGTTGTAACCGGGATCTATCCTTATTGGCTGAGCAGTGAGGGAGAACTTACCGAGCTCCCAGAAAAAATTGTAAACGCCCCAGGCACCTATGATTTCACCAGAATTTCGGCAATCGACTTTTCCGGCGATTTTGAGGAAGCGCCCACGGAAGAACAGTTGCGGGACAGAGCCAACGACTATATCTCCTCAAATAATGTGGGCGTTCCTACAGTCAGCATTACAGTGGAATTTCAGCCCTTAGAGCAAACGGAGGAATATAAGGATATCGCCTTATTGGAGCGCGTGAATCTGTGCGATACCGTGAATGTGGAATATTCCGAACTAGGCGTATCCGCAACCGCTAAATGCGTGAAAACTACTTATGACGCGCTGAAAGACAAATACATCAGCATTGAACTGGGGGACGCTAAAACAAATATCGCGGATACCATTATCCAGCAGCAACAGGAAATCAATGAAAAGCCCAGCGTATCATTTTTAGAACAAGCTGTTATCAACGCCACGAATTGGATTACCGGAAACAAGGGCGGTTATGTAATATTCCAGCGCAACGCAGACGGACAGCCCTATGAAATTTTAATTATGGATACCCCGGACATCAACACCGCTACAAAGGTATGGCGCTGGAATAACGGCGGTCTTGGTTATTCTTCCAATGGCTATGAAGGGCCGTTCGCAACCGCTATCACTCAGGACGGCGCGATTGTTGCAAACTTTATTACAACGGGAACACTGCAAGCCAATTTAATTAAATCCGGAATTATACAAAGCCGTGACGGGCGTGCGTATTTCAATTTGGATACGGGACAAATTGCGGCGACACAGTTAATTGCGCAATCTAGTGCAATCGGGCAATATTCCGCCTATATAGGAAAAGCTTCCAATGGCGGTTTAGGGTTTATTATAACAAGAAATGGAGATATGTTTTTCCATACTAATGCGAATGATACAGGAAGTTCTACCACTTTGTATGGTGGAAATTCAAGAGTATCTTTCCAGGTTAACGACGCTTTTGGATTTTATATTGAATACAATTATATGAACGTTATATCAGTTGGACTAGATAAAAGTGAAATATCATCTCCAATAAAAACGTTGCGTTTAGGCGGTGCAGCTATTACACCAAGTGAATGTTTCAGCGGTGATTTTAAAGCAGGAGATTATAGGCTCTATGTAAATAACGGATTAATAACAAGCATACGGAATGAATCATAAGGAGGGATAAAATGATTTACAAACAAATAACGCTAAATCCCTGGGAGCCTCCTCTTGGAGAAATCCGGGTAATTCAGGAGGAAGCGGACGGCAGAGACCTTATTATTAATCTAATAGATGATAACGGCTCGCCTCTTGATTTAACCGGGAAAACGGTATCCGTGTACATACA
>UMIN01052920.1_pt1 | contig 14958 bp, 13 predicted proteins | sample 1965811 | NCBI WGS metagenome assembly UMIN01 (sample SAMEA4836123, study PRJEB28245) | human gut metagenome | biome: gut microbiome; material: fecal sample | place: Denmark | collected 2008
GCGTACCTCCTGCGGTCTCCAACTCCTTCAACGTCATGATCCCAATGCTGCTCAACCTCTCGATCTTCGCTATCGCCTCGGCCCTGCTCGCCGTCTGCGCCGGCACCGACCTGTGCACCATCATCTCCACCTGCATCTCCAACCCGCTCAAGAGCATCATGAACGCCGGTCCGTGGGCTGTCATCCTCATCTACACCCTCGCCAACCTGCTGTTCTGCGTTGGTATTCACCAGTCCACCATCTCGGGCGCTACCGTCGAGCCGATCCTGACCATGCTCATCGTCGACAACATGGCTACCTTTGCCGCCGGCGGTACCATCCAGCCCGATCACTACATGAACATGCAGATCGTCAACAGCTTCGCCCTCATCGGCGGCTCGGGCTGCACCCTCATGCTGCTGCTCGACACCTTCCTGTTCTCCAAGAACAAGGCCTCCAAGACCGTTGCCAAGATGGCCATTCTGCCTGGCCTGTTCAACATCAACGAGCCGGTCATCTACGGTTACCCCATCGTGTACAACCTGCCGCTCATGATTCCGTTCGTGCTTCTTCCCGACCTGTTCATCGGTGTCACCTATGGCCTGACCTGCGCTGGCATCATCAGCCCCTGCATCGCTCAGGTGCCTTGGACCATGCCGCCCGTCATCAACGCCCTGCTTGCTACGGGCTTTGACTGGCGCGCCGGCGTGTGGCAGGCTCTGGAGCTGGTCATCGGCATGGCTGTCTACCTGCCCTTTATGAGGATCTCCGAGAAGGCCATCGCCAAGCAGGAGGCCCTCGCCGAGCAGAACGCCTAGCGTTTGTCCATTCCACCCTTGCGGGTACCGATGCTTGGTACCGGTACCCGTATCTCCTTTTTTGCCTAAACGTGCAAAACAGGGGAAAGATAACCACAAGGATTTATCCAGTTTGTCGTCTGCGCGCCGCGCAGTTATAAGGAGGAAACCATGAAGAAGATCATGCTTTGCTGCAATGCCGGCATGTCCACGAGTCTGCTGGTCCAGAAGATGCAGTCCGAGGTCGCGAGCCGTGGTCTGGACATCGAGGTCGAAGCCCGTCCTATGAATGAGGCCCACGATCACCTGGACGAGTGCGACATCCTGCTGCTCGGCCCGCAGATCGGCTACACCAAGGGCGACTTTGAGAAGGAGGCCGCCGGCCGTTTCCCGGTCGAGGTCATCAACATGGTCGACTATGGCCGCATGAACGCCGCCGGCATCATCGACCACTGCGTCAGCGTGATGGGCTAGGTGCAGCGCATGGAGGATATGAACGAACTGCAGATGACCTGCTTCGAGATCATCAGCTACGTCGGTACCGCCAAGAGCATGTACATCAACGCCGTGCAGAAGGCCAAGGAGGGCGATTTCGACGCCGCCGAGGAGCTCATTAAGCAGGGCGACGAGGCCTATAACGGCGGCCACGATGTTCACATGGGACTTCTTAAGAAGGAGGCCAATGGCGAGCGCAACGGCGAGGCCCCGCTGATTCTGCTGCACGCCGAGGACCAGATGGCCGGCACCGAGACCATGCGCGTCATGGCCACGGAGCTCATTGAGGTCCACAAACAGCTACAGGCACTCAAGGCCTAGCTGGCGTTTTCGCCGCGACGGATCGTGCGGTTCGCATACAATCCAGTCCCTTTTGCAGGCGCCGGGAGTCTCCCTCTCCCGGCGCTTTTTGTTTGGCGAGTTGCTGAGCGTCATTGCTCGTTGAGCGGGCGGACGTTTCCCCAGATAAAACCTGCCAAAACAAACCTGTCCCTTTTTGGCGGGTTTTTGTCTTGAGAGCGGTACCATACAGGCAATGTTTAAACGAGAAAGGTGGGCTCTCATGGAACCTAAGCAGTACTACATCGGCGTTGACGTCGGCGGCACTTCGGTTAAGGAGGGCCTGTTCGACGAGGACGGCAACCTGCTTGCCAAGGCCAGCGTGCCCACGCCTCCCATCGTCGACGCTGCGGGCTTTGCCGCGGTAACCGAGGCTATCGACCAGGTGGTCGCCAAGGCTCAGATTCCGCGCGCCTTTGTGGCGGGCATCGGCCTGGCCGTTCCGTGCCCCATTCCGGCTGCGGGCGATGCCAAGGTCAAGGCGAACATCTCCATCAACCTGCCCGAGCTTAAGATTGCCATTCAGGAGCACTGCCCCGACGCGGTCGTAAAGTACGAGAACGACGCCAACGCCGCCGCCATGGGCGAGGCCTGGCTCGGCTCTGCCAAGGGCGTGCAGAACGTGGTGATGGTCACCATCGGTACCGGCGTGGGCGGCGGCGTCATCATCAACGGCGACGTTGTGTCGGGCGTTGTGGGTGCCGGCGGCGAGATTGGCCACATGTGCCTGAACCCCGACGAGGAGCGTACCTGCGGCTGCGGCGGCCATGGCCACCTGGAGCAGTATTCCAGCGCCACCGGCGTGGTGAGCAATTACCTGGCCGAGTGCAAGGCTGCGGGCGTCGAGCCCATCGAGCTCACCGGTCCTTCCGATTCCAAGGACGTATTCCAAGCCTGCCGCGAGGGCGATAAGCTCGCGCTTGCCGCGGCCGATACCATGGCCGACTACCTCGGCCGTGCCCTGGCGCTTATCGCCAACGTGGTCGACCCTGAGATGTTCCTCATCGGCGGCGGCGCCTCCGCCTCGGCCGATGTCTACCTCGACGCCGTGCGCGAGCACTTTAAGCAGTACGCGTTTTCCGTCTCGCGCGAGACGCCCATCGAGGTCGCCTCGCTCGGCAACGACGCCGGTATCATCGGTGCCGCCTACGTAGCCCTGCGCGCCGCCGGCAAATAGCCGGTGCAAGGGGGTCAGGTTTCTTTGCACCAACATGGTGCAAGGGGGACAGACTTGGCCCCCATGCTTGCCCCAAAATGTGCCGCGACCCTTCCGTCTGCGAAGGCTCGGCATCGGCGTGCTACCATAGCTACGTCCAAGTACACATATCAAGTGGAGGATATCCATGGCAAACGTTCTTGTCTTTGGTCACCAGAACCCCGATAACGACGCCATCATGAGCGCCGTCGTCCTGTCTCAGCTGCTCAACCAGGTTGAGTATGCCGGCAACACCTACGAGGCCTGCGCCCTTGGCCAGCTTCCGGCCGAGTCCGCCAAGCTGCTCGCCGACGCCGGCATCGCCGAGCCCCGCGTGATCGAGTCCGTCGAGGCCGGCCAGCTCGTCGTTCTCACCGACCACAACGAGTCCGCCCAGTCCGTCGCCGGCCTTAAGGACGCCACGGTCTTTGGCGTCGTCGACCATCATCGCATCGGCGACTTCGAGACCGCCGGCCCGCTGCACTACATCTGCCTGCCCTGGGGCTCCAGCTGCACCATCGTCACTAAGCTCGCCGACGTGCTCGGCGTTGAGCTTTCCGACGTCCAGGCCAAGCTGCTGCTCTCGGCCATGATGACCGACACGCTCATGCTCAAGAGCCCCACCACCACCGATGTCGACCGCGCCGTCGCCGCCAAGCTCGGCGAGCAGGTGGGCGTCGATCCGGTCAAGTTTGGCATGGAGGTCTTCCTTACCCGTCCGTCCGGCTCCTTCACCGCAGCCGAGATGGTCGGCAACGACATCAAGATGTTCGAGCCCGCCGGCAAGAAGCTGCTCATCGGCCAGTACGAGACCGTCGACAAGAGCCGTGCGCTCGGCATGATCGACGAGATTCGCGAGGCCATGCGCGCCTATGCCGCCGAGAAGGATGCCGACGGCATCGTCCTGTGCATCACCGACATCATGGAGGAGGGCTCGCAGGTCCTGCTCGAGGGCGAGACCGAGGCCGCTCAGAAGGGCCTGGGCATCGCCGACGAGCATGATGGCGTCTGGATGCCGGGCGTTCTTTCCCGTAAGAAGCAGGTCGCTGCCCCCATCATGGCTGCCTGCTAGGTTTTTGACCTAACACCGACGGCCGGATCGCGGAAGCCCCGCGCTCCGGTCGTTTTTTGTGCACGGCGCCGCGTCGTCTCTTGGACAGGCGTGCTCGTGCCGTTGAGCAAATAATGTTCAACCTGTGGTTCCGCTTTTCGGCCACGCCTGCGTGCTTGTCGCGCAGGGTAGGCTAGATGCAAGCGTAATACGTTAGAGCGCGGCGCCGCCATCTGGGCGGGCCGTGCTTTTTTAAGACGGGAGCCTTCCCGTGAAAGGAGCCGCCCATGGCAGCACCCGAGCAGCTGTTTAACGTTCGTGAACGTAAGCGTTTTGAGCGTCACGACATCTGGGAGCGCATTGCCGAGAACGGCACGATTTCCGCCGCCGTCATGGTGATCGCTGCCATCGCCGCCGTTATCTGTGCCAACACCGATGCCTACGAGGCCATCCATCACTTTTTGGAGACCCCGCTGTATGTGGGCCTGGGCAACCTTACGGCCGGTTTCACCGTTGAGCTTTTCGTCAACGACTTCCTCATGGCGATTTTCTTTTTGCTCGTGGGCATTGAGCTTAAGTATGAGATGACGGTCGGCGAGCTCAAGAACCCGCGTCAGGCCATGCTTCCCATGCTGGCGGCCGTGGGCGGCGTCGTCGTTCCTGCGTGCATCTACCTCATCTTTAACCATGCCGGCGCGCACAACGGTTGGGCTATCCCCATGGCAACCGATATTGCCTTTGCGCTGGGCGTGCTGTCGCTTTTGGGCAATCGCGTGCCCAACGGCGTGCGCGTGTTCTTCTCGACGCTCGCCATCGCCGACGACCTGATCTCTATCGCCGCCATCGCCATCTTCTACGGTCAGAGCCCCAATCCGTTTTGGCTGGGTGCCGCCGCGGTTGTGACCTGCGCACTCGTGTGGCTCAACAAGACGCAGCACTACCGCCTCGCCCCGTACTCGGTGCTGGGCTTGCTGCTGTGGTTCTGCATGTTCAAGAGCGGCGTGCATGCCACGCTCGCCGGCGTCATCCTGGCCTTCACCATTCCGGCCAAGTGCGGTGTTAAGCTCGATAGCCTTACCGATTGGCTGGGCGAATGCCTGCCGTTGCTCGACGACCGCTACGATGACGAGGCGCACATCCTGGGCCAGCATGACTTTACCGTCTCGACCACTAAGGTCGAGCGCGTCATGCACCGCGTGACCCCGCCGCTCATCCGCATGGAGCGTCTGATTTCCACGCCGGTCAACTTTGTGATCCTGCCGATCTTCGCGTTCGTCAACGCACAGGTTCGCCTGGTGGGCGTGGATATGAGCGCGTTGCTCACCGACCCGGTGACGCTCGGCGTGTACTTTGGCATGCTGCTGGGCAAGCCGATCGGCATCTTTGGCATGACGTTCGCCCTGGTTAAGCTCAAGGCCTGCGAGCTGCCGCACAACGTCAACTGGCACATGATCGCCGGTGTGGGCATTCTGGGTGGCATCGGCTTTACCATGTCGATCCTCATCAGCGGCCTTGCCTTCCCAACGGCCCAGTTCGAGGTCCTGGCTGCCAAGGCCGCTATTCTTGCCGGTTCGGTCACCGCTGCCGTACTTGGCATGATCTACATGAGTGTGATCTGCAAACACCCCGCGCCCAAGGACGAGTAAGAGCGCGAAAACCGGCTCCAGAACCGATTCGGGCGCGTTCAAAATGCGGATTCGGGTGGTGCTTGCCGCCTGCCAGACACGCCAGTGGTCAAAAAACGCCGTTTGTGAGTACTGTCACAAACGGCGTTTCATTTTAGGTGCGGAAAATAATGAACAAAGTTATAAGAACTGTACGTTAATGAGTGACCATCGACTTCCAATTTGGCGCTAGCTGACGGTGATTGGGGAGTTTCAAGTCGAGTTTTGCCGATTTCGACCAAGAATCGCTGCTACTAAAAGGGTAACAGTACTCATATTTGCCCTTTTTTGGCCACAAGCCCTAAAACAAGCCTCGCCAAGGTCGGGAAACGGGCCAAATCGCCGGCCTCGAGGCTTATTCCACGGTGCCGTAGATGGCGCCCCAGCCGTGGGCGGCCAAGGCGGAGTTGAGCTGGTCGCAAAGTGACTGGCGGTCGTAATAGCCGGGCGGTAGCAGGTTGACGATTTCCATGAGATCGGGCGCCAGATCCAAGATTTCGGCCTGTACGATCAGATCCAGGCGGTCGATGGCGTGGCGGTCGTAAAACAGTCCGTCGACCAGGCGCTGAAGGTCGCCGAATTCCTCGGCCTGGAACGATCCGTACTCCATAGTGCCTCCTTGGGCGCTTCATGCCGGCATGCGCGGCGATTCGTAATTTATTGCGATGGACTTAATCTATCACGGCTTCATAACGTTGTGACGGTGGCGGTCTATACTTAGAAGAATTGCAACGTACCGCTTCGTGAAAGGTCGCACCCATGCAGACGATCTACCAGAAGATGGAAACCACCGAACTCGATGCCGCCATCGAGGCGCTCAAAGCCGAGGTCGCCGAGGTCAAGGCCAAGGGCCTGGCGCTCGACATGGCCCGCGGCAAGCCGTCGCCCTCCCAGGTGGACATCTCTCGACCCATGCTCGATATCCTCAATGCCGATGCCGATCTGCACGACGGCAACGTCGACTGCTCCAACTACGGCTGCTTTGAGGGCATTCCCTCGGCGCGCAAGCTGGCGGGGGAGTTCCTGGGTTGCCCCGCCGAGCAGACACTCGTGCTGGGTTCGTCGAGCCTTTTGATCGAACACGACATCGCCGGCATGTTCTGGCGCTGTGGCTCGTGCGGCAGCGAGCCCTGGGAGGCTTACGAGGCTGCGCACGACGGCAAGAAGGTCAAGTTCCTGTGCCCGGTTCCCGGCTACGATCGCCACTTTGGCATTACCGCCGACTTGGGTATCGAGAACGTTCCCGTCGCGATGACCGACAACGGCCCCGATATGGACGAGATCGAGCGCCTGGTTGCCGCCGACGATTCCATCAAGGGTATATGGTGCGTGCCCAAGTATTCCAACCCCACGGGCATCACCTTTAGCGAGGACACTGTGCGTCGCCTGGTCGAGATGCCCACGGCCGCGCCCGATTTCCGCATCTTCTGGGACAACGCCTACTGCGTGCACGACCTGTACGACGAGACCGATGAGCTCGCAAACATTTTTGACCTCGCTCGCGCGGCGGGCACCGAGGACCGCGTGGTGGCCTTTGCCTCGACGTCCAAGATCACCTTCCCGGGCGCCGGTATCGGCTTTATCGGTGCGAGCCCCGCGGTCATCGCCGAGTTCTCCAAGCGCCTGAAGGCCGGCCTCATCAGTGCCGATAAGCTCAACCAGCTGCGTCACGTGCGCTTCCTTCCCACCATCGAGGCGGTCAAGGAGCACATGAAAAAGCATGCCGAGTTTTTGCGCCCGCGCTTTGAGGCCGTTGAGCGCAAGCTCACCGAGGGCTTGGGCGATACGGGTTGCGCTACTTGGACGCACCCCCGCGGCGGCTACTTTGTAAGCTTCGATGGTCCCGAGGGCTCGGCCCAAAAGGTCGCCGCGCTCTGCGCCGACCTGGGCGTCAAGCTCACACCGGCCGGCGCCACTTGGCCCTATGGCAAGGACCCGCGCGACACCAACATCCGCATCGCGCCGAGCTATCCCACGGTCGAGGACCTGGAGGCCGCGCTCGATGTGCTGGTGCTGGCCGTTAAGCTCGTCGCTGCCGAGCTTGCGCGTGCCGAGCGCGCCTAACGCGCGGCTTCCCGTACTATCCGCACTTTCGATACGTAAAGGAGCGTATACATGGATTTGGGTATTTCCACCAACCCCACGCCAGAGCTCTACACCATTAAGGTAACCGGCGAGATCGATATCTCTAACGCCGATAGCCTGCGCAATGCCATCGACCTGGCGCTCGAGCAGCCCACCGAGGCCGTTGAGCTCGATTTTGCCCAGGTGAGCTACATCGATTCGACGGGCATTGGCGTGCTCGTGGGCGCTGCGCACCACGCGGTCGACCACGGCAAGCGCTTTAGCTGCACCAATGTGCAGCCCCCGGTGATGCGTGTGGTCCAGCTGTTGGGTGTCGACCAAGAGATTTCGATCACCGCTGCATAATCTTTGCCCCCCAAAAGGGCGTGCCGTTTGGCATATGTTTGTGATGCGCTCGGACGTTTTGGCGTCCGGGCGCTATACTTGACCGAATGAATAGACGAGTTCCGGCCGAATGGCGCGGTGCGGGCTCGACTCACATCGAGCCTTGGAGGTATGTGTGTTTGGTATTGGAGAGGGTGAGCTCGCGATCATCGTGGTCTTCGGCTTTTTGCTGTTTGGCCCGGATAAGCTCCCACAGATGGGCCGCACGATCGGCCGTGCCATCCGTCAGTTCCGCGAGACGCAGGAAAAGATGACGGCCGTTGTTCAGTCCGAGATTATCGATCCGGTGAGCGAGGCCGCTTCGGCCCCGGTCAAGCCCAAGAAGGCTGCTGCGACCGACGACGATTCCGATGCGGACGAGGATGCCGCCGAGACGGCAGCGCCCGCCAAGAAGGAGACCTTTGCCGAGCGTCGCGCCCGTCTTGCTGCCGAGAAGGCCGCGAGCGAGGCTGCCGCCGAGGGCGAGGGTGCTGCTGAGGAGTCCGAGGCCGAGGGTGCCGAGCCTGCCGCTGCCGCTGAGCCTGTCGTCGAGCCTGAGCCTGCTGCAGAACCGGAGCCCGAGCCCGAGCCGGCAGAGCCCACGACGGCCGACCTCTACGCCCGTCGTCCCCGCAAGCGCAAGGCCGTCGTCGACCAACTTGCCCGCGAGCTCGAGGCCGAGGACGACGCCGCTGCCGCCGATGCACCGAAGGGAGGCGATGAGTAATGCCTATCGGACCTGCGCGCATGCCGCTCTTCGATCACCTGGGCGAGCTCCGTCGCCGCCTGACCATCGTGGTCGTGTCGGTGTTTGCCGCCGCCATCGTGCTGTATTTCGCCACGCCCGTGGTGCTCGACATCCTGGAAGACCCCATCCGCTCCTTTGTGCCGGACGGTAAGTTCTACATCACCACCACGCTCGGCGGCTTTGGCCTGCGCTTCTCGCTGGCCATCAAGATGGCCGTGGTCATGTGCACGCCCATGATCATCTGGCAGATTCTGGCATTTTTCCTGCCGGCACTGCGTCCCAACGAGCGCAAATGGGTCGTGCCCACGGTGCTCGCCTCGACGGTGCTGTTCTTCCTGGGCGCCATCTTCTGCTATTTCATCATCATCCCGGCGGGCTTTGAGTGGCTTATCGGCGAGACCTCGGCCGTCGCCACGGCGCTGCCCGACCTGGAGAACTACGTCAACATGGAGCTGCTCTTTATGATCGGCTTTGGCGTGGCGTTTGAGCTGCCGCTCATCATCTTCTACCTGTCCGTCTTCCACATCGTGTCCTACGCGGCCTTCCGCGGCGCCTGGCGCTACGTGTACGTGGGCCTGCTTGTGGGCTCGGCTGTGATTACGCCCGACGGCTCGCCCGTTACGCTGGGCCTCATGTATGGTGCCCTGCTCTCGCTCTACGAGATTTCGCTCGCCATTGCCCGCGTGGTCATTACCGCGCGCGAGGGCAAGGAGGGCTTGTTTGTGAGCCGTCTGGACCTGTTCTCGGACGATGAGGACGACGAGGAGTAAATCGGTATGCACGAGGTTGGCATTGTCAACGGCATACTCGATACAGTGATTCGCGCGGCGCGTGGGGCGGGGGCCTCGCGCGCCGTTTTGGTAACGCTGCGTATCGGGGATATGACCGAAGTTGTGCGCGAGGCGCTCGACTTTGCGTGGGAGACATTTCGCGATGAGGACCCGCTCACGCGGGGCTGCGAGCTCGCGGTTGAGGAGATTCACCCACAAAGTGAATGCCTGGACTGCGGCGAGGTCTTCGACCACGATCGCTTCCACTGTCGCTGTCCCCAGTGTGGTGGTGCCAACGTGCGCCTACTGCACGGCCGCGAGCTCGATATCGCGAGTATCGAAATCGAAACCCCCGACGATTAGCCCGCTAGCCATCTGGTGATGGGGTATAAAGGGGCCAAAGTAAGGAGCGCTAAGTATGGCTGAGAAAACGATTGATATCGCGTCGCCGATTCTGTCGCGCAACGAGCGCCTGGCAGATCAGCTGCGTCAGCGATTTAATGAGACAAACACCTATGTGATCAACGTCTTGTCGAGCCCCGGTTCGGGCAAGACCACCACGATCCTGGGCACCAACGAGCGCCTGCGTGACAAGGCCGGCCTGCGCTGTGCCGTCATCGAGGGCGATATCGCCTCGGATGTCGACGCCATCACCATGAAGGAAGCCGGCATGCCCGCCATCCAGATCAACACGGGCGGCCTGTGCCACCTCGAGGGCAACATGATCATGGAGGCCGTTGACGCGTTTGACCAGGCTGTGGGTCTGGAAAACATCGACGTCATCTTTATCGAAAACGTGGGCAACTTGGTCTGCCCGGTCGACTTTGACCTGGGTGAGAACCTGTCCATCATGATTCTCTCGGTGCCCGAGGGCGACGACAAGCCCATCAAGTACCCGGGCATCTTCCAGCACGCTGGCGCGCAGCTGCTCAATAAGGTCGACGTGGCCCCGGCTTTCGATTTTGACATGGATAGGTATACTAAGACACTCGATGACCTCAATCCGCAGGCGCCGCGGTTTGCCGTGAGCGCGCGCAAGGGCGAGGGCATGGATGCCTGGTGCGATTGGCTCATCGGGCAGATCGAGCAAGCAAGGGCGTAAATCGGCCGCCATACGGGCGGGCGTAGCCGCAGAGACACGAGATAGGAGCCTCTTTTGAAGCTCATCATCGCCGAGAAAAACGACGCCGCGCGTCAGATCGCCGAGCGTCTGTCCACGGGTAAGCCCAAAAAGGACAAGGTGTACAACACCGCCATCTACCGCTTTGAGTGGAAGGGCGAGGAGTGCGTGACGATCGGCCTTGCCGGTCACATCCTTGCGCCTGATTTTTGCGACAGCGTGCTGTTCGATAAAAAGCTGGGCTGGTATTCGGTCACCGAGGACGGCGAGATACTGCCGGCCGACATGCCCGATGGCCTGGCGCGTCCGCCTTACGACACCAAGCGTAAGCCGTTCCTTGCCGATGGCATCTCCATTAAGGGCTGGAAGCTCGAGAGTCTGCCTTACCTCACCTGGGCGCCCGTCATTAAGTTGCCGGCTGAGAAAGAGCTCATTCGCTCGCTTAAGAACCTCGCCAAAAAGTCCGACAGCGTCATCATTGCCACGGACTTCGATCGCGAGGGCGAGCTGATCGGTTCGGACGCCCTCAACAAGGTGCGCGAGGTGGCGCCGGACTTGCCGGTTGCCCGCGCCCAGTATTCTTCGTTTACCAAGGCCGAGATCACGCAGGCCTTCGATAATCTCGTCTCGCTCGACCAGAACCTGGCCGACGCAGGCGAGAGCCGTCAGCACATCGACCTCATTTGGGGTGCGGTGCTGACGCGCTACCTGACGCTCGCCAAGTTTGGCGGCTTTGGTAACGTGCGCTCCGCCGGCCGCGTGCAGACGCCGACGCTTGCCCTGGTGGTCGAGCGCGAGCGCGAGCGCATGGCGTTTGTGCCCGAGGACTATTGGCAGATTCGCGGCATGGGTGCCGCGCAGGGCGCTGCCGAGGACGATCGCTTTAAGATCGCGCACAAGACGGCGCGCTTTACCGACAAGGATGCTGCTGAGACGGCGTACGGCCATGTTGACGGCGTCGCGACGGCAACCGTCGCCGCGGTGACCAAGCGCTCGCGCAAGCAGCAGCCGCCCACGCCGTTTGCGACCACCTCGCTGCAGGCTGCCGCCGCGGCCGAGGGCATCTCGCCTGCGCGTACCATGCGCATCGCTGAGTCCCTCTACATGGCCGGTCTCATCAGCTACCCGCGTGTCGACAATACCGTGTACCCCGCGACGCTCGATCTGGGCGCCGTGGTGAGCGACCTGGCAAAGATCAACCCGGCGCTGGCGCCCGTATGCAAAAAGGTGCTTGCCGGCCCCATGAAGCCTACGCGCGGCAAAGTCGAGACCACCGACCACCCGCCTATCTATCCCACGGGCGAGGGCGATCCGTCCACGCTCGACGGCGGCCAGCGCAAGCTCTACGACCTCATCGCCCGCCGCTTCCTGGCGACGCTCATGGGTCTCGCGACCATCGAGAACACCAAGCTCGAGCTCGATGTGAACGGTGAGCCGTTCGTGGCTTCGGGCGATGTGCTCGTGACCCCGGGTTTCCGCGAGGCCTACCCGTATGGCCTTAAACGCGACGAGCAGATGCCGCCGCTTGAGCAGGGCGATACGGTCGACGTATTCGACATTAAGCTCGAGGCCAAGCAGACCGAGCCGCCCGCGCGCTACAGCCAGGGCAAGCTCGTGCAGGAGATGGAGAAGCGCGGCCTGGGCACCAAGTCCACGCGCGCGAGCATCATCGAGCGCCTGTACGCCGTGCGCTATCTCAAAAATGATCCCGTTGAGCCGAGCCAGCTGGGTATCGCCATCATCGATGCGCTGTCGCAGTTTGCCCCGCGCATCACGAGCCCCGATATGACCAGCGAGCTCGACGGCGACATGACCCGTGTGGAGCGCGGCGAGGATACCGAAGAGCATGTCGTGATGCACTCGCGCGCGCTGCTGGCTGGCGTGCTCGACGAGCTGCTCAAGCACACGCAGGAGCTGGGCGACGCCATCAGCGACGCCGTCACGGCCGATGCGCGCGTGGGAGCTTGCCCCAAGTGCGGCAAGGACCTGGTTATGAAGACGAGCGCCAAGACCCGTGGCAGCTTCATTGGCTGCATGGGCTGGCCCGACTGCGATGTGACCTATCCGGTGCCGAGCGGCGTCAAGGTGAGTCCGCTCGAGGGCGAGGCGGCCGTGTGCCCCGAGTGCGGCGCGCCGCGCATTAAATGCCAGCCGTTCCGTCAGAAGGCTTTCGAGATCTGCGTGAACCCCACGTGCCCCACCAACTACGAGCCCGACCTTAAGGTGGGCGAGTGCAAGGTGTGCGCCGAGGCCGGACGCCATGGCGACCTGATCGCGCACAAGAGTGAGAAGAGCGGCAAGCGCTTTATCCGCTGCACCAACTACGATGACTGCGGCGTGAGCTATCCTCTGCCGGCGCGCGGTAAGCTCGAGGCGACGGGTGAGACCTGCCCCGAGTGCGGCGCCCCCATCGTGGTGGTCAACACGGCGCGCGGCCCGTGGCGTATCTGCGTCAACATGGACTGCCCGACCAAGGAGAAGAAGCCCGCCCGCGGCCGCAAGACCACGACTAAGGCGAGCACGGCCAAGAAGACGACGGCGGCCAAGAAGACGACGGCTAAGAAAGCCACTGCCGCCAAGAAGACGACCGCGAAGAAGTCGACTGCCAAGAAGTCGACTGCCAAGAAAGTAGCCTCCGACAAGTAACGGCGCGGTCGAAACATTGCCTAAAAAACGAGCGAGGACCCACGATCCTCGCTCGTTTTTTTGACCGGCAGTTAGGGACGTTCCTTTTCTGCCGGCAGTTTAGGAACGTCCCTAACTGCCGGCTCGGGAACGACAAAGCGCTAGTTCACTTCGACGGGTTTGGCGCCGGGATAGCGCTCCTCAAAGTCTAGGCGATACTTATTGTCATTGGTGCCCGCCACGTTGTCGCGCGACAGCGGCGCCACGATCTCATTCTTGTGGTCCGCAGGCTTGGTGTATTTCAGGCTGATCTCCCAGGCATCACAGATTGCGTCAATGCGGTGATCCAGGTCGTCATACAGGGCAACGATGTCTTTCCAGGAACTGTAGTTCTTAGAGCTCGTCGGGACGTCCAGGTCCTCGACGATGTCGTAATACTGCTCGATGGTGTCCTCTGTGCGCTCGGCGACGTCGGCGAGATTTTGACGGGTGGTGCGATCTTCTTCCAGATAGCTGCCGTTGAAGTTCTGCGCGCAGCCACGGACGTAGTTGTCGAGGTCTTCGAGCAAGTCGTAGTATTCGCTCAGTCGGCGGTAGAGATTCTGCTCGGAGAGCGTTGCTTCGCCGCCATCCTCGTCGTCATCGTCATCATCGTCGTACAGGCTGTTGGGATCGCCGAGAGGCTTTAGGGCATCGTCGTCGACGTCATGGTGCAGCTTAGCTACCTCGGCAGTCGTCTGCGTGGCGGCGTTGTCGAAAGGCTTGATCACAAAGAAAACGACCAGGGCGATGATGATCGCCACCAGCACAACAATAACGGCGATAAGCGGCCCGGTGCCGCTCTTTTTGGGAGCGGGGGTCTGTGGCGAAGCGGGCGTGTATGCGGGAGCCGGCTCCTGTTGGGGCGAGCCGCTCGCGACGGGTATGCGCTGCGTGGTCTCGACGGCCGCAGGGCTTGCGGCGGGGTCGGGGCGATAGGCGAGGGGGTCGTCCGCCTTGGCTTGCGGCGTATCAAGGGAGCCGGTCTGCTCAAAAGCGGGCTGGCTATCGCTCGCGGTTGTTTGCTCAACGGGTGCACCGCACGAGGTGCAGAACTTGGCATTATCTGCAAGAAGCTTGCCGCACGAGGCGCAATACCGAGACATTGCCACTCCTTTCGCCACATTTCAATGCAATACGACGATTATACCCAGCACCCCAAAAAGCCGGCAGTTGGGTGTTCCTATAGTTTTGTCAACCGTCGGGGCTACTCCCGGTAGGGCACCCGGTCGCGCATCACGGCGTATATCGCCCTGAGCCGCTTCCTCGCGACGGCCTTGAGCGCCCGCCCGTGCCCCATGCCCCGCGCCCTGCAGGCCCGGTAGTACTCGCCGTAGCGCCCCGAGGACCTCACCAGGCTGTTGCACGAGAAGATCAGCAGGGACTTGAGCCTCGCGTCGCCGCGCCTGGACGCCCTGACCGACCTCACCGACGTGCCGGAGCTCCTCACCCTCGGGGCTATGCCGCAGTACGAGGCCAGGTGGTCGTGGTCCGGGAACCTCCCGATGTCGACCGACACCGCGAGCTGCGCCGCGGTCCTCGGGCCGATGCCGGGCACGGTGAGCAGGCACGCGTAGGTCTCGTCGCCCTCGAGCAGCGCCGCCGTCTCGGCCTCGAGGGCCCCGGCCTCGTCGAGGGCCTCCGATATCCTGTTAGCGCTACTGTAAAAACAACCAATTTCGCCATCG
>UMIN01056371.1_pt1 | contig 14937 bp, 11 predicted proteins | sample 1965811 | NCBI WGS metagenome assembly UMIN01 (sample SAMEA4836123, study PRJEB28245) | human gut metagenome | biome: gut microbiome; material: fecal sample | place: Denmark | collected 2008
GCGAATACCAACGCCATGACCAACTTATTTCAATCCACGCTCTCCGTAAGGAGAGCGACCATCATACCTGTTATCGCTTTTAGCCTCCCATATATTTCAATCCACGCTCTCCGTAAGGAGAGCGACCATCGCAAGCGAGGCCCCGTTGTTCACCACCATATTTCAATCCACGCTCTCCGTAAGGAGAGCGACCTGCTCGACCTGCTTGGGCAGGCTGGAGTAACCGATTTCAATCCACGCTCTCCGTAAGGAGAGCGACAAACCGTCGCCGGAGAGCGAGAATACAGAATCAAGATTTCAATCCACGCTCTCCGTAAGGAGAGCGACGTAACGTTCGTCCTGCCATTCCTGCCGTTTCGTATTTCAATCCACGCTCTCCGTAAGGAGAGCGACGTGACCGCGGTATTCCGTTCTTCCTGTTCGCTCCATTTCAATCCACGCTCTCCGTAAGGAGAGCGACATGGAAGATTGGCATGTCGGGTTGGTCGTTTCGATTTCAATCCACGCTCTCCGTAAGGAGAGCGACGTTCCAAATAGATTAGCTTCTCGTGGGCGTTAGAATTTCAATCCACGCTCTCCGTAAGGAGAGCGACTTCCCTTTCAGAAGTTTGGTGTGATTGAGTCCAATTTCAATCCACGCTCTCCGTAAGGAGAGCGACTTTCTTCACGCGCCCAACGTCCCCCGCTTTGACTATTTCAATCCACGCTCTCCGTAAGGAGAGCGACACGCTGCGATTGACGCCAATAATCAGGACATCAAATTTCAATCCACGCTCTCCGTAAGGAGAGCGACTCACCGCCGACCCTCGCACCAAACTCACCATACAATTTCAATCCACGCTCTCCGTAAGGAGAGCGACGTGGACGGGCCTTCGACGGTGACGGGCCACGCGGTATTTCAATCCACGCTCTCCGTAAGGAGAGCGACGAGAATGCTGGGTCTTGACCACGTCGAAGTCACGCAGGTATTTCAATCCACGCTCTCCGTAAGGAGAGCGACACATCAGCTTTGTCAGCTCAGCAAGACAATCGAGGTATTTCAATCCACGCTCTCCGTAAGGAGAGCGACCCATACGCGCGTATGATGGTCAAGCATGGTTAGCCATTTCAATCCACGCTCTCCGTAAGGAGAGCGACACCAGCCAGGATTCGGAATGGACGATCTTACGGACGATTTCAATCCACGCTCTCCGTAAGGAGAGCGACCGTGCAGCTGGACATTTTTGTCCACTTTCTGAGACGCAAGCCAGCTGCTTGGCTTTAAGCATATCAAACAACACCACCGGTACGACGAACAACATGCCTAAAACGAGCAGCTGTCTTTCTGTCTCATTTTAATGTCCACTATTTAGTTTTCAAACGCCCACGAAAATCACAATTCGGATTTCGACAGTTTTTCAGGTGCGAAAGGCACCCCTCATCATGAGCGCTTCCACTTCGCACAAACACCATTTCAAGACCGGCCACCTTGCCGAAACCACAATACCGCCGGCTAGAGAACACGCTCCAGATGCCGGACGTCACACGTCACACTCAAACACTCAACCCGGCATACCCCACACCATATCGTTATGACACCATGCCATTTTACCCTGTGCTATATCATCATCACATCATTAACCGGCAAACTCCGTTCACGCCCATAACGCTCAATCCTATCCGCATATCGAGAGCCAAGTTTATAAAAGCGCAGACTGTCCTCATCAATATTGGCAATCTTCAACAAATCGTGTACCAACACCAGATAATCGGAAGGACTCACCGAGCATTCGAAAACACTGTTCTGTACACGCTGTCCGTATTTCATGCATGTCTTCGCCACCAAACGAAGACGACGCTTCCCCTCAGGGGTTTCCGTACTCACATCGTACGCAACCACAACCATCATGGTTTTTCACCTCCAATAACACATCACCACGAATCATCGCATACCGCCACACACAGCTACGCACCTTTTACTTCCACATAAATGGCGGGTAATCATCAAGATCACCCCGCAACGATCGAGCTAGCAGCAGCGCTTGCACATACGGAACCAATCCCCACGAAATTTTTTCTTGCAGGAACGGATGAAGAATCTGATCACTCTTCTTTTTCTGCCACGCCGTAAGCACTTTCTTCCGCCCGAAATCAGACAGCAGCACCCCGCCATTCTCCCGTATTTCAAAATCCCCCGGCTTAACAGCGCCTGTATTAACCAATGTCAGAACGAAGCGGTCAGCCAACACCGGGCGAAACTCTTCAACCAGATCCAATGCCAGAGAGGCTCTCCCCGGCCGATCCGTATGCATAAAACCAACATACGGATCCAACCCCACACCTTGCAAAGCCGCAATGCAATCATTCGTCAATATGGAGTAGCAAAAAGACAATAATGCATTCAGCCTGTCCAGCGGAGGTCTCCTCGACCTACTGGTGAAAAAGAAATCATCTTTATTCTTCAGAACCAAATCGTCAAAAGCGTAGAAATAATCTTTGGCAGCAAGCCCTTCGACACCCCTCAACTCATCAATCGTCAAGCTTTTTCGAGCTTTTGACAATGCCGCCGACAATTTGCCGCTCTGCTCGGCAAGTCGGTCGATGTTCACCCGCAAAGCATGATCACGTTTCGTGCGTTCGAGCACCCATTTCGCATTGTAAAGCTTGCCAACAATGAAAGATTTCGCATAACGCAAAGATTTTTGTTCGTCATCCGCGACTCGAAATTGTTCACGGCGAAGTAGCACATTACGATTCTCCTCCCCTAACACGGAACAGTAATAATGACCTCTCGGTGAATAGAATGCCATAGAAACGCCCAGTTTGCCGCAGCGCCCCATAAGAGCAGGCGAAGCACCCTTATACGAGAAACACATGATTCCTTCAATTGACCGTAATGGCACTTTCGCCAAGGTTTGGTCATTCTGATAAATCACAACATTATCGTTCTCCAAGGCAAGATAGGCATCTTCTGTCATCACAAACAACGTGTTTAACAGCTGCTTCATCACTCCCCGCTTTCCTTGAGCCGTTCTTCGATATATGCTTTTGCCGATTTCATCTTCCGTAATTCAGGCAGGCACAAATCCCGTAGAGAACATGCCGAACACGATCTGGTCTGTTTCACTTTGGGAGTCCATCCACAGGAGAAAAGATCATGCATTTGCAAGAAGTCAGCTTCGACCATGTTGCGAAGATCTTCGTCAAATTTTACCCGCTCACGACGTTTTGTCTGCTGATAGAACAAAGCACCTTCAGGAATATCACACGCGAGCATTTCTTCCAAGCACATCGCTTCCGCGCATAGCTGTAAACGATCAGCATCAATCGTTTTGGATTTGCCGTGTTTGTATTCAATCGGATATGGCAACCACAATCCATCTCTTCCGTGAAGCGGAACACCATCATTAGACTTATGGAATTCCACAACATCACAGGCTCCAGTTATGCCGAGCGCTCGCGAATAGACTCTCAAATCCCGCATGATCAGCATATCGCCGCGAGATTCAGAAGCCGCATAATCGTGGGCGCGTTCATGTTCCAGATGCCCCGCTGTGGTCAGATAATTTTCTGACCACAGCTGCTCGATATGAATAAGCGCCCATTGACGCTTGCAGAATGAGAAATGCTGAATACCCGAAAGGGCCAGCCAATCTGCTTCTGAATAACCATCTGGCCCTTTCATATAAGCACCTCTCATCTAGGCTTGGACGCTGTAATCAGCGGCCTTCGATTACTTCGTAGCGAAGGCCTGGAATGGAAGCGTCATCTACATTCACGGTTCCATCCGCGTCAACGGAAACGGAACGATGAACTTTGGCCGAAGAATACTGCCCCCCCTTGCAGTTATGTGCAAACCAGACGACATCCAGCACTTCCATCGATCCCGACGGACGTGCCGAACTCTCATCATTCTCGAAAAGCGTGACCAGAGCTTCCTTGATTTTCTCTGCATCTTCTGCGCTGAAACCTGTTCTTTCCGCCAGCTGGGGGCTAATGCTTCCATAAGTTACATATACGGCGCGTCCAGAGACGCGATACTTCATGCCCATGGTGTCGGATGATTTTTTACCGGAATCCGTAGTCTCGCTGTTGACCGATTTAGTGATTTGCACATCGTCAATTGCAATGGGATTAATGGAGAATGCCGGCTGAATCGAGACCGGTCCGCGTACGCCAATCGAAACCTCATCGGTATCCTTGGCCTTCTTAAAGGCGAAAACCTGACCAAAGGACCGCACATCAAGCCAACGCTCGCACACCTTACCGAAGACTACATTCTTCTGCTTCTGCTCATCCTTCGGCAAGGTCTTCAGATATGTATTGAACCTGTCCGACAGCGATTTGGCACCATCATCGGAACGATCATCAGACTGTACAAAGACTGATTCTCCTGCATCCTGCAGACGGTTGCGGATCTTCCTCTTCAAGGCGACGTCGGAAACCTCACCCAGCCCTTCTGACGTCGTTCTCGGGCGATTACCATTCAACGGATCACCATTGGGATTTGCGTTATTCACCTCAAAGGCAATCGCAAAATCAATCTTATTTTCCAAAGCTGCCATAATCACATACTCCTTACTTATAGGCGATGAATCGACTCTGATAATTACAAAAGTCAGTTGTTGCTATTATTCTTTTGAGAAATCTCTTGCGCTTTACGCCTAGATGCTCTCCGCTGACATGAATATCCCAGAAGAAACATTGGCGAAAGCGCCTTATTATCTTCAAAATCACCTTCCTTAAACAAAGCCATAACATCATCGACCTCATTACGGAACCAGGAACCACCGTTTGCCGATTTAAGGTATGGCGTAAGCTGCTTCCACAATGTGCCCCACGTCGTATAGGGCTTCGCCGTGAAATTGCTCATCAATTTGATTGCATTGGTTGGACGGTCCTTGACTCCCTGCTTACGCAAGACGCTTTCCTCGAAATTGTCGGCAAGCGCCAACAACCTTCCATACAGGTAATCACGATCATCTCGATTCGGTTCAAGATACATGGTTATTCACATCAAGTCGTTCCAAGCATTGGAAAATCTCACGCGCTTCCTTTTTCAGGTTGACGATTGCTAAGCAATTGCCGTTCTTCCGCGCCTGCTGATAAATAATCTGCCCTAGTTCATCGCAGCTTTTATTTTCAGCTGAAGCAACAATTCTTGTACGTCGAAGCTTGTCTTCATAGCTTTCCGTTTCAGCAATAAGATCAGGCTTTTCCGAAAGAAGCAGATTCTCTCGTTTGGTTTTTTCAAGTAACGGCTGCGTCGCAGAGCACAAAAGAATCGTTGAATTGGTAATCTTCGATAGGAAGCTGACGATCTCATTGAACAGATTGATTGTGTTCATCGGCAACGACTGTATTTCATCAAAAATGATGACACTGTCGGCCATATTATGGAATTTCCGGAGTTTGGTTCCGCGAGCAGACATGACAGTCTCAAGGAATTCCACCATAGTGGTAACAATTATCGGATTGTCCCAACGCTCTGCCGCCAACTTGCGCTGATGCTCCCCGGCATCCTCAAACTCACTCGACGCATTATCCGCTACATCAGCGGAACGTTGCATACCTGCAGTGGAGTAATGCTCCAATAGAACATCGCTATCAGAGTTCAGACCAAGTACATCTCGGAAAGTCTTTGCCGTCTGAGTTGTGATAGACAAATATGGAATCACGTAAATGATCCGGCGCTTTCCTGTCTTCAGCGCATGATGCAACGCAAAATTTAGCGACGCCAACGTTTTACCGCCGCCAGTCGGAATCGACAAACGATAAATCCCGGTTTCCCGCGCCCCCGCCAAACAACACTGTTCATTAATCTGATGTCTTATCCTGTTTATTTCCGAACTCGAATCAAAAGATCTCATGCTTTTATCGAGTCGACTAATCAGATTCTGCCAATCAACCGCATTAGGCCGATACTGTTTCCGGGTCTCGAAACAAGCAGCATCCGTCCTATCCGCATCCACCAGTCGCGAATAAATCAGTTTAACGAGCAAACCTAGATAGAAGTATATGCTATCTTTCGACAGCCTCAGCGATTTAATTTTCTTCAGGAAACAAGCGATATCTTCCGCTGAACCTCGGAAATTCGATTGCAGATCGAGCGCCAAACCGTTAAGCCCCCGCTTGATTTCTTGATACGCATACTTCTCGTTGCTTTTGTCCGACTCCGTGAACCCAAGAAGAAAAGCTCTATTCCCGGACTCGTCAATGCAATCAGGAAGACCTCCGTGATGTTTAGAAATGGCAAGCTCAAGAATTTCCTTTGCTATCTCTTCAATTTCCCCTTTCGACTCGAAAAAATCATTGACGACAAACGCCCCTTGACGGGCATGCTGCACATCTCCCCTATGCCCATCATCCGATAACAGATATGTTTGGAACTGCTGAGCAACCTTCCCGACATCATGCAAGACGGCTGCCGTACGTGAAATATCAGCGAATTCATCCTCGAAACCACTAGCCAATCTTCCTGCACCATGAAGATGGTCATACAAAGCCTGAGTATTGCCTTCCTCATCTTTACGAGCTAATAGAACCATAACCTGCTCCTTTACAGATACCCCCCTGAATAGTCTTTACTCTACCGCATTCCAGCAAAAGATAAAAACGAAATGATTGATTCGAAGATTACCGTATGATTGATTCGAAGATTATCGTCGCCAAATACCTGTGCATACGTAGTACGCCCCAACACAAATAGCAGTAGGGGGTGTGTTTCTCCTGCCAAACTCGACAGGAGAAACACACCCCCACATACTATCGTCAGTCAGCCACCCAGCCAACCATCTCAGACCTTAGCAACCTCCACGCCCAGCTCGGCGCCGGCTTCGACGCTTACACTGTCGGACGAGGTGTCATGCGCCACGAGGTCCTTGAACTGTTCGACCTTGGCCACATCGTCCGCGGGCACGGTCACCTTCAGCGTGATGCGGTCGGAAATTTCCAGACCAGCGGCCTTACGGGCCTCCTGCACGGCGCGGATCACGTCGCGGGCGTAGCCTTCGGCCAGCAGGTCGTCGTTCAGTTCGGTGTCGAGGATCACGAAGCCACCGGTCGGCAGCGCGGCGGACACGGAGTTCGCAGCCTCCTGCGCGTTCTCCTCCTCCACACGGTTGATCAGCTCGTATTCGCCTTCCTCAAGCGCAATCTCGCCGTTCGGAGTCTCACACACAGGCACGCCGGCGGCGTCCACATGCCAGGCACCGCTCTTGGACGCCTTGATGGCGAACTGCACGTCCTTACGCAGGCGCTTGCCGGCCACACGCGCGTTCACGCGCAGCTCGTTCACGATCTTCAGACCCTGGGAGCCGGCGTCCTCCAGCGTGCAGAACTCGATATCCTTCACGTTGAGCTCGCCCTTCAACACGTCGCTGTAGGCGGCGACCGCATCCGGGTTCTCGACCACCACGGTCAGCTTGGCGAGCGGCTGGCGCACGCGAATCTGCTTGGCCTTACGCATGGAAAGCGTGCCGGAAACAACCTCACGCACCTTCTCCATCGCGTCCACTAGCTTGGCATCGTCCTGCAGCACGGCACCCAGCTCGGTGGTCTCGCCGGTCTTCTCGTCGGCAAGGAACGGCCAGTCGGCCAGATGCACGGATTCGCCGCCAGTCAGGCCGCGCCACACGGCTTCAGCCTCCATCGGAGCCAGCGGAGCCAGCACGCGCATGAAGGTTTCCAGCACGGTGTACAGCGTGTTGAACGCGTTCTCGTCACCGGCACCGAAACGTTCGCGGTTGTTGCGGATGTACCAGTTGGTCAGCACGTCGATGAAGTCGCTCGCCGCATCGCACGCGTCGGAAATGTAGAAGTTGTCCAGCGCATGCTGGGTCTTCTCCACTAGGCGGCGCAGACGGGCCAGCAGGTAGCGGTCCATCTCCGGCAGCTTCGCCACTTCGTCGGCACGCAGCATACGGGCGTCATACCCGGCGGCGTTCGCGTACAGCGTGAAGAAGTAGTAGGAGCTCCACACCGGCAGCATCACCTGGCGCACGGTGTCGCGGATGCCATCAGCGGTGACGATCAGGTTGCCGCCACGCAGGATCGGCGAGCTCATCAGGAACCAACGCATGGCGTCGGAGCCGAAGTCGTTGAACACGCCGTTCACGTCCGGGTAGTTGCGCAGGTGCTTCGACATCTTCTGTCCGTCGGAGCCGAGCACGATACCGTGGCAGATCACGTTCTTGAACGCCGGCCTGTCGAACAGGGCGGTCGCCATGACGTGCTGCACGTAGAACCAGCCACGGGTCTGGCCGATGTATTCCACGATGTAGTCGCACGGGAAGTGCTGTTCGAAGGTTTCCTTGTTCTCGAACGGGTAATGGTACTGGGCGAAGCTCATCGAACCGGATTCGAACCAGCAGTCCATCACGTCGCTGATGCGGTGCATGTGGCTCTTGCCGGTCGGGTCGTCCGGGTTGACGCGGGTCAGATCGTCGATGTACGGGCGGTGCATGTTGATGTTGCCGTCCTTGTCGCGCGGGTAGTCACCGAAATCGGCCTTGAGCTCGTCCAGCGAGCCGTACACGTCCACGCGCGGGTACTTCGGATCGTCGGAGACCCACACCGGAATCGGGGAGCCCCAGAAGCGGTTGCGGGAGATCGACCAATCGCGTGCGTTCGCCAGCCACTTGCCGAACTGGCCGTCCTTCACGTTGTTCGGAATCCAGTTGATCTGCTGGTTGAGTTCGAGCAGGCGGTCCTTGATCTTGGTGACGGCCACGAACCAGGAGCTCACCGGCTTGTAGATCAGCGGGGTGGCGCAACGCCAGCAGTGCGGGTAGGAGTGCACGTAGCTCTTCTCCTGGAAGAGGATGGCGCGCTGCTCCTCAGGAATGCGGGCCAGCGGGCCGTCACCGGCGCGCAGGTTGCGCAGGATCGGCTTGTTGGCGTCGAACACGTACAGGCCTTCGTAATCCGGGCACAGCGACGTGAACTTGCAGCCCGCGTCGAGCACGTCCACGCTCTTGATGCCCTTGGCGTTGAGCGTGTTCATATCGTCCTCGCCGTAGGGGGCCTGATGGACCAGGCCGGTACCTTCAACGGTGTCGACGTAGTCGGCGGTGAAGATCTGGTAGCCTTCCGGCCCCGGCACCTTGCCTTCGACGGCGTTCTCGTCGCCCGCGAAGTACGGGAAGACCGGATAGTAGCGCCAGCCTTCCATTTCGGCGCCCTTGAGCTCGCGCACGATCTCGTAGTTCTCGCCGAGTTCCTTCTCGTAGGAGCCGAGCAGCGGCTTGCCGAGGTAGAACTTCTTGCCGGCGAACTTGCCTTCGGTCGGGCGCACCTCGACATAGTCGATGTCGGCACCGACCACGATGGCGAAGTTGGTCGGCACGGTCCACGGAGTGGTGGTCCAGAAGACGGCGTAGGCGTCCTCCTCGTCGCGCAGCTTCACGGCCACGGACACGGTGGTGTCCTGACGATCCTGGTACACGTCGGCGTCCATGCGCAGCTCGTGCGCGCTCAGCGGAGTCTGGTCCTTCGGGCAGTACGGCAGCACGCGGTAGCCCTGGTATGCCAGTCCCTTGTCGTACAGCTGCTTGAAGGCCCACATCACGGATTCCATGTAGGAAATGTTCAGGGTCTTGTAGCCGTGCTCGAAATCGACCCAACGGGCCTGACGGTGGACGTACGCCTTCCACTCGTTGGTGTACTTGAGCACGGACGCGCGGCAGGCGTCGTTGAACTTGTCGATGCCCATCTCCTTGACCTGATCCACCGAGTCGATGCCCAGTTCCTTCTGCGCCTCGAGTTCGGCAGGCAGACCGTGGGTGTCCCAGCCGAACACGCGGTTGACCTTATGGCCCTTCATGGTCTGGTAGCGCGGGATGACGTCCTTGGCATAGCCGGTCAGCAGGTGGCCATAGTGCGGCAGGCCGTTCGCAAACGGCGGGCCGTCGAAGAACACGAATTCGTTCTGGCTGTGGTCGCCGGACGGACGGCGGTCGATGGACTTCTGGAAAGTGTCGTCCTTATCCCAGTAGTCGAGCACGGACTCCTCCAGCTTGGGGAAGCTGGGGTTCGGCGCGACGTTGGCGCTCTGCTCGCCGGCAGCAGCCTTCGGATACACATGATTGGTGGATTCGCTCACCGTATGCTCCTCGTTTGGCGGTTTCATTACTTACCTTACGAGGACGATGGCTTCCGTGCGATCGCGCACGTCCGGCACCGCGGTACCACCTCGCTTGCCGCACTTCCCTGTTGTTCTCACGCAGGTTGTCCGCCTGCGCAGGTTTCGTACGACCGCTTGACATTCGGCTGTTCGGGCCGACCCCGCCGGTTCTACTAAGCCTCGCCAGAAAGCGTCGGCCGTTCTTCCGGAAACTCCCCGCTGATGACGGATCATCGCTTTTCGTTTCAAATCGTCAGCCTAGCACGCCGTACGAACGTAGAAACGCGAAAAGCCGCACGGTGTCCACCATGCGGCTTTCGTAATCGCAAAACAATCGAAATACAATCGGCAGGCCGACCACGAATCGACCGAAGACGATCGCGCTCGGCGGCGAATCAGCCTTCGTTCAGCTGAGCCTCGAGCTGCCTGACGATACCGTCGTGCATCTTCTCGGTGATCTTCACCTTGAGCAGGAACACGACCGCGCTCAGGATGATGACCGCGAGCGGCACATAGAAGGCGCAGATCTCGAAGATCCGGATGTTCGCGGCGGTCATGTCGGCTGCGGTGGCGTTGCCGATCATGCCGGCGGCGATGGCCACGGCTCCGACGATGCCGTTCGAGCACGCGCCCGCGATCTTGTCGAGCATCGGACGGACGGACAGGGTGACGGCCTCGTTGCGCTTGCCGTTCTTCAGCTGGCCGTACTCGATGGAATCGGTCAGGGAAAGGATGGCCGTCATCTGGATAAAGGTCTGCGGCAGATAGAAGAAGACAAGACCGACGGTGACGACCGGCAGGCTGGTGGGGTTGATGATGAACAGCAGATAGCCGATGACCATAAGCACCATGCCGCCGAGGTACAGGTAGCGGCGCGGAATGCGCTTGTTCAGAATCGGGTACAGCGGAGCCATAACGATGCCCGCGACGACGGAGACGACGCCGACGATGGAATAGGCTGCAGAGTTGTTCAGAATGAACTTGAACAGATACATGAGCACGCCGGTGGTGGCCACGTTGGCGATGGCGTACAGCAGGTAGGACAGGGCCACCCACAACAGCTGGTCGTTCTGTGCGAGAGCCTTGAACGCGGCGAGCGGGCCGCCGTTGTCCTCGGCCTTGGTGCGCAGGGTGCTGGAGCTTTCCTTGGTGCCGAACGCGACGGAGCACACGGTGAGGACGCCGAGAATAGCCACGATGATGGCGAAGCAGGCCCAGCCGCTCTGGCTCTCCTGATGCTTGCCGGTGAAGATGTAGCTGAAGTAAGTGACGATCGGAATGACCACGATGGTCAGGCCGTTGTAGCCGATGGAGCCGCCGAAGGAACCGAGGGCGGTGTAGGTGGAGCGCTCATGGGAGTCGGAGGACAGCGCCGGAATCATGCCCCAATAGGAGATGTCGCGCAGGGAGTAGAACACGTCGAGCACGATGAAGGTGATGACGAACAGCACGATGAACAGCGTGGTGTTGACGTTCACCAAGCCGAACAGGCCGGTGTAGACCAGCACGAGCAGAACGGCGGAAACGGTGCCGCCGATGAGCTGCCACGGCTTGAAGCGCCCCCATTTGGTATTGGTGTTGTCGACGATGTTGCCCAGCAGCGGATCGATGAAGATCTCCGCGATGCGGATGACAACCACAAGGCCAGTGATGACGCCGATGAGCTTGGTGGCGAGCGCCTTGTCGACCCCGGAGAACAGCGAGCTGGTGACGTAGACGATGAAGTAGGTGCTCAGCGCGTTGTAGAAGGCGGATTGGCCGACGTTGCCGAATGAATAGGCCACGCGGGACAGCAGACTGCCTTTCCTGGTTGGCTTCGCAGACTGCTGCGTCTCCTTCGGTGCGGCTGCGACATTGGATTCTGCCATCGTACTTCTCCTTAGAAGTTGTGATTGAAGCTGTAATCGGAAATCATCATTTGATTTCACATGAGTTAAGTATATCCCTTTACCCCTGTTTAGTAAAATTTAACATCTGCGTTGTGCACTGTTGGGCGTGTCGCATTTTGTGCGATTCTGCACATATACATGTCATATTGTGTGCGATTCGCGGTATTTCGCCGACAGTAGACAAACAAAAGGCGATTGATGACGCAGCATCATCAATCGCCTTTCATATTTTTCCACACATACGTACGCTAGGCAGCCCGTTTCGACCGGGCAGATCGCTTCGATCGGGTCTGCAATTTTGGCCGCGATTCACGTTTCGGCTGCGCCGGCACGAAACTATCTCGCACTTCCAGCGTCGTCGACAGGTACGCATGCTGCCGTACTGTGCGCTTGCTGGCAATCGCATCGGCCAAGGTGAGAATCGCAACGCGCGCAAGCTCGTTCTGGTCGATTGAGAACGTGCTCAACGGTGGCGACGTAAGCTGTGCGATCGCCTGGTTGTTGATGCTGATGACGCTGATGTCGCGGGGCACGATCACACCAACCGCGTTGAACGCCTGCAGCACGCCGACCGCGATGATGTCCGCCGAAACAATAACTGCGTCAGGCAGTGCGCCGTTGTGGTCACGGATAAACTGCTCCCCCAGCTTGCGACCATTCTCCACGGTGAACAAGCCGTCAGAATACACCAGTCCACGCAGGTCGAGACCATAACGGCCCATTTCACGCCGAAAATATGTGGCACGCCCCTCTTCGTCCACCTCATAAAAATTCGTCAGCCTCCCCTTGCCGCCGATGAATCCGACACGCTTCATGCCAGCCTTCGCACATGCTTCGACCGCGTCATGCATGGTCTGCTGTAGGTCGGGCTGCACGGAATCAAACAGGCTCGGTGCGGGATTCACATCGATGAACACACCGTATGACATGACCTCATGCAACTTCTCAAGGTCGCTTTCGGCTATGACATTGGCGCCGATAGCCATGAAACCATCGAATTTCCCCTTCTGATTCAACATCTCGTCAAGACTGTGGAAAACAGTGAGCTCCATACGCTGCTGTTTGGCGTTATGTTCCAGCGCCGAACGCAAATCGGCAAAATACGAATCACGCAGCGTTTCGTCGGACTCCTCGTTGTCCAACAAGGCTACTTCGTGCGGAATGACGATACGCTTGGCCTGGGCGCTGTATCCCAAATCCTCGCTGGCGCGGATGATCGCGCGACGCGTCTCCTCACGCACGGACAGCGTCGGATCGCCATTCAACAGACGCGACACCGTGGCCTGCGAGAATCCCGTACGTTTCGCAATCTCCTTGATGGTCGCCATCGCTCCCTCGCCCTCCCATGGATGCCTCATCAGATTTTAGTAAAAGCATTACTAAATCCATCATACTACATTACCGAACGTATTCTTATAGACATGACACAGCCAGAGCAATCACGGAAACCGCGAATCGCGCATCAGTCCACGGAACGGATGAACGAACTGCATGCACAACAAAAATCCTTTGCCCTGCAGAACATGCGGAGCAAAGGACTCGGCAACGCCGGTCTGCCTTTCAAAGCGACCGGTCATAAAGGTGGCATCAGTCGGCAGGGTTCCAAACGCGGCTGACACCGTGGAGAAACGCGGTCACCGTCAGCCCCACGGGCCTGCGGCTGGAAGCGCCCGCCCTTCTGCGTGGCCGACTTGCCATGTGAGCCACCCCTCGATGACGCCACGCTCCGCATCGGTTCTACCGGACGCGTATACATCAGGCCTCTCCCCGGTGATGCTGCGGATGGAACCATACACATATCCACATTTTTCACGGAGACGGTTGCGGGGCTGCCGGCTTTCCATATACCGTCAGCGCATGGAAAGCTTTGGACACAATACATTTTTCACATTAGAGCAGTCACGGGAGGAGGCGGCGAGACGGCATCTTGAATGCAGGCAGGTGTTGTCGCGGATAAGGTCACGCTCCTCGCTTCCACTCTATGTAAGCCACGGCACAGCGCTGGAGCTGCATGGCATGATTGCCACCATGAATTATTTACCCGGATATGGTTCGGAGCTCGTTCACGTTTCAGTGTGCCGGCAACGTGACCTGCGGAAAATCCAGGGGATGAAATTCCATTACGCAAGGCATGGCGTAGACGTGGTGCACGCCGACGAATTGGTGTCAAGCGTCTCCGCGATGCAGGCGGTCTGCCAGATTGCGCCCTATGTCGACGAACGGAGTCTGGTGATCGCCATGGATTGGCTCACTTGCGCCAATCCCGATTTACGCGTCTGCACTCACGATGAGCTCTCCGACTACATCCGGAGTGCGCCGCGATTCATTGGGAGCGCCAAATGCAGAAAGGCCTTGCGCCTGTCCAAACCAGGTACCGATTCCCCGCAGGAAACGGTGCTTCGTTTGGAGAGCGATGCTTACGGGCTGCCTGAGGCACATGTCAATTATGAGATCATTGACCACATACGCGGCTCGGGCACGATGAAGGTGGATATCGCCTACCCGGATGACCGCGTCTGTATAGAATACGACGGAAATTACCACTACACCCACGGCCGCTGGATGTATGACCTCGATAAGCGCAACCGGCTGAGGGATCTTGGATTCACGCCTTTTGTCGCCACCCGCGAGCATTTGGCATCCAAACAGAAGCTGAACGAACTGTTCGGCATGGTCGCCCGAGCGATAGCCAGTCACCGTTACGGCTTGGACTAGTTCCGTAGGTGGTTTTTCGCTTCCGTAGGTGGTTGGTCAGAGTATCGGGGTTGGAGAAAGGCTTTATTCTGGCCGTTTTCATGCCGGGTATTCAGACCCAACCACCTACGGAACACCCAAACCGCCTACGGAACCGCATGAGTAGTCCCCGCAATGGATTTTTCGCCATTGATTCGGGGAATCCATGAAAAGCCACAGCGGGCGCACCCTGCGTAAAAGGTCATGCCCGCC
>UMIN01051935.1_pt1 | contig 14798 bp, 10 predicted proteins | sample 1965811 | NCBI WGS metagenome assembly UMIN01 (sample SAMEA4836123, study PRJEB28245) | human gut metagenome | biome: gut microbiome; material: fecal sample | place: Denmark | collected 2008
AATACCCGCACATCCTTCTGATTCAAGGTCTGCTCCAGGATATGATAGGCAGTCATGCGCTTGGTGCCGTAGGTGGTGAGCACCTTTACGTTGCCCCGGTCAGAGTTTTTGTCCGTGATGGCCCACTGGCCAGTAACTTCGGAACGCAGGATTTTGATGCGGTTCCGGGCGTAATATCCAGGGGTAAGCAGTTCCTCCATAAACTGCTGGTAAATGTCGATAGGCACCCAGTTGGCACCGATGCGGACGCCGATTTCCCCAGCGCCAAGATCTGCGGGCTGTACCGCTTCCAGCGCCTCTATCTGCCTGCGAGCCGCTTCCTTCTGGCTGTCTGGGGCTGTTTCCAAAAAGGCTTTTGCCATCCGCAATTTCCGGCGCACATTCCCTGAAAGGTACTCGTCCGCCGTCACGAGGGAAAAGGCTTGCAGACTGAGGAAATTTCCCCGCAGCTCATCCGGGTTTTCCGGGCCTTCAATGTTGCGGAAGATCACGCCGGCAAGCTCGCTCTCCAGCTCCTCCGGGGATTTGCCGGACAGCTCGGCCATATAGCCCATATCCACACAGGCTTTCTCAGAGATAGACACCGCCAATGCTTCGCTGGCAGTATCCACGCTGGTGACGGCCACATGAGGACGAATGGTGCGCTTGGAGAACATATCAGCTTTTCTTTTTAGGTTGCCTTGTTCGTCCAGAACCTCCAGCGAACACAAGAGGCAGTAGCTGGAATCCTCGGAAAAGGCCAGTTTGTTGCCCCGGCTGCTGATAAGCCCATATTTGGCTGTAAAGCTGTCATAAAGGGAGTTCAGCTTTTTCTGCTCCGCCTGAATGTCCTCGTCCGGGTATCCTTCGGTCTGATACTCAATCAGCCTGCGGACACATTCCCGCAGCTCGATCATACCCCGGATACGGTTTTCCGCCGTAACAGAAACCTCCATCGGGTGCATGAGGCTGTTTTCACGGTAGTACACCTGACCGTCCACAATCGTGTAGCTGAAATTCCGAACGGTAGGGTCTGCGGGGATGGAGCGATCTTCTTCGTCCGGTTCCTCCAGTTCATAGGGCTTGATCTCGGCCTGAAGGAACTGGATGACCTGGGCAAGCTGCTCCGACAGGTCAGCCCCTTCGCGGGCTTTGCAGGCGCTGTCCATCCCGAACCGGGTGGATTCCATCACCATATCGCCCAAAACCATTTCCGGGTGCTGCACAAAGTAGCGGTTCATGCGGATGCCGTTTTCATCGGTGTCCAGTTGCACCCAATCCTGCTCCAGATCGGTGATGTGATCTCTTTTTTGCAGGAAAAGAATATCGCTGGTGACTTCCGTTCCGGCGTTCTGCTTGAATGTGTTATCGGGTAAACGAATGGCTCCGATCAGGTCGGCGCGATGGGCGAGATAGCGGCGGACAGCCGAGTTTTCTTTGTCCATCGTGCCTTTGGACGTGATGAACGCGACAATGCCGCCAGGTCTTACCTTGTCCAGGGCTTTCCCAAAGAAATAATCGTGGATCAACCAATGGTGCTTGTCATACCGCCTGTCCACCACCTTGAAATCTCCAAAGGGGACGTTGCCGATGGCCACATCAAAAAAGCTGTCCGGCATCTGCACCGTTTCAAATCCCTTGACGGAAATGCTGGCATTTTGATAGAGCTGCTGGGCAATCCTGCCGCTGATGCTGTCAATCTCCACGCCATAGGCTTTGCTGCCTGCCATATCAGCCGGAAGCAGACCGATAAAATTACCGGTGCCACAGGCCGGTTCCAAAAGGTTGCCTTGCTGGAATCCCATCTGTGACAGCGCCTTGTAAATGCCTCGGATCACTACGGGCGGGGTGTAAAATGCTGTAAGGGAACTGGCTCTGGCTGCTGCATACTCGTCCTCATCCAAAAGGGATTTGAGTTCCGCATATTTGCTGTGTGTTTCCTCAAAGCATTGCGGCAGCCCGCCCCACCCCACATAGCGAGAAAGGATTTCCTGTTCCTCCGGTGTGGCAAGACGTTCTTCCGCTTCGATCCGTTTCAAGCAGCGGATGGCTCTGACGTTGGCGGCAAACTTTTCCCCCGGTGTGCCGTGGCCCAGAGCATTGTCCGTGATGTGGAAATCATGGCGCTGTTCTCGTGGAATTTCCGGGTACAAGGGCGCAAAGGTGACGCGCTCACGGCGAATCCGTTTTGGAGCCAGCGAAGCCGCTTCTTCTTTTTGGGGCTGTGACAGTTCCGGGCCGTCTGTCATTTGGCTTTCATAGCGATCAATGTCCTGCTCGGTGAGCCATTCCGGTTTTTCTGACAAGACATCATACAGTTCCCGCATCTTGGCAATCTGTGCTTCTACGCTTCCAGCCCACAGGTGTTTTTCCGCCCGTCCGCCAGCACCCAGATAGTAGTCGCAATCCGCTTTGAGACGGCTCAGCAGGCGGTAATCATCTTGAGATACGCCGATGGATTCCAGTTCTTCCTCCGATACGGAAATGAGATCGTCGAAGGTGAGATCTATCAATTCGTTTTGGATCATCGCCCCCAAGCTGTCATACTGCCTGCGCTCCAAAAACTGTCCGTCCAGATACCGCTCTACACGGTAATTCACCAGATCGACATTCACCTGGATGGGAATTTCTTGGTCTGTGACCGTGGTATAGGCAATTCCTACATTCCCCAAATCGCTGAAATCGGCATAGCTGTCATATTCTTCTTGGCAGAACTGGTCGATCAGTTCTTTTGCCTGCTCCAAAAGGGCTTGGTCTTGGGTGAGGGGCTGGGGCAGCTCGTTGATCCGCTCCATGCAGAGCGCCACATCTGCCGCGATTTCTTCTTCCGGGTCTGTATGATCGAGGAAGGATTGCAGGAGCGCACGGATTTCCTGCCGTTGTACTGTGTTGTGAAGTTGCTGGGCGATGTTCGCCGCCGCCTGAGCATCGTCATCTCCGTAGCCCATGCGGGAACCGTCAAACTCCCCGATAAGGCGCAGCACTTGGGCGGCCAATACAGGGTAGAGGTCGGCTGTTTCTTCTTTTTGCGGTGGTTCTTCTCTGGGCGGCACCGAGAACACGGGCGCATTTTGTGTTGTAGAAACTGTCATCTCCGACGTGTCGGCCACCTGTTGAATCCTGTCCCGAATCTCTTGAGGCATTTCTTCATCGTAGATCTGCACCGTGCGATCCGGCGCAATGTGGGCAACCGTGCGGTAGTCCCCATCCACTTCTTCCATCCGGTTCCAAACGGTCAGCCCATTTCCCAGATGCCCGAATCCTAAATCGTAGGCTTTCTGCGGTTCCTGCACAGCCTGCGGCGGCACCGGCTCCTTTTTCTCGGCAAACAAGGTAAAAGTGCCTTGCCGGTATGCGGTCAGATTCTCAAATGCCCGTTGCCGCAAATCGTACATCCGGTCATCCTGCGGCGTAGCCTCCCAGACAGGAAGCATCATCTGATAGATTTCTTCCACGCGGGCCGGGTCGTCGAGCTGCGGCTCAATGAGCTTTACACCTTCCCAATAATCAAAGCCATACGGATAGGGGTGGGGCTGCTCCTGGGGAACATTCTCAAAGAAGGTTCGGATGTTCTGTGCGAGCTGGTGTTTCTCATATTGGGGCATGGCGGCCCGGTCATCATCACTCAGGAACCGGCCTTGTGCGATCATGGCGCTGACGCGCTTCTCCACCGCATTCCATTTCAGTTCCACTTTGGCATAGGGTTCTGAAAGACTGCCGTGGCTGAAATGAACGCCCTTGCTGAGCTGATAGGTCACATCATCGTTTCCACCGCTGTGTCCGCTGTATTCCCCGTGATAGTGCTTTAAGAAATCTTCTCGTTGCTTGCGGTCAGAGTGGTTGCGATAAAAGGAGTACACCGCCAACCGATAGTCCGTGCCGCCCTTTCCACCGCGCAGGAGATTGTCGATCTCATCGCCGGAGATGAAGAAACGCCGCTGGGGATCATATCCCTCGGCGGCGGTAAAATGCAGCGGCTCTCGTTGTAAATCGGCAAGCTGTTCCAGCAGTTTTTGTGGACGGTGGAAATGGAACCGGAGAAGTTCACGATTCTCTGCGTATGCCTGGACAAACTGCTCCAGCTCATCCCGTAAGTTTTGCAATCCCTCTGGATGGCCTAACAAATCGCTTATGGCCGCACTTTCTTCTGGAAAGCCTTGATGGGTGTTGTAAATGGCGTTAATGGTGGGAAGAAATCCTGCATCGGCGGTTCCTTCCGCAAAATCCTGTCGCAGATACCATAGCTGGGCGGCTCGTTGCTGACGCTCGTACCCGTCAACCCGGTCAAGTTCACTCTGCGGCATATACCGGCCCAAATCCAGAAGTTCCCGGATGCGCTTGGCTGCCTGTTCCCAGGGGATCAGAGTGGCCGCTGTGCGCTGTGCAGTTTCACCCTCTGCCACATGGATGCCTTCGGCATTGTACCAAATGGAATACTTCCGGCTATCCAGATAAAAGCCAGCACCATTTTCACCATAGTGTTCCATCAGGAACTGGGCGTTGTCCTCCAGCGGTTTATCCTTCTTGAAATAGGCACAAATGATGAGGCGGCTGTTCTGATCGTTGGCTCCAATGCACATCGCCTCGTCAATGACCTGCTGAGAAAGCTCCTGACGTGGAAAGAGAAAACGCTGCTGTTCGCCCTCGGACGGAGTAGAACTGCCAAAAGAGGAGAAATCAAAAAGGGTCATCTGCTGGCTCTCCTGAGTGGGGAGCTGGCGGATGTCCGTCTGAATGAAATATTCCTTTTTGTCAATGAGCTGTGCTGTCCATCTGGCTACCAAATCCCACGAGAACACCGATTCTTTTGTGCGGGAAAGGTAGGAACCCTCCCACATGAGAAGCCCGTCCTCCTGCGGCTTATAGCCCAGACGCTGACCGTCTGCGATGATCTCGGTGTACCTGTCCTGATAGGCGGACTTGAGATAATCCGCCCGTTCCTGCTGGTCGCTGTGAACGGAGAAGAACAGCTCGATCTGCTGCTTCTTGTATTTGAGGTCGTCATCCTTGTTGGCAATAACAGCCATAATCTGTTTTTCATCAAGAAAAGCGGGCAGCTCCTGGCTGTCCGCTTGCTCCGTATCGGTTAGCTGTAAATCAGCTCCGTGAGGATCGTTTCCTCCGCCGCGTTCCGAAGGTTGTTCATGAGCTGCACCCACTTCATCGGATCGCGGGCCTTCAGTTCCTCCGTCACGCCCTCGGTCTTGGCCATCTGCGCCACTACCTGATCCATCCGGGAGAGTGCCGTCTGCTCGATCTCCGCCAGATGACTGTTCAGTTTCCCGCTGGTCAACAGATTGGTGTAGGTGATCCTGCGGTTCTCCTTCAGGAACTTCCGGCGCAGTAATGCGTATTTCCCAAGAGCCACTTCCGGCTCCTGCGGGGGCAGAAGATTCGGCAGGTTGTAATCGCCCTGCCTGCTGTATGTGATCTCGGCCATATTCATTGCTCCTTTCCGGCTGCTTGGTTTCCTGTTCAGTTACAGGATACCGATTTTGCTGTGCGGTTTCAAACGTGCGATTTTCTTTTTGAGGTTGTCTTTGCAGGGCAAGGGTCGTGCGGGCAATTTCAGAAAGGCACATCTGAGAGATGTCCCCGGTAGCCACGCCCAGGGCATTCAATGTTTCAGGCGTATTGAAATTCAGCACGTCCCGAAAATCATCGTCCTCAAAGTATTCGGACGGATCAAGGCCGCAGCGCACCACCAGCATATATCCGATACTGGTCTGCAACGCCCGCCGGTACATCACTTCCACATTGTACTCGTCCAATTCTTCCAGAAAACTGCCTTCGGTCAGATGGTACAACTCAGAAAGATAATCGTGGATATTGTCCTCTACCGCATTGTTAGCCGCAGAGAGAAGTGCTGCTCCCAGATTGTCCTTCTGCTCCAGTTCTCCGAAGCTGTTTTCCAATGCCTCGATGATGTCCGGCGCATATTCCGGGCGTACTGTCCACAGGGGAACGGGCCGGGAGAACCGGCCTTCATGGGTATCGGAAACATCAAAATAGTATTTCAGTCGCTGTTTGCCGCTATGCTCGCCGTCAAATACGGCAATGCCGTTTGCGCCCCGGTTCACCCAGCGTCCGAACCGCTTGTTCCATCGCTCGATCTCCAGGACGGCGGTAGCGTCCGGGCGCTGGGCATAGACAAGCAGTTGTTCATCAAATGAAAGCCGGTAGTTGCGGCAGGCAGACGTAAGAAATTGCTGCCATTCTGCCGGAGCTGTGACCTTTCGCTGTGTTTCCTGATACAACTCCGTCAAGGCTTTATATCGAATCGCCATCCGGCGCACCTCCTTTTTTATTTTTCGATTGCTGCGGCCTGCCGCTGCCGGGGAATGGAAAACCCGTAGACTTTGGCGATGTCGTCGCCCAGCCTACGGGTCACTCTCGTTATATCGGCGCGGGTCGCTGTGCCGCGATACAGTTTTTCTTTCAGAAGTTCGATCTGGGAATCTCGCACACCGTCCTTATAAACTCGATAAAGATAATGGTTGGTGCCGTCATGGTGGATGGCGTCGCACCGCAGATCGCCCAGTCGATCCACATACCAAGTGGAGTAATCCGTGTCGGAATACAGGCAGTCCCGGATGTTGCCGCTGGGGATTTCCTTATACCCCATGCGCCGCCCATTCCACAGGCCCAAGTCGCCTACAACCAAAATGGGCTGGGAAAGCTGCACATTGAGGTTCATGCGCTCATCGTCCAGATAATGTCCATTGATTTCATACATCAGAGAGATACGTTCATCCTCGGACAGCTCCGGGTATTCTGTTTCCAGATCGCCACGCCAGTCCTCATAATCCAGATCGTAATTGCTCCAGATAATGTGTTTGTCCTCACTCATCGGGCATCACCCCGATCTCTTTGCTTCGGACGGATGGGCTGGCCCTGCTCATCGTAGTTCTTGGGATCGGCGGCGGGTGTCTGCCAGCCAAACATGGAGCCTGCCAGCATTGCGGCCTCCTGTGCTTTGGTAACGCCAGAAGCATGGTTTGCGATCTCCGCCACCTCCTGATTGGATTTTCCTTTGATTTGCATATCCGAAGGCAAATATCCTTTTTCGCCCCGCGTGATGACAATCAGCTCTCCGCTGGAAGGGAGAATGCTGAAACAGTTAGGCGGCAGAGAAGAACGCAGTGGAATGACACTTCCGTGGGTTTTCTCCAGACGTTCCGCAAACTCACAGATATGATAAAGGGTGTTGGAATAACCGCTGGTGATTTCAAAGTGGGTTTCGTCGATAAACCGACAGATTCGGTCACGGGTTTCTCCGCCACCAGTGAAAATGCGGATGCTATCGCCGTCCGGGATACGGAAGATTTCTTTGTAGCCGGGGGTGATAAATCGGATACCTTGCTGGGCCTTTTCCATGTGGTGCTCCAAGAACCGGCCAACATAAGCATAGAGGTAAAAATTGTAGTCCCCATAATTGGGATTGCACCGCAGCATATAGGTGTGCTGGACAGTTTTCAGCTTGAAGCCGTACTCGGTGCAGTAATTGCCCACCATCTCGGCTTCCGGGCGCTGCCGGCAATAGCGGATCATGCTGTCCCGGCTGAAAAGCAGCCCGTTTTTCTCCCGCAGGCTGTTGACCACTTCATCAAACTCCGCCTTGAACTCGTCGGTCTTGTACTCTCCACGATGCTCAAACCATGAGGTGAAAAACTCTTGGCCAGCGCCAAAATCACCGCGCAGGTGGCCGATACAGCCGGTCTGGGCCTCGATCTGGCTGCTCTGACTGTAAGAGTACATCCGTTCCTGCGGTGTCATACTGATGATTTCCAGTTTCATTATCGTTCACGCTCCTTCTTTTTTCGTTGGATAGAAGGCTGGCCTTTTCCTTTCAAGTCCTGTTCCCGCGCCTGCCAGTATTCGGGATGATAGGTCTGTAAGCTGCGGTTGATGACCGCTTCATATTCACCAGGGCGGAAATACTGGTTGACGGGAGCCTGATACAGCTTTTTGTCCATCAGCTCCCGCAGGGCTACCGGCCCGTCACAATCCTCCTCGTAGCAGAGCCACGCTCCCTCCATAAAGCCACACTCCCGCGCTTCCTTTCGGAACACCTTTTCCGCCAGTTCCCGGCGCACCATAACGCCGCCATGTCCTGCTGTGCTGACAGAATACGCTCCGGGGCAGAGGGTTTCACGGGTCTGGATTTCTCCCCAGGGGGAATCCTGCGGCTCCATCTCGGCCTGCCTGCGGGTTTGATACTCCAGTTCCTGAACTGCGCGCTCCAACAGGTCGCGCTCCGCAGCCTTGCGGGTTGTCAGGTAATGACCCCAGAAATAGTTGTTTCCATCCTTACACTCCCATGTGACAAAGGGGGCCGGTGTGTTTGACATTTCACCGATCACAAATTCCGCTTTTCCAATGTGAATGGAATCCGTAATCACATATCCTTGATTGATACGCACGTTCATCGCTCCTCCTTCTCGCCTTTGTGCGGTTCTTTTTTCGCCCGTTCCTGCTGAACAGTCAGCAGTCCGTGCTTTGCCCATCCGGGCAGTTTCTCCGGCTCCATAGTGCCAAGAATGTCCATCCGCTCATACCGGCTTTCTTTTCCGGTATAGAGGTCGGGTGGTCATCAATTCCCTGTATTTTGGGCTTGTTCATCGCCACACGGGTTTTCTCGGCCTGCTCGGTAACGCGCTCACCGAACATCTTTACCATCTCCGCATAGTTGTCGCTGCACATGACCTCGCTGTACGCCGCAAACAACTCATTCTGCTGGCAGAAGGCACACATATACTTATCACCGCTTTCGCTCTGGGGCTTTTCTCCCAGAACGATTTCCCGATCACCGATGTGGATGGCCTGGATGATCTCATAATCGCCTGCCATACGCCTTAAACTGTGCTCATCGTTCATGGGTTCGGTTCCTTTCTTTTTTAGGCTGTTCCATATATTCCTGCAAATCGTTCGTACAGGGCAGATACAGTTTCCCATTTTCTACACACCGGAATAAGTCGCACTCCTTATCGGGTGACGCAGCGTAAAAACTCTCATGAGAATAGGGATATTTGCTTTTATAGGCATAGCCTGGTTTACAAAAGCCCAATTCTTTATCAAGGCGCTGCCTGCGGGAAATCGCTAAAAAGCTGTTTTCTTCCGCTGTAAATCTTCGCTCTGGAATAAAATGAAATCCTCCATATTCAAAAGCCTGTTTTTCCACTTAATTCACCTCCATCTCATTCAGAATAAAATCCCTGATTTGCTTTTCGCTTGTAAAGTCCTTCTCAATACCGGTCAGGTATCGCACGGAATCCTGCCATTGAGAAAGAGGAAATTTGTTTTCCTCCATTCTGCACAGGTCTAAAAGGGCCGCCCTCCGAAGAATAGGAGAAAGATTCAGGTCTGAGATAAAGCACCCTCGCCGTGCGGCAAGGATGTCCAGCAGATGCAGTTCACTCATGGCAACACCCGCTTTCCTCGGCCTCCTTCAAAAGTGCCTCTACCAGCTTGCCGCTGCGAACCTTGTTCCGATCCGCCAGCACTTTGTTCTGAACACAAAGTACCGCGCGGATATTGGGGACGGTGATACCGGGAATCTCCACCATTTCTTCCGGGGTGATCGTTAGAAGCTGCACCGGCGAATATCCCGCCTGGGCAAAGATACGGAATAACCGCTGTTCAAATCGTTCTCTCATCAAAACCACACTCCTTTCGTCCTTTTTTGGGATATGTAAAGGGGCGGCCCCGCAAAGCCGCCCCCCCGCTGGATTACTTCTTCCGGCTTCTGACCTTGAGAAAGATCAGCCCGCCGAGGATAAAGAGTACCAATACTACCGCAATGATCGTTTTCAATTCCATAGTCAATTCCTCCTGTCACAAATTTTGACCGCTGTATTATTCAGCGGATTCTTCGTCTTTCCGGCGCTTGCTCACATAGGCCGCAATCCCCAGAACAGCAGTTCCGGCAGCGGATACGCCCATCAGAGTCATCCACAGCCACGGCTTGCTCTCGTCGCCGGTTTTCGGTGTGTCGCGCAGTTCGTTGTGCATCTGTGCAACGGTGGTCTTATCCGCAAAGATGGTCACCGTCTTATCAGCAGGCAGCACATAGTTAGCGCTGGCATTGTCCGATACCTCAGATACGGTGTAATCGCCCACGCGCAGTCCGGTGATCTCAATCTTGCCGGTGCTGTCGGTCTTGAATGTCTGGTCATAACCATTGGCACCCGTCACGCGGAAGGAGAACCCTTCCACCTTGCCATCGCTGGATGTCTTTTCAATCCGCAGGGAGCCGGTCTGTGCCGCGTTGACAAAGCCCTTTCCGGCCTCATTTTCCACTTCGTAGATTTTGCCGTTCTCGGTAATCTCCACATAGTAGGCGTTTTCATCCAGCAGATACCCCTCCGGCGCTTTGGTTTCCTTCACGAACACGCCGCCGTAGAGGATATGGGACATCTCATAGATGCCGGTGCTGGTTTCCTCCAGCTTGCCCAGCAGCTCGTCGCCCTCGTCCAGCTCCTTGTTGCCGTTGGTATCACGGTACACCTCAAACTCGGCCCCGGTCAGCTTGTTGTCCGGGTAATCCTCATCCACTTTGGTAAGGCGCAGGTCGCCATAAACGCGCTCGTTGGCAAGGGAGATCTCCACAACCTGTTCATCTTCCTCAATGGCAACGGAGAAGATCTCATCAGAGAGGACAAACCCTTCCGGGCTTTCCAGCTCTTTCAGCACCCAATTTCCATACGGCACATTGGAGAAGGAGAAGCTGCCGTCATCCGCAGAGGTGGTGGTGGCAAGGGCATTTTTTGCCGTAAATTCGGTTTCATCACTCTTAAAGAGGCCAATCACAGCCCCACCCAGGCCAGCGCCGTTCTCGTCGGTTTTAAGGCCGTGGATTTCACCACGAATCAGCTCGTTGGTGATAGCCTCACCGTCGTTTGCGGCAATCTCCACCACAGCAACGGACGGCCCGCCGTATTCAAAGGTGAACGGGAAGGTTTCGCCGTTCAGCAGATAATGGCTGTCCGTGGACAGTTCCTTCAGATAGAAGCTGCCAAAGGGCAGGTCGGTAGCACAAGTGGCCTGACCGTTCTCATTCACCGAAACGATCTCCAGAAGCCCGTCTGCCGGAATAACGGAACCATCCGCTGCGGTAATATCCTCCTGCGCGTACAGGCCAAAGGTGACAGCGGAAATCTCGCCATTCATACCGATGCCGAAGGCTTCATCCTGCTCCAGCAGCTTATTCAGAGCGACCTGTACTTTCTGGCGCTGGTTGTAGAAGCTGGCGGAAGTTTCGGTGATCTCTACTTCCTGACCTGCATACACCAGCTCCACGTTGGTGACATTTTCGCCGGTATCCACCATGCCGTAGGGGAACTCGATTTCCTTGACCTGGAACTTGCCCAGATAGAGAGGCTGGCTCTGGGCTGTGCCATCCTCGCCGGTGGTAATGGTGTCCACCACCTCGCCCGCAGAATAACGCAGCGTACCGTCCAACGTATAAACGTCCTCCAGGGCGGTAATTTCAAACACCGCACCGGGCAGGCCCTGCACCTCATACACCGGCTGGTAAACGCCCTCGTTTTCTGTCACAGAGGAAAATACCTCGCCGGTCTTGCTGACTTTGATGATTCCTTTCTGGGCCATGTTGGGCTTGGTGACTTCGATCACCGTCACGCCGCCTTCTTCGCTGGAATTGTCCTCGGTCACATCAAAGTAAACCGGGGTGCTGTCCAGTACATAGCCGTAGGGGGCCTGGACTTCGACCAGAGAGTACCCGGAGCCATACTCCAGCTTTTCCGGGGTGACAAGGTAGCCCTCGGAATTGGTGTAGAACGTATCAATGGTGGTCGGCGTCGGGTAAGTGAACGTCATTTCCACCTTGCTGCCATCGGGACGGTAAATCTGGAACCCGGCCCCCGCATAGGGGATGGTGACGCCGGTTTCCGCGTCCACCTTGACCACCTTGATGAAGCTGGCAAAATTAGCGTTGTTGATAAGGTAGCGGTAGGTCTGCCCGTCTTGGGCGATATACACTTCAAAGTCGTCCATCAGCTCACGGCCTTCCCAGCCCTTGGTCTGGCGGACGATATAGGTGCCATAGGGCAACTTCTTCGACTGTGCAAAGCCGTTCTCATCGCAGACGAGGACATCGCGCTCGGATTCCTTGGCATTTTCATAGCTGCCGGCTGATTTCAAAAACACCTGGAACTCCGCGCCGGATTCCGGGGTTTCGATCTGGGTTTCCCCGTAGGGTAGGAACCGGACGCCTTATCATATTTCTATGACAGGATTTCCGAGAACCTCCCTCAGAACCGTACGTACACCTTTCGATGTATACGGCTCCCCAGCCATTCCTAAAGCATTTTACAAAGTTCCATTATGAAGATTGACGTGGCAGTCATGGCATAAGACGAGCGTTTTGCGCTTCATATAGCTCATCAGCCATACCCAGTTAGGCATAGGCGTTCCACGTTTTCGGTATTTCTTCACAATGTCCTTAAGCTTCCTTACATGATGAATCTCCAAGGCACAATGTTCTGCTCCACATAATTCACATACATCACTGTTGAGCCTTTTCATTAACTGACCACCCTTTAATACCTGTCCGAATTGGTCGGAGATTTCTCCGGCAGGTCGGCTAACCTTTTTTAGACTGTCATTGAAGTAGGTCATCGTTTTAGGGCCTTCTTTCGTATTGTATCTGATACCAACAATACGCATGGTGCCAGTTCCATTTTTTCTGGGAACATCAATTCCATATTTCTGAATAACCTTTTTGACCGATGATTTTTCCTTTCGGGCGATTGTCTTAATCATGCTGAAATAGTGATAATACTGAAATGTGGATATTTTCGTGCTGACATCCGTTGCTAAGCAATAGTAATTGTAAAGCCCTCTGATTTCTGCGTTGTACTGACTGATAATTTCAATCACGGGCAGATTAACTCGTGCCCCCACCTGATAGGGTTTTCCCTTTTTAATGAACGGCTTGAGCTTTTCCCGAATAACATCTCCCGGCACAACTAACTGAATTGTACCGTTTACAGAGCGTTTCTTTCGACCGATTGAATCAACCACTTGCTTTGTGTTCTCTTGAGATTTTGTAATTTCGTATCCCAGAAAACGCACTCGTTTATCCGACAGATTGGTGATTTTCGTTTTTTCCCGGCTCAATTCAAGATGAAGTTCCTTTTGCATGAAACCTGCAATTCTTTCCTTGATTTCATTCGCTGTTGCCTTGCTGCCGATGATACAGACCACAAAATCGTCCGCATAGCGCACATATTTTACACGCTGATAGTTTTTATCCATAGGGTCTAAGGCAGGGATATTCTGCATTTGCCGCAGGTACTCATCCGCTTGTTCCTGATTGCCTTTCTTTTTTGCACGGTTTCGTTTGTATTGGAGAATCTGATATTCACGATATGGTCTCCGCTGTTTCCCTTTGGTGTATTCAGCAGATATTCCTTCCATGAACTTATCAAACTCGTGCAGATAAATGTTGGCCAAAATGGGGCTGATGATGCCGCCCTGCGGTGTTCCCGACAGCGAATTGTACTTCTGGTTGAATTCCAAATATCCGGCTTTCAGGAATTTCCGAATAAGCTCAAGAAATCTACCGTCATCAATCTTCTTCGAGAGTATCTTTAACAATATTTCATGGTCGATATGGTCGAAGCACCCGGTGATATCGCCTTCAATTACCCAGTTGGTTCCCCTACAGGTGCTTTTAATTTGATACAGTGCGGTGTGACAGCTTCTATTAGGCCGAAAACCGTGCGAATTATCGCTGAAAATTGGCTCGTAGATTGCCTCTAAAATCTGCCGTACTACTTCCTGTACCAGCTTGTCAGCAAAGGCAGGGATACCCAAAGGTCGCATTTTACCGTTCTTCTTGGGGATATATGTCCTTCGGACAGGTTTTGGTTGATAGCGTTCCCATTTGAGCAGTTCTATCAGTTGAGAAATTTGCTTCCTGCTAAAACCGTCAATGGTTGTCCCGTCTGTTCCGGGCGTCATATTGCCTTGCTTAGCATGGATTTTTTGATATGCCCGCAAAAAGAAGTCCTCATTGAAAAGATTTCTGTAGATACGGTCATACCGGTGTGATTCATCTTGTTTAGATTTTTGCTTTAGTATTGATAATACCGTTTCAGCTTTTTGCATTTCGCATACCTCCATTCGATTATCAATAGAATGACCTGCCGCCCTTCGCCATGTATGCGGCTTTCCCGCACTCGGACTACTATGGCGGCTCCGTTGCCATGCCGGATATTCAGTGTCATCTCCCTCGCTTTTCACACTTGGGATTTATCGCCATAGGGCATTACACATAGCATTTCTGCGTTCTGGTTTAGGCAATCTCCGTTTAGTCGTATTGATACATTGGGTGTGGTTTAGGTTTCCGTTCATTCCTTTTACATACTTCCTGTATGCCGGGACATTTTCAGAGAGTATCAGTGACGACAACGGTTTCACTGATAGAAATTGTCCATGTGCGCAATCAGTCTTCGCACATCTCCACACTTAGAGCAAAGAAACTGGATTTAAAGCAGTTTAGCCTTAACCATGCCACGCCTTTGGTCTCGCATATCCCGCTTATACACTGATTTCAAACGTATATGCTTTTCCGCCATGCTCTTGTCCCCTTTATCTTTCGATTCCGGGTTAGGCGGCTAACCAACTGGATTTCTCTCCAATCCAGTACCTCTTTAGGCATTATCAATACGCCCTTACGGACGCACGTCGTCGGTATGCTTGATGATGGCGATGTCGCCCTTGATGACCTGTTCCGTCACGTCGTTGGCGGTATCGTTCAGCTCAATCTCATACAGCTCCGGTTCCGCGCCTAC
>UMIN01010400.1_pt1 | contig 14773 bp, 16 predicted proteins | sample 1965811 | NCBI WGS metagenome assembly UMIN01 (sample SAMEA4836123, study PRJEB28245) | human gut metagenome | biome: gut microbiome; material: fecal sample | place: Denmark | collected 2008
CAGGGCCAGAAGTGAGCCTAAGCCGCTAACACGGTACAAGCTGTAAGGGGAGTCGCACATAACGTGCGGCTCCCCTTTGCTATGCCTGCCAAATCCCCCATGGGGCGGTGATTACCCCATGGGGCGGTAAAACCCTCATGGGGCGGTATGCCAGAATGGCTTAATTCCGCGGTTTCACATATCCTTCAAACCGCCCCATGGGCAAGTTACCGCCCTATGGGTGTTTTGCCGCCCCATGGATACGCCGGTGTACCGCCCAAAAGCAACAAAAAACGGCGTCCAGCCGTAGCCGGATCGCCGCTTTCGGGCATCCTCCTCAAACCACAGGAGAACAAGTGTTCAGTTATTCGCCCAATGTGAGAACAAGTCCCAATCAGTCGATGTCGGTGCCCTCGTCGCGGGTCGGCTCCTTAGTGGGGTCGAAGCCGGAGACGATGTACACCACACGGCGGGCGGCGGACACGGCGTGATCGCCGAGACGCTCCAGGAAGCGGCCCAGCAGCACGATATCCACGGTCTGCTGACGGGTGATGTCATCGGACAGCGCTAGATCGAAGGTCTGGTGGTGCAGGTTGTCCAGCTTGTCGTCGGCCAGGATGATGGCCTCGGCGGTCTTGGCATCGCGATCGGAGAGCATGGCCACCAGCTGGTCAGCGGTGTTGTCCAGGAAGTCGATCATCTCGGCGAACACCGGTCGAGCGGATTCGGGAATCGCGGCGGCCGGGTAGGTGCGGCGAGCGGCCTCGGCCACGTGGCGGGCAAGATCGCCCATACGCTCGAACGTGGAAGCCAGACGCATGGTGGAAACGACCACACGCAGATCGGTGGCCACCGGGTTCTGCTTGGCGAGCAGCTTGACGCACTGGTCGATCACAGAGGACTCCAGGGCATCGATTTCGATGTCGCCGTCAATCACAGTCTGTGCGGCTTCAACGTCCTGATTCAGCAGGGCTTCCCCAGCTCCTTTGATCGCCTTGCGTACGTTCTGCGCCATACGGTCGAGGTCGTCAGCAACCTGCTTCAGCTCCTCGTTGAAAATAACGCGCATTTCTCTAGCCTTTCATGCTTGCTTATTGCAACCTGTACCAGTGTATTATTCCAGTACTTGTTCCCCACTTCAACGTAGGTAATGGCAACCTCAAGTTGTTCTACTGTTCATTGGGTTGTTCACCTGAAATTCATGTTACCGGCGTGCCGGCAAACCGCAATCCCGGCGTGTGGTGTGAAAGAATGGGGGGCATGACACAGATGCCGCTCGTCGCCGCGATTGCTCTTATTGTCACGGCTGTTTTATTTGTGGTAGGAATCATCACGCTCATCGTGGGATTTGCGACACATCGAGTGTCCATGGAATCGCCGCTGGCCGATGATGACGACAATGACGATCTGTCCGACGACACCGCCACGCTGCTGTCCATGCTGCCAGGTGCGTCCGTGGTGGTCGACGAGCACGACGAGGTGGTCCGCTGCAATCCCGCCGCCTACCGCCTGGGTGTGGTGTCAGATGACGCCATTGCCCAGCAGCATGTGCTGGATGCCATTCACGAGGCGCGCAAGTCCGGTGGCAAGCGCCAGTTCGACTTGACCACCGATACTCCGGAGCGGTACGTCGCAGACCAGAACAAGGGCGATCACGTCGCCACGCAGTCCGTCCACCGCCCCAACTGGCTGAAGGTGACTGTAGGGCGTATCAACGAGCAGTTCGTCATCGTGTTGATTACCGATGTCAGTGATGTGATTCGTTTCGCTCAAGTGCGTGACTCGTTTATTACCAATGTGTCCGAGCAATTGTTGGGCCCCACTGAGGCTCTGGCCAAACTCGCCGATTCGCTGGAGTCCGGCAATCTGGACGAACAGCAGGTGGCTGCCGACGCTCGCCAGGTGCGTTCCAGCTGCAGCAAGCTCAACCACATGGTGTCTGATTTGCTGCTGCTCATACGCGCGCAGGAGCCGATTACGCCGTCTTCCGCCAACCGACTGAACGTTATGGAACAGCTCAGGGCCACGGCGGCGCGACTGGAGCCGCAGGCAGCCGAGGCTGGCGTGCAGCTGAACATCAAGGGCGACGATGATCTAGTCATCAATGGTGAGGCGGACCAGATCGACAGCGCCGTGACCAAGCTCATCGAAAACGCCATCGGCTATTCCAAGGAAAATGGCGTGGTCAGCGTGTCCGCATCCAAAGACAAGGATGGCGACCGCGCGGTGATTCGCGTGATTGACCAAGGCACGGGCATCGCTAAGAAGGACCAGGCGCGCATCTTCGAGCGGTTCTACCGGGGCGTGGAACAGAGCAATCGCACGGCGGATGGCGTGGGCCTAGGCTTGGCCATCGTCAAGCATGTGGCGCTGACCCATCATGGCGATGTGACCGTATGGAGCGCGCCCGGGCAAGGCAGTACGTTCAGCCTTACGTTGCCGTTGGCGCAGTGAGGTAAGGAATTGGTGGCATGCCTTGCATGCCACCAATGCTGTTTGATGAGCGACCTGCGGCCGCGGTCTCTCCCTCAATCAGCTACGCTGACAGCTCCCGTCATCAGAGGGAGCTTGTGTTGCGTTACTGTCCGAGGCGGCGGTAGTCCCAGCGGTCGAAGTATTCCCAGACCAGCAGTAGCAAGCCAATAATGACGCCGGCCACGCACATAATCACCAACGGCATTACGCTGTAGCCCACGGCCAGCAGAATCAGCACGACAATCAACGCCACAATCCATAGACCGGTACCGATGGCAAACACCTTACGCAGATCCACCCGTACGGGCTTGGGTGCGGGTTTGCGGACGGCAGGGTCAATGAGAGGCGCGAACTTCATACTCATGCACTGTAGTAAGAGTAGGGAGGGGCGTCAAACATCCCTCCCTACGATTTATTCAATCGGCATCAGTTGAGACCGATCAATGTGCATGGCATATATGGTCGGCAATGCGGGGCATATATGCCATCACAGGTGCTCGACCACGTAGTCGACGCACTTGGTGAAGGCCATGACATCAGCCGGTTCCACCGAGGGGAACACGCCAACGCGCAGCTGGTTGCGGCCCAGCTTGCGGTAGCCGGCGGCGTCCACAATGCCGTTCTCGCGCAGGATGGACAGTACCTGAGAGGCCTGGACTCGCTCGTCCAGATCAATGGTGACCACGGCGTTCGAGCGTGCGTCCGCATCGACGACGAACGGAGCGGCGTATTCGGAGCGCTCGGCCCACGAGTACAGGATGGATGCGGACTTGGCGCAACGTGTGGTGGCCCAGGCGAGGCCGCCGTTGTTGTTGAGCCAGCGAATCTGGTTTTCCATCATGATCAGGGTGGCCACGGCGGGCGTATTCAGGGTCTGATCCTTGCGGGAGTTGTTCAGTGCCGTGGTCAGCGAGAGGAACGGCGGCACCCAGCGATGTGCGCCTTCCAGATGAGCGCTTGATTCGACGCCTGCCGCACGATCGATAGCTTCGGGGGAGAGGATGGCGACCCACAGACCGCCATCGGCACCGAAGGCCTTCTGCGGTGAGAAGTAGTAGACGTCGGTCTGGCTGATGTCCACAGGCAAAGCGCCGGCTGCGCTGGTGCCGTCGATGACGGTCAAGGCACCAGCTTCACGACTTCCGGCCACGCGGCGAATCGGGGCGGCCACACCAGTGGAGGTCTCGTTGTGAGCCCAGCAATATGTGTCCACGCCCTCGGTGAGCTCAGGCAGACGGTAAGTGCCCGGCTCGCCGGGGAACAGCACCGGGTCTTCAAGGAAGGGTGCGTTCGCGGCGGACGCGGCGAACTTGGCACTGAACGAGCCATACGTGCCGAATGCGGCGCGACGGGTGATCAGCGAAGCGCAGGCAATCTCCCAGAACGCGCTGGCGCCACCGTTGCCAAGCGCCACCTCATACCCTTCAGGCAGGTGGAAGAACTCGCGCAGACCTTCACGAATCGAAGCGACCAGTTGCTTGACTGGTGCCTGGCGATGTGATGTGCCAAGCAGGGTGGTGGCGCCGGCGTCGAGCGCGGCGATCTGTTCGGGGCGGATTTTGCTGGGGCCGGAGCCGAAGCGACCATCTTCGGGCTTCAGCGACTCGGGAATACTCAGTGTGATAGTCATGGTTTCAAGGGTAGACCAGTGTTGGGGAATATCGCGGATAATGCTCGGTGTGCGGGATTACTGCGGGGTTACTGCGGAATTCCGGGGTGCCGGGCGGCAGTGGTGGCAATGCGGAATGCAGTGCAGAATGTACGCAGCACATCATGGTTACGGTGTGTCGGAATGACATGAGTTAGTGATTCTTCCGATAACCGGATAGTGAGGTTCGTGAACGGGCGGAAACAAGGCAGTTTTTTCACCCGGCCGCACGGTTACGTAAATCGTTTGACACACCCGGATGGTGGGGGATCACATTGAGGATTGACCTCTGTTCGTTGTACAGTACTCAATTGTGACGGTCATACGAGGTCATCGAAATGACCCCGCCGAACCCATCCAAGGAGTTAACGTAGTATGAAGCATGCTTCGCATAAAGCGACCACGGTCTCGCGCCAGAAGTTCAGCTTAGCGAAGGCATTGTTTGCCTCCGGCAAGGGTTCTCATTCCGTTCGTGCTGTGCGTGCGGTGCAATCCGCTGGTAGCGACGCCGTTGTTTTGGGGCTTGATCCGGCCATTGCCGAGAAGATCAACGAAATCGCTCCCCAGACCCGCCGTTCCATTCGTGAGGCCGCTCGTGCCGCTGAACGCCGTAGCCATATTCTTGCCTCGGCCTCACTGGCCGCTCTGGTCGGCACGGCCGCAGGTGCTCTCGCGTTTTCCAACAATGAAGACGCCACGAACTCGTTCGTGGCTGATCCGGCCACGACGACCACGCAGATTAAGCGCATCAGCGATGTGACTGCGGCTTCTCGTTCCGAAGCGCGTACTGATTTGAGTTCATCCTCCGTTACCGCACAGTCCACCAATGAAGGCGGCTGGGGGCTGAGCAATTCAGACAGCACCTTGGACGCCAAGCTGATGAATCGCAATAATGCGAACAATCCTGTGGTGTCGGCTCTCGTGGATGCCGATGGCGATGCTGTGCCGGCTGGCTTCAACCCGAACCATGCCGTTGGCACCAACTCCAACAACTATCCGTGGGGTCAGTGCACGTGGTACGCGTACCAGCGTCGTGCCGAACTGGGCCTGCCTTCCAGCGGCAACTTCGGCAATGGTGGCGCGTGGGCGGCGTCAGCTTCCGCTCTGGGCTATTGGGTGGACAACACTCCTCGCCATGTCGGTGATGCTGTGGTGTTCGCTCCTGGCCAGGCCGATGCCGATGGCGCGTACGGCCATGTTGCCGTTCTGGAAAAGATCAATGCCGACGGCTCCATTGAGATCTCCGAATCCAATGCCAAGGGATTGGGTGTGATTTCGACCCGTACGTTCAGCGCCGCCGAAGCCGGTAAGTTCCAGTACGTTCACTACTGATTCATTTCATTGGCTTACATTCGGTGATTACTGTTCGGATGTGACGTCGCCCTATCGGCAATCGTTCGCGCGAAATGACATTTCAAGTGTTGCGGCCGCGTATTAGTCCGAACTGACCTGTGCCGACACGCCGATATATCCCAATAGCTCCGGGGTGTTTTATTTCTTCCATCCTGTACGAGTTAATGCGCACCGTGTAGGGTGATGGTTCTATGAAGACCAAAACTGTAGCTTCTTCCATTGTTGCCGCGATTGTCTCCTGTGCCTGCTTGTTTATGTTTGTTCCTACAGCAACTGCAGCTGAGGGTGTTACTGTGACTTCCACCAAGTCCTTCCCCTCGTACACCCAGGTGCGCAAAGATCTGACGACTGAAGCCACTGCCACGAGCGTTGAGGACAATGCTGATTGGGGCGGCATTGAGAACCTCGATGTGCCGCAGACGGAATCTCAGGCGGAAAAGGATGCCGCAGCGGCCAAGAAGGCTGCCGAAGAGGAGGCCGAGAAGCAGGCGGAGGTCGAGGCTCAGGCGACCCAGGAGCAGGCCAACGCCGCGAGCCGTAATGAGTCTCGCTCTTCTGTTACTTATTCCGATGCCAGTGGTTCGGTTTCCGCTGGTGCCGGTGCCTCTATCGACCGTGCGTATTCTTTGATCGGACAGAGCATGGACTGCACCGCATTGGTCAGTCAAGCGTTGGCGGCCCGTGGCATTAACTTCCACGGTTGGCCTGAAGAGTACGTCAATGTTCCTGGTGGCCACGTAGTTACAGACGGATCCCTGCAGCCGGGCGATATTCTGATTTATGCCAACACCGGTGGATGGAACGGTGGTGCACACTACGATCATGTGGCGTTGTATGTCGGCAACGGTCAGGCGGTCCATGGTGGATGGAATGGCTATAGCGTGGCTCTCGCTAGTGCCATGACCGAAAAGCTCACCATTGTGGTGCGTATCCCGTGATGCAGTCTTATTGATTGATTTATTGCAGGCCTCGGATGCCGATCGGTATCCGAGGCCTGTTGCGTTCTCCTGCCGAGTGATGCGCCCGCGACATCATCTTCGAAATGCTATTCCTGTTATGAAATCGACCCATGTGTGCTAGTGTATGGCGTTGATGATGAGCGTTAAGACTATTATTTCCACATCAGTGGCGATTATCGCCACGGGTGCCATGTTTGCGTGCGTAGCCCCGTTTGCCTCTGCCGATTCCGCGCAGACGAGTGCTGTGGTGTCCTCACGTTCTTTCCCGAAGGCGAGTTCGGTGAAGAAGAATTTGTTCGCCGAATCCACCTCCACCTCGGTTGATGAGAACTCTAAATGGGATGGCATCGAGACTCTTGATGTGCCACAGACCGAGTCTCAGGGCGAGAAGGAAGCTGCTGCAGCGGCGGCGGCTCAGAAAGCCGCTGATGAAGCTGCTGCAGCCCAGTCCGCTGCTGCTGCGGCAGCCAGCCGCTCTGAACAGCGTGCGTCGATTCCACAGGTTGACTTGGGTAAAATGACTGGCACTGGCACTGGCGCTGAGCTTGCTAGCTTCTCACTGAAGTTCCAAGGCTATCCGTATGTTGCCGGCGGCAACACTCCGGCAGGATGGGATTGCTCCGGTTTTGTGCAGTACGTCTTCTCCCAGTTTGGCATCTCCCTGCCTCGTACCTCTGGTGCTCAAGCCACCGTGGGTACTCCGGTCGCAAGCTTGGCGGATGCCAAGCCGGGTGACATTCTTGCGAATGGTACTCATGCGGCCATTTACATCGGTAACGGACAGGTGATGAATGCTATGAACCCGGTGCAGGGAACGGCAGTAAGCGACGTTTCCGTATTCGGTGGAGCTGGATATTCCATTCGCCGCGTGATGTGACAAGAATTATGCGGTAAGCGAATTCGTATTAAGGCACGTCCTTTGGGATGTGCCTTTTTCGTATATGCGAATATCTTTTTGAGCGGAGGATACCGGCCAAACCGAGTGTCGCAGGGTATTGTTGGAGATACGCGGTATTCGTGCCGCAATAACTTCAAGGAGGTCGTCATGATTAACGACAAGGCTATTCTCGTCGGCGTTGACGGGTCGCATGCCAGTTACAAGGCAACATGGTGGGCCGCGAATTATGCAAAGCACGCGGGGCTGACGCTGCAGATTGTCTGCGCATATTCCCTGCCGAGCTATGCCGCCGTTTCGTTCGATGCCACTTACACGGCGATGGGGGACGATAACGCCGCGCATTCCGATGCTCAGGAGATTCTGTCCAAGGCCAAGGCCATCGCAGACGAGCAGGGCGTCGAAGCCGCCACACTGATTGTTACCGGAGATCCGGCATCGGTGTTCGTCGAATTGTCTCGTAACTACAATCTGATCGTCATCGGCAACCGTGGCAAGGGCGGTCTGGCCGAGCGCCTGCTGGGCACCACGTCCTCATCGCTGCCGGCATATGCTTACTGCCCGATTGTGGTGGTGCCGTACACCGATGATGACGGTAACCTGATGCACCTGAACAACACGATCACCAAGGTGGCCGTCGGCTCCGACGAATCCAAGTGGGGTCTGAAGGCGCTGGACATTGCCGCCGACTTCGCCACGTGCTGGGGTGCGGAACTGGACGTGATTTCCGCTGTGCCGAACCTGAAGGGCGTGGATGGCGAGGACGCCATCATGGAGTCCTACAAGGACGATCTTGAGGTGCGCATCAAGCCGTTGCAGGAATCGCATCCTGATCTGAAGATCAACAAGCAGATTGTTTCCGGCCCGGCCGTGAGCGCCCTGACCAAGGCCAGCTACGATCACGATGTGGTTGTTGTCGGCTCCCGTGGTCGCGGTGGCTTCACTGGCTTGCTGCTGGGCTCCACCAGCCAGGGACTGCTGCAGCATGCGGTCGGCCCGGTGTACGTGGTGCCGCGCAAGTACGTTGAGGCCGCGGAATCGCGTCTCGACACCGTGCCGAGCTCGCCCGCCGAAGTGCCTACCAAGTCGCTGGAGGAGATTGCCGGCGTCGAGGAGATTCCGGTGTCCGCAGCCGAGCCTGAAGTCGCCCAGCAGATCGAAAAGACCATCGATCCCGATCGCCAGTAAAGTCCGAATATACGGAAAGAGGCTCCCGCCAGGGAGCCTCTTCAATTTATATCCCGTCTCAGTGCTTGACGGTGACGTTCATGCGCACCGGGGTCTCCTGCACGTAGGTGTGCTTGACCGTGCAACCCTTGTCGATATGGCGGGTGACGCGCTCCTTGAGCTTGTCGGCATCCTCCTCGGACAGACCGGCGTCGGAAGCATCAATCACCACCTGCTCCTCGAAACCGGTGTAGGCGTCATTTTCCGGGTCGTACGTGCCATCCACCACAATCTTGGCACCCTTGCCCTCACCCAGCGTATGTTCGATGGCGAACTGGCTGGACAGCGCGGCGCAACCGGCCAGCGCGACCTTCATCAGATCGCCCGGCGTGAACTGGCCACGATCCTTGCCGAACTTAATGTGTGCGCCATCGTCGCTGAACGCATCCCACGAACCGTCCTTGTTACGCTCAACCCACAGTCGCTTACCCATAGCTGCTCCTTTATTTTCAGCCGCCGGCGATCTGGCCCATCGCCATGCCAGCGGGGGAGCGCGGCACCTGGCCGCTCTCCCGCATCAGTGGACTTCTCTATTATGCCCCTAAGCTACACTGGTGCACATGGCTTTGACCGAAGAACAATTCGCAGATATTCGCTCCCGTATCCCCGCACGTCCCGAAACGGACATTCCGATGCCCTATGAGGACCTGGTGCGCAAGATCCTGACCGAAGGCACGCTGAAGTCCGATCGCACCGGCACCGGCACGATTTCCCTGTTCGGCCAGCAGATGCGCTTTGACCTGTCGAAGTACTTCCCGTTGCTGACCACCAAGACCGTGTTCTTCAAAGGCCTGGCCTATGAGCTGCTGTGGTTTTTGAAGGGTTCCTCCAACATCAACTGGCTGCTGGAGCACAACGTGCATATTTGGGATGAGTGGGCGGACGAGAACGGCGATCTGGGCCCGGTCTATGGCGTGCAGTGGCGTTCCTGGCCCGCGCCGACCCCCGAGGACCCGGATCGCACCATCGACCAGATCTCCAATGTGCTCGACCTCATCAAGCATCATCCGGATTCGCGCCGCATGATCGTCTCCGCGTGGAATCCGGCCGAGGTGGAGAAGATGGCGTTGCCGCCCTGCCACGCGCTCTTCCAGTTCTACGTGGCCGACGGCAAGCTAAGCTGCCAGCTGTACCAGCGTTCCTGTGACATGTTCCTCGGCGTGCCGTTCAATATCGCCTCCTACTCGCTGCTCACCATGATGATGGCGCAGCAGGCCGGGCTCAAGCCGGGCGAATTCGTCTGGACCGGCGGCGACTGCCATGTTTACGACAACCACGTCGACCAGTTCCTTGAGCAGCTGGGCCGCAAGCCCTACCCGTACCCGACCATCGAGATCCGTAAGGCCGATTCCCTGTTCGACTACCAGTATGAGGACTTCAAGGTCGTCGGCTACCAGCATCACCCCACTATTAAGGCACCTGTTGCGGTCTGATGCTGATTACCATTTCGTGGACAGCGAAGACTGTGAAGGTGACGGCCCCCGAGTCTTCGCTGTCCACTACACTAAGGCCCAGTTCCGCAATCCAGGAGGAGTAAGCGAAATGGAGCATGACAGTAGCCGTAGCGGCTATCACGAACCCGAGCCCGGATCTGCCGGGCTGTCTGCCACTGAAGAAGACTGGGGTGACGATTATCCCAAGACCTTCTCGGTGAATCTTATCTGGTCCGAAGCCCGTGACAAGGAAGGTCGCGCCGGTGCCATCGGCCTCAATGGTGGCATGCCTTGGCACTGTGCCGAGGATATGAAGCATTTCAAGGAGCTGACCGTCTCCCATCCGGTGATTATGGGTCGTAAGACCTGGGAATCGCTGGGGGGCAAGTACCGGCCGCTGCCCAACCGCGACAACATCGTCGTTTCCCGCGATCCGATGTACCGTGCGCCGGGGGCCACTGTGGTCACCAGTCTTGACGACGCGCTCGATATGGCCCGTCAGGAGGCGATTCCGGACGACGGTCTGGACCGTTCGGAGATTTGGATCATCGGCGGCGCCCAGTTGTACGCCGAGGCTTTGCCGTTCGCGGACAAAGCCTATGTGACTGATCTGGCCGCCACCGTGGATGCCGACAGCTACGCGCCCGATATGGCGTCGCTGGTCGAGGCCGGGATGTGGCGGGAAGCCGAAGTGGGCGAGTGGCATACGCCCGCCAAGGAGGAGTCCGGCATCGATTCCTATCGTTTCCGTATCTTGGCCAAAACCAAGTAAGCATGCGAATCCGGCTTATGCCCTTTATAGCGGCATGAGCCGGATTCATATTCATTCGACCCCAAAAACACATTCGGGCCGTGTGCGGCCCGGTGAAGCCCGATTGAGGATTGATTCAAAGCTATGAGCAATACCCAGCCCTACACCGTAATGACCGTCTGCACCGGCAATATCTGCCGTTCGCCTATGGGTGAGATCATTCTGCGTCACTTCTTTAATGAGCGCGGTCTTGGCGACCAGGTGAACGTGGAATCCAGCGGTGTGTCCGACGAGGAGTGGAGCCACCCGATCGACCCGCGTGCCGTGCGCGTGCTACGCGAACGTGGCTATGGTGATGAGATTCCGCGTGACCACTTCGCACACCGCATCTCGCGTGAGGAAATCGACCGTACCGACCTGTTCCTGCCGATGACCGCCTCCCACATGCGCGCCCTGCTGCGCATGCTGCCGGCCGGCAAGCGCGCCGAAGTGCACATGTACCGCAGCTTCGACCCGAATCTGCCCAAGCCGAAGCCCGGCCGCGAAGATCAGATCGATCTGGTGGACCCGTGGTACGGCGGCAAGCACGAGTTCGAGGTCGCCATCGACCAGATTGAGGAAGTCGCCCCGTACATCGTCGATTGGGTGGCGAAGCAGCTGTAGGAATCGGCCTGTGGCCGATGCTGTGTGTTTCGCAGTCTTACGACTGCGGGTCTCTACCTCCGTCACCGCTTCGCGGTGCCGCCTCCCTCGTCAGAGGAAGGTACAGAAGATTACCTCCCTCTGTAAGGGAGGTGCTGAGCATAGCGAAGCGGAGGGAGAGACTAACGAGTCGGGTGCCTCAGAACACCAGTTGCACCAGCAACATATATACAATTGTGCCGCCGGCGATTGAAAGCAGCATATTGCGTTTCCATACGTGCAGCAGCACGATGACGGTGCAGGCGATGAGTTCCGGAAGGCCGTGTGAACCGGTCAGAATCGGGGTGTTGCGCAGTGCGTATACCACCAGTAGACCGGTCATCGCATAGGGCAGGACCTGGCCGAAATACTCGATGATGCGCGGCGGCTGCTTGGACTCGGGAAACACCAGAAACGGCAGAAAACGGGTGCACATCGTGCCCAGCACCACCGTCACGATAGTGATTGCGCCTTGCCAGATGGTCATCGTCATCGCGTCTGTCCTTCCTTCTGCTGGTCCGCTGCGTGGCTCATGGCATGGTCTGCCGTGGCTTCCGGGGCGTCGGCGGCCGGCCGCAACACGTCCAGATGCGGGCGTAGCGCGACGAACAGTATCAGCATGGCGATCATTGAGGGAATCATGAAATCATTGGCCCCGAATATCAGCAGGCAGGCCAGTGATGTCAGCACACCGATGACGGCGGACAGTCGCTCGCGATGCTTGCCGTCGAGCCACTGATCGAGGAAGATCACCAGAAACAGCGCGGTCAGTACGAAATCAAGACCGTCGGTATTGAACGGCAGATGCGCGCCGATCAGCCCGCCCAGTGTGGCGCCGGTCACCCAATACAGCTGATTGCACAGCGTAACCCAGAAGTAGAACCAGCCACGGTCGATGCCGGCGGGGATTTTCGCGGTGGAGTTGATGGCAAAAGTCTCGTCGCACATACCGAAAATCAGGTATGGGCGCTTCCAGCCGAGCCCTTTGAATTTGCCGAGCATGGATAGTCCATAAAACAGGTGACGGGCGTTGACCATCAGGGCCAGCAGAAAGCCGGCGAGCGGGTTGAACGCGGAGAGCAGCAGATTCACCGTGACGAATTCCATTGAACCGGCGAAGATGAACGCGCTCATACACATCGGCCATACGAAGGAGAAGCCTTTGGTGCCCATGAGAATGCCATACGAGGCGCCGAGAAACAGGAACCCCAGGCAAATCGGTATGGTCAGCGGAAACGCCGCTTTGAGCGCCGGCAGCCAGGCGTTGGTGTTGGTGTTGGCGGTGTCTGCCATGTGGATGATGTTCTCCTTGTACAACTGGTCTGCCGGCCGATGTTCGCCGATGATGCCATATGCGGTTATACACGCATGGTGTCGATAAACGGGGTGAGGGTGGCGTCGGGACCCTGTGCGCGAAGTCACAGTGTGGAGGATGTCACATCGTCTACGGTGGGATAGTCCTTGTGGCGGGCGCGAACACGTGCTGAGATGAAACCATGAGCACATATCAAGCGGGCCGAATGCTTTCAGACCTGGTCCCGCGAATACGAAAAGACCTCGGTCGCTATGACCGGGGTCTTTAGTGAAGTACCCCCAGAGAGAGTCGAACTCTCGTTGTCAGATTGAAAGTCTGGTGTCCTAACCGTTAGACGATGGGGGCGAACAACTCGAATTACTTTACGGGAGGTTGTTCGGTTATGCAAATCGACGGCATTTCGGCGTGTCGTGATTAGTTCAAGGTAACGGCCTGATAGGTAAAGTCGTGAATCACGCGGCCGGCGGCCAGGCCCTTCTTTTCGAAGTTGGTGAGCACGCGGCCCTCGAACCGCTCGGATTCGGTGAAGTCGGCGTGCGGCATGTCGGCGGCCAGATCGGCGTTGCCCTTGCCCACGTGCTCCAGCGGGAGGCTGACGGTTATGCTGCCCAGGTTCTTCCAGCCATCGAGGCCGTCCATCACCTCGTGCACGTGCAGGGCATAGTCCTCGATGTCGGTGGCGATACGCCAGACGCCGTCTGTGACCAGCGCGCGATGGATGTCGCCGGCCATGGCCTCCTGCACGATGCGGCGCTTGTGGTGCTTCTTCTTGGGCCAAGGGTCGGGGAAGAAGGTCCATACCTCGGCCACGGTGCCGGCCGCGGTCACCTTGAACAGCTCGGGCGCATTGACCTGGGCCACGCGAATGTTGGTCAGCCCCTGCTTGCCGGCGAGCAGCAACGTGTGGGCCACGCCGGGGTCATAGACCTCTAGGGCAAGGAAGTTCGTCTCCGGGCGGGCTGCGGCTGCTGCCGCCACGTTTTCTCCCTGCCCGGTGCCGATTTCCACAATGAGCGGATTGTCGTTGCCCCATGCGGACTCCACGAACGCGCGGTCGAGCGTGACGCCTTCGCGCACGTCCAGCAGGTTGCCGGCCGCAATATCCAACAGATATGTGTCGGCATAGTTGTCCCAGGCGCGCTGCAGGCGATCGTCCAAACGTCCGGAGCGGCGTACGAAGGAGAGCACCTTGTGCAGGGGGTGCGCCGGTGCCTCGGTGTGGTCTGTGGCCATCGCGGCGACGGGATCGATTGCTGTGGATTCGGGATCGGTCATATATTCCTCGGATTTTCCTTGTGCGCCGCACCGCTGTTCATTCATTAGGTCGATTTGGCGTTCATTAGGTAGGTGGTGTGCGATACCAACCACCATATCAAGCCGTTTACCCGGTGTCCGTGCGGGCCGGCTCCGGGCCGACCTACCTAATGAACGCCAAATCGACCTAATGAATGCAGATATTGCCGGACGACACCACCGTTTTGTGCGATTATGTTCGTGTGATATACTCAAATTGTTTCAAAAGGTAACAAAGCGGACCAAAAGTGAACAGCCGCTGAACTCCCCACGGCCGACACTTGCAACCCGCACAAGGAAAGGTCAACTATGACAGTTCTCGTCACCGGCGGCTGCGGCTACATCGGCGCTCATGTCGTTCACGCACTCCATCAGGCCGGCGAAAAGGTCGTTGTCGTCGACGATCTGAGCTACGGCAAGCCCACTCGCATCGAAGGCTCCCGCCTGTACGGCATGGATATCGCCGCCCCGGGCGCCGGTGAGCGTTTGGCCGAAATCCTCGATGCCGAAGGCGTCGACTCCGTGATCCACTTTGCCGCTCGCAAGCAGGTCGGCGAATCCGTGGAGAAGCCGCTGTGGTACTACCAGCAGAACATCAACGGCATGCTCAACGTGCTCACCGGCATGACCCAGTCCAAGAACGCCAAGAAGCTCGTCTTCTCCTCTTCCGCCGCCACCTATGGTGTGCCGCCGGTCGATGTGGTGCCTGAGGACGTCGTCCCGATGCTGCCGATCAACCCCTACGGCCAGACCAAGCTGTTCGG
>UMIN01025334.1_pt1 | contig 14737 bp, 7 predicted proteins | sample 1965811 | NCBI WGS metagenome assembly UMIN01 (sample SAMEA4836123, study PRJEB28245) | human gut metagenome | biome: gut microbiome; material: fecal sample | place: Denmark | collected 2008
CCCCGAACCCGCTTTCGAGTACTCCGTGACAGCAGTGCCTGCATCAGAACCACGCCGGCGGCGGCAGTGAGCAAACCGCCTGCAAAATTTCCCGCAAGATAGCCAAGCGCACTGGCGATATGCCGCTCGTGCAGACCTTCCATCGTTTCCAGCATCACGCCGGACATCGTCGAAAGCCCGCCGAGCAAGCCGAGCCCAACGCCACGGCTGACAACCTGCCGCACCCGGCGACGCAGCCACGAAGCGGTCGCCATGAATTCGGTCAGCATCGCGAACAGGAAGCAGGCGACCATATTCGACACAAACGTGCCCACAACGAATGGCGTCCCGCTGACCGACGGCAGGAGCATATCCAACGCATGCCGACAGCCGACTCCAACAAATCCACCGACGAACACCACAACATACATCAGTCCGTCGGCGAGCGGATTGAACCGCGCCTGCATACGTTTCATCGGCGCCAGGGGAATCGTAGGCGGATCCATGGTGTTAGCGGCGGGCGCGGTTGCACCAGCATGCATCACCTCAACAGTGTCGATTGCCTGCGTGATGGGATGTGAGTCCTCACCCGCAGTCACCACGTCTCCCGGCGATTGTTCTTGCGATTCCATTGCGCTCCCCCTGTACTGGCCTTCCGCGGACAGCGTTGTTCCGCCCATAGGCCGTGCAACAACGAGCTGGGCCGCGGTTGCCGCCTTCCTAACGCATATGAGTTTACACGGAGCGCCAACGTATGCACCCTGGATGTCCGATTCCGCAGATTCGTACATCCAGAGTCCAGCCGAATTCAGCCAGGCTCAGTCAAGCCGGGCATCACACAGCCGCCGCATCGCAGGTCGCACCTCGCGCTCCTCCTCGCCACTGAACAGCACCACCAGATAGTCGCCGGCACGCAGCCGTGTATCGCCGCGCGGCACGATCTCGCTTTCGCCGCGACGCAGGCCGATGATCAGGCACCCAGACGGCCAACGCACGTCACACACCCGCTTGCCGTCCGCAATCGCTCCCATTTCCAATGGCAGTTCCATAATGCCGCTGCCCACATGGCTTGCGATCGCCATCTGCATGCCTTGCGCGCGCACGTACCGCTCCAGCAACTCCCCATAAATCGGTTTGGTGCGCAGCAAATCGGACACCAACAGCGCGATGAAAGCGACGGCCGCGACCGGCAGCATGTGCGTCAACGTTCCAGACATCTCCACAGCCAACAGAATCGACGTGATCGGCGTTTTCACGGACGCGGCGAGCGTGCCCGTCATCACGCACACCGCAAACACCGCCACTGCGTCGGATGGCAGATCACCGAATCGATGCAACACTTCACCGCAGATGCCGCCGGCCAACGAACCGACCGCAAGAATCGGCATGAAAATACCGCCAGGCGCGCCTGAGCCGAAACTCGTGGATGTGAACAGCATCTTCGCCACGAACAGCAGACACAGCATTCCCAAGCCGACGCGCGCATGTTCGGCGGTATCAATCAGATTCGAGCCGCCGCCGAGCACATCGGGCAACCAGATGCCGACAGGCAACGCGATCGCAATCGCAATCATCGGGCGGCTCCATGCCGGCAGTTTGCCGTACAGCGTCTGGAAGCCAAGCAACGAGCGGTTCATCAGCGAACCAACCAAACCGGCCACCAATCCCAACGGAATCAGCCACACATACTCTTCCAACGACAGCTGACCGATATCACCGAAATCCAAAACCGGACGCAGACCGAAACAGTATTTTGAGACGAAATCGGCGGTCAGCGATGCGGCGGTGGCGCCCATCAGAATCGCAGGGGAAAAACTCCGATGCACCCCTTCCAAAGCGAACATCATGCCGGACAGCGGCGCGCTGAACGCGGCGGACAAGCCGGCCGCGGCACCGGCGGTGACCAGATAATGCTCCTGCATGTCCTCACGGCGGCGGCCGCGCAAACGGTGGGATACACACTGCGCGCCCGACGCACCAATCTGAATGGACGGCCCCTCACGGCCGAGCGACAGACCAAACAACGCGCCCAACAGTCCACCGACGAAACGGACTGGCAGAATCGTCTGCCAACGCATCTTCAAGCCGCATATCACCACGCCATTGGTCTGCGGGATGCCGCTGCCACCAGCCATCGGCTCCTTGCCGACCATCCACGCGATCGCCAGCGCGGCCGCCACCGCGGCAACCGCCCACGGCGCAATCAGCCACGGGGTCTCGCGAATCCGCGCATATATCCAACGGGACGCATCCGTGCCGTATTCGATGCCGAGACGGTATACGACAACCAGCAATCCTGAAACCAGACCAATGACTATGCCGGCCGCCGCCATCTTCCACTTCAAGTGGTCGAATCGCGGAATCAGCCGGCGGATATCATGTGCCGCGTCGTTACCAGTCAAGCCGGGAAATTCGTTGCAGACGGTCAGTCGACCAGCGAATTGATCTGGATGACATGATCGCGCTGCGGACCGGTGCCGATCGCGGAGATACGGCAGCCGCTCAGCTCTTCCAAACGCTTGACGTAGGCCTGGCAGGTGGCGGGCAGCTCGTCGAAGGAGTGGCAGTCGGAGATGTCTTCGTCCCAGCCGGGCATGGTCTCGTAAATCGGCTTGGCGGCGGCGAAAGCGGCCTGATCGGTCGGCATATCGTCGTGACGTTCGCCGTCCACGTCGTAGGCCACGCAGATCGGAATCTCCTTCAGGCCGGTGAGCACGTCGAGCTTGGTGAGCACGATGTCGGTCAGGCCGTTGACCTGGGAGGCGTAACGGTTGACGACTGCATCGAACCAACCACAGCGACGCGGGCGGCCGGTGGTCACGCCGAACTCGTGGCCCTGCTGACGCAGCCATTCGCCGGACTCGTCCAGCAGTTCGGTGGGGAATGGGCCTTCGCCCACGCGGGTGACGTAGGCCTTGGAGACGCCGATTACGCGGGTGATCTTGGTGGGGCCCACGCCGGTGCCGGTGCAGGCGCCGCCGGCGGCCGGGTTGGAAGAGGTGACGAACGGGTAGGTGCCGTGGTCCACGTCAAGCATGGTGGCCTGAGCGCCTTCAAACAGTACGGTCTTGCCTTCGTCAAGCGCCTTGTTGAGAATCAGGCCGGTGTTGGCCACGTACGGCTTGAGGCGTTCGCCGAGCTTCAGCAGCTCCTCGGTGGTCTGGTCCACGTCGATCGGACGACGGTTGTAGAGCTTGACCAGCATCTGGTTCTTCTGGTGCAGGCTGGCCTCCACCTTGTCGTGCAGATGGTCGGCGTTGAACAGGTCATGCACGCGGATGCCGACACGGTTGATCTTGTCCGCGTAGGCTGGGCCGATGCCACGGCCGGTGGTGCCGATCTTGTGCTTGCCAAGGAAGCGTTCAGTCACCTTGTCGAGTGTGCGGTGGTAGGGCGCGATGATGTGCGCGGCCTCGCTCACCTTGAGGTGGGAGCAATCGATGCCGCGGGATTCCAGGCCGTCAATCTCCTCGAAGAGCACTTCCGGGTCCACGACCACGCCGTTGCCGATCACCGGGGTGAGGTTCGGGTTGATGATGCCGGAGGGCAGCAGGTGCAGGGCGTACGACTCGTCGCCGACCACCACGCTATGGCCCGCGTTGTTGCCGCCGTTGAAGCGCGCGACGTAATCGACCTTGGTGCCGATCAGATCGGTAGCCTTGCCTTTACCCTCGTCGCCCCACTGAGCACCGATAAGAACAATTCCAGGCATGATGCACCTCCGCATTCGCACGATTCCGCCGGAAACAGACTACCTTACACCCTCTACCCTGCGAAGTTTCGTCTCACGCAGGGCGAGGCTGGGGGTGCGACGACCCGGAATGGGTGACGAATTTCTACTCGTACGAGGCGGCGCTGTGACCAATCGCACAAGCGCACAGGTTGAAGAACGGGGCCTAGCGGGCATGCCTCGCGCGATAATGAAGCCATGACGATCGCAACACCGGAACGCTATGCCGAAATGCTCGATGCCGCCCGCCGAGGCGGTTACGCCTATCCAGCCATCAACGTAACCAGCTCACAGACGCTGAATGCCGCATTGAAGGGCTTCGCAGACGCCGAGTCCGACGGCATCATCCAGATTTCCGTGGGAGGCGCGGCTTACGTCTCCGGCATAGGGGTCAATGATCGCGTTACCGGCTCGCTGGCACTGGCGGCTTTCGCACATGAAGTGGCTGCGAAATACCCGAACATCACCATCGCCCTGCACACCGACCACTGCGCCAAGCAGTATCTGGATGAGTGGGTGCGTCCTCTGCTCGCGCATGAGGCCGATCAGGTGGCACGAGGCCAGGAGCCCACATTCCAGTCGCATATGTGGGATGGCTCCACCGTGCCGCTCAAGGAAAATCTGGACATCGCCGAGGAACTGCTCGACAAGTCGCAGAAGGCGCACACCGTGCTCGAAATCGAAATCGGCGCGGTCGGCGGTGAGGAAGACGGCCACTCCGCCGAAATCAATGAAAAGCTGTATTCCACTCCGGAAGATGGCCTCGAAGTCGCCCGCCGACTGGGTTTGGGCGAACGTGGCCGGTACATGGCCGCTTTCACATTCGGCAATGTGCATGGTGCCTACAAGCCCGGCGTGGTCAAGCTGCGCCCGTCGCTACTCGGCGACATTCAGGCGCGCGCGGCGCGCGCGGTGGCCGAAGGCGAGCTGCCTAGCGCGGCCGGCATGGTCTATTTCCCCAATGGCAAGCCGTTTGAGCTGGTGTTCCACGGTGGCTCCGGTTCACGCCCGGAAGAAATCGCCGAAGCTGTAAGCTACGGCGTAATCAAGATGAACATCGACACCGATACCCAGTACGCCTTCACCCGTCCAATCGCCGACCACGTGTTCGAGAACTACGACAAGGTGCTGAAAATCGACGGCGAAGTGGGCGAGAAGAAGTTCTACGATCCGCGTTCTTGGGGCCGTAAGGCTGAGGATTCCATGTCCGCCCGTGTGGTCGAGGCTTGCCGGCAGCTGGGTTCCGCGGGCAAAGCGCTCAAATAGCGCGTAATTTTGCGATCGTGCGCGACACTTTCCCGGAAATAATGAAAATCATTGAAAATCAATGGAGCGGACAACGGGAGTCGAACCCGCCTCTAAAGCTTGGGAAGCTTTCATTCTACCGATGAACTATGTCCGCATGCCTTACGGCTGCTGCACCTCACGTGACGAGCATGCTCAGCCAAACGAGGCACGAATAGTTATCCTAGCACGTCACCTGCCGACGCGCGTGGAGTAGGTGGGCGGAGCGATCGGCGTGCCGTTCATTTCGTTGGCCATCTGCATGAGACGCGCTATGCGCTCATCGGTCGGCGGGTGCGTGGAGAACAAGCGCGAGAAACCGACCGCGGAGAACGGGTTGGCGATCATCATTGCGGAGACGGACTGGGTGCCGGCGGTTTTGCGCATCGGCGCGGTCTGTGCGCCGTAGGAAATCTTGTTCAGCGCGGAAGCCAGGGCCTCGGGATCGCCGGTGAGCAAGCTGCCGTCTTCATCGGCGTCGTATTCGCGGGTGCGGGAGATGGCCATCTGGATCAAAGACGCGGCGATCGGCGCGAGAATCACGCTCAGCAATGCGCCGATCAGGCCGAGGCCACCGGAACTGTCGCGGTCGTCTCGCGAACCGCCGCCGAAATACATCAGCGAATAGCCTAGGTAGGAGATGACGGTGGCCATGGCAGAGGCGATGGCGGAAGTCAGGATGTCGTGGTTGTACACGTGCATAAGTTCGTGGCCCAGCACACCACGCAGTTCACGGGCGTTGAGAATCTGCAGGATGCCTTGGGTACAGCAGACGGCCGCGTGCCGTTCGTTGCGCCCGGTGGCGAAGGCGTTCGGGCTCATGGTGGGGGCGATGTAGATGCGAGGCATCGGCTTGCCGGCCTTGGCGCTCAGTTCACGCACGATCTGGTAGATTTCCGGGGCTTCCTGCTCGCTGACTTCCCGCGCGCCCATGGAGGCGATGGCGAGTTTGTCGGAGAACCAGTAGGTGCCGAACGTGGTAATCAGGCCGATGACGATATAGATGCTCAGGGTTTGCCGACTGCCGCCCGTGGCCCACCAAATCAGCATGATGATGGCCCACATCAGGGCAAACAGCAGCGTTGTTTTCAGGCCGTTGAAATGGCCGTGCACCCGTACTTTGGCATCCATAATGCACACACTAAAATCGCAGGCTGAATGATTGCTGGATATGCGCCACGCGCAATGTCCCATATTCGCCCGGCCCGTCCGGCCCCGAGCCCGGCCGCGTCCGCACGGGGCGCGGCCGGGTGGACGAATACCGGACGAATGCCGGACGAATGCCGGACGGGCGTGGGCGGGCCGTCAGGCGTGGGCGAGCTCGCGCATCTGGTCGGGCTCGATGACCTTCTTGTGCTCGCGGCCTTCCTTGGCACCCTCGGCGCGCTCGAAAGCGTCGACCTTCTTCCAGCCGGCGAAGTCGATCGGGCGAATGCCGCGCTCGGCCAGCAGTCGGTCGATGGATTCGGGGTCGCGGTCGGCTGCCACACGGCCACCTTCAGCGGCCTTGGCCAGATCCTCGAGCATGTTGGTCACGATGGCGAGCGCATCGGACTTGGTGGAGCCGATCAGGCCCACCGGGCCGCGCTTGGCCCAACCGGTGGCGTACAGGCGGTCGCGCACTTTGCCGCCGTCGGCCTCGGTGGTGATGCGGCCGTCGCCGTTGGCGTTGGCCAGGTGGGCGCCGTGCTCGTCGTAGGCAATGCCGGGGGCTTCGGCGGGCTTGTAGCCGATGGCGTGGTAGACGGCCTCGACCGGGTAGTCGGTGAACTCGCCGGTGCGGTGCATCTTGCCGTCGGCACCGGTTTCGGTGCGCTCCACGCGGATGGCCTTGACCTTGCCGTCCTCGCCGAGGATCTCGGTGGGGGCGGAGTTGAAGTGCACGTAGTACTTGCGGTCGGCCGGGTTGCCTTCGAAGTCGACGTCGCCGTCATCTTCCATGTCTTCGGCCATCTCGCGGACGGCGAACAGCTCCTCGACCATCTGGCGGGTGAGCTTGTCCTTGCCGGCCACCTCGATGGTCTCGTCGTCCAGATCGAAGTCGTCCTCGTTGATGATGAGCTGCACGCCGGGCAGCTTCTCCATCTCGCGCAGTTCCTGCACGCTGAACTTGGCCTGGGCCACGCCACGGCGGATGAACAGGTGGAGCACCTTGGCCTTGTTCTGGCCGATGCCCTCGTACACGTTGTCCGGAATGTCGGTCTTGGCCTTGAGGTCGTCGGCGTTGCGCATGAGTTCGCGGGCCACGTCCATGGCCACGTTGCCGCCGCCGATCACGGCGACGTTCTCGGCCGTAAGCGGCCATTCGCGGGCACCGGTGGGGTAGCCGTCATACCATTCGACGAACTTGGCGGCGCCGTACACGCCTTCAAGGTCGGCACCGGGCAGGTTCAGCGGCTTGTCCTTGACCGCGCCGGTGGCGAACAGCACGGCGTCGTAACGGGCCAACAGGTCGTCAAGAGTCACGTCCTTGCCGAATTCCACGTCGCAGTAGAGGTGGATGTTCGGGTTGTCGAGCGTCTTCTCAAGCGCGGAGGCGATGAACTTGATGGACGGGTGGTCCGGGGCCACACCGTAACGCACCAGGCCGAACGGCACCGGCAGCTTCTCGAACAGGTCGATGCGCGCTTCGGTGCCGAGGCCAAGTTCTTCGCCCAGCTTCTTGAGCTGGCGCAGGAAGATATCGGATGAGTAGACGCCGGCCGGACCAGCGCCAATTACAGCAATGCGGAGTTCAGTATTCACAGATTCAGTCACGCGCTCTAGCCTAACGCAAAGCCTTCCGTTGCAACAGAGGGCGAGTGGTGGGAATTCTGTGTATTAGGCCATAGTTTGTGCGTTTGGGAAACCTACGAGCACTGCTAATGTCAGATTATGGGTTTCCCTATTGGTCAAGTTATTGCCGTTCTCATTCCAAGAAGCATGCAAGGCGGATCAGGCCCTTACTCCGGATACGTTTATGCTGCAAGGCGGTTATCCACGCATTTACGACACGAGAATGCCGCTCAATCTGTTCTTCTCGAACTACATCGACACTTATATCGAACGTGATGTTTCCGAATATCTTGATGTACGCAATTTGGCTGACTTCCGCCGATTCTTGACTCTTTGCGCACTCAGTTCCGGAGCACTCATAAACTACACCAACATCGCCAATGAACTTGGTGTAAGTCCGCGAACCGTAAAGGCATGGATGTCGATTCTGGAATCAAGTTACATCGCATTCCATCTCATACCGTTCTACACGAACGCACGCAAACAGGTGGTCAAAACGCCGAAACTCTATTTTTATGACACTGGCTTGCTGTGCCATCTCTTGGGCATTCGGACGGTCGAAGCACTGGTTGCGCACCCCAAGTTCGGCGATATATTTGAAAACCTCATCATTGCGGAAACCATGAAACAGCATTTGAACGCCAATCAGGAGCCACAATTATTCTTCTACCGCGATGCCAGCAAGGTCGAGGTGGATTTGTTGGATTTCACCGATCCTAACAACCGTATGCTCATAGAAATCAAATCCGGACAAACCTATCATGACCGATTCGCTCGGCACCTCACTTTAATTGGCAATGTTCTCGGTATACCGTGTGAGCAACAGTACGTAACCAGTCGGGTTGAACATAGTTATGTCTCACAAGGAATCCGCGTCACTTCCGCCCTCGATTGGCTAGAAGGCCGACGGTAAAGAGCCGCCGCAGAACAATAACAATACTGCACAACCGGCGAATCCCTTGATGACACTGAAGACGTCACCTCCAACGGCTCTTTACGACCTCGATTGCATTCATTAGGTCATTTCTTCGTTCATTAGGTCGGAGGGTGCTGAAGCCATCCCTTGGAACGGCGGGGTTTCAAGGGCCGCTCCGACCAAGGACCGACCTAATAAACGTCAAACCGACCTAATGAATAACTCCGATGCTATTGCTGCTTTCGTGGGTGGGATTTCCGTTTCCGCCACGTCACCAACCGTATCGCCCCGATTATGTTTCGATGCGGTGGACTCGACATACGACCATCCCGGTCAGTCAACTGACCTACAAAAACAGCAGAAGCCTCATATTCTTAATCAGTCCCGATCAATTAGGGCAGTGAGGGCCCAGAGGATGCTCACCACGTCGATGGCCTCCTGGAGGAAGGCACCGACGACGACCGGGATAAGGTTGAACGCGGCGGCAATCATGCCGACGGTGGCGAGCACGAGGCCCGCGAGCACGGCCTGAAGCATCACGCGCTTGGTGCGGCGTGCGATGGCGATGGCACGCGGCACGGCGGCGATATTGTCATTCATAATGACTACCTGAGCGCTTTCGGAAGCGGCGGTGGATGTGCCGTCGGTCATGGCCACACCGATATCGGCAACAGCGAGCACCGGGGCGTCGTTCACACCGTCACCAACCATCATCGTGACGGTTTTGCCGGCTCCTGTAGCGGCCCTGACTGCGGCTGCCTTATCCTCCGGGAACAGTTCGGCGTGAACCTCGTCAATGCCGACTTCGCTGGCAATGATATTGGCGGAAGCCCGCTTGTCACCGGTAAGCATGGCGAGCTCGGTGACGCCCAACTCACGCAGTTTGGCGAGCGCTGCCTTGGCGTTGGCACGCGGTACGTCGCGCAGCACAATGCGCGCGATCAACTGACCATCAACAGACACATACGACGCCATTTCGTCCGGCTGAAGCAGCCCAAATCGTGTGCGCAGGTCATCCTCAGACCGACTGGGAACAGTCCGATCGACCGCCAAGAATCCATCCTCCCCAGCAGCCGCGAAAGACAGCCGGCCAACGCGCACCGCGTGTCCGTTCACCTCGCCGGAAACGCCCTTGCCGGCGTCTTCATTGATGTTCTTGACGACCGGATACTCCCGGCCATGGCCAGGCCAGCTGGCCTCCGGCTCTGGGCACAGGCGCTGGCCATCCTCGAACCGCTGGCGCAGTCGGGCCAGCGCCTCCGCGCCGGCCTTGGCGATGCCTTTGGACAGGATGTGCACCGAGTAGCTTTCCACCGCGCCGGCCATCATCAGCACATGGTCTTCGTTGAGACGGGTTGCAGCGCCGGGCAACATCTCGACGCGCACCACCTGCGGCTGCTTGACGGTGAGCGTACCGGTTTTGTCAAAGAACACCTGCGTGACGCGGCCGAGATTTTCCAGCACGCCCTGCGCTTTGATAAGCACGCCGGCCGCGGCGAGGCGTCCGGTTCCGGCGATGTATGCCACCGGTGCGGCGATGAGCAGCGGGCAGGGCGTGGCCAGCACCAGCACCTGGGCGAATCGCGTCGGCACCCCGGACACCGCCCATGCGACGCCGGCAATCACCAACGAAAGCACGGTGAAGGGCACGGCCAAGCGGTCAGCGGTTTTCACCACGGCCGGGCGCGACTCCTGCGCGGAGGCCACGAGCTCGAGGATGCGCTGATACTGCGAATCGGCGGCCACCTGGGTGGCACGCATGGTCAATGCAGTCGAGCCGTTCACCGCGCCGGACATCACGCGGGCGCCGGCGAACACTTCACGCGGCACCGGCTCACCGTTGATATTGCTCAGGTCGAGCGTGGCCGTGCCGGACAGCAGCTCGCCGTCAACCGGCACAGTTTCGCCCGGCAACACCATGAGTACGTCGCCCAGCTGCACCTGCTCGACCGGCACCGTGTCGAAGCGGTGCGCGGCGGCGGCAGCCGATGCCAAGCCCACACGCCGGAAGCCATCGGACGAATCGCCCTTATCGGCAGCAAACCCACGCCCCACGCCAGGCAGGTTGACGACGTGCGCGGTTTGCGGCGCGGCCTCCATCAGCGCGGTCAGGCTGCGCTCGGCCTTGGCTTGAGCGTATTCCTCAATGGCCTCGCCGGACGTGATCATCAGCGTCACCGCCCAACTTGCCCAGTATTCGGCGACGGCCACGGTGGAGAGGATCGCGACCACGGCCAGCACATCGACTCCAACCTGCCCATGACGCAAATCGTCAATCATGCCGCGCACAGTGTCAATCACGATAATCAGCACCAGTGCGATAACCAGCCACTGGCCGAAGCCCGGATTGCCGAGTACCGGAATCGCCATCGCATTGCCCCACGGACGCCAATCGCCTAGTAAAGCCAACGGAATTGCGGCGATGACGACGACCGGAAGCATCGGCACAAGCTTGCAGATGTCGAGAATTTTGGTGAAGAATCTGATGAGTCTGCTCATCATTGCTCCTTACGCTCGTATACGGAGTCGATTGCGGTACGGCAAGCGTGGCCCGCGCAATCGGCGCTACGGTCACGCCTTGTTAACCCACCGGCGGCTTTGCCTGGGGCTTCGCTTTGCTCGGCTCCCGCGCAACCTTCCGATACACGGCGTAAAGAAATGTATTCAGTTTTGTATTGAATTATGCGCTGTGTTCAGGACGTCGCCCGAACTCAGTGCTTGGCCTACCCTATCAACGAGCGTTGCGCGACATGCCGGATATCGAAACTGCGTTGGCGGCATGGGCGCGGGGCACAATCGCGCATACGAAAGGCCCGTGGCAGGAGTTTGCTCACTGTCACGGGCCTTTGCTTGTCCGACACGGTGTTCAGCGGTTACCGCTCAACACCGTGTGACGTTGTCGAGTCGGCTTTACCACAGGCCGAACGGGTCGGAGAAGCCGCCGCCGTCACCGGTGCCGCCATCGCTGTTGCCATTGCCATTACCGTAACCGTTCTGGCCATTGCCGTTCTGGTTGTTCTGGTTATTCTGGCTGTTGCCGTTGGAATCGGAGCCGGACGAACCGTTCACCGACGACTCCTCCTGATCGAGCGTCACGTCCACATTCATGGTCTTGCCGTCGCGCACGATGGTCAGCGTCACCTTGTCTCCCAAAGCCGCGGCACGAACGTAACCAAGCAGCGAGTAGTTGTTGTTCACGGCGTTGCCGTTGAAGGCCACGATGGTGTCGCCCTCCTTAAGGCCGGCCTTGTCGGCCGGGCCGCCGGAGACGACCGCGCTGCCGGTGGCGCTGGACTTGGTGATGGTCGCGCCGCCGCGGGTCACGCCGTCGGCTTCAACCGTGTCGGACTTGATGACCACGCCGAGGGCAACGTGCTTGACCTTGCCGTCCTTGATGATTTCGTCGGCCACACGCTTGACGAGGTTGGACGGGATGGCGAAGCCGATGCCGATGGAGCCGGCGGAGTCGGAGGAGGTGGCGGTGGAGGCGATCGAGGAGTTGATGCCGATCACCTGGCCGGCCGCGTTGAAGGTCGGGCCGCCGGAGTTGCCGGGGTTGATGGCCGCGTCGATCTGGACGGCGTTGGTGACGATCTCGTTGTTGTTGTCGTCGGTCACGGTCACCGGGCGGTTCAGGGCGGAGACGATGCCGGTGGTGGCGGTGTCGTCGTAGCCGAGCGGGTTGCCGATGGCCATCACGTTCTCGCCGACGGCGAGCTTGTCGGAATCGGCGAATTCCACGGCCTTGAGGTCGCTCGGCGGGTTGTCGAGCTTGATGACCGCAAGATCGGTGGTGGCGTCAGTGCCGACGAGCGTGGCGGAATACATGTTGCCGTTGGCAAGCGTCACCTGAATCTGCTGGGCACCGGAGATCACGTGGTTGTTGGTGATGATGTGGCCTTCGGTGTCGATGATGGCGCCGGAGCCCTTGGCGGTGCCGTTGCTCAACGCGGTCTGGATGGAGACCACGGAGCCGGAGACATCGCTGGCGACAGTCTGCCAGTCGGGGGCTTCGCCGCTCTTGGCGGTGGCGGACCCGGAGCCGGACTTATTCGAGCTGACGTTGGACAGCGAATTGCTGGTCGGCAAGGTGATCAGGCCGCTGGTGAGGGCACCGTAGCCGAGGCCCAGGCAGAGGGCCGCAGCCAGAACGGCGGCGACCACGGCGATGAGGATGTTGCTCGCCGTCTTGGACATGCCCTGCTTGGCGGGGCCGGGCTGACCGGGCTGACCGGGCTGTCCCGGCTGGGTCGGACCTTGACCGTTCGGCGTACCGGTACCGGGAGCGCCGAAACCGAACAGACCGCCCTGCTGGGGATGCTGGCCATTCTGGCCATTCTGACCGGACTGGCTGGCAAACGGGTTGCCGTTGTTCTGCTGCGGCTGCGTGGGCGGATTGAACGGATTGCCGTTGCCCTGCGGCTGCGGGTTATTGGTGTAGTAGGGGTTGCGGTTGCCCTGCTGGCCCTGTGGGGTTTGCTGTGCAGGCTGGCCGAACGGGAATTGCTGCGTGGGCTGGGCATTGTTGCCGGCCTGGCCGCCCTGCTGGCCCTGTGCCTGAGTCGGGGTCGGACCATAAGCGCCATATTCCGGGGCCGGACGATACAGCGGAGTTGTGGCCGAGGTCTGGCCTGCGGCCGGCGCTGCCGGAGAAGCCGGCGAGGAGGAGACCACCGTGCTCTCGCCCTTGGCGGAGGCGTAGTCCGGGATGGGCTCGGTAGCGGCTTGCGTAGGCTGCTGATCGGCAGCGAGGGCGGCCGAGGAAACCGGGGCTTGCTGCTCGCTGGAATCGCTGGCGTTGCCGGCATCAACCGAGTCGCCACCCACAAACGGGTTCTTCGGCTCGGCGTTGCCGGTATCGGCAGTACTATTGGGGTTTTCGTTATTCCGCGGGGTCTGGTCGACGCCCTGCGGGTTAAATTCGTCAGCCATTGCTGCTCCTTTTCCTAAATTCCTATCACGTCTGTTCGGCGGCTATTCGGGCACTTGCCCATTGCCACTTCTCGTGTGCTACCTCAGTAGTAAAGGCAGTCAATCTGGAGGTTTTCTGAACGTTGATTGAAAGTCTATGCGTAATCATCGCAGAGTCTTATGGGCATCTCGGCTTCGAGGGGCTGATTTCCTGTTTCGGGAACATCTACTTGCACTTCAAGGGGCTGTTCGCGCGGTCAATTCCGAGTATCAAGGGCCCTCATTTAACGCCATTCCGCCATTTTTGCAGCCGGCCTACTTGACCGGGAGCCCCTTGAAGCGGAAGTAGACGTTCGGGAGCGGCGAAATCCGCCCCTCGAAACCGAGTTCTTCACAATTTCCGGCCCTTTTCTGGCCCTTCTGCCTAAAGTGAACATATGACGATCAGCCTTCTTGAACATCCGTTGGGCGCACAGCCCGGACAGCCCGGCGACCGCAGCGCCTTCCATTTCGAAACGATCACCCGCCTGCCATCCACGGCCAGCGGGCTTGGGCGAGACGGTGCCCGATACGGCCGCACCGGCATCATTCACACGCCCCACGGCGATATTCGCACGCCTGCCTTCGTGCCGGTGGGCACGCAAGCCGCGATGAAGGCCGTGTTGCCCGAGCAGATGAAGGATCTAGGCGCACAGTGCCTGCTGGCCAACGCCTTCCACCTGTTCGAGCGCCCGGGCGAGGACGTGCTGGACGCGGCCGGCGGCTTGGCGCGTTTCATGAACTGGGATGGGCCCACGTTCACCGATTCCGGCGGTTTCCAAGTGATGTCGCTGGGCGTCGGCTTCAAGAAGACGCTGGCGATGGACGTGACCGGCATGAAGTCGGACGACATCATCGCCAAGGGCAAGGAACGCATGGCCTGGGTGGACGAGGACGGCGTGACATTCAAGTCGCCTCTGAATGGTGACGCACATCGTTTCTCCGCTGAGATTTCGATGGGCATCCAGCACAAAATCGGCGCAGACATCATGTTCGCGTTCGACGAACTCACCACGCTGATGAACACCCGCTCCTACCAGGAGGACTCGGTGGAGCGCACCTTCCGCTGGGCCCGCCGATGCGTGGACGAGCACCAGCGGCTG
>UMIN01023148.1_pt1 | contig 14645 bp, 10 predicted proteins | sample 1965811 | NCBI WGS metagenome assembly UMIN01 (sample SAMEA4836123, study PRJEB28245) | human gut metagenome | biome: gut microbiome; material: fecal sample | place: Denmark | collected 2008
CGCGCCTGTTGGCAGGATCCGCGGACTCCTCCACGGCCTTTGCAGCCTGAATGGCTTCCTCACAGAACTGTTCCTGCGCATTGACCTTCTGGCGTCCCCTCAGAGATTTTCTGACATAGGTTCCATCGGCCTGCAGAAGATAGGCCTTCACATTGTCTGCAAGCTGTACGTCCAGGATATGGATCAGACGTTCCTTTAGCCTCTCATCCTCCACCGGGAACAGGATCTCCACACGGCGGTCCAGATTCCTGGGCATCCAGTCTGCGCTTCCCATATAGACCTCCTGGTTTCCGCCGTTCTCAAACAGGAAGATACGGCTGTGCTCCAGGAAATTGCCCACAATGGAGTGCACTTCGATATTCTCGCTGAGTCCCGGCACTCCCGCCTTCAGGCAGCAGATTCCCCTGACAATCAGCTGGATCTTTACGCCTGCACAGGAGGCTTCGTAAAGATTTGCGATAATCTCCTTATCGCAGAGGGAATTCATCTTGGCTGCTATCCTGGCATGTCTTCCCTCCCTGGCAGACTTGATCTCTCTCTGGATCAGGCGCAGGAACTTGCCCCGCAGCCAGAGAGGAGCCAGTGAAAGCTTGTTCCAGCCAAGAGGCTCCGAGTAGCCGGACAGCATATTGAACACGGCTGTGGCGTCCTCGCCGATCTGGCGGCTGCAGGTGAAGAGGCCGCAGTCTGTGTAGAGCTTGGCTGTGGAATCATTGTAGTTTCCCGTTCCCAGATGAACATAGCGGCGGATTCCGTCCTCTTCCTTTCTGACAACCAGCGTGATCTTGCTGTGGGTCTTGAGTCCCAGAAGGCCGTAGATAACATGGCAGCCGGCCTTCTCAAGCATTTTGGCCCAGTTAATATTATTCTCCTCGTCAAAGCGGGCCTTCAGCTCCACTAACACCGACACCTGCTTTCCATTGTCCGCAGCCTCGGCCAGGGCCGCAATGATCGGAGAATTTCCGCTGACCCGGTAGAGTGTCTGCTTGATGGCCAGAACCTCCGGATCTCTGGCCGCCTTCTTTATGAAGTTTACCACAGGCTCAAAGGTTTCAAAGGGATGGGTTAACAGGATGTCGCCCTTCCTGATGTTTGTGAAAATATCGTCGTCGTTCATCAGAGCCGGAACCGGCTGAGGCGTATAGCCGGGAGCCTTGAAGCGGTCGAATCCCGGAAGGCCGTACACCTTCATCAGCACAGTCAGATCCAGGGGCCCGCTGATCTCGTAGATCTCGTCGTTTGTCACCTTCAGCTCTTTTTTCAGAATCTTTAACAGCCTCTTGTCCGCCTTCTCCTCAATGTCCAGGCGGATGGCCTCTCCCCACTGGCGCTTCTTGAGCTGGCGCTCAATCTCCTTTAACAGATCCTCCGCCTCGTCCTCGTCAATGCTCAGATCCGCATTTCTCATGACGCGGAAGGGGTGGGAACAGATAATGTCATAGTTCAAAAACAGCTTCTCGATGTTCCTCTCAATCACTTCCTCCAGGAAGATAATCGATGCCTGGCCCGGTGCATTTTTCCCTGTCTGTTCCTTTCCTGCGCTCTCCCTTTTCTCCTCCTCATCATCCTTCTCTGCCGTCTCGGGCGGGATAACCACCACGCGGGGAAGGCCGCTGGGAACACGCACCATGGCAAAGTCGATCTCCGAATCCCCCTTTTTCTTCTTCACCAGGGCGGCGATATTCAAGGACTTGTTTCTGATAAGGGGAAACGGCCTTGAGGAGTCCACGGCCATGGGAGTCAGCACCGGGTAAACCATCTCCTCAAAATACCGGTCCACAAAAGCAGCTTCCTGTTTTGTCAGGTTCTCATGGGAAGTGATCACCTTCAGGCCGTTCTGGCGCAGCGCAGGGAGGAGGGAGCGGTTATAAATCCGGTACTGCTCCTCCACCAGCTCATGAGTTTTGATTCCGATGGCCGCAAGCTGCTCTGATGCAGTCATGCCGGCAATATCCGGTTTCGTATAGTTGGCGTGGATCATATCCTTTAACGACGCCACTCGCACCATGAAAAACTCATCCAGGTTGGAGGCTGTAATACTTAAAAATTTCAGCCTGTCAAACAGAGGCGTAGACTTGTCCCTTGCCTCTCCCAGCACTCTGTAGTTAAAGTCCAGCCAGCTCAGTTCACGGTTTACATAATTTTTAGGATCCCAGAATTTCTCGTCATTTGCGGCCATTGTTATACCCTCCTTTTATGTTTCAGCACTGGCTGAATTCCAAAAATTTCCTCAAAAAACTCTGCCGTATTATCGAAAGACGCCCGCTCCAGAATAATGGTTTCCTGGCAGGTGGCAGTGATCACCAGCTTTCCGTCCTTCACAGCCAGAGACGCGCCGGCCAGCTTCTGCCTCTGGCTCTTGTCCAGGGCATTTGCCAGGCGCAGGATCGCAGTCAGCTTGGCAATCAGGATGGTTACAGCCCGCTTTGTCAGGCCCCTTCCCTCATACTGAGACAGATCCGATTCCAGATTTACCCCGTTGTAGGCAAATTCCTGGTTGCAGTAGCGGACTACATTGGCCACAATCTCCCTCTCCAGATGGGAGATTCCGATGATCTCCGTGGCCATGATGATCTGGTAGGAGCTCTGGGTCTCCCTGCTGGAGCTGATGAACTTTCCGCAGTCATGGAGAATCGCCGCTATCCGCAGGAGAAGCCTCTCCCTCTCTCCCAGACCGTGGTATTTTTTCGTCACATCGAAAAGCTCTGAGGCCATGCGGTCCACTTCCTGAATATGGGCTCCATGGCATTTATAGCGCTTTGCCATATTTCTGGCAGCCGACAGAATATCCCCGTTAAAGTCATGGCGCAGCTTCACCAGCTTTTTCTCCTGGGCATACTCAGCCGCTATCCCATCGCAGAGGCTGACGCCGGGAATCCATACGGTTTCAGCCCCTGTCATCTCCAGTACTCTTCCATAGATGATAGCGCTGGGCACAAGGATCGATGCGTACTCCCGGTCCACTCCGTAATAATCCTCAATCTCCTCCGGCCTCATGGACAGCAGCCGATTGTAGAAGCTCCTGAACTGCTCAGCCGAAACACGGTCTGACTCCATATGGCGGATACCGCTCTTTGCCATAAACAGGATGCTCTCGCCTGTGGCAATCAGGCATTTGATCTCCCGCTCCTTTAAGTAAATGCGCTTAAAGGGATAGAGCTCATTGTCCACGAGCTCCTCCATCACCGGAACCACCTCGCCTGCACTTAGATTCCAGCGGGAAATCATCTCCCTCATGCGCAGTCCCCCCAGAAAAATATTCTGGGTGGATACCAGCATATCCTTGTCAAACAGGGAGATCTGCGTGCTTCCGAAGCCGACATCGATGATTGCCGTACCTTTCTGAACGGTTTTCTGGAAAGCCGCATCCTTGGACGCAACCGCCTTATAGCTCATAAGCCTCAGTTCGGAATTGTTGATGGATTTGACAATCAGGCCTGTACGGACCTGAATCTGATCCAGCACAATCTGGCTGTTTTTCGCCTCCCTCATGGCGCTGGTGGCGTAGGCCCGGTACTCTGTGATCCGGTAGCTCTTCATGATCTCTGTAAAATTTTTCAGAACCTGGCACATCTCCTTAACCAGGCCGTAGCCGATTTTTCCATCATTGTAAGTATCTTTTCCCAAAGCAAGGACGTGGCGCAGGTGATCTACCTCCCGGATGCCGAAGCTCTGGGAGATCTCATAGATTCCCATCTCAAGCTCAAAGGAACCCACGTCGATTGCCGCAAACATTTTAATTGCCATAGCTTCCCTCCTTATTGCTCATTCCTGTTCCCAGAAGGTGCGTGATGAACTGTGCCGCCGTCCTGCCCGACAGGCCGCCGTGGCTTAACTCCCACTGGTTTGCGAGGAGCAGGAGCTCCTCTCTCGGAATCTCTACATGGTATTTTTCAGCCAGAACGCTGACGATGTTCTGAAATTCTTTCTTGTCCGGTGCTCCGTAGTAGATGGTAACACCAAACCGGGCCACCAGGGAGAGCTTTTCCTGAACGGTGTCGTTTTTATGGAGATCGTCATCAAGCTCTCTCTTGTCGCTGAATTTCTCGCGAATCAGATGGCGGCGGTTTGAGGTGGCATAGATCAGCACATTGTCCGGCTTTCTGCCAAGTCCGCCCTCGATCATGGCCTTCAGATATTTATATTCGATCTCGTACTCCTCAAAGGAGAGATCGTCCATGTATACAATAAATTTATAGTTTCTGTCCTTGATCTGTTCCAGAATATCGGACAGGCATTGAAACTGGTGCTTGTAGACCTCAATCATGCGCAGGCCTCTGTCATAGTACTCATTGAGAATCGCCTTAATGCTCGAGGATTTTCCGGTGCCGCTGTCTCCAAAGAGAAGCACGTTGTTTGCCTCTCTCCCCTCGATGAAGGCCTCCGTATTTTCCACCAGCTTTTTCTTCTGCCGCTCATAGCCCACCAGATCTCTGAGGTACACATGCTCCACGCTGGTGATGGGCTCTATTGTCACATCGCCTTCCTCCCCGGTGACGCGGAATGCCTTGTTGAGTCCGAATTTTCCCACACCGAATTCCCGGTAAAATTCAGCGGTCCTGCTTCGAAATTCCTCATCGCTTCCGGCCTTTCCCAGAGCCTTGGAGAGTTCCACAATCCGGCTGCGGATACGGCTGTTGAAGCAGCGGCCTTTTTGGGAACGGCCGCGGTAGCTGCCAATCACTGCCCACAAGCCAAAATCCTCTCCCTCTTCGCTTCTCTGGTCAAGGAGCCTCAGATCATAGGAAAACAGCCGTCTGAATACAGCAAAATCGTAAAGTGCCAGTTCACTCAGGCTTCCTTTTGCCTCCCCCCGGATTTCACATGCCACACTGTAGGCATTTTCGTCAATGGCCAGGCAGAGAGCCAGAAAACAGTGCCACAGGTTTCCCTCAAACCCGTACGCATCAGCCAGCTCAATCAGGCTTCCTGCACACCAGGCGGACTCCTCTGTGAATCCTTCTCCTCTCTCTCCCTCCAGAAGGCTGCCCATCCGCTCGAACAGCTCTCCGTATTTTAAATTTCTGTATAGTATCAGACTGTTTCTCATCCTGCTCTTCCTCTCCCTTCCCGGGCCTTTACCTGATTTTTTCCGTCCATTTACCGGAATTTTACAAAACGAGGAGCCTCCCTCAGCCTGCATCATCCGGCAAAAATGCCTGCCTTGCTTCGGGCGCTCCTCGTCTCATCACCGGCCGTTTTTGCCGTCTGGTTCTATCTGATTCTATTTTCTCTAAAGCAGCTTCCTCATGGCCCCTCTCAGAGAGGCTAAGGGGACGCTTTCTGCGGTCTGGCTGCCGGCCGCAGAATCAGAATATGTAAACACTCTTAATAATTACCCAGTATCCTCATATGATTGGCCTCCCCGGCCACAGAACGCAGGGCATTAATCATATCAGGATCGTCCAGATTTCCCTCAATATCCACGAAGAACCGGTACTCCCAGTTTCTTCCAGGAATCGGGCGGGATTCAATCATCTGCATATTCAGATGGCTGAACGCAAAGTGATTCAGCATGTTATAGAGAGTGCCGCTCTCGTGGGGCAGCTCAAAGCAGATGCTCACCCGATTGGCCGCCTCCCGGTAAACGGGCTTTCTGGACAGAATCAGAAAGCGGGTGGTATTATTCTGACTGGAATTAATTCCCTCCGCCAGAATTTTAAGTCCATAGATCTTCGCTGCCTCGGCGCTGGCTACAGCAGCCTGGGTGCGGTCATTCTCATCCTTTACCCGCTTTGCCGCCACGGCATTGTTCTCCACGCTCACCTGCTTCCAGTCTCTTCTGGCATTCAGATACTCTGCCGACTGCATCAGGGCCTGGGGGTGGGCAGACACGGTCCGGATGTCGGAAAGCTCTGCGTCCCCGGTGCCTAACAGGCAGTGGCAGACCGGCACAAACACTTCTGCCACAATGTAATTCTCATACTTGAGAAGGAGATCATAATTGTCCGTCACAGCTCCTGCCGAGGAGTTCTCGATGGGAAGGACTGCATAGTCTGCATCGCCCTCATACACGGCCTTTGCTGCATCCTCGAACCGGCGCACATGGAACATGTCTGCTCCCTCCCCGAAATACCGGAGCACCGCTGCATGGCTGTAGGCTCCCTCCAGCCCCTGGTACACGACCCGGACGCCCTTCTTTTCAATGTCCTTCACCTTCTGAAACCCGAAATCAAGGGCCGTCTGGCCATTCTGCATCAGCCGGTACTGGTAGCGGCGGCTCAGCGTCATCATCTGCAGGAACAGTTCTCCCACCGCCTGCTTCATAAATTCTCCATCCGCCATGGCGGTGACAGTCTCTATCTTTTCTTTTTCCCTCTGGGGATCATAGACAGCCTTTCCTGTCTGTATCTTGAACTGGGCCACATCGGCGCAGAGCTTCATCCGCTCCTCAAACAGCCTGACGATCTCGCCGTCAATTTTGTCCAGCTTCTTCCTTATTTCCTGTAAGTCCATGCTGCTCTCTCTCCAACATCTCAAGTATTCGCTCCCGCGTATAGGCTCCCGGGAATTTTCTCTGCTCCGGCGAAAGCTCCTTTACGATAAAGGGCTCCCCAAACTCAATGGTTACATGGGCCGGCCGGATAATCGGGATATGCTTCTCGAAAATATCGGCAGTTCCCGTAATAGCAACCGGGATAACGGGGCATCCCGATTTCTCGGCTATCTTCAGGCTTCCCTCCTTAAAGGGCAAAAGCTCTGTCTCCAACGCATTTCTGTTTCTCGTCCCCTCCGGGAAAATCCAGATGGAAACGCCTCTTTTGATCTTTTCGATTCCCTGAAGGATTGTCTTGAGTCCCTCTTTCACATTTTCCCTGTCCATGAACAGGCAGTTTACCTGCACCATCCACTGGGACAAGAACGGCCATTTTATCATTTCCTTCTTTGCGACAAAGCCGAGAAGGCCTGGCACCGTCGTATAGCCTACCAGGATGTCAAAATAGCTTCTGTGATTGCCCACATAGAGCACAGGACGGTCCGCCGGAATATTCTCAGCTCCCTTTACCGTAACCTTCACGCCGGACACCTTTAAAATCACAGAAAATGCCCGCTTTACGATGTTCAGGCTCTTCCACTCCGCTGTTTCCCAGTCCTTCTCTCCCAGCTTTTTTAAGCGGTAGAGGACGCCTGATGAGAACAGCAGAAAGCAGATCAGAAAGCCTGCAACCAGTATAAATCTAATCATGTTTTCACCTCTCTGTCTGTTCTATTATATAGAAAGGAGGACTCAAATACAAGTCAGAAATGTGTAAAATACTTGTTCAGAATCCTGTTTTACGGAATTTTCAGAAGGTTTTTAAAAAGAAATGAACATCCCTGCCGCAAATGACGTTTTATCAACAAGTCAGAGCAGCATTTCTGCACCGCCGCCAGTCCTTTGCTCCCTCTTCCCGTCTCCTTCTGCCGCCCCTACAAAAGAGGCGACAGCAGCCGGCTGCACTGCTCTTTAAAGCGCACAGTCAGGCTCCTGGACTGGTAGATATCCATGGTCACCTCCCGGCACTGCTCCAGGTCTTTCTCAAAAATATCCTCCATCTCCCGGGTGGTCTGGCTGTTGTATATCACCGCATTGACCTCAAAGTTCAGCTCAAAGCTTCTAATGTCCATATTGGCCGTACCGTAGCAGCACACATTCCCGTCCACGCAGACGCCCTTGGCGTGAAGAAATCCGTTCTCATAGGTGTAGCACCTGGCCCCGGCCCGCAGCAGATCTCCCACGTAAGAATAGGTAGCCCAGTAGACGAAGGGGTGATCCGGCTTGCAGGGAATCATCAGTCTTACATCCACTCCGGATCTGGCCGCTATCTGGAGAGCTGACAGCACCGCATCATCCGGCACAAAATAAGGCGTCTGGATATAGATATGCTTCTTTGCCTTATGAAAAAGCTCCAGGTAATTATCCCTGATCTGCCGGTACATGGTATCGGGGCCGCTGGCAATGATCTGGACTCCCACCTCCGGTATGTGAACACAGGAGTATTTTCCGGAATCCTCCCGCATCTGTTCCCGGTCCGTGGGAATATGGGGTTCAAAATATTCTGCATTCTTAAAGAGATTCTCCCCGGCCGCATAGTTCCAGTCCAGCGCAAAGCGGATCTGCAGCCCCAGCACAGCCTCCCCGCAGAATTTCAGGTGCGTATCTCTCCAATAGCCGAATTTCGGATCCTTAGACACATACTCACGGCCGATATTAAAGCCTCCCACATATCCATACCGCCCGTCTAGGACAACAATCTTTCTGTGGTTTCTGTAGTTGACGCGCAGATTCAGCCGCCCGAGCACCGGCGGAAAGAAAATGCCCACCTGTACCCCTGCCCGCCTGAGCCTGTCCCACTGTTTTGCCGGCATAAAGCGGCCGCCCATTCCGTCTGCCAGAATCCGCACCTCCACTCCTTCCTCCGCCTTCCTCTCCAAAATCGGGGCAATGGAGCCGAACACTTCATCATTTTTGATAATATAATACTCGATGTGGATATATCGCCTGGCTGCCTCAAGCTCTCTCCTCAGATCGGCAAATTTTTCCTCACCGTCTGTAAAAATCCGAACCTGGTTGTTGGTGGTGAGCACGCTCCCCGAGGTGTCCAGGTTATAGAGCACAAGGGATTCATAATCTCCCGCCAGCTCTCCCAGCAGAGCCAGGTTCCTGCTTTTAATATAGCCTTCCTGGATTCTGGCAGGCAGATTCAGCCGGTCCTCCACCTCCTTGATGCGGAACATCCGGCTTTTTTTGAAGTCCTGGCAGAACAGAAGATAAAAGATAATCCCGAACACAGGGATAAAATTGAGCGCCAGAAGCCAGGCCCAGACGGTCTTCGGATCTCTTCGCTGAAAAAATACGATGCCGACGGACAAAATCAGATTGACGAAAAAAATATGATCAGAAATCCAGGCGCACACAGCCTGGGCAGTTTCCCAGAAAATCTCTACCATGGCAGGCACGGCTCAGAACACCTCCTCCCAGACGCCAAAAGGGAAATTGGAATATTCTATCACAATATGCGGCTGACCAGCTCCTCAGGGACGTTTCACAAAGTGTTTCCTGTCAGCGGAACTGATTTTTCTCCCTGTCATAAGTATATCCGGCCTGTGCCAGTTTTGATACAAGCTCCTCCCTGTCCGCCTCAAAATCCTCGCAGAAGTCATCCAGACTGCTGTAGGAATCGCGAAGCTTTGTATTGACAAAGCTCAGGCACATTATCGGATCCTTTGGTATGATTCTCATTTCTCTTCCTCCTCAAATTCCACGGTGACGTAATAGCCCCTGGCATTCTCCTCAATTTTCTTTACGACGCCGTGATCTGCCTTCAGCCGGTCATTTAACCGGAACAGGCCGGACATGGCCACAGCCGGCTCTATCATATAGTTGACGTTAAAGGGCGTCACCGACTCACTGACCTCCACTACCTGCCCCTCCTTCACCAGTCCCGGGCGTTCCATTTTAAATACAATTTCCTTTTTCATATCCATTCCTCCAAACAAGGCACGCAAGCAGACCTTTGCCCTGCGGCTCCGGCCTGCTTCTGCCGCCCAAACCAGTCTGCTACCCCGCCTCAATCTGCTACTCCACCTCAATCTCTGTATAGTCCAGCTTCTTCTCCGCCCGAACTGCACGGCCGGCCATGTGCTCAACGGGCTTTTTCAGAAAGGAGGCCCTCATAATCGCATCATTGCCAAACCTGGTCCGTATGGAATCCACCGCATGATCCAGCTTTTCCAGCTTCTCATAGTCTTCCCCTCCGAAAATATTCATCTGCCTGGCGCATCCCTCGTCCCGGATGCGGCTGGTGGAGATTCCCAGAAGGCGGATTGGAGAGCCGTCCCAGAGCTCCTCGAACAGACGGCAGGCCGCCTCGTGGAGCTCTGCGGTGATATTTGTGGGCGTCTCAAACACACTCTGGTGGGAGACGGTCTTCAGGCTGGTGTCCTTGATGGACACAGAGATTCCCTCCGCCTTCACATGGCTGTCCCTGAGCCTTCGCCCCACTGTCTCCGCCAAGGACAAGAGCACCATCCTGGCCGTTCCTGCATCCGTCACGTCAAAGGGGATTGTCGTGCTGTTTCCGTAATTCTTATTGTCCGGCTCCTCTGCTTCCACCACTCCCGCATCCCTGCCGTTGGCAAAATTCCAGATAACTTCCCCATGCTTTTTCAGGTGACTGCGCAGAAGCTCCGGATCAGTCCTGGCCAGATCCCCGATGGTGTGTATGCCCAGGCGCTTCAGGCTGCGCTCCGTAGCACCTCCCACGAAAAACAGCTCCCTGACAGGAAGAGGCCACATCTTCTCCTCAATCTCTTCCGGAAACAGCGTGTGAACCAGGTTGGGCTTCTTAAAGTCAGAGGCCATTTTAGCCAGCAGCTTATTGGAGGAGACTCCGATATTCACTGTAAAGCCAAGCTCCCTGTAAATCCTCTCCCTTATAGCCTCCGCTGCCTGCCTTGGCGGACCGAAGAGCTGCTCCATGCCTGTCATATTTACAAAGGCTTCGTCAATGCTGTACTGCTCCACCTCGGGCGAATACTCCCTGAGAAGTCTGATAAAGGCTTCCGACGACTTTCTGTACAGCTGATAGTTGGCCGGCACCAGCTTCAGACCGGGACATTTTTTCCTTGCCTCCAGGATAGACTCCCCTGTCCGCACACCGAACTTCTTGGCTGACTGAGACTTTGCGAGAATAATTCCCCTTCGGGACTGCCTGTCGCCCCCGACGGCGCACAGCTCCTCCCGGAGATCTACCGTTCCTCCCAGATGCCTCAGCCGATACACCGCCTCCCAGGACAGGAATGCACTGTTTACGTCTACATGAAAAATAACCGGCCTTACCTGTGGATTACTCAAGTCTCTTCACCTCACGATTCTGCTTAACTGATAGAATGATACAACAATTTTTGCGGGGGCGGTTTCTTCTCTATAGAACCCGCTTGCTGGGTGGTTTCTTCGCTATGCACCCCTCCTGCCGCGCGGTTCCTTCGCTATGCGTCGTTTTCAGTGAAATCTTTACTGCTCTCTTTTCTGAAATTATAGCAGAGGAGAGGGAGATGTTCAATCAGGGCATATAAAAATAAAGAAGGGAAATGCAGCCAGGGGGCTCTGTTTTTTGCAGGCCCCCATAGGGAAAACTCATGACCACTACGCTCCCCCCTGAACAGGACATCACTTTTTCTGATTGTTTTTTGCATCTGTCTTGCAGGAATTGGCTGTATGGCTTATACTAGAATGAGCTGCGGCAGAATGTGTATTTTCAGGTAAATTTCCCATATCAGAGGTCTGTTCTCTGTTAGATATATACCGTCTGCCAATATGAAACTTCCTTTCTTTCCGCCTTTTCCGTGAGGCAGGGCAGATTCTTTCTGTTTCGGCAGGAAGCAGGAAGTCGGTTTTCTGTCTCTGTCTGCCCCGCCGAGCAAATAAGCCGGGCAGGGATGAGCGCTCGCCTCAGTTTCTGCCTTACCTGCAGCTAAAAAACGGGACAGGCTTTCCTGCCCCCTCGGACACAGATATGAAACGAAACATAAATTTTTAGATCTGGAGATGTACTTATGGTAGCTAATCTAACACTGGCAGCCTTTCTCGGCGGACTTGTCGTCAGCCTGGTATTTGGTTTTCCCCTGGTATGCGCTCTGCTTTTCGGACTGGTTCTTTTTATCGCCTATGCCCGGTATATGAAGATCGGCGTCCGGAACATTGCCATGCTGCTTGCTGTGGGAATAAAAAAATCAAAAAATATCCTCATGATTTTTATTCTGATCGGCTTTCTCACCGCCCTGTGGCGGGCCTGCGGAACCATTCCCTTCATCGTATTTTACGGGATGAAGCTCATTATCCCTCCATTTTTTATGGTATCCGTATTTTTTCTGTGCTGTTTTGTCTCCTTCCTTATGGGAACCTCTTTCGGTACAGCCAGCACAGTAGGCGTGATCTGCATGATCATGGCAAAATTAAACGGAGCTTCCCCCGTGCTGGTAGGCGGCGCTGTTCTCTCAGGAATCTTTTTCGGAGACCGCTGTTCTCCCATGTCATCCAGCGCCAGCCTGGTGGCTTCCCTGACGGAAACAAAGCTGTATGACAATATCCGGCGGATGTTTCTTTCCTGTATTGTGCCGTTTTTTCTTACCTGCGTTCTGTACCAGCTTCTTGGAGGGCGCGCGGAGAGTTCTTCCGGCGTCTCCGGCTTAATGGATGAATTTCACCAGATGTTTGATCTCTCCTGGTACGTCGTCATTCCTGCTGCCGTGATTCTCATTCTCTGTATGCTGAAATGGGATGTTAAGCTGGTAATGGCCATCAGCGCTGTGCTCAGCTTCCTTCTCTGCCTTCTGGTTCAGCACATGGGGGTGAGGGAGGTGATCAGCTGCATGTTTGCGGGCTTCACCCCTGAGGGCGACAGCGAGCTTGTGCCGCTTCTCTCCGGCGGCGGCCTGTTCTCCATGATTAACGTAGGCCTGATTGTTCTGATTTCTTCCTCCTATCTGGGCATTCTGGAGGAAACAGGACTTCTCAAAAATATTCAGCGCATACTGGCAGGCATGTCGAAAAAATTCGGCCGTTTTCCCGCCATGTGCGCTGCCGGAATCGCCACTTCCATGTTCAGCTGCAACCAGACACTGGCCTCCATGCTCACCTGTGAACTGTGCAGAGGAGAATATGATAACAAGGAGGAGCTGGCTCTGGATCTGGAAGACTCCGTCATCGTCCTGGCAGCCCTGATTCCCTGGTCCATTGCCGGTTCTGTACCTCTCGCAACCATCGGAGCCGGAAGCATGAGCTTTCTGTTTGCCTTTTATCTCTATTTGCTTCCCGGGTGGAGGATTCTGACTGAGGCCATCGGAAAGAGGAGATTCAAAAAAGGGGAAAAACGGGATAGATAGAAAAAGAGAAATGATTAAAAACTGGAAAATAGGGCAGGAAACAGACAGGCAGGGTAAGAAAAAAAGAAAGTGTAAATCTGTACATCGGGTCCCGGAGCGTCAAGATGATGCTCCGGGGCCCGATGCCGTTACAGTTTCTTTTCAGACAGGTACTGCAGAAAAGCCTGGCAGCCTTCTGCAATATCGTCATAGGTGACATCAAAGTTGCCGGTATACCACGGGTCAGCGATGTCACGGGGAGAGGCAGAAAAGTCCAGAAGACGGAAGATTTTTCCATCCGGATCGCCTCCGGCAATGCGGCGCATGTTGGAAATATTGCGGGAATCCATGCCCAGAAGATAATCATAGGCAGCGTAATCCTTGCGCGTCATCTGAACAGCGTATTTTCCGGCTGTGGAAATGCCGTATCTGCGCAGCTTCTCACGGGTTCCCGGGTGAACGGGGTTTCCGATCTCCTCCGTGCTGGTGGCAGCGGAAGCGATGAAAAACTCCTGCTCTCTGTGTAATTTTTTTACCATGTCTTTTAAGACAAGTTCTGCCATGGGGGAGCGGCAGATGTTGCCGTGGCAAATGAAAAGTACTTTTATCATAATCTCTATATCCCTCCATAAGTCTGCAAGCCCTTGATTTTACTGGGTTTTTCGGACTTTCGGTTTTTCTTCAAATTTTCATAAGTCTCTGTAAATCTATGTAGGATATCTTAAAAAGAACAGTCAGGGAACAACTACTCGCTTTATCAAACTAGGACAAGTAAAAGGTATGTTGGTGCCTGTACCACCTAGCGCTGAGCAAAGGCGTATTCCATCTTGAATAAAGGCGTGGGTTTTACAGAGTAACAAAAGGTACGGCATATACAATGTTTTTGTGTAGTCACGAAGCACATGAAGCTCAGTTGTTCCGGCACCATATCCATTAGGAAGATCGTGAATCACAGCAGATTTTCTATTCTGAAAACACGGAGTTATTTTTGCAATGACAACATCATTGTTGGCAAAATGTGTAAATCCGGATTTTACATTCTTCCACAACTTTTCCTCAAAGGTGTGGTCGTTGTTAAAGCCATCTTGTAAAAGCGGCATTGGCATAAATCCAACTACGGTGTCATCAGAAACAGCATTTCTTGGATTGACTGCAAGCAGGGAACCCATTCTAATCCACGCCCAGCTATCTGGAATATCGAACGGTATCTCGTCATCGATACAGCGCTCGATTCCGTCCAACTTCTCATAATGAGAATTATCCCTTCTGAAAATGATGGATTCGTGCTTATCACGCTTGATTTTGCCTGCCTTAATCAACTGCTCTTTCTCAGCACGAATGCGTTCTAGGAGAACGGATGCTGGTTCGTCAGCAGGGTCTTGGGGAACAAGTTTGCCTTGAATCGCTTCCTGTAAGATGGATTTTTTGAGTCGTGTCGGAAAGTCAGTGTTATAGGCTTGCAGTGCATTTTCTTTTTTTCCATACAAATCAACCATCGGTATAACTTCCAAAAGTTTAGTAACGATTTGTTCCTGTTCTTTAATAGGCGGGATAGGAATAAATAGCTCTGCTATAGTTGATGGACGCAATTCCGTTTGATTTGTCGAACCTTCTCCTAATTTTTCAAGGAAAGGCTGGTAGTATTTCAAAACATAGAATAAATAATCTTTTTTCAACTGATTACAAGCTCGGATAATCGTCACGTGAGAATCTGGAACGATAATAGAATCATTTATCCGATCACTATCACGAAACATTCCAATTCGCCCCAGTGTACCATTTCCAGTTGAATTTATAAT
>UMIN01043837.1_pt1 | contig 14538 bp, 14 predicted proteins | sample 1965811 | NCBI WGS metagenome assembly UMIN01 (sample SAMEA4836123, study PRJEB28245) | human gut metagenome | biome: gut microbiome; material: fecal sample | place: Denmark | collected 2008
TGCCATCGCAGGGGGAAAAGCGGGAGAGGAGCCCAGTCAGTTCTGTGCTCCCTGCGGCGTGTGCCGCCAGGTGATGGCGGAATTCTGCGGCCCGGAGTTTGAGATCCTGCTCACCGACGGCAGCGCTGTAAAAGTGTATACCTTGGAGGAGCTGCTGCCCCAGGCATTCGGCCCGGGGGACCTGGACCAGTAACCCCCAGGACGAGTTGCGCCATAGAGCGCCTGTACCGAAACTGCCGCTCACATGATGAAAGGAGCCTTTTTCCATGAGTAAATTGGAACCCAGAACCTATCCCCTGAAAAACGGACAGACCCTCCTGCTCCGGGAAACTGTCCCCGACGACGCCGCTAAGGTGCTAGCTTACCTGAACCGGGTAGGCGGGGAAAGCGACAATCTTCTGTTTGGGGCCAACGGTTTCCCCATGTCCGAGGACCAGGAGCGGACCTTTTTGGAGCTTCAGAGAAGCCAGAAGAAATCCATCATGTTGGCCGGTTTTGTGGGAGAAGAGGTGGTGTCCATTTCCTCTGTGAATGCCTTGACCGCTCGGGAGCGGGTGGCCCACCGGGCAGGAGTTGCCATCTCCGTGGGAAAAGCCTACTGGAACCAGGGCGTGGGCCGGCGAGCGATGGAGACCTTGATCGACTTCGCCAAGAGCTGCGGCCTGGAAGTTCTCCAGCTGGAGGTGCGCGCCGACAACGCTCCCGCCATAGCGCTTTACGAGAAAGTTGGCTTTGAGAAAATGGGCCTGTACAAAAACTTTATGAAGGTAAACGGCCAGTCCGTTGACGCCTGGTATATGAATCTGTATCTGTAATGTTTTCATAGGGGGATTTATCCATGCGCATGTATGATATCATCCACAAAAAGCGGGAAGGGGGCGAGCTGAGCGGGGAAGAGATCCGCTTCTTCGTTCAGGGCTATACCCAGGGGGAGATCCCGGACTACCAGGTTTCCGCTTTGCTGATGGCCATCTTTTTCCGAGGGATGACTCGCCGGGAAACCGGGGACCTGACCATGGAAATGGCCCATTCCGGGGACATGGTGGATCTTTCCTCCATCCCTGGCGTGAAGGTGGATAAACACTCCACCGGCGGCGTGGGAGACAAGACCTCCCTGATCCTGGGGCCTATCGCCGCAGCCTGTGGGGTCAAGATCGCCAAGATGAGCGGTCGTGGTCTGGGTCACACCGGCGGCACCGTGGACAAGCTGGAAAGCATCCCCGGTCTGCGCACCGCTATCCCTCGGGAGGAGTTTTTCCAGGTCGTCCGGGAGACGGGGCTGGCCATCATCGGACAGTCGGGGAACCTGTGCCCCGCGGATAAAAAACTCTACGCCCTGCGGGACGTGACCGCCACTGTGGAAAGTCTGCCCCTCATCGCCTCCAGCATCATGTCCAAGAAGATCGCCGCCGGCGCTGACGCCATCCTGCTGGACGTGAAGGTGGGTTCCGGTGCCTTTATGAAAACTCAGGAGGACTCCCGGGCGTTGGCCCAGGAGATGGTCCGCATTGGCGCCCAGGTGGGCCGCCGCACCGTGGCCCTCATCACTGACATGGATATGCCCCTGGGACAGTGCGTGGGCAACGCTTTGGAGGTCCAGGAGGCCTGCCAGGTGCTTTCCGGCAAGGGGGACCGCCGTCTAAGAGAGCTCTGTTTGGAGCTGGCCGCCAACATGGTCTACTTGGGCGGAAAGGCTTCCACTATGGAAGAAGCCCGAGAGCTTGCTTCCCAGGCGGTTGCCTCCGGGAAAGCGTTGGACAAGTTCCGGGAGATGGTGGAGGCCCAGAGTGGAGACGGCAGCTACATTCTCCACCCGGAAAAATTCTCCCTCTCACCCGTGATCGTGGAAGTGACCGCTCCGGAGACAGGGTATATCACCCGCCTGAACGCCGAGGAGTGCGGTCTGGCCGCTGTAGAACTTGGCGCCGGCCGAGAGACAAAGGATAGTCCCATCGATTACGGTGCTGGTATGGTCCTGCTGAAAAACAAGGGGGATGCCGTGACAAAGGGAGAGCCCATTGCCCGGCTCTATGCCCAGAGGGAAGACTTGTGCCAGCGGGGCCGGGAGAGGTTCCTCTCCGCGTTGCAGGTGGGACAGGAAGCCCCCGCTATGGGTCCCCTGATCCTGGAGCGTATCGAAGAGGCGTAAAAAAGAGAGAGGCCCGAAGGCCTCTCTCAGGGAGTTGTTCTGTTGAGTGGATTCTTGGTAGAGCTTTACCCCGCGGACAGCGAGCTTTACTCTTCCCATACTGGGAGTAAGCGAAGCGCACGCTCCCGCGGCATGCCCAAGGGGACCGCGCTCTCACGGCGCGGACGCGCAGTGAAGGTCCCGCATAGGCGCGGCGATCAGCCGCCGCCCCGTAGTCTCGCCTGCCGGCTCGGTCGGTCCTGAACGGTCGCCACTGGCGACCAGGACCGCGACACGGGTGCAGCGTCACGCTGCTTAGCCGTGCTCGGGACCGGTGACGGGATCGGGATACTCTTCGCCAAAGGTTTCCACAGTTACCTTCTCCATGATCTGATCCTCGTAGGGACGGTCGGCACGGTCCCGGGGAGCGGATACAATGGCCTGGGCAGCTTCCATGCCGGAGGTCACTTTGCCGAAGGCAGCGTACTGGCCGTCCAGATAGGGGGCGTCGTCCACCATAATGAAGAACTGGCTTCCGGCAGAGTTGGGCCGCTGGGACCGGGCCATGGAAATGACGCCGGTGGTGTGCTTCAAGTCGTTCTTAAAGCCGTTCATGGCGAATTCGCCCTTGATGCCGTAGCCGGGGCCGCCCATACCGGAGCCTTCCGGATCGCCGCCCTGAATCATGAAGCCGGGGATGACACGATGGAAGATGGTGCCGTCGTAGAAGCCACGCTTCACCAGATAGATGAAGTTGTTTACCGTGTTGGGAGCCACTTCGGGATACAGCTCCACGGTGATGGTGCCTTGAGTGGTTTCAATGGTAACGATGGGATTTTTCATGGAAAATCTCCTCCTTGATTGCGTTTTTCACATTATAGCATAGCGTCCTAAAAAATACTTTAAAAAATTGGAAATTTTCCTCGGAAGCGGGGAAGGGAAAGGATGATGGGAATATGAAGCTGGTGTCCTGGAACGTCAACGGCCTGCGGGCCTGCATGGGCAAGGGGTTTGCCCAGTTTTTGGAAGAGGAAGCCCCGGACGTGATCTGCCTGCAGGAAACGAAAATGCAGAAGGAACAGGCCGACTTCGATTTCCCTGGCTACTTTGAGTATTGGAATTCCGCGGTGACCAAGAAGGGCTATTCCGGCACGGCCATTTTCTCCAAGAAAGAGCCCCTGGACGTGACCTATGGCATGGGACTTCCTGAGTTCGACGGAGAGGGCAGAGTCATCGCCGCCCAGTATGAGGATTTTACCCTGGTGACCGTGTACACCCCTAACTCCCAGCGGGAACTGGTGCGCATCGACTACCGAATGGCTTTCGAGGACGCTTTTCGGGACTACCTGGCCGGCCTGCGGGAGAAACAGCCGGTGATCGTCTGCGGGGACATGAATGTGGCCCACCGGCCCATCGACCTGAAAAACGCCAAATCCAACGTGGGAAACGCTGGGTTCTCCTACCAGGAGCGGGGGAAGTTCTCTGAGCTTCTGGCCTCCGGATTTGTGGATACTTTCCGGCATTTCTACCCGGATCTGGAAGGGGTCTATTCCTGGTGGAGCTACATGTTCAACGCCCGGAAAAACAACGCCGGGTGGCGTATCGACTATTTCCTGGCGGATGAACGGTTGACGCCCCGCCTGGAGGACAGTCGGATCTTGTCGGAGGTAGGGGGCAGCGACCACTGCCCGGTAGAACTGCTTTTGAAAGAAGGAGGGGACAGGCTGTGACACAGGAGGAAACCTTGCGGAAATGGCTGGAGGAAAGCAAACGGACCATTTTCTTGGGCGGGGCAGGAGTGTCCACCGCCAGCGGTATCCCGGATTTTCGCAGCGCCCACGGGCTTTACCGGCAGAAAAAGGAGGGCCGCTCCTATGAGGAAATGCTCTCCCACACCTATTTCGTTCGGCACATGGAGGAGTTCTACGACTTCATGCGGAACGTGATGCTCTACCCTGACGCCAAGCCCAACCGTGCCCACTATGCCTTGGCAAAGCTGGAGCGGGAAGGGAAGCTGCGGGCGGTGATCACCCAGAACATCGACGGGCTCCACCAGATGGCGGGGAGCAAAAGCGTCATTGAGCTCCACGGCAATGAGAATCGGTACTACTGCCTGTCCTGCGGGAAGCGGTACGACATGAGCTGCGTCACCGAGACAACGGGCGTTCCCCGGTGCGAGTGCGGAGGCACCATTCGGCCGGACGTGGTCCTCTACGAGGAGAGCCTGAACGAGAAGGATCTGCGCTTTGCGATCCGCTACGCTCAGGAAACGGATCTGATGGTGGTGGCGGGCACTTCCCTGGTGGTGTATCCTGTGGCGGGGCTGGTGGAGTATCTCTCTCCCGGGGCTCGGCTGGTGATCCTCAACCGAGATCCCACTCCCTACGATTCCCGGGCGGATCTTGTTATCCGGGAGGACCTGGTGGAAGTGCTGGCTCACTGCGCCGGACTGCCGGAAGAAGAATAATCAGAAACAGGAAGGGCTTCCTTCTTTCCCAGGCGGGAGGGGAGGAAGCCCTTGACAAGTAGAAGAAAATACGGTATCATCAAAACTAATATGTAAAAAAGGATGTGATCTCTTTTCATGGACAGTTCCAGTAGTGACGATTGTACACCTTGTCATAATGCGAACCGTAATTTGGATCTAGTTTTCATTGTGTGTAACATACCTGTCCCCCTGGTGCGTTTGCGGGAATAGGTGTGTTTTTTGTGTTTATTTTGGGATTTTATCGAATTTGAAGCAATGAAAACGAAAGGTAAGGAGTTTCTTTATGTTATCCAATGAACTGCCCAGCATATTGATCATGCTGTTCTGTATTATGATGTCCGCCTATTTCTCCGCCACGGAGACCGCCTTCTCCTCTATGAATTCCATCCGCTTGAAGGTGCTTGCGGACAGCGGTAACCGCCGGGCACAACTGGCCGCTCGTTTGGCCGAAAACTACGACAAGCTCATTTCCACCATCCTCATCGGCAACAACATCGTGAATATCGCCGTGTCCTCCATCGCTACCCTGTTGTTCGTGAAGTTCTACGGCGATATGGGCGCCACTCTCTCCACTGTGGTGGTCACTATCGTGGTGCTGATCTTCGGCGAGATCACTCCCAAGAGCGTGGCAAAGGATTTCCCCGAGAAATTCGCCATGTTCAGCGCTCCTCTCATCAACCTGCTGATTATCATCCTCACGCCTCTCAACTTCCTGTTTTCTCAGTGGAAGAAGTTGATCTCCAAGCTGCTCAAGACCAAGGAGGACTCCAAGATGTCCCCCGAGGAACTGATGATGCTTTTGGAGGAAGCACAGCGTGACGGCAGCATCGACAAAGACGAGGGCGCCCTGCTGAAAAACGCGGTGGAATTCCGGGATCTGGAGGCCCAGGACATCCTCACGCCCCGAGTGGATCTGATCGCCGTCAGCGTGGACTCCACCAAGGAAGAGATCGCTCAGAGCTTTACGGAGTCTCATTTCTCTCGGCTGCTGGTGTATGACGACGACATCGACAAGGTGGTGGGCGTGATCCACCAGAAGGATTTCTACACCGGCAACGGTGTCACCCAGAAGCCTATCCGGGACATCATCACCCCGCCTATTTTCATCCATCCCACAGAGAAGGTCAACGATCTGCTGAAACTGCTCCAATCTCACCAGTCCCACATTGCCGTTGTCATTGACGAGTACGGCGGCACCCTGGGTATTGTCACCATGGAGGATATTCTGGAAGAGCTGGTGGGCGAGATCTGGGACGAACACGACGAGCAGGAAGAGTCCTTCCAGCAGCTGGACGACCATACATATCTCATCGACGGCGACCTGACCTTTGACGATTTCTGTTCCTATTTCCACATCGAGGACGAAGCCGACAGCGTTTCTCTGGGCGGCTGGATCATGGAACGGATGGGCAAGGTGCCTGTGGATGGGGATTCCTTTGAGTACAGCGGCCTTTCCATCAAGGTGGAAGAAGTCAGCAGCAACCGGATCCAGAAGGTCCGGGTCACCAAGCTGGAACAGCCGGAAGAGGAAGAAGAAAAGTAAATTAAGAACCTCAGCGCTGTCAGCCTGAAATGGGCTGGCGGCGCTTTTTTGCTGCCTTTTGGAGGGGTAAAAAAGGGGCCGCCGCTTTGTAGCGGCAGCCCTTGGAACGGTTGGTTTTCGGTTATTTAGTAGAAGCCCGCTGCTTCTTTGCCTTGGGGACCAGCAGGCGGATCACGACGCTTTCAATGCGGTGTTCCTGGATTTTCTCCACGTGGAGGGCAACGCCGTTGACTTCCAGGTCCAGTTCCTCCCCGTCCTTGGGGATGGCGTTGAGCCGTGTGACGATCATGCCGCCCAGAGTGTCGTAATCATCGCTTTCCGGCAGGGGCAGGTCCAGATCGTCCACCAGACTGCTGATGGGTGTGGAGCCGGTGACCCGCCATTCGTTTTCCGCCAGGGGTACGATTTCCGGCTGTTCCGGTTCGTCGAACTCGTCGTAGATGTTACCTACGATCTCCTCCAGCAGGTCTTCCATGGTGATGATGCCTTCCGTGCCGCCGTATTCGTCCACCACAATGGCAATGTGCACCTTCTCCTTCTGCATCTCCTTAAACAGGTTGTCGGCTTTGATGGTCTCAGGAGCAAAGTAGGCGGGACGCAGCAGTTCTTTCAAGGGTGTGTTTTTCCCGGAGTTTCGGTCCAGCAGGAAGTCGCGGGCGTTCAAGATGCCCAGGATGGTGTCGATGTTCTCCTGGTAGACGGGCATACGGCTGCGGCCGCACTCCCGGATCATCTCCAGGATCTCCTGGTCATCGGCGTCACAGGGCAGAGCGTCCACATCGCTGCGGGGAGTCATGGCTTCCCGCACGGAGATGTCCCCAAAGTCGAACACGTTCTGGATCCACTCCTGTTCGTCCTCGTCAATGGCGCCCCGTTCGCCGCCCAGGTCTACCATCATGCGGATCTCGTCCTCGGTGACGCTTTCCTCTTCCGCTTCCACTTTCAACCGCAGCAGCCGCAGCACAGCGTTGACAGAAACACTCAGCAGCCAGATCACGGGCCGGAGGACAAAGGCCATCACTCGAATGACTCCGCAGGCCAGCTTGGCCACCTCATAGGACTTCTGCATGGCGATGCGCTTGGGCACCAGCTCACCGAACACCAGGGTGAAGTAGGAGAGAATGATGGTGATGATGATAATGGAAACAGTGTTCAGGGCAGACAGGGAAAGAGCCTGGAAGCCCAGGGTATAATAGAGCCAGTTGGACAGGCCGCCGGAGAAGTTTTCCGCGGCGAAGGCGCTGCCTAAGTAACCTGCCAGGGTAATAGCCACCTGGATGGTGGACAGGAAAGCGGAGGGCTCCTCCACCATTTTCAGAAGCCGGGAGGCGGTCTTGTTGCCATCCTCTTCCAGCTTGCGCAGCTTGGTGCTGTTCAGAGACACCACCGCCAGTTCTGTGGCGGCGAAAAAGGCGTTGATCAATATGAGAACTACTTGCAGTAAGATTTCCAAAATTTGTGCACTCCTTTAGCTGTGTTGACAAGGTGGGTAGATTGGCTCAGGCCTCTAGTTCCGGGGATGGAACCATCCGAAAAAACACAAAAAAGCATAGCCTGCCGGGGAAAAACACGGCAAGTTATGCTTTCTATCCTGGTTGTTTTTTCGGTTCAAATTGGCGCTGGCAGGGTGACTGTCACCGTCGTCCATGATTGGTTTGACCTCTCTTTGTGGTTAGTAATGGCTTCATTATAGTGAACATTTTCTCTCTTGTCAACAGGTTTTCCCCTTCAAAAAGTCCGGTCGTTGTGGGCCCGTGGAAAGAGATGTATACTGAACCCAAAGGAGATGATGGTATGAAACGCTTTATAACTGCTTTACTGGCCCTGGCAATGGTTCTTCTCTGCGCCGGCTGTGTGGGGAGTCGGGATTCCCTGCCCGGAACTTTGGGCGTAACCCTGACGGATTCTACCATCTTGGAACACTGGGATGAACACGGCTGGATGGGGGACGGCACGGAATACTGGAAGGTAGAACTCTCCCCGGAGGACGCTGCCGCCCTGGAACAGACCGCACAATCCGAAGAGGGGTGGCATCCTCTTCCTGCAAATGGGGACGGGGAAATTCTGGTTTTCGGCCGGGAATCCTTTGGGTTCTATCTCACTGGGAAGGACGGCAAACCTCTGCTGCCCCGGGTGGAGGAGGGGTATTGGTTCTTCTGGGACGACCAGACCCACAGCCCGGAGACGGATGGGGTCCTGGGCCGGGGCTCCTACAACTTTACCGCCGCCGTGTACGATGCCCAGACCTGCACCCTGTACTGTGGGGAGCTGGACACCTGACAGGCAAAAAGAAAGCCGGGAACAGCATTGTGACCAAGGTCCAGGAGTGGTACAATGAGAGTACAGGGGGGATCTTTCCACCCTGAGGAAGTGAGTTGTGGAAAAAGCTCTGTGAAAAAGGAGGTATGGCAGATGAAAAAAGAGAACCGAAACCGAATTTTGGCGCTTCTGTTGGCGTTGGTCTGCGTCTGCGGACTTGCCGCCTGCCAAGAGGAGCAGTGCGACGATCAGTCTGAGGTGCAATATGAAGCCAAGCCTGTGATCTACCTCTACCCGGAGGAGGAAACCCAGGTCGCTGTGAAGCTGGACTATGCCGGGGAGCTGACCTGCACTTATCCTGCCTACCAGGATGGCTGGACGGTTACCGCCAGCCCGGATGGTACCTTGACGGATGCTGACGGCCAAACCTACAACTATCTCTACTGGGAGGGTGAGGACCAGGTGGAGTATGATTTCTCCCAGGGTTTCTGCGTGGCCGGGGAGGACACCGCTTCCTTCTTGGAGGACGCCCTCAGCAGGCTGGGTCTTACCCGAAAGGAAGCCAACGAGTTTATCGTCTACTGGCTGCCCCAGATGGAAGAAAACCCCTACAACCTGATCGCATTCCAGTCCGACGCCTACACGGAAGCTGCGAAGCTGTCCATGGAACCGGCCCCCGACACGCTGCTGCGGGTGTTCATGGCGTGGAAGCCCCTAGAAGAACCGTTGGAGATCCCTGTCCAGGAGCTGACCGCTCCGGAGCGCAGGGGATTTACAGCCGTGGAATGGGGCGGCTGCCAGGTCAAGTGATGAAGAAAAACGAAACTCCTCCGTGTGAGTACGGAGGAGTTCTTTTTATCCCAGATAACGTTTCAGCCGTTCCAAAGGAGGCAGGGTCAGTTTCAGCACCAACCCGGTGAGCAGACCTGTCAGCACTCCGAACACCAGCAGGAAAGGCACGTAAAACAGCACGCTGGTGCTGGTGAGAAAGTAGGCCACACAAAGCTGGGCGGCGTTATGAGCCAGCGCTCCGCAGACCCCTACCACTCCCAGGGAGGACTTGGTCTTTTTCAACAGCAGCCACATGAACAGGGTGCTGACCACCCCTCCTGAAAGACTCATCATCCCCGCCATGGCGCCCCGGGTCATCAGGGCGAAGAGTCCCTTAAACACCGCTAAAAACAGGGCGCTGGGCAGACCAAGGCTCCCGGCGGCGTACATGGAAGCAATATTGGAAAGACCCAGCTTGGCCCCGGGGGGCATCATGGGCAGAGGGGGGAGCAGCCCCTCCAAAAAGGAGAGAGCCAACGCAAGGGCCGCCAGCAACCCGGTAAAGGCCACTCGGCCGGACGCTCGTTTCATGGCAGACCTCCTTTCCTCAGTAAACCGTGGCATCCACGGAATCACCGCTGCCTTCCAGCCGCAGGGTGATCCTGGCAGGGAGACACACGGCAGTCTCCCCGGCTTTTGTCAGGGTCCCAGTGCGTACGCACACCTGGTCAGGACAATCGGAGGCCACCACTGCCGCCCCCTGAGGAGAAAGCTCCACTGTCACTTCCAGGCCCTGCTCCCCTTCCAGGGTGAGGGTTTCCGGCTCTGACAGCTGGGCCAGGTCCCGTTCCAGGACCACTTCTCCGCCTTTTTCCACGATGGCTTTCGTTCCCTGGGGAGACAGGGACAGCCACAGATACAGCCCTCCCGCCGCCAGGACCAGCAGTCCACAGAGGACTAGGCCCAGGGGGGAGAGGAAGCGTTTTTCTTCCATAGGCGCCTCACAGGGTCCCGGCCAGGGTGTACTGGTCCGAGTCTAGAGTGAAATTATCCGCCAGGTTTTCCGTGACGTAGATCTCGTGGTCCTCGGTGATGAACACCGCGCCGCTGTCGAATTCCTCCAATAGCGCCATGCTGTCCTCCATGCCCAGTACAAAGCAAGCGGTGGACAGGGCATCGCTGAGAACGCCGCTGGTGCTCCACACAGTCACCGATACCAGACCGCTTTCCGCCGGGTAGCCGGTGTCAGGATCCAGGATGTGGTGATAGGTGACCCCGTCCTCTGTGAATTGCTTTTCGTAGCTGCCGGAGGTGGAGAGGAATCCGCTCTGGATGGCAAGTTCTCCCAGAGATCCCTGGGAATCAGGATCTCGCAGGGCCACGCGCCAGGGATCACCAGAGGGCTTTTCCCCCCAGACACCAACGCTGCCGCCCACAGAGACCACAGCCCGGTCTACACCCGCTTCCTGGTAGGCGGACACAGCAGCGTCACAGGCGGCTCCCTTGCCCACAGCGCCCAGGTCGATGGCGGTGGCGTGGGTCTGGAGTGCGGCGGTGCCGTCCTCCAGCAGGGAGACGTTCTCATAGTTCACCGCGGGCAGCAGAGACTGGATCAGGTCGTCGGAGGGGAGCTGGGGATTCTCGTCGAAGTCCCACAGCCAGCTGATGGGAGCGATTGTCACGTCGAAGGCTCCGTCGCTGGCTTCGCACACTTCCAAGGCAGTGTGAAGCACATTCCAGGTACGCTCATCGATCTCTATAAATTCGGTGCCGGCCGCCTGATTCAGCTTTTCCACGTCGCTGTCCTCGATCCGCCAGGAGATCAGGTTTTCCAGTTCTGTCACTGCGGAAGAGGCTTGCTGGGCAGCTTCCTCCCGGCCCTTACCGTAAACGGTCTGCTGTACGTAGGAACCCATGGAATAGGTGGTCAATGTGTAACTGTTGTCCAGCCCTCCGAAATTGATCCACAGGGCGGCGGCCAACAGTAAGATCCCCCCGGCTAAAAAGCACAAAGCCAGTATCCGGGCGGTCTTTTCAGAAATACGGTCTAGCAAATGTTTCATAGAAAGCTCCTTGTTGTCCGCAGAAAACGGCGGCGGGCTTCGCCCGCGCTGTTCGATACGTCAGTGCGCGTCCGTGCCGCTGTATCGATGTTTGCGGATATTATATCATGGTTTGCCCTGTTTGGAAAGAAAAAGCCGGGAGGGGGAGGGCCTTACACCCTCCCCCTCCCGGTTTCAGGGAATATAGGGGGTCGCTTTCGCGTTGTACACAAACCTTATTTGTCCAGCATTTTGGCCGCGTCGATCACCATATCCACCGCCAGATCCACAGAGAATCGGGAGGTGTCGATGGTCAGGTCGTAGTTGAGCAGATCGTCCCAACGGTTGTTGGAGTAGAAGTTGTAGTAGTTGGCCCGCTGTTTGTCCTTTTTGGTGACAAAGTCCGGGGCTTTTTTCTCCTCGCAGTGGCCCAGGCCCACAATCCGCTTGATTCGGGCGGCTTTGTCGGCATGGACAAACACATTCAAGCAGTTCTCGTGCTCCCGGAGAATGTAGTCGGCGCACCGGCCGATGATAACACAGGGGCCTTCCGCAGCGGCCTTTTTGATGATGTCAGACTGGATGATGAACAGCTTGTCGTTGATGGGCATCTCGTTGATGCTGGGCACCCGAGCGCCGAAGGCATAGCTGCCCATGACCATGGAATAGAGAAGGCTGCTGGCGGCTTTTTCGTCAGCGTCCACGAACACTTCCTCGGAGATGCCGCTCTTTTTCGCGGCCATGGCGATGAGGGCCTTGTCATAGAAGGGCAGTCCCAATTTTTTGGCCACTTTCTCCCCCACTTCGTGGCCTCCGCTTCCGTATTGACGAGCGATGGTGATGACAGGCAGCATAGCAATTCCTCCTTATCAAAACAATCCAATATTCACAGATATAACTCTTGTTTTTATAGATAATATCCCTAGAATTATCATACCCTCTTTTTTCTAAAAAGTCAACCGCAAATCCGGCCGCCGCTTGAAAAAAAACTGGGCCTGGGCTATACTTAAGAGAAGCATAAACGCTGGTGACGGCGGGGATTTTCCCCCTTTTCGGGGAAATTTCACCGGTCCTTCACAGAAAGACGGTATACTGACGAAAAACGATTCCTTTTGGGAAACTTGATTCGCGAAAACGGGGGTGGACATTTATGATCCGAATTTTAGTGGTGGACGATGAGGATAAGATCCGGGCGCTGATCCGGAAGTATGCGGAATTCGAAGGCAACCAGGTCACCGAGGCTCAAAACGGCATGGAGGCGGTAGAGTTGTGCCGTCGGCATCCCGACGCCTTTGACATCATCATCATGGACGTGATGATGCCGGAGCTGGACGGTTTCTCCGCAGTGAAGGAGATCCGCAAGACCTGCAAGACCCCGGTGCTGATGCTTTCGGCACGGGGGGAGGAATATGATCGCATCCACGGCTTTGAGCTGGGAGTGGACGATTACGTGGTGAAGCCCTTCTCTCCCAAGGAACTGATGATGCGGGTTTCCGCTATCATGAACCGGGTGCGTCCCCAGGAGACGGAGCCCAAACGGAATGTGCTCACCTTCCAGGGGCTGTCCATCGATCTGGACGCCAGAATCGTCACCGTGGACGGCGTGCGGGCGGAGCTTTCCCCCAAGGAGTACGACCTGTTGGTGTACATGGCCCAGAACAAGAACATTGCCTTGACCCGGGAGATGCTCATCACCAATGTGTGGGGCTACGATTTTTACGGCGACGACCGCACCTTGGACACTCACATCAAGCTGCTGCGCCGCAGCCTGGGGCCATACAGCAAGTTTATTGTCACTCTGCGGGGTGTGGGCTACCGCTTTGAGGGGAACTGACCATGAAAAAGCTCAGAATACACCCCATGGGCATCGGCGGACAGATCCTCCTGGGTTTTGGGGTCTTTATCCTGGTGGTGGGCGCTCTGCTGTGGCTGTTTCAGATCGTCCTGCTGGATCCCTTCTACCGGGCGGTCAAGACCACCCAGGTGAAGGCCACCGCAGAGACAGTGGAGCGGTATCTGGACGATGAGAATCTGGACGACCAGGTGAAGGAACTGTGTTTGAATACGGGGATCAACATCATGGTCACCGATGAGTTTGGGACGATCTATTCCGGGTGGAGATCCTCTCAGAAAGAGAGCTTCCTCAACAACATGAGCCGGCCCGGCAGGGCGGATCTCTTTAACGATGTGAATTTCCAGGGCGGTAACTTGCTGACCAGTTACCGTTCCCCCTTTGTGAACCGAGACGGGACACAGGACGAGGTGATCCTCTACGTCACCATCACCCGGACGCCTGCGGGACTTAACCGCATGGTGCTGCTGGAAAGCGAGATCACCCCGGTGGATTCCATCAAAGAGACGCTTCTGGTGCAAGTGACCACCCTTACAGCGGTGATGGCTTTGCTGGGCGTGGCCCTGGCATTGGTCATCGCCCGGAAAATCTCCCGCCCTCTGACGGCTATCAACGAGTCTGCCAAGGTGCTGGCCCGAGGGGACTACGCTATTCGGTTTGGAGAGCGGGGCGCTCGGGAGGTTCGCGAGTTGGCCCGCACCCTGAACTACGCCGCCGGGGAACTTTCCAAGGTGGAGGGCCTGCGGAGGGATCTGCTGGCCAATGTTTCCCACGACCTGCGCACGCCTTTGACCATGATTAAGGGCTACGGTGAAGTGATGCGGGACCTGCCCGGGGAAAATACCCCGGAAAACGTTCAGATCATTATCGATGAGACGGAACGGCTGACCAATCTGGTCAACGACCTGCTGGATCTTTCCAAGTTGGAGGCAGGCGTGCTGCCCCTGGAAAAGACCAGGTTCAACCTTACGGAAAGCATACGGACCATCCTGCACCGGTATGACAAACTGGCGGATTATCGCTTTGAGTTCCATTACGAGGATGACGTCTGGGTGGATGCCGACGAGTTGAAGATCTCCCAGGTGGTGTACAATCTGGTGAACAACGCCATCACCTATTCCGGGGAGGATAAGACCATCACCCTGAGCCAGAAAGCGGAAGGAGACAAGGTGCGCATCTCCGTCACCGACACAGGGGAGGGTATCCCTCAGGAAAAACTGAAGGACATTTGGGAACGGTACTACAAGGTGGACAAAGAGCACAAGCGGGCCCAGATGGGTTCCGGTTTGGGGTTGTCCATCGTGAAGAATATTCTGGATATGCACGGCGGACAGTACGGAGTGGAGAGCCGACTGGGACTGGGCAGCACTTTCTGGTTCGAGCTGCCGGTGAGCAGGGAAAAGAACAAAACGTGAAAGTTTTTGATCCAACTTTTTTCAAAAAGTTGGCGGGTTG
>UMIN01009503.1_pt1 | contig 14470 bp, 10 predicted proteins | sample 1965811 | NCBI WGS metagenome assembly UMIN01 (sample SAMEA4836123, study PRJEB28245) | human gut metagenome | biome: gut microbiome; material: fecal sample | place: Denmark | collected 2008
GGCCACTGGGAGATCGCCGGTGTCGTCAGCCCCAAGCCGCTGCCTACCTTCCCGGACGGCTTCCCGGACAGCCTCATCCACGAGTTCGAGGAAAAGACCGGCCACAAAGTCCTCTGCAACAAGCCCTACTCCGGCACACAGGTGCTGAAGGACTACGGCGAGCAGGCCATGAAGGAGGATGCCCTCATCGTCTACACCAGCGCTGACAGCGTGTTTCAGGTCGCCGCCAACGAGGAGCTTGTGCCGGTGCATGAGCTGTACCGTTACTGCGAGATCGCCCGCGAGATGCTGAAGGGCGAGTACGGCGTGGGCCGCGTCATCGCCCGCCCCTTCCTCGGCCACACCGCTGATACCTTCTACCGCACCACCAACCGCCACGACCTGAGCCTCAAGCCGCCCCGCAAGACCATGCTTGATTTGCTCAAGGACGCAGGCAGGGACGTCATCGCCGTGGGCAAAATTTTCGACATCTTCGACGGCGAGGGCGTGACGGAAAAGATCAAGACCACCGGCAACACCAACGGCATCGCCTTCACCAAGGCTTTGCAGACCCGCGACTTCGAGGGTCTGGCCTTCGTGAACCTCGTCGATTTCGATATGCTCTACGGCCACCGCCGCGACGTGGCAGGCTACGCCGCCGCCGCCACCGAGTTCGACAAGTTCGTTGCCGACTTCATCCCCGGGATGCGGGAGGGCGACATCCTGATGGTCACGGCCGACCACGGCTGTGACCCCTCCTACACCAAGACCACCGACCATACCCGCGAGTATGTGCCGTATCTCATCTGCGGCAAGGGCGTCAAACCGGGCGTTGATCTCGGCACCAAGCTCTGCTTCGGAACCATTGCACAGACCATCTGCGACTATCTGGGTGTGGATGCTTCCACGCTGGACGGCCAGAGCGTGCTGAGCGACATCCTGAAATAAGCATAAACGCAAAGATCCCGCAAGGCAGCTGCTTTGCGGGATCTTTCTGTCTATAAATTATGCTGCATCATTTTCAGCGCTGGAAGCGTCGCCGCTGCCGGAGCCGAACAGGGCGTCCAGCACGGTGGAAGCGGCCTGATGCAGGGAGGAAGCCGCCTGCTCCACCTGCTCCTGGGTCGGCATACTGAAGGACGGCGACTCGGTGGAGTCTGCCGGGGCTTCTTCGCTGCCGTCTGCAGGGACCTCGGTGGAAGCGCTGGGCTCACCGGAGGCGTCGCCCTCGACGGGCTGGCTGTCAGCGGGGGCCTCTTCCGCCGGGACTTCGCTCTCGGCGGGCTCTTCTGCGATCACGCTGTCGGGAGATTCCTCCGGGATGGATGCACCGGCGTTGGGGTCGGCGGTCGGCGTGAAGACATCGGTCTTCTCGGGGGTCTGGCTGGTGCTGGTGAGCTTGTCCTCGCCGCCCAGAACCGCTGCGATGAGGGCCTTGGCTTCGTTGACCGAGTTCTCATCCGGCTTCATGACGTAGAGGCTCTGGCCCTTGGCGGAGTAGCACTTGGTGCTCTTCGCGCCCGAGCCGGTGACGGTGTAGCTCTGGATGTCCCAGTTGGCAAGGTCGCCCAGCTGCATCCGGACCAGCGCAGAGATCTGTTCCTGCGAGAGGCTGGTGACGAAGCAGTCGGCGGCGGCGTCCATCAGCTTGGAGAAGCCCATGAGCAGGGCGGGAGACTTAAGCTTGTTGACCATCGCGTCGATGACTTTCATCTGGTTGATGCCGCGCTGGATGTCGCCGGTCTTGAAGGCGTGGCGCTCACGGGCAAAAGCCAGAGCGGACTTGCCGTCCAGATGGTTCCAGCCCTCGGCGAAGGTGGTGGGGTCGTAGTAGCCGGGGCTGCCCACCGAGGTGAAGGCCTGGTCGGAGTAGACGTCCACGCCGCCGATGGCGTCGATGATGTTGATGAAGCCCGCAAAGTTGATGCGGAGGTAGTGCTCCACATTCACGCCGTAAAGGTTGCCCAGCGTGGCCATGCTGGTCTCGACGCCGTAGAGGCCGGCGTGGGTCAGTTTGTCCTTGCTGTCGGTGCCTGCGAGGTCAACATAGTAGTCGCGCGGGGTGTTGATGAGGGCCGCCTGCTTGGTGGTGGGGTTGACCACAGCGAGGATGTTTACGTCGCTGCGGGCCTTTTCGGTCAGCTCGCCGCGGTTGTCCACACCGCTGAGGTAGACGACGAACGGCTCTTTCGTGATCTTATTCGCCTCTGCGCCGGTGAGCAGGCCGGAAGTCATGCTGTCCAGTGCGGTCAGACCCTGCTGCGCCCAGACACAGCCCACGGCCAGCGCGGCGCAGAGCAGGACGGACAGCACTCGGGCCACGACGGCACCGCTGCGGGAGGCGAGGCACTTGCGCACCAGCAGCCAGAGCAGCACCAGAAGCGCAGTGATGATAACGAGGTAGAGCACCGGCAGCATCTGGGTGCGCCAGAGCTGCACCAGCGCGGCAAGGCTCAGGATGGCCTGCAGTACCAGCAAGACCATTCCTCCTTTCGGAAGTTTGTCGTCAGCGGGGGTGGGCTCGCTGGGGTGCAGCGGCTCCCACTGTCTGCGGGGCGGCACCGGAGGCTTCGGCGGCTCAGACGGAGGCGTCGGTGCCGGTTTCGGCGGTGCTTTGGGGCGGGGAGGTTCCGGCGAGAAGAAATCGGCGCTGTCTACCTCCACTTCGTCGGGCTCGCTGCGCTTGATGCCCCGGTGGATGTGCCGGGGGCCTTCGTCGTTATTCTGGGGATGGGTATGCTTGTTTTCGTCAAACATAGGCGTTCACTCCTTTGGATGTGTATGCCATCATGTGGTGGGGATGATGCTCAGCACAGCCCGGGCGGGCAGGCAGGTGGCCATCTGGTCTTCCTCGCTGAGCCAGCCGAAGGACTCGCAGATGTGGTCAGGGCAGGGCGAATCTACAAAGCGGGCCGCGCCGTCCTGGATCTTGATGTGGACGGTGAGATAGCCGGTGTCCACATCGTAATCGGCGTCTTTTTCGAGGGGAAAGGTCAGCCTGGTGTTACTGTCGCCGTAGATGAGCTCTGCGCAGAGAGGCGCACCGGTCTGGTTTGCTTTCCGCACCAGCAGCAGCACGGCGGCTGCGGCCAGAATGACGGCAGCAAAGACCAGATCCATCAGCAGTTTTTTGTGTTGTTTCATAAAAAATTATCCTTTGAGCGGGATCTGTTCCAGCTCGGCCAGCCAGAGCGCGGCGGCTGCGTCACTGGGCATCCGCCAGTCGCCCCGGGGCGAGAGGGTGACGCTGCCCACCTTGGGGCCGTCGGGCAGGCAGCTGCGTTTGAACTGCTGGGCGAAGAACCGCCAGTAGAAGTTGCGCAGCCACTTGTAGAGCACTTCGTCCGGGTACTCGGCCCGGCCTGCGAAGGCCGCTTTCGCCAGCCGGAATATCTTCGACGGGCCGAAGCCGAAGCGGAGAACATAATAAAGGTAGAAGTCGTGCAGCTCATAGGGACCCACGAGGTCTTCCGTCTTCTGAGAGATCTCGCCGTCCTTGGCAGGCAGCAGCTCCGGGGAGACGGGGGTGTCGAGGATGTCCAGCAGCACCCGGCGCAGCTCGGCGGAGGCGGCAATGTCGGCCTCATACTGGACGAGGTGGCGCACCAGCGTCTTGGGGACACCGGCGTTGACGCCGTACATGCTCATGTGGTCGCCGTTGTAGGTGGCCCAGCCCAGCGCCAGCTCGGAGAGGTCGCCGGTGCCGACAACGAGGCCGCCGGTGCGGTTGGCAGTGTCCATCAGCTCGAGGGTGCGCACACGGGCCTGTCCGTTCTCGAAGGTGACGTCCAGCACGCTCTCGTCCTGGCCGATGTCCTTGAAGTGGCTGTGGACGGTGTTGGCGATGTCGATCTCGGTAAAGCTGACGGCCAGCTCGTCGCATAAGATCTCCGCATTGCTGCGGGTGCGGTGGGTGGTGCCGAAGCAGGGCATGGTCACGGCCAGCACATCGCTGGTGGGGCGGCCCAGCTGTTTCATGGCGCGGACGGCCACCAGCAGAGCGAGGCAGCTATCCAGACCGCCCGAGATGCCGATGACCGCCGTCTTGGCGTGGGCGTGCTCGAGGCGCTTGGCGAGGCCGTCGGCCTGCATTTTCAAGATCAGCTCACAGCGCTCGGCCCGGCGGCGCTCGTCGTGGGGGATGAAAGGCGTGGGGTCTACCCAGCGGGAGAGCTTCGTTTCGGTGAGGGCAAGGTCGAAATCGACGGTCAGATACCCCTCGGCGCTGGGCTCGAAGCTGGTGTTGCGCGCCCGCTCCGACTCCATCCGCTGGCAGTCCAGCTCCGTCTCAGCCCAGCCGCCCTCGAAGGGAGATGTCTCGGCGAGGAGGGCGCCGTTCTCGGCGATGAGGTCGTGGCCGGCGAAGACCATGTCCTGGGTGCTCTCGCCGTGGCCAGCAGAAGCGTACAGGTAGCCGCAGAGCAGGCGGGCGGACTGGTTTGACACCAGCGCCCGGCGGTACTCGGCTTTGCCGACCGTCTCATCGCTGGCCGAAAGGTTCGCAATGACGGTGGCACCGGCCAGCGCGTGGAAGGTGGAGGGGGGCAGAGCGCTCCACAGGTCTTCGCAGATCTCCACGCCCAGAACGAAGCTGGGCATCTGGCGGCAGCGGAAGAGCAGGGACGTACCGAACGGCACTTCCTGCCCGCAGACCGTCACATTTTCCACCTCAGTGCTGCCCGGGGTGAACTGGCGCTTTTCGTAGAACTCGCCGTAGTTGGGCAGGTAGGTCTTGGGGACAAGGCCCAGCAGACGCCCGCCGCAGAGGACGGCGGCGCAGTTGTACAGTTTGCCCCGCACCAGCAGCGGCAGGCCCACGAGGGCCACGACATCCAGCTCCCGGCTGGCGTCCAGCACGGTCTGCAAGGCGTCCAGCGCGCCCTGCTGCAACGTGCGCTGCAAGAATAGATCGCCGCAGGTGTAGCCGGTGAGGCAGAACTCGGGGAACACCGCCAGCTTGACGCTGCGGGCGGCAGCGTCCTGTAACTGAGATACGATTTGGGAAGCGTTATAGTTGCAGTCGGCCACCCGCAGTGAGGGCGAGAGGGCAGCTGCTTTCAAAAAACCATCCTTCATCGGAGGATTTCACATCCTGTCTGTTGAATTAAGGCCCCGGCGAAGACGTGCTCTGCGGGGTTTTGTTCAGTATACCACAAACCGGCCCAAACGAAAAGTGACAGTGTGGTTAAAGAAACAAAAAACGCTGCCTGCACACCGCAGACAGCGCTGAAAACAAAAGATGGAAAACGAGATAGACCGTAAGCCGGGTTCTGTATTAAACGACGATCTGTCTAGACCTGCCATTGCTGACAGGTTCGTGCCGCCTTCGGGACACGCGAGCAGCGCTGTACGTCCCATATAGGCGTTGCTTCCGGTAGGGTTTACAAAGCCGCATAGTCACCCATGCGCTGGTGAGCTCTTACCTCGCCCTTTCATCCTTACCGCATTGCTGCGGCGGTTTCCTTTCTGTTGCACTTTCCCTGAGGTCACCCTCGGCTGCCGTTAGCAGTTACCGTGCTCTGTGAGGCCCGGACTTTCCTCAGAGCGGTCAAAGCCGCCCCGCCGCCGTATGTTCCACTCGTTTTCCGCTCCTCATGATACCATAAAAAAACAAGATTTGCAAGAGAAAGAGAATTTTGCTATACTTATCTTATATGTTGCCCGCGCTGGAGGTGGGAAGATGAAGCTTTATTTCAAAGTCCCGCCCGAGGCGGATGGGATGCTGCTGCGCGGTTTTCTGCGCAAGTGCAGTGTCTCCACCGACCTGTCCCGGGCCGTGAAATTTCGGGGCAGCGGCTTTTTTGCCAACGGCGCCCCCATCCTGGCCAACCGCCGGGTGGAGGCCGGGCAGGTCATCTCCTTTGAACTGCCGCCGGAGGGGGAGGGCGTTGTGCCGCAGGACGACATCCCGGTGGATGTGGTCTACGAGGACGCTTTTGCCCTCGTGGTGGAAAAACCGCCCCATCTCGCGGTGCATCCTACCCTGAATTACCCGCTGGATACGCTGGCGAACGGCTATGCCGCCTGGGCGCTGCGTCAGGGTAGAAACCCCGTCTTCCGCCCGGTGAACCGCATCGACAAGGACACCAGCGGCCTCGTGCTGGCGGCTCAGAATGGCTACGCCGCCCCGCTGCTGGCTCAGCGGGTGGAAAAGCTCTACTACGCCGTTGTAGAAGGAGAACTTCCCCTCGGGCCGGGCGTCATCGACGCCCCCATCGGGCGGCAGGGGGAGAGCATCATCGGGCGGTGCGTCACCCCCGATGGCAAGCCCAGCCGGACGGAATATACCATATTAAAGGCCGAAAACGGCCTGAGCCTCGCGGCCTGCGTCCCGGTGACGGGCCGGACCCACCAGATACGGGTACATTTTGCATCCATCGGCCACCCGCTGGCCGGAGATGACCTCTACGGCGGGAGCCGGGCGCGCATCGGGCGGCAGGCGCTCCACTGCGCAAAACAGACGTTCTGGGTGCCGCGCTGCGAGCCGATGCCGTCCGGCATCGGCATCGAAGTGCCGGTGGACGAGACGACCCTGAGGCCGGTGACGGTGGAAAGCCCGCTGCCGGAGGATATGACAAAGCTTTTTGTCTAAATTTGTGTATTTCGTGAAAAGTAAGTGAAAGCTAAGCCCAAATTTTGTGTCAATGCTTGTTTCGGCGCTGGCAGGGTGTATAATAAATAGAGTTATTCCTGTCAAAAAAGCTGTCCTTATGCGGCAGCGTGTCGATAACAGAGAAAAGAGACAAATCAGAATCTCCTGAAAATACAGGAAGGAGCATCCTTTTTGCTGGAAGATAAAACAACTGAAACGCGGCAGGGCGAGCCAGCCGCTGCGCCGCGGCACACCGGCTTCCGCGCAAAGCTGCGCTCGCTTTGGGCGCAGCTCCAGTGCGTCCATCTGCTGCGCCGCCACCGGCGGTATCGCCGCCGCAGACACCGGCTGGACAATGCCTCCCGGAAGCTGCGCTCGTCGAAGCTGGTATTGCGCGTTGGCGCAGTGCTCTACGCGCTGGGCTTTGGCGCGGAGTATGCTGCCGTGCGGGTGGGACGTGCCGTCAAGTACGCCGCTCTCTGGGTTGCTGGAGGCGTCCGCCGCTTTGCAAAGGCTCTGGCGGAGACGGCGTTCCCCGGCGCAGCACAGGTGGTTAAAGACCTGTTTGGCCCCATCGTGCTGTTTGCAAAGGGCATCGTGTCCCTTCTCATCCATGCCCACCGCATCCGCAGGGAGCAGGGCTTCGGTGCAGCATTTGAGGCCAGCGTCCACTACTTCAAAAACGGCGTCCGCCGCAACCTCAGTCTGCTGCCCCGCATGGCGATGTATGCCCTGCCCATCTGCGCACTGGCGCTGGGCGCAGCAGTGTTCCAATATGTCATCCACCAGCCTTATGCGCTGGCCGTCCGGGTCAACGGCGAAACCGTGGGCTATGTGGCGAATGAGGACGTCTTCAACACGGCCCGCGAGGACGTGATGGAGCGTATCAGCTACGCCGGCACCGACAAGACCGAGTGGACCATCGAGCCGAGCTACACCCTCGCCATTGCCCACCACATGATGGACGAAAACGAGATGGCAAACGCCATCATCCAGAGCGCCGGCGACCAGATCAGCGAAGGCACGGCTCTTTATCTGGACGGCGAGTTGACGGCAGTGTGCAGCGACGGCAACGCGCTGCGGGATTACCTCGCCGCCATGCTCGACCCCTACGAGGAAGAAGAGGACGACCCCAATGTGAGCGTGGGCTTCAACAAGCAGGTCACGCTGGAAGACGGCCTCTACTTCAAGGAAGGCTTGCAGGATTTTGAGACCGTCCGACAGGAGCTGGTGGGCGTGAAGCAGGCCCAGAAGGTCTACACCGTCAAGGCGGGCGACACTCTCTGGTCCATCGCACATAACAATGACCTGACCTTCCGTGAGCTGTGCGCCCTCAACCCGGCGTTCAAGGGTGAGCCGCTGAGCGAGACGTCCAGCATCCTTGAGGGCGACCACCTCGTCATCACCAAAGAAGAGGCTGGCCTTGAGGTGCGCATCACCCGCATCGAGACCCGTGAGGAAGAAATCGCATTCTCCACGGAGACGACAAAATCCAACGAATATACGAAGGGAACCACCAAGGTGCTCCAGGAGGGCGAGAACGGTCTGCGCCGTGTGACCCTCCAGAACGTCTACGACACCAAGAATATCCTTGTGGACCAGAGCGTGCTTTCCACCGAGGTCATCAAGGAGCCGGTGAACAAGAAGGTGGTCGAAGGCACCAAGAAGGTGACTTCCAGCACCAAGTACATCACCGGCAGCGGCCAGTTCATCTGGCCTGTGCCGAACTACCGCTACTGCTCGCGCTGGTACGGCGGACGCCACAAGGGCGTGGACATCTGCGCCCCGGCCGGTACGCCCATCTACGCCTCCGCAGGCGGTACCGTCACCAAGGCGGGTTACAACAAGGCCGGTGCAGGTACGGGCTATGGCTACTCGGTCATCATCAACCACGGCGGCGGATACAGCTCTGTGTATGCACACTGCCTGTCCCTGACTGTCAGTGCGGGCCAGACCGTCCGGCAGGGCCAGCTCATCGGCTATCTGGGCAGCACGGGCCGTTCCACCGGCAACCACTGCCACTTCGAGATACGTCTCAATGGTTCGTACATTCCCCCGCAGAACGTATTCCCGGGGAAGAAATAATTTTATAAAAAGGAGATAATTCTTATGGCTACTCCTCACATCAGCGCCGAAAAGGGCGATTTCGCAAAGACTGTCCTGATGCCGGGCGACCCCCTGCGCGCAAAGTTCATTGCTGACACCTTCCTGGAGGATGTCCGTCAGGTGACGGATGTCCGCGGGATGCTGGGCTTTACCGGCACCTATGAGGGCCGTCCCATCAGCGTGATGGGCAGCGGCATGGGTATGCCCTCCATCGGCATCTATTCCTACGAGCTGTTCAAGTTCTACGATGTGGACAACATCATCCGCATCGGCTCCGCTGGCAGCTACACTGCCGACGCCAAGCTGTTCGACACCGTTCTGGCTACCGGTGCGGTCAGTGAGTCCAACTATGCCCGCGTCCAGAGCGGCAACGACCACGACATCACCTTCCCCAGCGAGGAGCTGAATGACAAGCTGCGCGCCTCCGCCAAGAAGCAGGGCATCAAGCTCATCGAGGGCAACATCCACTCCTCCGACGTTTTCTACCGTCAGCCTTCCGACGCAAAGCCCACCTACTGGGAGCTGCTGCGCGACGAGCGCGGCTGCCTCTGCGTGGAGATGGAGAGCTTTGCTCTGTTCGCCAACGCCGAGGTGCTGGGCAAGAACGCTGCCTGCCTGCTGACCATCTCCGACAGCTTTGTCTCCCCGGAGCTCACCACCGCAGAGCAGCGCCAGAAGAGCTTCACTGATATGATGAAGGTCGCACTGGGCGCAGAGTACTAAGAGCTTTTTGGATCAAAGAGGGCCGCTGTGATTGCAGCGGCCCTCTTTTTCGACGCAGAGGCGGCGGCTTTGCTTGCACTTCTGAAAAGAATGGTTTATACTTGGATCAATAAAAACAGCTTCGTCCCGCAGGACGAAGAACGCCATATTTACAAATTGCAAAAAGGAGAACCGACCATGACAAAACTGACTCTGGAAGAAAAGCAGGAGCTCATCCGGATGGCCCTTGCGGCCAGGGAGAGGGCTTACACGCCTTACAGCGACTTTATGGTGGGCGCTGCCCTGCGCGCCGAGGATGGCCGCATCTTCACCGGCTGCAATGTGGAGAATGCCGCCTTTACCCCCACCAGCTGCGCCGAGCGGACGGCCCTGTTCAAGGCTGTGGCCGAGGGCGTGACCAGGTTCACCGACATCGCCGTGGTGGGTGCGCGCCGGGGCGAAGTCAACAAGCAGATCACCTCGCCCTGCGGCGTCTGCCGTCAGGCGCTGTTCGAATTCGGCGGCCCGGAGCTGAACGTCATCATGGCAAAAAGCCCGGACGATTTCATCGAGCGCAGCATGGACGAGCTGCTGCCCTTCGGCTTCGGTCCCTCCAACGTGGCGGGCAACAAGGCCGTGGAAGATTGAACACAGCTGCGCGAAAAAGGCCGGGTGGAGCGGATTTTCCGGGATAAGTATGGTTTTTATACAATTTTGATAAAATATTTGTAAATGTTTTGTAATCGGAAAAGGCTTGCATCTGTCACTTCTTCCCGCTATACTTGAGCCAGTAAATGTGCAAGTGCGCACATTTCGTCAACAAAACGCGATTATATTAAAATAAAAGGAGAGTTTTCATTATGATGATTTCTCGTCGTAACTTCCTGGCAGTGGCTGGCGCCGCTGCTGCTGCCGCTGCTCTGACTGCCTGCGGCGGTTCTTCCTCTTCCACTGCTTCCTCTGCAGCTGCCTCCACCAGCGCAGCCGCTTCCACCTCTGAGGGCGGCGAGAAGATCGTGAAGGTCGCTCTGACCTGCGACACCGGCACCATCGACGATGAGAGCTTCAACCAGGCCTGCTGGACCGCTGTTTCCGGCTACATGGGCGATGACTGCCAGTACTACATCCCCGAGGCTGACGCTTCCGATGAGGACCGCGAGACCATGATCCGTCAGGCTGTCAACGACGGCGCTGATGTCATCGTCTGCGTCGGCTACCTGTACGGCGCTTCCCTGGCATGGGCTGCTGACCAGTACCCCGATGTCAAGTTCATCGCCATCGATGTCACCCAGGGCGACATCGGCACCGACGCCATCCCCGCAAACTGCTACTGCATCACCTTCAAGGAGGAGCAGGCAGGTTATATGGCTGGCTACGCTGTCGTTAAGGACGGCAAGACCAAGCTGGGCTTCCTCGGCGGTATGGCTGTTCCCGCTGTCATCCGTTACGGCTACGGCTATGTGCAGGGCGCTGACGCTGCTGCTCAGGAGCTGGGCACCAACATCGACATCAACTACTTCTACGGTGGCCAGTTCTACGGCGATGCTAACATCACCTCCCGTATGGAGGGCTGGTACTCCAACGGCACGCAGGTCGTCTTCGCCTGCGGCGGCGGCATCTACACCTCCGCTGTTGAGGCTGCTCTGAAGAGCAACGGCTATGTCATCGGCGTTGATGTTGACCAGAACTACATCGGTGTCAACGGCGTGGCAGACGGCTCCTTCGCTTACAACCCCTTCATCACCTCTGCTATGAAGGGCCTGACCGAGGCTGTCAACACCGCTCTGTCCGACATCGATGCAGGCGAGTGGGGCGACATCGCTGCTTCCAACGGCAACTTCGGTCTGGAGGACGGCGACTACGTCGGTCTGCCCACCGATGCTGACAGCTGGAACTTCGAGACCTTCACCACCGACGAGTACGAGGCTCTGAAGGAGAAGATCAAGAGCGGCGAGATCACTGTGGACAACAGCTCTGACGATAGCACCAAGCCCACCGTCAGCGAGTTCACCACCGTCAACTACATCCAGTAATCAGAAACTTCCCGGGCGGGACGCTTTGCAAAGGGCGTCCCGCCTTTTTTGTATGCTTTTTCAAGACGAGGAAGGGATGTTCGTCGAAATGCACAAAAGTAATACTTATGATACAGCAAAACACTAAATTTTCAAAAAGAAGTGTGCAAAACAGCAAAAATACGGTATAATGGGCATTACAATAGTATAAGTGTCGTTTGGACACGAAAGGAGAGTGAGCAGATTGGCAGAGGATTTTGTGATCGAGATGCTCCATATCACCAAGGAGTTCCCGGGCATCAAGGCAAACGACGACATTACCCTGCAGCTGCGCAAAGGTGAGGTCCATGCCCTGCTGGGCGAGAACGGCGCAGGCAAAAGTACCCTGATGAGCGTGCTGTTCGGCCTGTATCAGCCGGAGGAGGGTAAGATCCTCAAAAACGGCAAGGAGGTCGCCATCCGCAACCCCAACGATGCAAATGCACTGGGCATCGGCATGGTCCACCAGCACTTCAAGCTGGTGGAGTGCTTCAGCGTGCTGGACAACATCATTCTGGGTGTGGAGCCCAACAAGCTGGGCTTTTTGCAGAAGGCCGAGGCCCGCAAGAAGGTCGTGGCCCTGAGCGAGAAGTACGGTCTGCGTGTTGACCCCGATGCGCTCATCAGTGATATTTCGGTCGGTATGCAGCAGCGCGTGGAGATTTTGAAGATGCTCTACCGCGACAATGAGATCCTCATCTTCGACGAACCCACCGCTGTGCTGACCCCGCAGGAGATCGACGAGCTGATGGAGATCATGCGCGGGTTCAAGAAGGAGGGCAAGTCCATCCTCTTTATTACCCACAAGCTCAACGAGATCATGGCGGTCGCCGACCGCTGCACCGTCCTGCGCAAGGGCAAGTATATGGGTACCGTGGACATCAAGGACACCACCAAGGAAGAGCTTTCCCGCATGATGGTCGGCCGTGACGTCCAGCTTCAGGTCGATAAAAAGCCCGCTCACCCGGGCGATGTCGTGCTGGACGTGGAGGGTGTTACCATCCACAACGACCAGCGCAAGAAGGACTCCGTCAAGGACGTCACCTTCCAGGTCCACGCAGGCGAGATCGTCTGTCTGGCGGGCATCGAGGGCAACGGCCAGACCGAGCTCGTCTATGGACTCACCGGTCTCGAAAAACTGTCGGGCGGCAAGATCACGCTGGACGGCAAGGACATCACCCGCGAGAGCATCCGTCAGCGCTCGAAGGACGGCATGAGCCACATCCCCGAAGACCGCCACAAGCACGGTCTGGTGCTGGATTACAGCCTCGAGAACAACATGGTGCTCCAGCGCTACTGGCAGCCCGAGTTCCAGAAGGGCGGCTTCATCCAGTCCGATAAAGTCCGCGAGTACTCCGATAAGCTCATCGCTCAGTACGACGTCCGCAGCGGTCAGGGCAGCTCCACCATCGTGCGCAGCATGTCCGGCGGCAACCAGCAGAAGGCCATCATCGCCCGCGAGATCGACAAAGACCCCAAGCTGCTGGTGGCTGTTCAGCCCACCCGCGGCCTGGATGTCGGCGCTATCGAATACATCCACCGCCAGATCGTCGCCGAGCGCGACAAGGGCAAAGCTGTCCTGCTGGTCAGCCTCGAGCTGGATGAGGTCATGAACCTGTCCGACCGCATCCTCGTCATGTACGAGGGCGAGATCGTGGGCGAGTTCGACCCCAAGACCACCACTGTGCAGGAGCTGGGCCTCTACATGGCCGGCGCACGCAAGCAGGGAAAGGAGAGCAAATAAATGAACAAGAAAAAACTTTCCCACAGCAACCTCAACAGCTCCATCACCAGTGTGCTGGCCGCGCTGCTGTGCATCGTCATCGGCATGGCTGTGGGCTTCCTCGTGCTGCTGGCCATCAACCCGGCCCATGCATGGGGCGACGGCTTTGTCCGCATCGTTAAGGGCGGCTTCCATGACGCCCCCTACGGCGTCGGCAAGGAGCTGGCCAACGCAGCACCCCTCATCATGACCGGTCTGTCCGTGGCCTTCGCCTTCAAGACCGGCCTGTTCAACATCGGTGCTGCCGGTCAGTACACGCTGGGCGCTTACGGCGCACTCTACTGTGCCATCATGCTCAAGATGCCCTGGTATGTCTGCCTGATCGTCGCCACCATCCTCGGCGGCATCTGGGGCGCTATCCCCGGCTTCTTCAAGGCTTACTTCAACATCAACGAGGTCATCACCTCCATCATGTTCAACTGGATCGGCCTGTATCTGGTCAATGAGCTTATCTACCAGAACGGCACCGGCCCCATGTACGACGTGCGCAACACCCGTACCCTGAACCTGAGCAAGAACGCTGAGTTCGCCCAGTCCATCATCCCGGACTTCGGCCTGAACAAGATGTTCCAGACCAACAGCACCACCATTGCGATCTTCCTCGCTGCGGCAGTCGCCATTCTGATCTGGGTCATCCTGAACAAGACCACCTTTGGCTATGAGCTGAAGGCCGTCGGCCTGAACAAGAGCGCCGCCCGCTACGCTGGCATCAACGAGAAGAAGAACATCATCCTCTCCATGGCTATTGCAGGCGCTCTGGCAGGCTTCGGCGCCGGACTCTACTACCTGTCCAATGTCTCTCAGTGGAACCCGCTGAACTCCACCAGCCTGCCGACCATGGGCTTCAACGGCATCTCTGTGGCCCTGCTGGCAAGCTCCAACCCCATCGGCACCATCTTCTCCGCGATCTTCATCTCCCACATCTCGGTTGGCGGCTCTTTCCTGTCCACCAAGTATTACCCCACCGAGATCTCCGACCTGATCAGCGGTATCATCATCTACCTGTGCGCATTCTCCATGTTGTTCCGTGGTAAGATCCACTCCATGCTGTTCAAGAATGCGGACAAGACCAACGTGAATGCAGAGCCTGCCCCTGCTAAGACCGAAACCAAGAAGGAGGGCAAGTGATATGCTGCTTCTCATCAAGTATACTCTGCTGTATGGCATCGTGCTGATGCTGGTCGCTCTGGGCGGTATGTTCAGTGAGCACTCCGGCATCATCAACATCGCACTGGAAGGCATCATGGTCATCGGCGG
>UMIN01041019.1_pt1 | contig 14419 bp, 12 predicted proteins | sample 1965811 | NCBI WGS metagenome assembly UMIN01 (sample SAMEA4836123, study PRJEB28245) | human gut metagenome | biome: gut microbiome; material: fecal sample | place: Denmark | collected 2008
GCTTCAAAGAACTCGTCGGCGGACACCTTGTTGGAGATGTTTTCCACGCCGATGGTCTTGGAGAATTTCTGGGCGTAGGGAAGCTCGCTGTACTTTTCCTCTTCGTAGCCCACAGAGAAGGTTTTCACCTTTTCCGTGCCCTTGGAGATCTCACGAACCACGTAGCTGGAATCCACGCCGGAGGAGAGGAAGCATCCCACCTCCACGTCGGAGATCTGGTGCATGGCCACGCTCTCGGTAAACTCTTTCTGGATGGCCTCCTCCCAGTATTCCAGGGACTTATCCTCCTCGATGTTGTACCGGATCCGGTAATACCGCTCTACGGACAGTTTCCCGTCCTTGTAGATGAAGCAGTGGGCACCGGGCAGCTTGTACACGTTCTTGAAGATGGTGGTCTCGTTGGGTATATACTCGTAGGAAAGATACTCGGGGATCTTAGACTCATCCAGTTCCTTCACAAAGCAGGGATGGGAGAGAAAGCTCTTGATCTCCGAACCGAAGAGGAACTGGTCCCCGTTTTTGTAGTAGTAGAAGGGCTTGATGCCAAAAATATCCCGGGCGCCGAACAGTTCTTTCTTCACGCTGTCCCAGATGACAAAGGCGAACATGCCCCGCAGCTTCTGGAGGATCTCCTTGCCGTATTCCTCGTAGCCGTGGAGGATGGTTTCGGAGTCGGTGCGGGTCTTAAAGACGTGGCCCTTTTTCAGCAGGTCCTCCCGCAGGCTCTGGAAGTTGTAGATCTCACCGTTGAAGGTGAGCACCTTGGTGCCGTCCTCGTTGAGCAGGGGCTGGCGTCCGCCTTCCAGGTCGATGATGGACAGCCGCCGGAATCCCAGGGACACGTCCTGATCCACATAGTAGTCCGCGTCGTCAGGGCCACGGTGGATGATCCGGTCGGCCATGGCCTTGATCACGTTCTCAGGGCTGGCCACTTCCGGTGTGTTTTTAAATCCAACAAAACCGCACATGGGCAGGATCTCCTTTCGCTTCTGTGTAGGTCATTGTTTATGAAATCAGTTGGCGGTACTCCGCCTTCAGCTTGCCGCCGCAGACTTCCACGCACCGCTTGGAGAGCACCTCCAGAGCGTCCAGGAAGCCCTGGGAGAGGGCAAGCTCCTTCTTTACCAGGGAAAGCTCCGTGCAGCCCAGGATCACGCTGTCGCAGCCAGCTTCAAACAGCTGGACGCTTGCCTGACGTAGCTTTTCTGGATCAGCGGGCCGCCCGGCCTTGATGTCGTCGTAAATCAGGGACATGGTCAGCTCCTGGCCCCGCTCATCAGGCAGAGCCCACTCCAAACCGGCCTTTTCCAAGGCCTTCTGGAACAGTCCCGTGCTGGCGGTGCCGGTGGTGGCTAAAATTCCCGCTTTTTTCTTACCAGCGGCGGAAAGCTCCTGGGCGGTCTCCTCCACCATGTGGAGAAAGGGCACGGAAACACTGCTGGAAAGCTCCTGGTAAAAGTAGTGGGAGGTGACGCAGGGAGCGCACAGCACCTGAGCGCCCATGGTTTCCAGAGAATGAGCCATGCCTTCCAGCACCGGCAGTGGAGAGGGCTTGGTCCGGTCCAGGATGTAAGAGGTGCGGTCCGGCACCTGAGGATTGTTGAACACCATAATGTTCAAATGCTCCTGGTCGGTTTTCGCGTCGGTCATCCGGATGATGAGCTCCAGCAGGTAAGCGGTGGCCATTGGCCCCATGCCGCCGATGATGCCCAAGGTTTTCATGGCGTCCCTCCTTTGGCGGTGCGGCTCAGTCCCGCAGGCCCTTGTTGCCGAAATAGCGCCGGTATTTCTCAAAATAATGGAATTGGTTCTTCTGGTAGTTGATCCACCGCTTCAGGGAACGGTCCCCCTCGTAGTAGTAGGAGTGGCACACTTTCCCAGCCTTGATCAGCGCTCTGGCTTCTGCCTTTACGCTTTCGCTTTTCACGTAGTCGAAGATGATCTTGGTGGGGATGATGGTCCACAGCACCTTGTTTTTCGCCACAGTGCAGGGCATATCCTTGTGGTAGATCACGTCATCCACCAGCCACTTGGCCAGATTGTAGCCAGCGGCGGTGACGAAATAGCTGCTGCGTCCCTGACGCAGGTTCATCTCGAACAGCTTGTATTTGCCGTCCCGATGGTCGTATTTCATGTCGAAATTGGCAAAGCCCACGTAGCCGATGCCTTCCAGGAAGTTTTTCATCATCTCGTTGAGCTTCTCATCATAGCCGTTGACGATGGCGGCATAGCTGCCGATTCCTTCAGGGGAATGCTCCTCCAACAGGGCGTTGCCTAAAGCGATGAGCTTCACTTTCTTGTCACGGCCGCAGTAGCAGTTCATCACCCGCATGTTGCTGTCGTCCCCGGGAATATACTCCTGGAGGATCAGATGGTCCTTGTAAGAGGAGGAGTAAATGGCTTCCAGAATGGCGTTAAATTCCGCCTGAGTCTTTGCCACAAACACCTTCTTCTTGTGGGGGAACCGGCAGTTCCAGTAAGCCACGGAGTTGGAAGGCTTGATGATCACCGGGAAATCAAAAGGCAGCTCCACGGTTTTGTAGTCCTCGTAGGAGCAGGTGGTGGTCTTGGGGAAGGCGAAGCCGTGCTCGGTGCACACCTGATAGAAGCTCTCCTTGATGGAAAGCCGCATCAGAAGCTCCTCGTCGATGCACTCGAACGTGTACACGCCCCGGAGTTTTTCTTGATTGCGCACCAGCAGCTTGATGTAGTTATCCCCGCAGGGGACCAGGAGCAGTTTCTTGCCGCTGCCCTCATAGCGCTTGGCGAAGTCCAACAGTGTCTTGACGAACACCGTGTCGTCCTCCAGGTTGGGTTCCACCACTTCCACGGTGACGATCTTACTGGCAAGACAAGGGCCTAACACCCCTTTGCCGATGGCCACCGACTTGATCCCGTACTCCTGATGGAAAGAGCGGGCCATACCGTATACGTTGATGTCGCTGCCCAGCAGGACAGGCTGAAAATCGATTTCCTGGTTCATGTTTACGATCCCTCTTTTTAAAATCTCAGGCGCTCATCTGGGAAAACGGGGCAATGCTCCGGTTCCCAGATTGGTTCAAAGACACCTCAAAAAACGTTACGCCGCTTGGCGGTTCTGCTCGTTGCCGAAAAACTCTTTATACCACACAAGGAAGGTGTACACGGTCCACACCCGGCGGCTGTTGTCCGCCTTGCCGGCCCGATGGTCGTCCAGAAGCTTTACCAGCTTTTCCGTATGGAAGAACTTCTGGGCATTGGCCCCGGTGAATTCCTCCCGGACGATGTTGTAATACTTGTCCTCTTTCAGCCACACTCGAGTGGGCACAGGGAAACCCAGCTTCTTTTTAGAAGCCCACTTGTCAGGCATCCGCCGGAGGGCGGCTTTACGCATGGCGTACTTGGTATTCTCGCTGTTGACACGGTACTTTGTGGGGATCCGTCCCGCCAAAGCCATGATCTTCTTGTCCAGGAAGGGCACACGCAGCTCCAGGGAGTTGGCCATGCTCATCTTGTCGGCTTTCAGCAGGATGTCGCCTACCATCCACATGTTCAAATCCAAGAACTGCATCTTGGTGACAGGATCCTTGTCCGCTACCATGTCATAATAGGGCTTGCACAGGGTTTCGGGAGCGGGAGCGGAAGTGGGGTTCTTCAAAAGAGCCCGCCGCTCTTTACGGGTGAACATATAAGCGTTGCCGATGAACCGCTCTTCCAGATGCTTGCCGCGACGCACCAGGAAGTTCAGGCCCCGGTGAGCGGGCAGCATTCCGGCCACATTGCCGATCAGTCTCCGGATGGGGAAGGGGATCTTGTCGTACCAGGGCATCTCCAAGGGCTCCTTGTAGATGTTGTACCCGCCGAAGATCTCGTCGGCGCCTTCGCCGGAGAGCACCACCTTCAAGTGTTTGGCGGCGGTGTTGCACACAAAGTACAGGGCCACTGCGGCAGGATCCGCCAGAGGCTCGTCCATGTGGTACTGGATCTTCCCAAAGTTCCCCCAGAACTCCTCGGGGGTGATGATCTTACTGATGTTCTTCACCGGGATCTGCTCGGAAAGCTCCTGAGCGTAGCTGATCTCGTTGTACTTGGTACCATTGTCAAACCCCACGGTAAAGGTCTTGTCCACATGAGCGGAGCAAGCCACATAGCTGGAGTCCACGCCGGAGGAGAGGAAGGAACCAACCTCCACGTCGGAGATCTTATGGGCTTCCACCGAGTCGTCGAAGGTCTTTTCGATCTCGTCTACCCAGTAGTCCAGGGATTTGTCCTCTTCAGCGTTGAATTCCGGCAGCCAGTACCGGGTGATCTCCATCTTCCCGCTCTGATAGCGGAAATAGTGGGCAGGAGGCATTTTGTAGACCCCTTTGAAGAAGGTCTCCGGTCCGGGGGAATACTGGAAGGAGAGGTAGTTCTCCAATGCCTGCTCGTTCAATTCCTTGTGAAAATGGGGATGGTGCAGGAAACTCTTGATCTCCGAGCCGAACATCAAGGTGCCTTCCATCCTGGTATAATACAGAGGTTTGATGCCGAAGAAGTCACGGGCGCCGAAGAGCTCCTGCTTTTCCTTGTCCCAGATGACGAAGGCAAACATGCCCCGCAGCTTGTTCAGCAGCTTTTCGCCGTATTCTTCATAGCCGTGGAGGAGCACTTCAGAGTCGGTGGCGGTCTTGAACACATGACCTGCCTTCAGAAGGTCCTCTTTGATTTCCCGATAATTGTAGATCTCCCCGTTGAAGGTGAGGACTTTGCTGCCATCCTCGTTCAAAATGGGCTGGCGTCCGCCTTCCAGGTCGATGATGGAAAGCCGCCGAAACCCCAAGGAGATGGAACCGTCCATATAATAATCCGCGTCGTCAGGGCCACGGTGACGGATGGCGTCCGTCATAGAGCGGAGCACACCTGCATCCTGCTGAGTGTCGCCGCCGTCAATAAATCCAACGAATCCGCACATGGTCGTTACCTGCCTTTCTCTAGCCTGTTTCGAGAAAAAATCTTACCTTTTCCCGAAACCACTCGTCTTATTATTCTACCACAAAATGGGGGAGAATGACAAATACTATTTTCCTTTTTCTGATTTGACCTATTTTTCCTGTTTCAAAGGGACATCTCTGACTCAAAATGGAAAATGCCTTCCTTTCCAGACAGAAGCGCCGGGACAGAAAGGCAGATAAATTCCAGATAGTAAAATTTATGTATTATTATACAGTTTATAAATCTAAAAATGCGCAAATCCACCCGTAAAGGCCTAATGTGGAAAATTTTACCCTTAGCGGGAAATGGACCGTTCTGTATTTTGCACCAGCTCAAACAGAGAAGGGGCATACTGGGGATATTCGCTCAGAAGGATATCGGGGCTGAGCGGAGGCAATGTTTCCAAATTCACGCCGACAGCGTCTTTGGAACTGTTTCCATCCAGCAGATACTGAGCTTGAGCCTCTTCCATAACCATGTGAGTGCCTGCCTGGGGAACACAGAGTTGACGGTCCAGGGAGAACATCTCCTGAGGATTTTTCCCTCGGGAGGAGTAGAGCATGCGGAACATCTTGTAGAGCCCGTCAGAAAGATAGGCGGACACATGGCGAGTGACCCCTTCACTATTGATTTTTTTCAGGATTCCAAATACAATATGAAGGGAATTCACCAAAACCCGGAACTGATACTCTGTGGAAGGATCATTTTCGAGTTCTTGGGGCTCCTGAGAGGGGACAGGCACCTGACCCACAGACACGGCAGCGCCGTTGCGGTGGGGTGTACGGCCCAGCAGATAGTCGCAGGAGACCTGGTAGTAGTTGGCAGCCCGGACAAGGAAATCCAGGCCGCATTCTCGAATGCCTTTTTCATAGTGGGAGAGCAGCGCCTGGGAAATTCCCAGGTCCGCGGCAGCTTTCTTTTGGCTGAATCCGCGCTCTTTTCGCAAAAGCGTCAAGATCCTCGGAAAATCGCTGTTCGTCATAAAGAGCACCTCGATTGTCGCCGAGACCGTAGGAACAGCCTCGGAAAAGATGGTCTATTAGGGGCAAAAAATGATGAAAAGTTGAATAACTGGGATAATTATACAATACATAGAGAAATTGTAAATGCCTTGCGGGAAATAAAAGCAAAGAAAATGTAAAAAATGCCCTTTATTTTTTGTGAGGAAGGAGAGGTTTTTATGAAATCTTACGTGATTCACCTGATTCGTAACATGCCGTGTGAGGGGAATTTGGAAGGTAGATACATTGGAAGAACGGAATCTCCCCTGGCAGGTTCCTCCATTGGAGACCTGTTAGAGCTGAAACGGAAATACCGTTACCCGGAGGTCTCGGCCTATTATGCCAGTCCTTCTACCCGATGCGTGGACACGCTGAAACTGCTCTATCCGGACGCGGATCCGGAAGTGGTGTTGGAAATGGCCGAGTGTGATTTCGGCGACTGGGAAAACAAGCGGGTGGAGGACCTGCAAAAGGATCCCAAGTTTCTCCAGTGGATGGAACAGGGTGGCCAGACCGCGCCTCCCAACGGAGAAAGCGGCGTGGTCTTTCTTCAGCGGGTGTGTAAAGGCTTTGAGACTTTGGTCCAGAACATGATGGTAAAAGGGGAGACCAGCGCTGTTCTGGTCACCCACGCTGGTGTGATCACCGGGCTGCTGTCTGCCTACGGACTGCCTCGGGCTCAGCCTTACGAGTGGATGTGCCAGCCGGGCTGCGGCTACTCGGTGCGGATCACCCCCAGCCTGTGGATGCGTTCCATGGTGATGGAGGTTTACGCTACACTGCCCCAAAATGACCAGGGAGAGCGGCCGGATCACTTGGTGGTGGACATTGCTCGGGAAGCGGCCCAGCGGGCCTGGGGACAGCAGAAAGAGGGAACCCCGGAGGAGGGGGAAACTGAGGCTTGACAAAAAAATGTTCCCGGCCTATAATGCCTTCAAAAGAGTATGATCGGTAAAGACAGCGAAGGGAATAAGACGGCGGAACGCCCCTCAGAGAGCCTGCGGCAGGTGGGAGCAGGCGGGTGTCCGGCGGGATAGCTCATCCCTGAGTCTCCTGGCCCGAAGTCGATTTAGGGCAGGACGTGTGGCGGCGTTATCCGCCGGGCCTGTAAAGGCTGAAAGGGTGGGGAAAGATCCCCGCCGAACTCGGGTGGTACCGCGGAGTATGCTTCGCCCCGGGCGCGATGGAATCGTCGTGCCCGGGGCTTTTTTTCGGCCGCCCAATGGGAAAATGTGTCAGAAAGGACGAGACAAATGAATCAAGGGTTTCGGAAGTACAAGCCGTTTCAGCCCATTCCTTTGGAGAATCGGACGTGGCCCGGCAAGGTGATCACCAAGGCGCCGGTGTGGTGCAGCGTGGACCTTCGGGACGGCAACCAGGCCCTGGTAAATCCCATGAACCTGGAGCAGAAAGTGGAGTTTTTCCGTATGCTCACTGCCATGGGGTTTCGGGAGATCGAAGTGGGGTTCCCCGCTTCCTCGGAGACGGAGTATGAGATCCTTCGCACCCTCATCGAGGAGGACCTTATCCCCCAGGGGGTCACCATCCAGGTACTGGTCCAGGCCAGGGAGCACTTGATCCGGCGGACGTTCCAGGCTATCCAAGGAGCCAGGGATGTGATCGTCCACTTCTACAATTCCACCTCCACTCTCCAGCGGAAGGTGGTCTTTGACACCGACATGGACGGGGTGATCGATATCGCTGTGGAAGGTGCCAGGCTCATCCGCTCTCTGACGGAAGAACTGCGGCGGGAGCAGCCTGAAACCCGCATCCGCTACGAGTATTCCCCGGAAAGTTTTTCCGGTACAGAGGTGGAAAACTCCGTGCGTATCTGCGACAGGGTGTTGGAGGAGCTGGGAGCTTCACAGGAGGAAAAGGTGATCCTGAACCTGCCCAACACCGTGGAGATGAGCACCCCCAACACCTACGCCGACCAGGTGGAATACGTGTGCAGGCATTTGCGCCACCGTGACAGCGCCATCATCAGCCTTCATCCCCACAACGACCGGGGCACCGCTGTGGCGGCCACAGAGCTGGGGCTCATGGCTGGAGCGGAGCGGGTGGAAGGAACCCTCTTCGGCAACGGAGAGCGCACTGGCAACGTGGACATCATGAACCTGGCTATGAACCTCTATTCCCAGGGCGTGGATCCGCAGCTGGATTTCTCCCACATGAACCATATCAAGGAGATCTACGAGGAATGCACCCAGATGAAGGTCTCTCCCCGCCATCCCTACGCGGGGGAGCTGGTGTTCACTGCCTTTTCCGGTTCCCACCAGGACGCTATCAACAAGGGTGTCAACTACATGGCGAAGCATTCTTCCCCCTACTGGGAAGTGCCCTACCTGCCTATTGACCCCGCTGACCTGGGCCGTCAGTACGAGCCCATTGTGCGGATCAACAGCCAGTCCGGCAAGGGCGGAGCCGCCTTTGTCATGCGCCAGGCCTTTGGGTACCAGCTGCCTAAGGCCATGCATCCGGAGTTCGGCGCTTTGGTAAAAGCTGCCTGCGAGCGCGCCCACCGGGAGCTGAATCCTGGAGAGGTGTTCGCCATTTTCCAGAAGGAGTATTTGGACATCATCCATCCCTATCACCTGCTGACTTACCGCATCTTCGAGGAGAACGCGGGCCAGGGCCAGGTGGTGGTGGATTTCGAGGGCGTCATTCGGTACCACCGGGTGAACAAGGAAGTGGCCGGCCGGGGCAACGGTCCCATTGACGCGTTCTTTAACGCCCTCCGAGCTCTCGGCCTGACGGAGTACGAGTTCGTGTCCTACAGCGAGCATGCCGTCTCCACAGGTGCTGACTCCAAGGCTGTGTCCTACATCCAGCTTCGCCACGGGGAAGAGATCCTGTTCGGCGTAGGCATGGACAGCAACATCAGCGTTGCCTCTATCAAGGGTATCATCTGCGCCATCAACCGCCGTGAAGCAAAATCAAAACAGTAACAAGAAAAGGGGCCGCCGCCAACGCAGCGCGCCCCTTTTTTTATTTGTTCCTATCACAGCGCCGCCAGCTGACCCAGCATCAGGAAGATCCCCATCAGCACCGGTTGGTGAGCCAGATAGATCACCAGACTGTGGCGGCCCAGAAAGCTCAGTGGCCGCACTCCAAGGGTGAGAAGCTCTTTGGCTTTCTCGTTTCGGGAGAGAACACCCCACAGGAAATACCCTGCACAGTACAGGAAAAACCAGGGTAACAGAGGAAAATAATCCGTGCTCCAAAAAGTGGGGGAGGGAAATCCCAGCACGGCCGTCACATCTGTGGTGTAAAGCCATTCCGGCAGGTGACACAGCACCAGCCCTTCAAATCCCAGACTGCCTCGGGACACGTTCCTGGTGAGGAAAAACAATGCCAGCGCACCCAAAAGCCCCGCCCAGTCAGGCAGCTTTCGGAACAGCTTGTCCAGAGGGATCATCAACAGGGCGGAAAGCCCCAGCAAGTTCAGCACCCCGTAAAGGATCCGCTGGGAGGGCATGGCAAGCAAGGTGATCAGGGTGATCGCTGTGGCGCACCCCACCAAAAGCAAACCACGTTTTACATGACGGCGGGAAAGCCGCCAGCACATTCCCGACAGGAGAATGAAGGTCCAGCAGATGCTTTGCTGCCAGAGATATCCAGGCCAGTCGTTGTACCAGGGAGCGGGCAGCCGGAAAATATCCACCAGATCGTACATACCGTGGTAGGCAATCATGCTGATGAGGCAGAGCCCTCGCACTGTGTCCAGCAGGTGGAATCGTGCCGGTTTCTCCAAGGAGCTCAATAGCCCAGCACCCCTTTCAGAGACTCGTCGTCAATGATCCATTGATCCACGTTGATGATCCGGTAATGATCCCGGTTGTCCCGGACCACCACTTCTTTGATCCCAGCATTGATGACCATCCGTTTGCACATGGAGCAGCACATGGCGTTTTTTACATATTCGCCGGTGGGAACCTCTTTGCCCACCAGGTACAAGGTAGCGCCGATCATGTCCCGGCGGGAAGCGCAGATGATGGCGTTGGCCTCCGCATGGACACTGCGGCAAAGCTCGTACCGTTCGCCCCGGGGGATGCCCAGCTTGGTCCGCAGGCAGTAGCCTAGGTCGGAGCAGTTCTGCCGACCTCTGGGAGCTCCCACGTAGCCGGTGGAAATCACCTCGTCGTTTTTCACGATGACGGCCCCGTACAGCTTCCGCAGGCAGGTGCCCCGTTGGCTTACCGCCTCCGCCAGATCCAGATAGTAGTTGATTTTATCCCGCCGCTCAAGCCCTTCCATGGAGGATTCCCCTTTCTTATGTCCCAAGGGCCGCCGCCCTTTGGTTTCTCTTTTCAGATATTATACCTGGTTGGGGCGGGTTTGGCAACTTTACATTTATCTGGGGAAATGGTACAATTCTTTCATACCGTTTTGGGGAAGGGGAGGAAGCCATGGAAGGGACTCTGCTAGGGTGTGCTCTGGCACTGCTGGTTTTCGCCGGGTTTCAATACTGCGGCGTGATTTTGGCTGGAGCGGCCCTTCCGCGGGAGAGTGCCGGAATTCGGCTTCTTTTCGGCAGTGTGTGGGGAAGCGCCTTGCTTCAATGGCTGCCGGTTGTGTTCGCTTTTTTTCTGGATTTCACCCCTTTGGCCCTGCTCTGCGGACTGGCGTTGTCCCTGGTTTTGTCGGGAGTTGTCCTGTGGCAGGGGCGTGAGAAGGGACTTCCGGTTTTGGATCTCCGGGAGGTCTTTCGGGCGTTTGTGCGCCGGAAGTTTCTTTGGGTGGTCCTGTGCGTGTGGGGATTCTTCTGCTTTCTGGTGTGGCACTCCTTCCGGTGGGAAGACGGGGTGGTGTATTCCAGCCAAGCCACTTACGGAGACATGAGCATGCACCTGAGTTTCATTACCAGCCTTGCCAATCAGCAGGATTTTCCCCCTGACTATTCCCTTTTGCCCGGAACGCGGCTTTCCTATCCCTTTTTGTCGGACAGCATTTCCGCCAGCCTGTACCAGCTGGGAGCTCCTTTGTGGTTTGCCTACGTTTTGCCAATGTGGGTTGCGGGAGCACAGGTGCTGTTTGCCCTGTACGCCTTTTTCTCCCGGATGACCCAGGGAAAAGGCAGGACTGCTCTGGCCTGGCTGTTTTTCGTGTTCAACGGCGGGTTTGGCTTTCTGTATTTTCTGGGCGGTGGGATGGAAAACTTCACCCGGATTTTTACGTCCTTTTATGAGACTCCCACCAATCTCACCGGGGAAAATATCCGCTGGGTCAACGTGATCGTGGACATGATGCTTCCCCAGCGGGCTACCCTGTTCGGCTGGGCCCTGCTGTTTCCGGCGCTGTATCTGCTGTACCGGGGCGTGTTCCAGCGGGAAAAAAGGTATTTCCTGTGGACAGGGATCATGGCAGGAGTCATGCCCATGGTCCATACCCACTCCTTTTTGGCACTGGGGTTGGTCTGCGGGGTGTGGATGGTCTTTTCTCTGTGCCGGGGACTTTTCTGGGAATCTGCTGCCTCTAATGTGGGGAAAGTGCTTGTGATTGTCGGAATTATCACCTTCTCAGTGGCAAAAGAGCTTTTCCGTGGCAAGGAGGATTCCAACCTGTTCTTGGCCGCAGCCGGGGTGGTGTTGGTGGTGTTTCTGGCCTTGGCAGGATTCTTGGTAGGGGAGACGATCCGCCGCCGGGACATGCGCCGAGTGGTATCCACCTGGGGTGTGCTGTTGGGGGTATCCCTTCTCTTGGCGCTGCCTCAGCTGTTTTATTGGACGTTCCAGCAGGTAGGGGACGGCAGCTTCATCCGGGGACACTTTGGATGGGTTATCGGGGAGGACGGTTACCTGGTCTTTTACCTGAAAAATCTTGGCTTGACGGCGATACTGGCTTTTGGCGGCCTGCTCTTGGCAAACAGCCGGGAATTCGCTCAGTACGCGCCTGCTTTGGCCATTTGGCTTCTGGCGGAACTGGTGGAGTTTCAGCCGAATGACTACGACAACAACAAATTGCTTTACCCAGCTTTTGCGTTTCTCTGCTGTGCAGCCGCTCAGTGTGCTTGGCGTGGGTTGGAGCTTTTGAAGAATAGACGTGCCCAAGCGGGAGCCGCAGCAGGACTGGTTGCCTTGACCTCTGTTTCGGCGGTGTTCACCATGGGGCGGGAGACTGTGGCCAGTTACGAGCTGTTCGGTTCTGGCGCGTTGGATTTGGCCCAATGGGTGGAGGAAAACACCCCGACCCATTCCGTGATCCTTACCGACACCCGCCACAACAACGAGATCGCTTCCCTTGCAGGTCGAGACGTGGTGTGCGGTTCACCTTCTTATTTGTATTTCCACGGTCTTCCCTACTGGGAGAGCCAGCAGGCGGCTGAAGTGATCTACCAGCACCCAGAGGGGTCACAACCCTTGGTGGAGCAGCTGGGGGTGGATTATATTTTGGTAAGCGATTTTGAACGAGTTTCGTACCAGGTGGATACGGAAGCGTTGGACCGGCTTTACACGCGGGTATACGATGACGGCAGCCGGGTGCTGTATCAAGTGACAGAACAGGAGGACGAATCATGAGCCATCTTTCCGATCCGGGACAGATCAAAGAAGTGCTGTCCCGTCACGGATTTCATTTTTCCAAAGCGTTGGGACAGAATTTCCTTATCAACGGCAGCGTCTGTCCCCGGATGGCGGCGGAATGCGGTGCCGGTGAGTGCGAGGGTGTCATCGAAGTGGGACCGGGCATCGGCGTACTCACTTGGGAGCTTTCCCAAGTGGCCAAGAAAGTGACCGCTATCGAGCTGGACCAGCGGCTGTTTCCTGTGCTGGAAGAGACTCTGGCCGATTGTGACAACGTGAAGATCGTCCCAGGCGACGTAATGAAACTGGATCTGCACCAGCTTATCCAGGAGGAGTTCGGCGGCGGACCAGTGTGCGTTTGCGCCAACCTGCCCTATTACATCACTTCGCCGGTGATTCTCCGTCTGCTGGAAGAGGAGCTGCCCATCACCGCCATCACGGTTATGGTTCAGAAGGAAGCGGCCCAACGCCTTTGCGCACCTCCCGGTTCCCGGGAATGTGGGGCTGTCAGCGTGGCTGTCCATTACCGCAGCGTGCCTCAAGTGCTGTTCCCTGTGGGCCGGGGCAGCTTCATGCCGCCTCCCAATGTAGATTCCGCGGTCATCCGCCTGGATCTGCGGAAGGACCCTCCTGTGGAGGTCCGGAACGAGGAATGGTTTTTCAAAGTTTCCCGAGCAGCGTTCGCTCAGCGGCGAAAAACGGCTGCCAATTCCATCTCCGCCACTTTGGGAGTACCCAAGGCGCAGGTGGAAGAAACACTGACTGCGTCCGGTATCCCGGCGAACATTCGCGCTGAGCGTTTGACCTTGGAGCAGCTGGCGGTCCTCTCCAACGGCCTGTTGGGTTGAGGACGGACTCATTGGGAAAAATCACCTTGCGTGTGAGGGAGCGCGGGGGTACAATAACAAGGAAGTCTTTTGGACCTGTGGGAAAGGAAGATCCGATATGACCGAAGTGGAACGGAAATTATTCCGGCTGCTGCTGTTTGCCGACAGCGTGGCCATTGTGATCAGCATGGTGGCAGGGCCTTTGCGTCATACCTCCATGGCGATCGGAGCCGCTATTAGCGCGGGGATCATCTCCCTGTGCTTGATCGCTTACGGCCTGTATTTCTGGCCGTGGAAACGATGAGCGGGAGAGAGGGGCATATCCGGCTGGCTGTGGTGGAGGACGCCCCGGCCATTTTGGAGGTTTACGCCCCCTATGTAACGGACACAGTGATATCTTTTGAATATGAGGTCCCGTCTCTGGAGGAATTCACCCGTCGAGTGGAGACCATTGGAGCGCTGCATCCCTACCTTGTTTGGAAGGAGAAAGGCCGGATTTTGGGCTACGCTTATGCCCATCCCTATGCCGCGCGGCCTGCTTACCAGTGGGGCGCCGAGCTTACAATCTATCTGCGGCCAGAGGCTTGTCATCGGGGTATCGGGGCCAAGCTATATGGAGCACTACTGGACCTGCTGCGCCTCCAAGGGGTGCGCACGGTGTATGGATGCATCACCGCGGAAAATGAAGCAAGCGTTGCCATGCACCGAGCTCTTGGCTTTCGAGAAGGTGGTCTTTTTCGCAATGCAGGCTTCAAGCAGGGCCGTTGGCTGGATGTGCTCTGGCTGGAAAAAGACATTGCCGGCTACGATGTTCCCAAGCCTTTGATTCCTTTTCCCCAGGTGGAAAAAGCCAAGGTGGGGGAAGTGCTGAAAAGCTGGAATAAAGAGCAGCTGTAAAAGAAAACATAAAAAAGGACATCCAGGTTGTTTCTCTGGATGTCCTTTTATTGTTTGATGATAGAAAGTGAAGACGTAGATGTTCTCTATTACATGCTCTCCGGTGCGGTGACTTTGAACAGCTCCAAAGCGTTCTCCAAAACCGTGCGGGTGGCCAGGCACAGGTACAGCCGGGCGGCGGAGAGGGATTCGTCCACACCCTTGACGCGGCAGGCGTTGT
>UMIN01024470.1_pt1 | contig 14412 bp, 15 predicted proteins | sample 1965811 | NCBI WGS metagenome assembly UMIN01 (sample SAMEA4836123, study PRJEB28245) | human gut metagenome | biome: gut microbiome; material: fecal sample | place: Denmark | collected 2008
CAGGCTCGCCCAGATAGGCTTCCGCGTCAGCCTTCAGCTTCTGAAGGATCATAGCGGAGATCTCCTGAGGAGTGTAACTCTGGCCGTCGATGGTCACTTTATAGTTGGTACCCATCTCACGCTTGATGGAGGAAACAGTCCGATCAGGATTGGTGATGGCCTGGCGCTTTGCCACCTGGCCCACCATGCGCTCGCCGGTCTTGGAGAAAGCCACCACAGAGGGGGTGGTGCGGGCGCCTTCAGCGTTGGCGATAACTACGGGCTCGCCGCCCTCAATAACTGCCACGCAGGAGTTTGTTGTACCCAAGTCAATACCGATTGTCTTTGCCATAATAAACTACCTTCCTTTGCTCTCAAAGATATGGTGTAATGGAATGTTCTATCTCAAAAATTGTGGATCTGCTTTGTTTTAGTTGGCCACCTGGACCATAGCGTGACGGACCACCCGGTCCCCCAGCTTATAGCCCTTCTGGTACACAGCGGCGATGACGTTCTCGCCCAGGGACTCATCCTCGATATGAGCCACAGCGTTGTGGAGGTTGGGGTCGAAGCTCTCCCCCACCTGACCCATTTCCGTCAGGCCCAATTTCTCGAAGCAAGCCTTGATCTGATTCTCGATCATCTCCACGCCTTTGTGCATGTCCTCAGCCGAAGCGTTCTCCTGGCTCAGGGCCCGCTCGATGTTGTCGGCGATGGGGAGAATGGCCTGCACTGTGTCGGACACAGCGTTGTTGTAGATGGCGTTTTTCTCGTTCTGAGTGCGCTTGCGGAAGTTATCGTACTCCGCCAGCACCCGGAGATGTTGCTGTTTGTGCTCCTCAAATTCCTTTTGGAGCTTTTCCAGTTCCGTCTCCTCCGAAGCCGCTGCCTGCTGGGCCTCTTCCGGCTTCACTTCCTGCTCCGGGGCCTCCGGTGCCGTCTCCTTTTGAGGCTCCTTGTTTTTCTCTTTAGCCATGTTCCCGGCTCCCTTCTGAAAAAATCCTATGGTTCAGCGGGTCGCCCCGCGTTGTTTTTATTCGTCTCTCATGAGCACGGTGAGCGTCTGTCCCACCTGCTGGCTCACATACCGCAGCACTGCTGTCACTCGGGGATAATCCATCCGCACAGGCCCTAGCACCGCTAAGGCACCAGCATCCTGACCGTTCACCTGATAGCGTGCCACCGCCAGAGAAGTCTTATCCAATTCCGGCTTCCCCAGCTCTCGGCCGATCAGGATCGTCACCTGACCGGGACGCTGCCGCAGCAGTGTGGCCACATCCTCCCGGCGTTCCAGGAAATCCATGACCCGTCTTGCGCCACCGTGTTCTAGCTCGGGGTAGAACAGCAGGTTCATCTGACCGTTCAAAAGCACCTCTGTGCCCATGGTATCCCGGGCCGCTTCCAGCAGGGCCCGCAACGGCGCTCCCACCAGCACGTACATCTGACCCAGGGAGACCCCGATCCCCTGCAAAAATGCGGGGGTGATGTCCGAAACGTTCTTTCCGGCCAGCTTCCCGTTGAACACCCGGAAGAACACCCGAAGGATGTCGCTGGTCAAATCGAAGTCGCAGTGGAACACTCGGTTTTTCATGGTCCCGGCGGAACTCATCAAGATGAGCATGGCCGTACGGCGGCTGGTCTGTACAAACTGGACCGCTCTCACTTGGGCCGTGTCCCCGCTGGGGGTGGTGACCACCGAAGCGCATCGGGTCACTCCAGAGAGAAGCCGAGACGCCCGGGTAAGCAACCCTTCCGGCTCATAGGACCCGGAGAGCAGCATGGAATCGAAGGTGCGGCACTCTTCCTCCCGGAGCTGGGGGACCTTCATCAGGTGATCCACATATTCCCGGTAACCCTTTTGGGAGGGAATCCGTCCCGCGGAGGTGTGAGGCTGTTCCAAAAGTCCCAGCTCGATCAGGTCGGCCATTTCGTTTCGCACGGTGGCCGAGGAGACTCCCACCTCTTCCGCGATGGCCTTGCTCCCCACTGGTTCGCCGCTTTTCACATACCCGGCGACCACGGAGGACAAGATCCGCTCTTTCCGTGGCGTCAGTTCCATACTCTTTCACCTCCGCCATCTGTTTTAGCACTCTTTTGATCCGAGTGCTAATCCATGTTTATAATGTACCACTTAGGTCAGCAAAAGTCAAGAATCATTTTGTAAATAGTTTGTGAATGGGGACCTCCCTCAAAAATGGCAGAAAAAAAGCCGCCAAACGGCGGCAATTTTCAAGGTTCCTCGATTTTGATCCCCAGCGCAGAAAGCAGATTGACCGCTTCTGGCAGAGAAAACCGAGCCCCCTTCACTCGATTTCCCTCCAGGGAGAAGAAATAATCCATGGCGCCCCGGAAATCAGCGCCGGTCATGTCGTTCTGGGAGAAAGTAGTCCCTTGCAGCTGGCATCCGGCAAAGCTGGCCTCTTTCAGACCGCAGTCGTCAAAAAAGCTGCCAGAAAGGTCAGCACCGGAAAAGTCAAACCCTTTCAGATCAAGTCCGAAAAACACACAATGGCGCAGAGAGCAGTCTTTCAGACTGTCAAAGGGCATGAATCCCATCTCCCGTTTGCGCTGGTCCAATAGTGCGGACCAATCCACCCCGGAAAGGTCACAGCCGGCAAAATCGCAGGAAAGCATTTGACTTCCCCGGAATTTGGGGGCGGTGATCTTGCAGTTCTCAAAACGGCAGCCGGAAAACCGACAATTGGTTAGAGTCAGCTCTGTAAACCGGCAGCCTGTGAACAGACAATCCTCAAACAGAAGGGTGGAGACCTCCTCCCCCGCTCGCTGGAGCTTGGAAAAGGTCTCCCCACAAAATTCTTTCATAGAGTTTTCCCTCAGATCTCGAACTGGCCGTTTTCCAGCAGCTCGATGATCACGTGAAGGGAATCGGTGGCATCCAGGTAGGCGTAGTGGCCGGTATTCCATCTGCCCCGCTGGAGCAGCTTCATACCCATCTCTTCACCCAGGCGGATCTTCTCCTCCATATCGGTGATATGGAACGCCACATGATGGAGGCCTTCTCCCTTTTCTTCCAGGGCCTGACGCCAGACACTGGGTTCATGGTCGGGCTCGATCAGCTCCACTTCCAGGTCACCATAGTAGAAGAAAGCCTGCTTGCAACGTGCCTTGGTGGGCTGGCCCAGGTACTGGGTGTGGGCATCCTCATACACGCCAGTCATCTGCACCGGCGGCACCGGCACCCCCAACAAAGCAGCGTATTCTTTCGAACTCTTTTCAATGTCGTGAACCAAAATACCCAACTGAGTGCATTTTTCGGTTCCGAATACAGGATTTCCCATCATTCCTGCATCACTCCTCTCTAAGACTGATCCTACCTCACCTGCGGTGGGCAGTTTTCAGGCAGCGCGCTTCGCGCCGTAAATTTTTCTTTATTATAGCATGCTGCCGCCAAAGCGCAACCCGCTGCTTTTGACAGTTTTAATCAGCCGTTTTGTGAAAATTGTCCATACAATTTTTGACCATCGCCAGAGCAATCGACCGTACGTTCAACCCATATAAATATAAATAGGAAGCCCGTTTAAAACCCGACTCCCCTGTGGTATACTGGACCAGGTAAACACAACAAGAAAAGGAGCGATCCATCCATGGAAACATCCATCGATCAAAGACGGAGCATCCGAAAGTTTCTGGACAAGCCCATTCCCAAGCAGGAGCTTCTGGAGATCCTCCAAAGCGGATTGAAAGCCCCCTCCTCCAAAAATAGTCAGCCCTGGAACTATACCGTGGTTCAGGATCAGGCCAAAGCAGAGATGCTCCAAGCATTTCGCCAAGGGCTCCAGCGCATGGAGAACGACCCGTTGCTCCCTCCCCCGTTCAAACCGCTGATCTCCGCGGCAAAGCAGACTGCAAACATCATGGAAACAGCGCCAGTGATCCTCCTTGCGGTAAATCCTTACGGCAAAAATGTCCTAGGGCCCCTGACTCCGGAAGAACACTTGGCCGAGATCACTCAGATCCAGTCCATCAGCGCTTCTATCGAAAATATCCTGCTGGCCGCCACGGAAAAAGGAATTGGAAGCCTGTGGATCTGCGACATCTATTTCGCCTACGACGAGCTGTGCCAATGGCTGGGGACAGATGGGCAACTGGTGGCTGCCATTGCCTTGGGATACCCCGGGGAATCCCCTTCGGCCCGGCCGCGAAAAAGTTTGGAGGAAGTTGTGGAATGGCGCAGCTGATTCTCAGCCTCCACAAAGCCGCAACATATATTGTAGGAAACAAACGATTTAATGGGATTCCTCCAAGGTCCAGCCAAAATCGTTGTGGTAGATCATTTGGCGGGTCATGCCTCCATCGATACAGATATTCTCGCCTGTAATGAATCCGGCTTTCTCCGAACAGAGGAACAGCACCATATGGGCGATATCTAAAGGATTTCCCACCCGGCCCGCAGGCTGTTGAAAAGCGTCGGGGCCCTGGTATATCGTGTAGTCTGTGTCGATCCACCCGGGAGAGATAGAATTGACTCTGGCCTTGCCGGACAGGCTCACCGCCAGAGCGTGAGTCAAAGCGGAAATACCGCCCTTAGCCGCTGTGTAGCTTTCTGTCTGAGGCTGGCTCATTCTGTCCCTAGAAGAGGAAATATTCACCACCGACGCTCCCGGCGCAAAATGAGGCGTCAGCAGCTTGGTGAGATAAAAAGCTGCCGTTACTCCCACCCGCAAAGCGTAGTCAAACTCCTCATAGGAACAAGTGTCAATGCCTTTCATCATAGGTGGAGCGTTGTTAATGAGATAATCCACCCTGCCAAAGTCCTGGATGACCTTCTCCGCGAAGGCTTCCAGGACTTTTTTCTCCCCGATATCCCCCACATAATAGTTGTTATCCTGGACATCGATGACACACACATGAGCGCCGGCATCCCGGAACTGCTCCGCGATAGCTTTGCCAATGCCGTGAGCCCCTCCGGTAATCACCGCGACTTTGTCTTGAAACATATTGACCTCTCCTCCCTATTTTGGATGTGCTCTCATTATACCCAGCCTTGATAGGAACCACAAGACAAAATATCCGCCCTAAACTGTTCAGGACACCTTTCCTTTTCTTGTCAGAAAGGCGAAAGAAACTTGAAAGAAATACCCCTTGACGCATTATACTATGCGATGTATAGTATAAGCGATGACAGAGGAAAGGAGCGATGAAATGGACGCCCAACTGAAAAAAGGACTTCTGGAAGTGTGCGTACTTACAGCGCTGCGCTCCCAAGATTCCTATGGCTACCAGATTATCAAGGATGTGTCGCCCATTGTGGAGATTTCGGAATCCACCTTATATCCCATCCTCAAACGCCTGGAAGCGGCAGGTTTCGTGACCACCTATTCCATGGAACATAACAGTCGGCTGCGCAAGTACTACCGGCTCACTCCGACAGGACAGCAGCGCATCCGGGATTTTCTGGTGGAGTGGCAGGACGTGATGCGTGCCTATCGCTATATCGCCGCCCAAGAGACTGGGGAAATTTCTGAAACGGGGAGAAAGGATGAAACACCATGACAAAACAGATCTTTCTAAATGAACTGGCAGCGGCTCTGCACCAGCTGCCTAGAGAGGAACGCTACCGGACCTTGAGCTACTACGACGAGCTCATCGACGACAGGATGGAGGATGGCCAAGGCGAGGAAGAAGCCGTTGCAAGCCTGGGAGATCCGGAACAAATCGTCCGGGAGATCCTTGGGGAGGAAACAGAAGAACAGGAGTCTAAAAGCACAGGGCGAAAAGCGTGGCTCATTGTGCTGCTGATTCTTGGATTCCCCCTGTGGGGCACCCTGCTGATCGCTGGAATAGTGCTCCTGCTGTGCGTGTACATCTGCCTGTTCATCCCCGTGATTGTGCTGGGCGCGCTGGCTATCGGCTTTCTGCTGGCCGCCATCTTGGGCGCGGTGGGACTTCCGTTTCTGGTTCTGGATGTAGGCCTCATGGCCGGTGGGCTTCCTGCTGGGCTGTTTCAGCTGGGACTCTCCATTACCTTGCTAGGGCTCAGCGTCTTGTGCGCCTTGGGATTTTACTTCACAGGGAAAGCCACTGTTAAGGCGGGCCGAGAGTTGTGGCGCCGCTTCCGCCGCAGCGTTTCCAAAAAAGGGAGGGTCATGGCATGAACCAACATAAAAGAGCCATCAAACTTATGGCCATCATTGGATGTATCTTGACAGGGGCCGGCGTTCTCCTGTCGGGGGTGGGTTTTGCCGGCATGGGATTTAACCTGTCTGCCTTCACCTATCCCCGAGGCGGGATGGTGCAACAGGATACCACCTGTTACACAGAAATTCCCAAAAAGATAGAAGTTCACACTTCCCTGGGGAATGTGACTATTGTAGGGGATCAAGAAGGTCTGGAGGGTCCCAAAGTGGATGCTGCCACCAACGCTTATCAAATCACCATGGAACAAGACACACTGGTGGTGAGTCTGCTGGACTCCTTTTCATCGGAAAACGGCAAAGGCGATTGGAAATGGTATCAACTGGTAAAGGTGTGGGGAAACGGGGATTACGACGTGACCATCTCCCTGCCCGATTCCCTGTTGGACAGCGTCTACGTAGAGAACGACATGGGCCAGGTAGAGCTCTCCCAGTTGGATGCCGACGAAGTAACCGTATACGCTTCCAACGGCAATGTAGACGTAGAAAATGTCACCACATCTACAGGCCTGGAGATCTATCCCTCCATGGGGCAATCTCTTGTGGAAAACTGCTCGGGAGGACAGCTGACAGTGGAAAGCAGCATGGGCTCCTCTACCGTGAAGGACTGTGAATTTCAAGAAGGAAATGTCACCAACAGTTCCGGGGATGCCACTTTAGAGGACAGCCACTTCTCTGTCCTCACCGTATCAAACGACATGGGCACTTGCTCCCTTTCCCAAGTAACAGCCGAAACGTCCACCAACTGCTCCACAAGCATGGGAGATATTACTCTAGCGAACCTACATAGCCCACAGGTCACACTCTCCACTGACATGGGAAATGTTTCAGGCACGCTCAGGGGAAAACAGCAGGATTATCAGATCCTGGTGAGCACCGATATGGGAGATTCCAACCTGAAAGACCAGATCAGCGAGGGAACCAATCGTTTGGAAGTCACTACCGGAATGGGCAACATTGATCTGAAATTCACCGAATAAAAAGCCTGTGGGAAGTCCGATCCGAGAGGTCGCACCACAAGTCTTTCTAAGATCTTGACACACCCGAAGTAGGATGTGCTGGAAACAAAAAAGAGGCTGTCGCGCTTTGCGACAGCCTCTTTGCGTTGGAGCTGGAGATCGGACTTGAACCGACGACCTGCTGATTACGAATCAGCTGCTCTACCGACTGAGCCACTCCAGCGTCTTACGATCAATCCTGTTTCTGGCAGGTGACCATAACGCTAAATTATTATACAGGAAAACAAGATGGGAGTCAAGATGAATTTGCGCTTTTTTCCCGGCGGATTCTGTGCTATAATAGTCGCAGTTTTTTACTGTATGAATGTTTGTGGGAGAGAAGATCGACATGGAATATACCTTACAGATGGGGCTGTGGAACAGCGTATTCGCGGTGCCTACCGCCCTGGTGGATCGATATTTGAAACTTGCTGGAAAAGAACAACTTCAGGTGCTGTTGTGGATGCTGCGCCACGGCGGAGAATCGGTTTCCCCGGAGCTGCTTGCTGAAGAGCTAGGACTGGACCTAGACAGCGTCCTGGACGGATTGGAGTATTGGGTCCAGGAAGGACTGCTGACGGGAAAAAGTGGAGAGTTCTCCCCCGCCCCAGTACAGGAAGCCCCCCGCCCCGCTCCTGCTCCAGCTGCCGCCCCTCAAAGGGAGCTGGACAAGCTGCCCCCCAAAAAGCGTTTGCTCAAACCGGACACCCAGCACCTCACTGCCCGGATGGGAGAATCTCCGGAGATCTGCTTTCTTATGCAGGAGGCGGAAACTACCTTCGGCAAGACCATCTCCCCTGCTATGGCTTCCACGCTCCTCACCATCTGCGATGACTACGGCCTACCGGTGGAAGTGGTGGTAATGCTCATCCACTATGCCAAAGAGGTGGGAAAGACTGGCACCTCCTACATTGACTCTGTGGCCAGAGACTGGGCCCAGAGTGGGATCTTCACCCTGGAAGCTGCCGAAAGCAAGTTGCAGGACCTGGATCAGCGGCGCCAAGCCTGGGCAAAAGTGCAGTCTGCCGCAGGGCTCCCCCGCCGTTCTCCTTCCAAAAAAGAGGAGGACGCTGCGTTCCGCTGGGTATGGGAGTGGAAATTTACGGTGGAGATGCTCTCCGCCGCCTATGAACGGTGCGTAGACAACACGGGGAAATTCAATGTCAACTACATCGACAAGATCCTGGATGGCTGGCACAAGAACGGCGTGCGGAACCTCCAGGAACTGGAGGCGCTGGACGCCAAGAAGAAGGGAGATCGGGAGAACACAAAGACTTACGATATCGAAGAGCTGGAAAAGATGAGCTTTTTCGATCTGCCGGAGGAGCTGTAATCCATGGGATACGGAAACAAAACTTATCAGGCTGCTTTGCAGGAACTGGAAATGCGCAAACGCCAAGCCGAGGAAAAGGCGGATCAGGCTCGGGAGCGTTTTTACACCCTGTGTCCCCGGGCTAAAGAGATCCGGGAGCAGATGGCCCAAAACGCTGCGGGAGCCGCCAAGGCAGTGTTGTCCGGCGGCGACGCCCGGGCGGAAATCATGCGGATGAAAGACCGCGGTCTTGCCCTCAAGGCGGAATACAGCCGGTTGCTGGAAGAAAACCACTTCACTGAAGCGGACGTGACCCCCCAGTACCAATGCAAACTCTGCCGTGACACCGGCTTTGTGGACGGGCGGATGTGCTCCTGCTTGAAGAATCTTCAACGGCGGCTGGCTTACGACAAGCTGAGCATGAGCGTACCCCTGGAAAACTGCACCTTTGAGAGTTTCTCTCTGGACTACTACAAAGAGGACGAAAAGATCTACCGCCAAATGGAAAAGGTGTTCCGCGCCTGCCAAAGCTACGGAGAAAAGTTCCGCGCGGACTCTCCCAGCCTGCTGTTCAAAGGCGGTACTGGTCTAGGCAAGACCCATCTTTCCTTGGCCATTGCTGGAAAAGCCATTGAAAAAGGCTTTGGGGTAATTTATGGTTCTGCACAGACTTTTGCCGTGGCTTTGGAACGGGAACGGTTTGACCGGGACACACCTCAGGAGGAGGACACCAACGCTCAGCTGATGGAATGCGACTTGCTCATTCTGGACGACCTGGGCACGGAATTCCCCTCCACTTACGTAAACGCGGCGCTTTACAACATCGTCAACACCAGGATGCTCACCAACAAGCCCACCATCATCAGCACCAATCTTTCTCTGAAAGAACTTCAGGATCGATACTCCCAGCGGTTCGCTTCCCGGGTGACGGGATACTATGGCAAACTGGAATTCCTCGGTAAAGACGTGCGGGTCCAGCAGCGGCTCCGCCGGGCTCAAGTCAAACAAGGCAGTTAACAAAAAAAGACCTTCCTCCTTAAGTTGGAGAAAGGTCTTTTTATTTAGCGTGAATTGGGCGGATCATCCTTGGAAGCAGGGTCGTTCTTCTCCTTGGCCGGGAACCGTCTGGCCAAGGCCTTTGCCAAAGGCTCAGACAGGAAACAAAACAGCACGAAGCAAAGCATGGCCATCATCCCGGGAACAAGTGACTCGTCCCCGTTCCGGTACATAAGACCACTGAAGGGATTCCCTCCGGTTTCTCCTCCGCTGCCTGTCCCCGAATCGTTTACAACACCCGCTACAGCTGCCACGTTATTCTCCGAGGGTTGGGAAGTCTCATCGCTTGACTCCTCCTGGGACGTATCCCCGCCACTATTCTCCCCAGAAGAATCTGTGGAGGATGGTTTTGAGGAACCAGACGAACTATTAGAAGAACCTCCGGATGAACTACCGGAAGAGTCGCCAGACGAGCTGCCGGAAGAACTTTTCTCCTGACGATGCACTGTGACCCGGTAAATAGTTTTGGTCTCTCCGTCCTCGGCTGTGACCGTAATGGTAAACAGGGTATCACTGCCACCCGCTCCCAAGTTTTTCCGGTTCACCCGGTAAGAGGCGCCTTCCACTGGCTCCGCGGTAAAGCTCATGGTGGTCACCGAGAAGGGAACTGTGACCGTGTAGACTAGCTGGTCCGATGAAAACGCGGGATTCAGCACACCTGAGGATAGCGTCAAGGACAGAAGCATTGCGTCACTGCTGAGAACGGGATCCTCGTCCTCCTCTTTCTCCTGACGATGCACTGTTACCTGGTAAACGGTCTTTGTCTCGCCGTCCTCCGCTGTGACTGTAATGGTAAACAGGGTATCGCTGCCACCTGCTCCCAGATTTTTCCGGTTCACCCGGTAAGAAGCGCCTTCTACCGGCTCCGCATTAAAACTCATGGTGGTCACCGAAAAGGGAACCGTGAGCGTGTAGGAAAGCTGGTCCGGCGAAAACGCAGGACTTAGCGTGCCTGTTTCCGGTGTCAGCGACAACAGCCTGGCGTCATCACTGAGATCAGGGTCCTCTTCTTCCTCTTTCTCTTGACGATGGACGGTCACCTGGTAGATATTCTTTGTCTCCCCATCCTCCGCTGTAACCGTAATGGTAAAAATCGTATCGCTTCCGCCTGCGCCTAAATTCTTTCGGTTCACCCGGCAAAGGGCCCCCGCTACCGGCTCGGCAATGAACGTCATCGTGTCCACCTCATATGGGACCGTGACATAGTAGACAAATTGATCCGGGTCAAAGTCAGGCTCCAGGGTTCCGTGATCCGGCACCAGCGACAAAAGTCTGGCATCGCTGCTGAGAGGCTCTGGCACCCGGAAAGAAAGAGAGACATCCACGTTTTCTGAAACGGGCTCAGGTTCCGGTGTGGCGATCTCATAAAGAGACACATAGAGGAAACATGAGCCGCTTGGGGCTTCCTCCATTACCCGAAAGCGAAGGGTGATAGATTCGCCTTCTGTCATATAAGGTCCGTCTCCTGGAGCTGTATACACGCCTGCCACTTTGCCGCTACTCTCCAATGTAGTAACCGTGCCTTGAGTCACCGCCTCACTGCTTTGGAAACGAACAAATTGGAATACCTCCGGGTCAAATTCCACATCCACTCGAAAAGCTGCGATCTCTCCCCAAGAGCCGTCGTAGGGAATCGTCACCTCCACTACGTCTCCTGGCTCGCCCTCTTCCACGGAAAGGCTGGGTGAGAACCCGGCAGCCTGAGCTGCAAATCCCCACAGGAAAAGAAGCACGGTCCAACAGGCTAAGCTTACCGCCATCTTCCATCCTTTCACAGACTCTCCCCCTCCTTTCCAAAAATCCTCCTGATTTATGGCATCCTTGTCCCACACCTGCGGTGGGCATGTCGCGCCTTGGGCGGCGGGCTTCGCCCGCGCTGCTCTAAACGCCAGCGCACGCCCACGCCGTCACATCAGTGCTTGCGGAAATTATGCCAAACCTGCGGTGGGCATGTCGCGCCTTGGGCGGCGGACTTCGCCCGCGCTGCTCTAAACGCCAGCGCACGTCCACGCCGTCACATCAGTGCTTGCGGATATTATGGCCACACCTGCGGTGGGCATGTCGCGCCCTGGGCGGCGGGCTTCGCCCGCGCTGCTCTAAACGCCAGCGCACGCCCACGCCGTCACATCAGTGCTTGCGGAAATTATGCCAAACCTGCGGTGGGCATGTCGCGCCTTGGGCGGCGGACTTCGCCCGCGCTGCTCTAAACGCCAGCGCACGTCCACGCCGTCACATCAGTGCTTGCGGATATTATGGCCACACCTGCGGTGGGCATGTCGCGCCCTGGGCGGCGGGCTTCGCCCGCGCTGCTCTAAACGCCAGCGCACGTCCACGTCGTTACATCAGTACTTGCGGATATTATGGCCACGCCTGCGATGGGCATGTCGCGCCCTGGGCGGCGGGCTGTGACCGCATCCTTGTGTTCTGCGGACATTATACCACAGCCAAATAATATTTTCCATTTTTTACCATTTTATCTGCTTCTATCTTTTGGTTTTTCCTGTTTTTCTCCGGCGGACAGTTGACAGACGGGGCTTGTTCGTTTACCATTATCAAAGATAGATGGAAAAAGGATGGTCAGGCTATGGGAGAGAGCAACAGCATCTTGGAGCTTTCCTTTCAAATGGGAGAAATCCTGCTGCGCAACGGCGCGGAGATCTCCCGAGTTCAGGAAACCATGGAACGTGTGGCGCGAGCTTACCATGTGGAGCAGTTCGACGTCTACGTGCTGACCAACGCCATTTTTGCCGTGGGTGTAGAACAGGGTCAAGAACGTTCTGTACAACTGCGGCATGTTCCCAGTACAACCACTCATATGGGCCGCATCTGCGCGGTGAATCAGCTTTCTCGGGAAATCGCCCAGGGACAGCACACCGTGGAAGAAGCCTTTCAGATCTTGGGGAAAGTTCGGGAGATCCCCTACTCGCCTCTGCCGCTGGCCACTCTGGCCTGCGGCGTGGGCAGCGCCTGTTTCAGCTATTTGTTCGGCGGGGACGGCTTTGATGCTCTCACCGCCTTTTTCTGCGGTCTGATATTGGAGCTGTTCCTCTACTGGGTGGGAAAACACAACATGTCCAAGTTCCTGACCAATCTCTCTGCCAGCGCTCTTGTCACATTGTGCGGTGCTCTGCTGCTTCTGACGGGTTTGGGACACAATATGGACATGATTATCATCGGTTCTATCATCCGTCTGGTGCCCGGTGTGGCCCTCACCACCTCCATCCGGGACTTTTTTCACGGGGATTATCTCAGCGGCGCCATCCGCATGCTGGACGCCGTGCTGGTAGGCGGCTGCATCGCCATGGGCGTGGGCATTGTTGTGAGAGTGCTGTCCCTGCTGATGGGAGGTGCTCTGCTGTGATAGATTTTCCTCTGCTGCTGGGCTGGGCATTTCAAACGGCTGTGGCTTTTGTGTCCACCATTGCCTTTGCCATCATCTTTCACACCCCTCGCCGGGAATACCTATTCTGTGGGATCACAGGCGCTATCGGCTGGCTGGGTTATATCATCGGCATGCATTTTGAGATCGGCGTGGTGACAGCGTCTTTCTTCGCCACAGTAGCCTTGGCCTGGGCTTCCCGCAGCTTCGCTTTTCTGCGGAAAACACCGGTGACCGTATTTCTCATCACCGGCATCTTCCCTCTGGTGCCCGGGGCTGGCATCTATTACACCGGCTACCATTTCTTCATGAGCGACAACACTCAGGGAATGCTCAAGGGTTTGGAGACCGTAAAGATCGCTGTGGCCATTGCGTTGGGCATCGGCATTGTGCTCTCCCTGCCCGCCTTTTTCTTCACCCTGCGCCGGTCTCCCAATAATGGTTCAAAACAATCTAAATCGTAAGGAGGCGGTCCCATGCCCCGAGTGGAAGTGACCATCGGAAAAAACGACGGGGACCAGCGGGTGGACAAGTTCCTCACCAAAACTTATCCCAACCTGCCCCAATCCATGTTATATAAAAGCATCCGCAAAAAGGATATCAAAGTCAACGGACAGCGATGCCAAATCTCCACACGGCTGAAAGAGGGAGATGTGGTCTCCCTGTTCCTAAAAGAAGAGTTCTTCCAGAAAGAGGAAAAACCAGAGGACTTCCTCAAGGCCCCCAAGAAGTTGTCTATCCTCTACGAGGACGAGAACGTGATGCTTCTGGACAAAAAGCCGGGCCTCATTGTCCACCCGGATGAGAACTATCATTTCGACTCCCTCATCGCCCGGATCCAGCACTACCTCTACGACAAGGGCGAATACGATCCCAAGGCGGAAAACGCCTTCGCTCCGGCTTTGGTGAACCGCATCGACCGGAACACGGGAGGCATTGTGATGGCGGCAAAAAACGCCGAGGCGCTGCGGATCCTCAACCAAAAGGTGAAGGACCGGGAACTACACAAGTTCTACCTGTGCGTAGTGTGCGGCCGCTTGAAAAAGAAGGAAGACCTGCTCACCGGGTACCTGGAAAAGAACGAGTCCCAGAACCGGGTGTACATCTCCCAGAAACCCAAGGAAGGCGCTAAGACCATCCGCACTCGCTACCGAGTGCTGGAAGAACGGCGGGACTTCTCTCTGGTAGAGGTGGAGCTGCTTACCGGACGCACTCACCAGATCCGGGCCCATTTCGCCTCTATCGGCCATCCCTTAGCGGGAGACGGGAAATACGGCAAAAACGCGGTGAACAAAACCACCGGCTTCCCCTACCAGGCTCTGTACTCCTACAAGCTGCGATTTGATTTCCAGACCGACGGCGGGGCTCTGGCCTATTTGGACGGAAAAGAATTTACCGCCGGGGACGTTTGGTTCCTCCCGGAATTTGAAGCCATGCCGGGCCTTGTGTAACCCGGATAGTTTGTTGAAAATACGCCCGATGCGGGCAGAATTTGGAAGTGACTCCATGCGTGTGATCCATTTGATTGGCGGC
>UMIN01021438.1_pt1 | contig 14259 bp, 10 predicted proteins | sample 1965811 | NCBI WGS metagenome assembly UMIN01 (sample SAMEA4836123, study PRJEB28245) | human gut metagenome | biome: gut microbiome; material: fecal sample | place: Denmark | collected 2008
TCAGTGTAGAAGAGGCAAGCCGCTATGCAGGCGGATTCGATGACCCTGCCCGGCTGGTGGCTTCATTTGCCGGAGTGGCACCGAGTGTTTCCAACAACGGTATATCCATTCATGGCAATGCGCCCCACCTATTGCAGTGGAGGCTGGAAGACGTGGAGATTCCCAATCCCAACCATTTTGCTGATATTGCAACTCTGGGCGGAGGAATCCTTTCATCACTCAGCGCACAGGTATTGGGCAATTCGGACTTCTTCACGGGAGCCTTTCCGGCAGAATACGGCAATGCTGTTTCAGGTGTATTCGACATGAAATTGCGCAACGGAAACAATCAGAAGAATGAAAATACCTTTCAGGTCGGTATCATGGGAATAGACTTCGCTTCCGAAGGCCCGTTGAGCAAGAAGCATAAGGCTTCCTATATCTTCAACTACCGCTACTCTACCACTGGATTACTGAACGTGGACCTGGGCGGAAAGATGGATTATCAAGACCTGAACTTCAAACTGAACTTCCCTACCCGCAGTGCCGGAACTTTCTCTGTATGGGGAACTGCCCTCATTGATAAATTCAAAAGTTCGTTCGACAGGAACCCCGGCAAATGGGACTATCTGGAAGACGCAGCGCAAGCACATTCCACGCAATATATGGCAGCCGGAGGTATCACACACCGCTACTTCTTTGACGAAAACACTTTGCTGAAAACCACTCTTGCCGGCACTTATTCCGACCAGGAAGCCTTTCAATTAAATTTCGACCGGGAACTGAATAGTTCTCCTTTCCTTGACCAGTACAGCAGAAGTACCAACCTGATACTGACCTCTTCGCTGAATCGGAAGATAAGCAACCGCTTCACCAACAAGACCGGATTCACGTATACGCAAATGTTCTACAATATGGATTTGAAACTCGCCCCCTTCATTGACCAACCGTTGGAGTTGATATCAAAAGGAGACGGAAACACCAGCCTGCTTTCCGCTTATAACAGTTCTTCATGGGGAATGAGCGACCAGCTAAGCCTGAACTTCGGCTTATACGGACAATTACTCACCCTGAATAATCGCTGGACACTGGAACCGCGCGCAGGTCTGAAATATCAGGCTAACGCAAAAACATCTTTTGCATTGGCTTACGGCATGTACAGCCGTATGGAAAAGCTCGATGTATATTTTGTAAAAACACAAAGCACAGGTGATGAGTCCGTGAACAAAAACCTTGATTTCACGAAAGCGCATCACCTGATGTTATCGTTCGCCTACAAAATGTTGAACAACATGAGCCTGAGAGTAGAGCCTTACGTACAATTCCTGTACGACGTCCCCGTCATGCGCGACAGCTCTTTCTCTGTCCTCAACCGGGATGAATTCTTCGTAGAAAACACGTTGGTGAACAAAGGTTGCGGACGAAACATAGGAGTAGACATCATCTGGGAACGTGCATTAAGCAAAGGGCTTTATTATATGGTGACAGCTTCTTTATTTGATTCGCGCTACCGTGGCGGCGACGGAGTATGGCACAACACACGCTTCAACCGGAAATATGTATTGAACGGACTGATAGGCAAGGAATGGATGCTGGGACGCAACAAGCAAAACATCCTTAGCGTCAACCTGAAAATGACATTGCAGGGCGGAGAACGGTATGCCCCGATTGATGTGGAAGCAACTATGGCGCATCCCGACAAAGAAGTTCAGTATGATGAAACGCGGGCATACTCCATACAGCGTTCGCCAATGCTGATTGGCAACTATACGGTGAGTTATCGTATCAACAAGCGTCGCGTTTCCCATGAATTCGCCATAAAAGGTATCAATTTTACGGGAGCCAAAGAGTACATCCAACACCTTTATAACATAAAAACCGAGAAAATAGAGGCGAGCGAGCAGAAAACGGAGTTAACCAATATCAGTTATAAAATAGAGTTTTAATTCCCTGGAAAGCCTTGTTTTCCATGAATTTATTCTATCTTCGTCAACTTAATTAAAAAGACTCCGATGAAAACAATACCTATCATAGGCAACGACAGTTCTTTCCTATACCGTTTCCTGGTCAGTCCGCGCCTCCGGCTGGCCAGACATGCAACGCTCATTGTTGCACTGCTTGTCATAGCCAGCAATCTGGTATTGTTTACTCTGCGGGATGCAACGGGGGCGTTGGGAAACCGGATATACCTGCTCATATTCAATTTGTTTGTGCTGTATGGTTCTCTTTTCTATTTTAATCTGCTTTACCTGACACCCCGCTATCTGCTCAAACAGAAATACCTGACGTATATTCTCTACTTGTCGGGCGGTTTAATAGTGGTGTTTGCCCTACAGGCCACACAAGAATATATAGTATCATCTGTTCTGCACATACCTAATATTTTCACCGGATATCCTAAAGTGGCACTCGTGATGGATTATCTCTCTTCTTTCCCGTTGACGCTCCTTAGTATTATCGGTGGTAGCATGACCGTCCTGTTGCGGTTGTGGATACTGGAGAACCAGCGTGTAATGCAATTGGAGAAAATCAGGTTACAGTCTGAAATAGAACATCTGAAAGAACAGATTAGTCCTTCGATGCTGTTCCGGGTGCTTCATTATTCGGGAGAGCAGGCATTGGTGAATCCAGGGAAAGCTTCAAAGATGCTGATGAAGCTGAGCCAGATACTCCGTTATCAGTTGTACGACTGCAATCGAGAGAAGGTTTTACTGAATACGGAAATCAAATTTCTCACGAATTATCTGGAACTGGAACAGCTCGTTTCGGGCAAGTTTGACTTCCGGATCAATGCATCCGGAGAAACCGGACGTACATTTATATTTCCTTTGCTTTTTATCCCGTTCATACAGTACGCCGTAAAGCAAACAGAGGCGCAGAAGGTACAACCGTGCTCCATTGAAATCAGTCTGGAAGTTGAGAGTGATACTGTCCTTTTCAACTGTCAGGTAAAAAGAAGGGAACAAGGAGACGAGGGAACAAGGGGACAAGGCTCCTTGCAGCATACAGCAGATATTGCGCAGCCCTTTATCTCCTCGTCAACTAATACTCTTGTCAACTATCAGGAACTGAACAAAATCCGGCAACGCCTCGACCTGCAATATGGAGAACAATATCAGTTGGAGTTAACTGACCAAAGCATCCGGCTTGAGCTGAAAGGAGGTGGAAAATGACCGGTAACCGCTTCACCAATTTCCTGCTCGCTCCTCAATATCGGGTGGCAAGGCATCTGTTCCTGCAATTTGTCGTGTTTCTCATCACGGTAAATATACTCTGGAATGAACCTATGCGACCACTTGCATTGCCGCAAAGATTAGTCGGTTGGGCCATTTACTTTTTTTCTATCGATGCGGTTTTCTATATTAATCTATATTGGTTATTTCCCCGCTTCCTATTGAAAAACCGTCTGCTGACGTATGCGTTCGGGGTGATTTTGGTGAGTCTGATAATCATTGTGGCTGTAGCTGTATTTCAGATTCTCACTGTCGAGGTTACGACTACCGCAGTCCATTCCCAACTGATTCCTATCCTGATAAATGCCATATCAGGAGTGTTGGCAATGGGATTTACCATAGCCGGAATGTCCGCCATACTCCTACTCCGTCACTGGATACTTTACAACCAACGGGTAGACGAACTGCAATCCGCTACCCTACACTCGGAACTGAGGTTTCTCAAGAACCAAATAAATCCACACTTCTTATTCAATATGCTGAATAATGCCAATGTGCTCATCCGCAAGAATCCTGTTGAGGCATCGCAAGTATTATTCAAACTTGAGGATTTGTTGCGCTATCAGATGAATGATAACTTCCGCGAGCATGTACCTCTCCGTTCGGATATCCGTTTTCTGAATGATTATCTCAATCTGGAGAAGATACGGCGCGACCACTTCGACTACAGCATCACCGAAGAGGGGGAAATTGATGCCATACAGTTACCGGCATTGCTTTTCATCCCATTTGTAGAGAATGCCGTGAAGCATAACTTTGACAGCGAACACCCATCATACGTCCACCTTTTCTTTAAGATTGATAATGACCGCTTGGAGTTCCGCTGTGAGAATTCCAAGCCTGCCGTCGCAATTGCCAAAAGCCGGGTAGGCGGCATCGGACTGACCAATATCCGCCGGAGACTTGAACTATTATATCCCGGTCGCTATCTTCTGGAAGTGGCGGAAACGGAAAATCAATATACAGTAACTCTAAAACTGAACTTATGAATTGTATTATAATAGATGATGAACCCTTGGCACGCGAAGCCATGGAAATGTTGGTGGAAGAAAATAAAGAACTTAGCTTACTGAGCATGTTCAACAATGCCGTGTCTGCCGCACGGTTTATGGAAGAACATTCTGTCGACCTTATTTTTCTGGATATTCAGATGCCCGGTATCACTGGCATAGAATTCGCACACACCGTTTCCAAACGGACACTTATCATTTTCACCACTGCCTATACGGAGTATGCACTGGACAGCTATGAAGTTGATGCCATTGACTATCTGGTAAAACCCATAGAACCGGAACGTTTTCAGAAGGCTGTACAAAAAGCTCTCTCCTATCATTCGCTATTAATGAAGGAAGAGAAAGAAGCCCTTGAGACCAATGTTTCTTCAGAGTATTTCTTCGTCAAGTCCGAACGGAAATACTTCAAAGTGAACTATGCCGATATTCTTTTCATCGAAGGACTGAAAGATTATGTCATCCTCCAATTGCCGGAACAGCGCATCATCACCCGCATGAATATGAAAGGTATCTCCGAACTCCTGCCCCAGGATATGTTCCTCCGGGTAAACAAATCGTATATCGTCAATACGCGGCACATCGATTCGTTTGATAACAATGATATTTATATAGATAATTATGAGATTGCCATAGGCAACAGTTACCGCGACACATTCTTTGAAGAATTTCTAATGAAAGGAAAAAGAAAAGAATGATAAAGTGGTGAGGTGATAGAGTGATAAATTATCATTTGATGAACAAAAACATATAATATGAAGCGGTATTCCTTAGTTGTAGTTTTGCACATTTGCCTTTTGGCAGTGCTTTCCGTAGGTGTATATGTACTATTCCGGGCTGAGTTGTGGTTTAGTACACTTATCACATTCCTGTTTCTTTTAGGTACAGGGATACACCTCTATTATATACAGATAAAGCAGTTGCAGATGATGCGTCGTCTGACGGATAGTTTGCGTTACAATGACATGACGCAGACCTTTCGCCCACCGTATAAGAATAAGCTGATGACGGAAATGGCGATAGAATTGTCCGAAACCCTGCAAGCTTTTCGTGCCCGCCTGTTGGAAGAAGAAGTGAAGCATCAATACTACGAAAGCCTGCTGAACAAAGTAGATACCGCTGTATTAGTGACCGATATGTCCGGACGTATTGAATGGATGAACCGTGCAGCCATTGCCCAACTGGGACAAGACCTGCAACTGCCGGCCGAACTTATGACCCTTTCTTCGGGAGAAACGCATGTCATGCGTATTCACCGAAACGGAGCTACTTTGGAAATGGCCGTAGCCGCCACCCTTTTCGTGGCTCGTGGCACGGAACGGAGACTGATCAGTTTAAAGAACATCCACTCTGTACTGGAACGGAATGAAATGGAAGCCTGGCAAAAGCTTATCCGCGTCCTCACCCACGAAATAATGAATTCCATCACTCCTATCATTTCTCTTTCCGAAACTTTAAGTGAGCGTGGAGTACCTGAGGCATTAAAAGATGCTACCGGAGAAAAAGAATATGCCGTAATGCTGCAAGCCATGCAGACCATTCACCGGCGCAGTAAAGGTTTATTGGGTTTCGTTGAAAATTATCGTCGTCTCACCCGTCTTCCTGCTCCCGTCCGGACCATCGTGCCTGTTCACGAATTGTTCGCGGATTTGCAGAAACTGTTTCCGGATCAAACCATCCACTTTGAACTTCCTCCGTCAGACAAAAGCCTGGATGTGGATCGTGCCCAAATAGAACAAGTACTTATCAATCTCCTGAAAAATGCCCGCGAGGCATCCGCCCGGCGCGAAGTACCTAAAATTGAGGTAAAGGCCAGTTTTGCACCCAAAGTGACCTCTTCCCTATCTTCATGGCGTTGTTCTATTACGGTCCGCGATAATGGTGAAGGTATCTTACCCGAAGTACAGGATAAAATATTCGTTCCATTCTTCACTACAAAGACAGCAGGTTCGGGCATCGGGCTGAGTCTTTGCAAACAGATAATGAACCAGCACGGAGGAAATATTTCCGTTTATTCGGAACCGGGAAAAGGCAGTTGCTTCACTTTGCAGTTCAGTTAGAGAGTTGCTTTTGTCCGTATAGTAATCGCTTTGAGTTTTATTAAAAAACACCAATATTATATAATCGTAAAAATTCAGTGTTGATATTTTATTGCTTTTAACAGCTACTGATTTTCTCATTTTTTATTTTTGCAGCCTCACAAGTCGACAACTCATATTTAATTAACCATAAAATTTCATATGACTATGCGAACTAATTATTTGCTGCTATTAACTATTTTACTGGGGTTGATTCCCATGAACAACACACACGCTTCTGACTCTATACCAAGCGTGTTTCTTTATTCTCCTTACACAAAAATCTCCGTTTCTCCGGGGACGAGCATTGACTACAAAATAGACTTGATCAACAATTCAAAGTCTCCGGTCAATGCCGATTTATCTGTCAGCGGATTACCTTCGAGTTGGAAACGTGAGATAAAGTCGGGGGGATGGAATGTAAATAAATTGGCTGTTCTTCCCAACGAAAAGAAAGACTTTAATCTGAAACTGGAGGTTCCTTTGAAAATTAACAAAGGTAGCTACAATTTCATTGTTTCCGCCGGAGAATACCAACTTCCTTTAACGGTCACCGTAGCGCAACAAGGTACTTATCAGACCGAATTTACTACTGACCAGCCCAATATGCAGGGCAATTCAAAATCAACATTTACTTTCAGTGCCGTACTGAAAAATCAGACTGCCGACCAGCAATTGTATGCTTTGATGGCCAATGCGCCAAGAGGTTGGAATGTTATTTTTAAGCCCAACTACAAACAGGCTACTTCTGCGCAAGTAGAGGCAAATGCCAGTCAGAATGTATCTATAGACGTCACTCCACCGGCCAACGTGGAAGCCGGAAGCTATAAGATTTCAGTGCGTGCGGTTGCCGGCAACACTTCTGCCGACCTGGAGTTGGAAGTAGTGGTTACAGGTACGTATCAAATGGAGTTGACCACCCCACGCGGATTGCTGAGTACTGAAATAACAGCCGGGGATGTGAAGCGTCTGGAACTGGTGGTAAGAAATACAGGTTCTTCTTTACTGAAAGATATTCAACTCTCGTCCGGTAAGCCTCAGGATTGGGAAGTATCTTTTGAACCGGCCAAAATTGAGATGCTGAAAGCCGGAGAAACTTCTACTGTCACGGCTGTGATGAAAGCTTCAAAGAAAGCTTTGCCAGGCGACTACGTTGCGACAATGGAAGCCAAGACTCCTGAAGTGAATGCTACCGCGCAATTCAGAATCGCAGTAAAAACTCCGATGTTATGGGGCTGGGTAGGAATATTAATCATCATTGTAGCTGTGGGAGGCGTTTACTATCTGTTCCGCAAATATGGAAGGAGGTGATTATGGGCGAACAAGTGATCGTGCTTACCGATCTGACGAAGAGATACGGTAATTTCACAGCTGTAGACCATATCAACCTGTCTATTTGTAAAGGAGAAATCTTCGGATTGCTGGGGCCGAACGGCGCCGGTAAATCGACCACTATCCTGATGATGCTGGGACTGACCGAACCGACTTCCGGCAAGGTTGAGATTTGCGGAATAAATTCCACTACAAATCCTATTGAAGTAAAGCGAAAAATAGGCTATCTCCCCGAGGACTTGGGTTTTTATGATGACATGACCGGGCTGGAAAATCTTATTTATACGGCACTTCTGAATGGCCTTTCGAAAAAAGAGGCGAAAGAAAAGGCAATGGAACTTCTGAGCCGTGTAGGGCTTGCCGGGCAGATTCATAAAAAGACCGGAAAATATTCGCGTGGTATGCGGCAACGTTTGGGATTGGCGGATGTGCTGATTAAGAATCCGGAGATTATCATTCTGGATGAGCCGACATCGGGTATCGACCCTGCCGGAATTCAGGAATTTATTGAATTGGTCCGTAATTTGAGCAGGGTACATTCCCTCACGGTATTGTTTTCTTCCCATAATCTGGATCAGGTGCAGAAAGCTTGCGACCGTGTGGGGGTATTTAATCATGGGGAACTGCTGGCGCAACTCGACCTCAGAGAGATGGAGGAAAAGAAAGTGGAGCTTATTGATGTTTATAATAACTATGTAAAGGAAGGAGGTGAGAAACATGAACAAAGCTGAACAGCCTTTCTGGGTTATAGTCAATAAAGAGATAAGGGATCATGTATGCAGCTGGAGGTTTATTATTCTGCTTGTCATCATTACCCTTACTTGCATGGGCGCACTGTACACGTCACTCACCAGTATGCGCGAAGCTATCAAGTCCGGTAATGCGGAAGATACGTTTTTCTTTCTGAAGTTATTTACCGTGTCGGACGGCACTCTCCCTTCTTTTGTGTTGTTCATCAACTTTTTGGGGCCGTTACTGGGTATTGCTTTGGGGTTTGATGCCATGAATTCGGAACAGAATAAGGGGACGTTGTGCCGCATATTGTCACAGCCGATACATCGTGATTGCATGATAAACGCCAAATTTCTGGCTGCATTAATCATAATCACTATCATGCTGTTTGTGCTGGGATTTCTGGTAATGGGTGCCGGACTGATTGCCATTGGCATTCCGCCTACTCCGGAAGAATTCGGACGTATCATCTTTTTCCTTATCCTGAGTATCTTTTATGTGGGACTTTGGCTGAATATGGCAATATTGTTTTCACTTTGTTTCCGCCAAACGGCCACTTCAGCTTTGGCTTCTATAGCAGTATGGCTGTTTTTCAGCGTATTCTATACGATGATTGTCAACTGGATTGCCAGAATGTTTATGCCTTCGGAGATGATGCATTCTTATTATGCTATCGGTTACCAGAGAATAGTTTGGGGAATAATGTCTTTTAATCCTTGCGAATTATTCAATCAGGCAACTTCCGTATTGCTGATGCCATCTATCCGGAGTCTTGGACCACTTATGATGGAACAGGTACAGGGAGCGATACCCAGCCCCCTTCCATTGGGACAGAGTTTGCTGGTGATATGGCCACAACTGACAGGGCTGATTGCGGTTACAATTCTCTGTTTTGCGTTTTCGTATGTTATATTTATGCGAAGGGAAATTCGTTCGAGGTAATTATTGTTGGGATGAAATGGAAAATGCCTGGTGATATTTTGGTCACCAGGCATTTTTATGAGTAATCTATATTATTTCTGTCTCACATATTCCAGCGTATAGCCATAATTGGAGCTCAACACCAAAGAGTCTGCCGTAAGTTTATTAATCTTCAATGTATCCACGCCTTCTATTTCAATTCCATTGCCGATACTTTTCACGGTCAGGTACAGGTTGTCACCTTGCTGTTCCCATTCTTTATATACCAATGTATGCATATTGATGGAAGAAGCCTCTCCGTTTTCTTCCAACTTGATACCTTGCATCTCTCCGGGTTGTCCTTCAATGGGCATTACCCAAGAGCCTACCACAGTGACAGGAGCCTTTGTACCTCCGCCGCAAGCGGCAAATATGACTGCCATGACAGCCATGCTGATAATTTGTTTTTTCATGATGTCTTTTATTTTATAGTGTAACGTTGAGATGTGCTAATTGTTTGCGGGGATAAAGTTAAACGAAATATATTATTTTGCCAGATATTATTTCATCTTTTTATTCATAAGTTGGGGGCATATCAACTACGTACCAGGTCTGTGTCTATATCTCCGTACTCTATAAATATGGATCTAATACGGAGTTGCTACAGGCAGATACGGATTTGGTACAGTACAACCACGAGTAGCATTATTGTTTTACAGGACTTTAGAACTTATGAGAAATATTTTTTCTAAAAAAACTTCATATATCTTTGTTTATAACAAAATAGTTTCTACCTTTGCACTCGCTTTTAAGAAATAAGGCATTCGGGGTGTAGCGCAGTCCGGTTAGCGCACCTGCTTTGGGAGCAGGGGGTCGTGGGTTCGAATCCCGCTACCCCGACTAAAAAAGAAAGAGATATCTTAAATAAGATATCTCTTTCTTTTTTTTAGCTATATACGTTTTTATTTTTACATTTTCAAATAAAACTCTTTTGTCAATGCAATGTATTCAGGGGTGAATTGATTGTGTTCCACTTCAATGCATAAAGTTTCTTCTATGCACTCTTTTTCTTGAAGACCAAATGAGATAAGCACTCTCCGGCATGGTTTTCCTGGCTTTGTAAAAACACGAAGACGGCGGGAAAGATATAGCTTGTACTTCCAAGCTGTGTCAATCACCAGTTTCTCTACTTCGGCGGGAATAATGATGCACACCCTCCCCTGTTCACAAAGCAGTTGGGCTGAACGCTGAAAAAGCAATTCGTAATTCAGTTCGCAGGTATGTCGTGCCATATTGCGCTGTTTGTCGGGACAATTTAAAGCGTCAACAAAATATGGAGGGTTGGAAACTATCAGGTCATATCTGTTTTCTGTCAGGAATAAACGGAAATTATTACAGATAATGCTGATTCTGTCTGCCCACGGAGAACGTGCAACGTTTATTTCTGCTTGGGCGGCTGCCTTTTCATCTATCTCTACGGCCGTGATTTGCGCCTGTGGATTTCGTTGAGCTAACATTAAAGCTATCAATCCTGTACCAGTCCCTACATCGAGAATTTGAAGAGCATTTTCTGCTGCCGACCAAGCGCCCAAGAGTACTCCGTCCGTACCTACTTTCATGGCGCACTTATCATGCCATATGGTAAATTGTTTAAACTGGAAATAAGGGTTTGACATATTCTATACTCGTTAATTGAGGGCAAAAATAGGCAAAGTCATGAATATTGTGGCAAATTTGGCACTGTTTTTGTCTTTTTATTAAAAAGGTGCTTTATATTAATGAAGAATAGATTAACTTTGCAGGCGCTTTATAAGCCCTGTCAGTATGACATAAACTTAAAAAGAAAGAAATGAAGAAAAGACTTTACCTAGGAGATACGGAAGAGAGAGAAGGAAATGCATTCTCAGTGATTGCTGATTTTGAGGGGAATGAAGAACAATTAATGGATATTGAGGTTGATGAAATCCTTCCGATATTACCTCTGCGAAATATGGTTTTGTTTCCGGGCGTGTTTATGCCGGTATCTGTTGGAAGAAAAACTTCCATGAAATTAGTGCGTGAAGCAGAAAAGAAAAGTGCATATATCGGGGTAGTCTGCCAAAAGCTGGCAGATACGGAAGCTCCTTTAATGGAGGATTTGCATACCATTGGTACGGTAGGCAAGATTATCCGTATTCTGGAAATGCCTGACCAGACAACGACTATCATTCTGCAAGGCGTCAAACGTATGGAACTGAAAGAAATTGTTGATACAGTTCCCTACCTGAAAGGCCGGGTAAAGGCGTTGGAAGAAGATATTCCGGAAAAAGGTGATAAAGAATTCCACGCATTGGTAGAAGCATGTAAGGACTTGACTATCCGCTTTATCAAATCATCTGATATGTTTCCGCAAGATTCTGCATTTGCTATCAAGAACATTACTAATCCGATGTTTTTGGTAGACTTCATCTGCACCAATCTTCCGTTGAAGAAGGATGAAAAGGTTGAATTGCTGCGTATCGACTCCTTGCGGGCCCGTACTTATCGCTTACTGGAGATACTGAATCGGGAAGTGCAACTTGCCGAGATAAAGGAATCCATACAGATGCGTGCACGGGAAGATATTGACCAGCAGCAACGTGAATACTTCTTGCAGCAACAGATTAAAACCATTCAGGATGAACTGGGTGGCGGCGGTCAGGAGCAGGAAATAGAAGAAATGCGCCGTAAGGCTGCTTCCATCAAATGGAGTGCAGAAGTGAGAGAGACTTTCATTAAAGAGTTGGATAAACTGGAACGTACTCATCCGCAATCTCCCGATTACAGCGTGCAACTCAATTATCTGCAAACAATGCTCAGCCTGCCATGGGGGGTATATACTGTCGATAATCTGAATCTGACAAATGCGGAAAAGACCTTAAATAAAGACCATTACGGTTTGGAAAAGGTAAAAGAACGTATTCTGGAGCACTTGGCGGTGTTGAAACTGAAAGGTGACATGAAGTCGCCTATCATTTGCTTGTATGGCCCTCCGGGAGTTGGTAAGACATCTTTAGGACGTTCCATTGCTGCTGCATTGAAGCGGAAATATATCCGTATGTCATTGGGTGGTGTGCATGATGAAGCGGAAATCCGCGGACATCGCAAAACGTATATCGGAGCAATGCCGGGACGTATTATCAAGAGTTTGATTAAGGCCGGTTCTTCCAATCCGGTATTTATTCTGGATGAGATAGATAAGGTAAGTTCCGATCGTCAGGGAGACCCTTCTTCCGCTTTACTTGAGGTGCTTGATCCGGAACAGAATACGACATTCCATGATAACTTCCTGGATGTAGACTATGATTTGTCAAAGGTGATGTTTATCGCTACCGCGAATAATCTGAATACCATTCCCGGGCCGTTGCTCGACCGGATGGAACTGATTGAAGTAAGTGGTTATATCACCGAAGAAAAGATAGAGATTGCCCGCCGCCATCTGGTTCCGAAAGAACTGGAAGCTAATGGCATGAAGAAGAATGATATCAAGATACCTAAGAATACACTGGAAGCAATTATCGAGTCGTATACCCGTGAGAGCGGTGTGCGCGAATTGGAAAAGAAAATCGGTAAGATACTTCGTAAGTCAGCCCGTCAGTATGCTACGGATGGGTATTTTGCGAAACAAGAAATCAAACCGGCAGACTTGTACGAGTTTCTCGGTGCACCGGAATATTCCCGTGATAAATATCAAGGTAACGAATACGCAGGTGTGGTTACCGGCTTGGCATGGACTGCCGTAGGTGGAGAAATTCTGTTTGTGGAAACAAGTTTGAGTCGTGGAAAAGGCGGACGCCTGACGCTGACCGGAAATCTGGGTGATGTGATGAAAGAATCTGCCATGTTGGCTTTAGAGTACATCAAGGCGCATGCTTCTTTGCTGAATCTGGATGAAGACATCTTTGATAACTGGAATATCCATGTGCATGTGCCCGAAGGTGCTATTCCTAAGGATGGACCGTCGGCAGGTATCACTATGGCTACTTCCCTTGCTTCTGCCCTTACCCAGCGCAAAGTGAAAGCAAACCTTGCCATGACCGGTGAGATTACACTGCGCGGGAAAGTGCTTCCTGTAGGGGGAATCAAGGAGAAAATTCTGGCGGCTAAACGTGCCGGTATCAAAGACATTATTCTGAGTGAGGAAAACCGTAAGAATATTGATGAGATACAAGAGCTCTACCTCAAAGGGTTGACTTTCCATTATGTGAAGGATGTGAAAGAGGTGTTTGCTATTGCGCTTACCAATGAAAAGGTAGCCGATGCCATCGACTTGTCCGCAAAGAAAGAAAAGACAGAAAAGAAAGCAGAATGACATTCGACTTACAATATACAGACAGTAAAAGTAATGCGCGTGCAGGACTGATTACCACTGACCACGGGCAAATAGAGACACCTATCTTTATGCCGGTAGGTACTGTAGGAACAGTGAAAGGTGTACATGTAACCGAACTGAAAGAAGATATCAAGGCGCAGATTATATTAGGTAATACTTATCATTTATATCTGCGTCCGGGATTGGATGTATTGGAAAAGGCCGGAGGACTACATAAGTTCAATGGCTTCGACCGTCCGATGCTGACGGATAGCGGTGGATTTCAAGTATTTTCACTGTCAGGTATCCGCAAGTTGCGTGAAGAGGGTGCGGAGTTTCGTTCGCACATTGACGGTAGCAAGCATATCTTTACTCCAGAAAAGGTGATGGATATTGAGCGCACGATTGGCGCAGATATCATGATGGCATTCGACGAGTGCCCTCCGGGTGATTCGGACTATGCTTATGCCAAAAAGTCATTGGGACTGACACATCGTTGGCTGGACCGCTGTATTCAGCGTTTCAACGAAACGGAACCTAAATATGGTTACAATCAGTCTCTTTTCCCTATCGTTCAGGGATGCGTATATCCCGACCTTCGTAAGCAGTCGGCGGAGTTTATCGCATCAAAGGGTGCGGACGGCAATGCCATCGGTGGTTTGGCG
>UMIN01030699.1_pt1 | contig 14237 bp, 10 predicted proteins | sample 1965811 | NCBI WGS metagenome assembly UMIN01 (sample SAMEA4836123, study PRJEB28245) | human gut metagenome | biome: gut microbiome; material: fecal sample | place: Denmark | collected 2008
GCTGGTCCGCTATCTGGCCTACACCCTGGAGATCCTGGTGCTGTTCATGGTTCAGGAGACTCCCGGCCTGCTGCCTTCCATTTTGGGAGCCCGGCCGGTTCTGCTGTTTCCGGTGGTGGTCACCATCGCCATGTTTGAGACAGAGATCCCGGCTCTGGGGTTCGGTGTGCTGGGAGGACTGCTGTGTGATTTCGGCTTTTCCGGAATGCTGGGCTTCCATGCTTTAGTGCTGGGACTGCTGTGCTTTTTCATCAGCATTTCGGTGCGGGTGTATTTCCAGATCAATTTGGCCACGGCCATTCTCACCGGTGTGTGGAGCATTGGCCTGACCGTGTGCGCCCAGTGGTTTTTCCTGTACTTTTTCCAGTATTCCCACCCGGCTTACGCCTTTACCCATCACTACCTGCCCAAATACGGATACACTCTGCTGTTCGTGCCGCTGGTGTACCTGTTGAATCGGGGTCTTTCCCAGGCGCTGCGGCCCCAGGAGGAAAGCCGGCTGTAAATAGTCCGGCAGCAGCGACTACATCCGCCCACCGCCCGGAAAGGAGGCTTCCCCTTTGAAAAAACCGAAAACTACCAAATTGGGACGTTCCGCCGCCTGCATCCTGCTGGTGCTGGCGGTGTTCGTAGTATATGAGCTTCGTTTGGTCCAGTGGCAGATCGTTCAAGGTGAGGAGTTCGAGCAGATCTCCTTGTCTGACCGGACGGACACCATCGAGATCGACGCCGCCCGGGGACAGATCTTGTCCAGCGACGGGGAAGTGCTGGCGGGCAACCGCAGCAGTTACGACATCATCTACGATGCTTTAGAGATGGATTACACCCAGCGCAACGCCACCATCCTCCAGGTGTTGGATCTGCTCATCGAGCGGGGCGAGGAGTGGCGCGACCGGCTGCCCATCGTCCTGGCGGAGGACGGCACCTACCAATTCAAAGAGGACAGCGAAAGCGAGATCGCCACGCTGAAGGGCCAGGACATGTTGAACCTGGCTGATTACGCCACCGCCGAGGACTGCATGGCGGAGCTGACGAAAATGTACGACTGCGAGGGTTACTCCAAGGAGGACGCCCGAAACGTGGTGAGCGTGCGCTACTCCATGACCCGGGACGGTTTCTCCCGGACCAATCCCTATGTGATCGCCTCGGACGTGTCCGCGGAGACTGTGGGTGTCATCAGCGAGCATTCCGAGGAGTGGCCCGGCATCAAGGCTCAGGTATCCGTGGCTCGGTACTATGGGGATGACGGCACTCTGGCGCCTCACGTGGTGGGCTATACCGGATCTATCTTAGACTATCAGTATGAGCAGGCGGTAGAGGACGGAACTGTCTACGACTCCGAGAACAATATCTCCGGCTACAAGTGGACAGATACTCGGGGCCAGTCCGGAATTGAGTCCGCCTTCGAGGAAGAACTGAGAGGCAAGCGGGGCGAAAAGACCATCTACACCGACGAGACCGGTGAGGTAGTCAGCACCGCGGTGACCACCAATCCCCAGGAGGGCAACACGGTTCACCTGACCTTGGATTCTGAACTGCAAAGAGTGGCGAATCTGTCCCTGGCCAAGAATATCCAGGCCAACACCGGGGCGAAAGACTGTACCGCTGGCGCAGCGGTGGTGTTGGACGTGGACGATTTCGGCGTGCTGGCCTGTTCCTCCTATCCCACCTTCGACATGAACCAGTACCGCACCGACGACAAATATGTGAACCTGCTGGCGGAAGATGAGGATCAGCCCTTGTTCAACCGGGCCTTGAACGGTGTGTTCACTCCTGGTTCCGTGTTCAAGCCTGTGGTGGCTCTGGCCGCTTTGCAGGAAGGGGTCATCAGCGCCGCCACCACCTTCTACTGCGACAAGATGTTTGACTATTACGACTTGCATCTGGCCTGTACCGGGTATCATGAAAACGTCAATGTGTACGGTGCTCTGTCGGGTTCCTGCAACGAGTTTTTCGCCAATGTGGGCCTGGATCTGACCATCGCCAAAATGGACGCCTACGCGGAGTATTTTGGATTGGGTACCACCACTGGCGTGGAGATCGGCGAGTCCACCGGTATCATGTCCAACCCTCAGGAATACCTGGAAAACCACGGCGTGGAGTGGACCGACGGTGTTTCCGCCCAAGCGGCTATTGGCCAGGCGGACAACATGTTCACCCCCATTCAGCTGGCTACCATGTGCGCTACGATCGCCAATGGCGGTGTCCGGCTGCAAACCCACTTCCTGGATAAGGTTACCGACTACACCGGGGAAGAGGTTATCGAAGAGTACGAGCCTGTGGAGCTGTACGACGCAGGCATTTCCAGCGATGTGCTGGGTGTGGTCCAGGCTGGCATGCAGATGGTTGCCACCCAGGGTACCGCTTCTGGCGTGTTGGCGGATTATCCCGTGTCCATTGCTTGTAAGACCGGTACTGCTGAGACCTCCAATGATAAGAACGGCACTGAGGCAAACTTGAGCTTTGTCTGTTACGCTCCTGCCGACGATCCGGAAATCGCCATCGCGGTCATGATCGAGTACGGCAACAAGGGTTCTTACGCGGTCAATGTGGCCAAGGACATTTTGGATCAGTATTTCGGTTTCTACACTTGGGATGAGGACGGCAACAAATATGACCAGTCCGGCAACATGGTGGATGACGACGGCACCATCATCAAGACGGCGGAAGAGCTGGAAGAACTGGGTCTGACCCCTGGCGGACAGGATGCTGACAAAGATCAGGATGACGACACTTCTTCCACAGCTGGAGAAGCTACTGCCACTCCTTCTCCCACTCCCACTCCTACCCCTGACCGGGGCAGCGATATTCCCGATGCTCCCTACACCGGGGAGGAAACATCCTCCAGTTCCAGCTCCAGTACGGACGAGGACGAGGGGGAGACCGGCGGCGATGAAGGAGCCGAAGCGGGAGCCTCGCCGGATCCTGGCGGCCTGACCGGGCCCTATTACCGGGGCGGCTAGGATGGGGAATAATTACAAATAGGAGAATTTGAAAATTATTTCACAAATCATAAAGGCTAAAAGTATGGATTTATAACAAAATATATTTCCAAGTAACTTTGTTTTTGACAATATGCCTTAAGTATGCTAAGATGGTAACTGAGGTAGAATTTCTATGGGTATAGCAACAGTGATCACGTCCGGTAAAGGCGGCGTGGGAAAATCCACCGTGACGGTTGGGCTGGGAAGAGCTCTGGCCGCTCGGGGCCGCCGGGTTCTGCTGGTGGACTGCGACGCGGGCTTGCGCAGCTTGGACCGTATGACCGGCGTGGAAGAAAATCTGGTGTTCGATATGGCCGACGTGGTCTTTGCCAGGTGCGCCCCGGCAGAGGCCATTTATCCCTGCGGCGAAACGGAAGGGCTGTACCTGCTGCCCGCTCCCTCCCTTCAGGAGGATATGATCCGTCCCGGGGTGATGAAAAAATTAGTGCCCCTTTTAAAACGGTATTATGACCACGTGCTGCTGGATTCCCCCGCGGGGGTGGGCAGCGGTTTTCGCTCGGCTGCCAGCGGAGCGGATCAGGCTCTGGTGGTGTGCGGCTCCGATCCGGTGAGTGTGCGCAGCGCCGGAACGGTCCGGGAACTGCTGGACAAGCTGGAGATAAAAGAGCGGCGTTTGGTCATCAACCGGTTCAACAGGGACTTGTTCCGGCAGACTCAGGCCTTCAGCGATCTGGACGGTGTCATAGACAGCACCGGGATCCGGCTGATGGGCGTGGTGCCGGAGGATTATGGTCTGGCGGCTGCGTTTTTGAGCGGCGAGAGCGCCCGGGATGATTCCCCTGGGATGAAAGCCCTGTGCCGTATGGCTGGCCGTCTGGAAGGGGAAACCATTCCCATAGCGGGTTTGTAAGACATAGATAGACGGAGATCGAGTTTGTAGCAGAATGATTTTAAAAAAGTAAGCCAAGGAGAGGAGATCATCGAAATGAACATTGCAATCACTGCGCACGACGCGAAAAAGGAGCTGATGGTCCAGTTTTGTATTGCCTATTGCGGCATCCTGAGCCGTTATTCCCTGTGTGGAACAGGCACTACGAGCAAGATGGTCTCCGAAGCCACAGGATTGGAGATCCAGAAGTTTTTGAGCGGCCCTCAGGGCGGCGACCAGCAGATCGCGGCGCGAATCGCCTGCAACGAGATTGACCTGCTGCTGTTTTTCCGGGATCCGCTGAATCCCAAATCTCACGAGACTGCCAACGACATGAATCTGCTGCGCCTGTGCGACATGCATAACATCCCGGTGGCCACCAATATCGCCACCGCCGAAGTGCTGATCCACGGCCTGGAGCGGGGCGACTTGGATTGGCGTAATATCCTGCGGGATTGAGTTTTTCCTGTTGCAAAATCAGGGGAAATTGAGTATAATTTAGAATTGTCCGGCGATAACGCGGGATGAGTACTCCGGAACGCCCGGCAGAGAATGGGGGCGCCCTTTGGGCGCTGCGAGCCCCCTGGGAGCTGAACGGAGGAAAGACGCCCGCCAGCTGTAAATAAGATAGAAACTGTAAGGAAAGCGAGATACGCTTTTGAATCAGGGTGGCACCACGGAGAGACCTTCGTCCCTGGCACGGCCTTAGTTGGCCGCGTCCTCAGGACGGGGTCTTTTTTGCAGCGTGACACGACTGCCTGGGCACTGTATGGCGCGGACGCGAGCTGCCGTCCAGCACAGGCGCGGTGAAGCCGCTGCCCCAATAGCGCGATACGACTGCCCAGGCATTGTGCGGCGCGGACGTGAGTTGTCGTCCAGTCCAGGCGCGGCGAAGCCGCCGCCCCAACAGCGCGACGCGACTGCCCAGGCATTGTGCGGCGCGGATGCGAGCTGTCGTCCAGTACAGGCGCGGCGAAGCCGCCGCCCCAATAGCGCGACACGACTGCCCAGGCACTGAGCGGTGCGGACGCGAACTGTCGTCCAGCACAGGCGCGGCGAAGCCGCCGCCCCAATAGTGCGACACGACTGCCCAGGCACTGAGCGGCGCGGACGTGAGCTGCCGTCCAGCATAGGCGCGGCGAAGCCGCCGCCCCAAAAGTGCGACACGACTGCCCAGGCATTGTGCGGCGCGGACGCGAGCTGTCGTCCAGCATAGGCGCAGCGAAGCTGCCGCCCCAACAGCGCGATACGACTGCCCAGGCACTGGGCGGAAAGGAGAAATAGAGCATGGAATTGATCACAAGAGCACCTAAGGGAACAGTGGACCTGATCCCTGGAAAATCGGAAAAATGGCAGGTGGTGGAGGATGTGTTCCGCAGCGAGGCGGAACTCAACGGCTTTGCCGAGATCCGCACCCCTGTGTTTGAGCACACCGAACTGTTCCTCCGCGGTGTGGGTGATACCACTGACGTGGTGGAAAAGCAGATGTACACCTTCGAGGACAAAGGCGGCCGGTCCATCACTCTGCGGCCGGAAGGCACCGCGGGCGCTGTCCGTGCCATGCTGGAAAACGGCCTGTACAATGCCGGTTACCCGGTGAAACTGTACTATAATACCTCCTGTTACCGGTATGAGAAGCCCCAGGCGGGCCGTCTGCGGGAACTGCACCAGTTCGGCGTGGAGATGTTCGGTGCCGCTGAGCCTGTGGCCGACGCCCAGATCATCGCCCTGGCGCTGTCCGCTTTCCACCGGCTGGGCCTGGAGGACGTGGGCTTGCAGATCAATTCCATCGGCTGCCCCGAGTGCCGGAAGGAATACCACAAGGCTTTGAAGGAATACTTCACCGCCCGGAATGAGCAGCTGTGCGACACCTGCCTGTCTCGGCTGGAGCGCAACCCCATGCGCATCCTGGACTGCAAGAGCCCTGAGTGCCAGGAAGTGGCCAAGGGCGCGCCCAAGATCACCGATTACCTGTGCGAGGACTGCCAGAAGCATTTCCAAAAGGTCCAGAGCTATCTCACTGCCATGGGTGTGGAGTTTGAGGTGGATCCCGGCCTGGTTCGGGGCCTGGACTACTACACCCGCACTGTGTTCGAGTTCCCCTCCAAGAGCCTGGGCTTCGCCCTGGGCGGCGGTGGCCGGTATGACGGTCTGGTGGAGGAGATGGGCGGCAAGCCTACTCCTGGTTTGGGCTTCGGCCTGGGCCTGGACCGTATTATGATGGCTCTGGAAGCTCAGGATACGGAATTCCCCCAGCCGGTAAGATGCGAAGTCTACCTGGCCTCCATGGGCGAGGAAGCTCAGAAGAAAACCTTCCTGCTCACCGATCAGCTGCACCGGTGCGGCGTTCCCGCCGACTGCGACCTGTGCGGCCGGGGCCTGAAAGCCCAGATGAAGTACGCTGACAAGATCGGCGCCCAGTACACCATTGTGGTGGGGGAGAACGAGCTGGCCGAGGGCAAAGCGGAATTGAAAAACATGAAAACTGGGGAAAAGAAATCCATCTCCCTGGGAGAGGATTTCATCGACCAGTACATCACTTTGAGCACAGAGGCCGGAGATTTGGCCTTTTAAGTAGGAAAGAGAAGAAAGAGGGAACTGCAATGGAACAGACAAAATACCGCACCCACACCTGCGGAGAACTGCGCATGGAGCATGTGGGCCAGACCGTCACTCTGGCGGGCTGGATGGAGAATCTTCGGGAAGTGGGAAGCAACTTTGGCTTCCTGGTTCTCCGGGACTTTTACGGCACCACTCAGGTGGTAGTGGAGACCGAGGAAATGATGGAGCAGGTGAAGGCGCTCAACAAAGAGAGCACCATCGCCGTTACCGGCCTGGTGCGGGAGCGCACCAGCAAGAACCCCAAGCTGCCCACTGGCGACATCGAGGTTGCTCCCACCCAGATCCAGGTTTTGGGCCGCTGCCGCTACAACGAGCTGCCCTTCGAGGTGAACTATTCCAAAGATGCCGGCGAGGATGCCCGGCTGAAATACCGTTATCTTGACCTGCGCAATCCTCAGGTGAAGAAGAACATCGTGGTCCGCAGCCAGGTGGTGTCCGCTCTGCGTCGGGCCATGGAGGACCAGGGATTCATGGAGATCACCACCCCCATCCTCACCGCTTCCTCCCCCGAGGGCGCCCGGGACTACCTGGTGCCTTCCCGGAAGCATCCCGGCAAGTTCTACGCTCTGCCCCAGGCTCCTCAGCAGTTCAAACAGCTGCTGATGACCTCTGGTTTTGACAAGTATTTCCAGATCGCTCCCTGCTTCCGGGACGAGGACGCCCGTGGCGACCGTTCTCCCGGTGAGTTCTACCAGCTGGACATGGAGATGGCCTTCGCTGGTCAGGAGGACGTGTTTGCTGTGCTGGAGCAGGTACTGCCTCCCATTTTCGCCAAGTACGGCGCCTATAACATCGCTTCCCAGGCTCCCTTCCGTCGGATCCCCTACCTCCAGGCCATGGAGGAGTTTGGCTCCGACAAGCCTGACCTGCGTATTGACCTGCGGGTGAAGGACGCCACCGATCTGCTCTCCGGCTGCGGTTTCGGTCCCTTCGAGGGCGGTGCTCTCATCAAGGCTGTGCCTGTATCTAACTGCAAGCTGACCCGGAAAGCCATCGACAAGCTGTGCGCCGATGTGGAAGTTCAGGCAGGGCAGAAGCCCTACTGGTTCCGGGTGGACGAAAAGGGTGAGATCGTAGGCGGTATCGCCAAGTTCCTCAACGCCGATCCTGCCCTGGCTCAGAAGGTCATCAGTAAGCTGGCTCTGGAGAATGACACTCTGGTGCTGCTGTGCGCTGGCACCCGCTCCCAGGTTTGGAAGACTTCCGGCGTGATGGTGAAGCTGGCCGGCGCTCAGTGCGAGGGCCACTTGGACCAGGAGCGGTACGAGTTCTGCTGGATCGTGGATTTCCCCATGTTCGAGATCGGGGAGGAGTCCGGCCAGCTGGAATTCTGCCACAACCCCTTCTCTATGCCTTCCGGCGGCCTGGAGGCATTGCTGAAAGCGGAACGGGGAGAGATCGATCCCCTGAGCATCCTGGCGGAGCAGTACGACCTGGTGTGCAACGGCGTGGAGCTGTCCTCCGGCGCTGTGCGGAACCACGACCCTGAGATCATGGTGAAAGCCTTTGAGATGGTGGGCTTGGGCGAAGAGGACGTGAAGGCCAAGTTCCCCGCCATGTACAACGCCTTCTGCTACGGCGCGCCGCCCCATGCGGGTATCGCTCCCGGTGTGGACCGGATGGTCATGCTGCTGTGTGGCGAAAGCTCCATCCGTGAGGTTATTGCCTTCCCCATGAACAAGAGCGCCCAGGACCTGATGATGGACGCCCCCGCTCCCGTGGACCCCAGCCAGTTGGAGGAGCTCTCTATCGCTATCGTGGAACATTCCCAGGAGGAGCAGGGTTAAATCCCTGTTAGATCCTGAAAAATCCTGCCCCCGGCCGTGTTGTGAAACATGACCGGGGGCAATATATTTAGGGGCTGTTCCATAATTATTTTTTTAACAACACAATATCTAGTGTTTTGCTGTTGACAGCCACACTTATTTGGACTATAATAAATCCTGCTGGCGCACAGAGGGGCCGAGAGGCTTCCTTTGCCGGCAGAGTGAGAGAATTACCATCCTCCCCCGGGTTTCCGAGGGAGGATGTGGTCCCTTTTGGGGACGATTTCGTAAAATTTAGGGAAAGAGGAAAACGCCATGCTCAAGACTATCATCAAGCGCAGCGGGGAAAAGGTAGCGTTTGACGCTTCCAAGATCCGGAGCGCCATTTTCAAGGCCAATGTACGTAACGCTACGGAAAAGATGAGCGAACAGCAGCTGGACAAGCTGACCCAGGCTGTGGTGAGCCAGCTGGAAAAAATGAAGCAGGTCCCCACCGTGGAGCAGATCCAGGACGTGGTGGAGGAAAAGCTGATCGCCGCTGACTACGCCAAGACCGCTAAGGCCTATATCTTGTACCGGGCCGAGCATCAGAAGCTGAGGGAAATGGACGACGAGCTGGTGAAGATCTACTCCGCCCTCACCTTTGTCCCTGCCGAGGATGCCGACCTGAAGCGGGAAAACGCCAACATCAACGCGGACACCGCCATGGGCACCATGCTGAAATACGGTTCCGAGGGCGCGAAGAGCTTCTATGACAAGTATGTCATTCCCTCCCACATCGCCAAGGCCAACGCTGATGGTGATATCCACATCCACGACAAGGATTTCTACACCCTGACCGAGACCTGCTGCCAGATCGATTTGATCAAGCTGTTCCACAACGGCTTCTCCACCGGCCATGGTTATCTGCGGGAGCCCAAGGACATCCGCAGCTACGCGGCCCTGGCCTGCATTGCCATCCAGGCCAACCAGAACGAGATGCACGGCGGCCAGAGTGTTCCTAACTTTGACTACGCCATGGCTCTGGGTATCGATAAGACCCATTCCAAAGAATACTTCAAAGCGCTGATCCAGTTCTTCCAGGTGAGAAACGGCATGTCCTATGAGGACGGCGCCGCCATGATCGCCAATGTGAAGGACACCCTGGGCAGCTGGGTCCCCATGGACCAGGTGGACCAGTACGCGGAGAAATTCGCTGACTATCTGCCCCAGCATCAGCGGGAGAACGGCTTTGAGGAGATCACCCGGGAAGAGGCTTTGGACGCAGCCCACTATGCCGCCCAGACCGCTTGGCGTGAGACCGACAAGGCCACCTACCAGGCTATGGAAGCTTTGGTCCATAACCTGAACACCATGAATTCCCGAGCAGGCGCCCAGGTGCCCTTCAGCTCTTTGAACTACGGCACCGACACCACCGAGCAGGGCCGGATGGTCATCCGCAACCTGCTGCTAGCCACCGAGGCTGGCCTGGGAGACGGGGAGACCCCTATTTTCCCGGTGCAGATCTTCAAGGTGAAGGAAGGGGTCAACTACAACGAAGAAGACCCCAACTATGACCTGTTCAAGCTGGCCATGCGGGTGAGCGCCAAGCGGCTGTTCCCCAATTTCAGCTTCCTGGACGCTCCCTTCAACCTGCAGTACTACAAGCCCGGCGATTACGATACCGAAGTGGCCTACATGGGCTGCCGTACCCGCGTCATGGGCAACGTCCACGACAAGAACCGGGAAGTCACCTGCGGCCGTGGCAACTTGAGCTTCACCTCCATCAACCTGCCCCGGATCGGCATCGAGGCCAAGGGCGACGTGAAGAAGTTCTACGAGATCCTGGACCAGCGCATCGATCTGTGCATCGAGCAGCTTTTGCACCGGTTCAAGATCCAGTGCAGCAAAAAAGCGTATAACTACCCCTTCCTCATGGGACAGGGTGTTTGGATCGATTCCGAAAAGCTGGACCGCAACGACTCCGTGGCAGAGCTTTTGAAGCACGGCACCCTCTCCGTGGGCTTCATCGGCTTGGCGGAGACTCTGGTGGCCCTCACCGGCAAGCACCACGGCGAGAGCGAGGAAAGCTACAAGCTGGGGTATGAGATCATCTCCTACATGCGCAAGCGCATGGATGACAAGTCCCAGGAGACCGGCCTCAACTTCACACTGCTGGCCACTCCCGCCGAAGGCCTGTCCGGCCGGTTCGTGCGGATCGATCAGAAGAAATTCGGCAAGATCCCCGGCGTCACCGATCGGGAATACTACACCAACTCCTTCCACATCCCGGTGTATTATCCCATCAGCGCCTTTGAGAAGATCAAGAAGGAAGCTCCCTTCCACGCTCTGACCAACGCCGGTCACATCAGCTATGTGGAACTGGATGGGGACGTGTGCAAGAATATCGACGCCTTCGAGAGCGTGATCCGCTGCATGAAGGAAGCTGGCATTGGCTATGGTTCCGTGAACCACCCGGTGGACCGTGACCCTGTCTGCGGCTATAACGGCATCATCAATGATGTGTGCCCCCGCTGCGGCCGCCGCGCCGGAGAGGGTGTGCCTCTGGAGAAGCTGGAGGAGCTGCGGAAGAAGTACCACGACGTGCCTGACTACTCCTGCCTCATTCGGTAAGCCCACGTAGCGGCGAAGCTGCATGGGGCCCGGACGGTTGCCTGGCGCTCTGCCAACTTTTTGAAAAAAGTTGGATCAAAAACTTTTGCGTGCTTCACGTTCGCTCTTGACAGAAAGCCAAGAACCTGATAAAATAAGAATCGTTCTTAAATTTTAGTAATTCAACCCTTTTAGATATGGATAAGGAGGATCTATCATGGAAAACAAAGCAGTTGCCGAGAAGAAAGAACAGATCCTGGTGGGCGAGGGCCGCGATTTCGAGCGTATTCGCCGTATCACCGGCTACCTGGTGGGCACCATCGACCGCTGGAACAACGCCAAGCGCGCCGAGGAGCGTGACCGGGTGAAGCACACCCTGTCCAGCCTGTAAGACGATTTTTTGAGAAAGGGGCGATTCCCGTGCACATCCTGCTGGTCAATGACGACGGCATCCATTCGTTGGGACTGCGGGCTCTGGCGGAGGCACTGAAAGGGGCCGGACATCAGGTCACTGTGGTGGCTCCCGACCGGGAGCGTTCGGCAGTGGGCCACGGCGTTACCACAAGGGATCCCCTTTTTGTCCAGGAGCAGAGTTGGGAAGGCGTTCCCGCCTACAGCTGCTCCGGTACGCCTGCTGACTGTACCCAAGTGGGACTAAAAGCTTTGGTGAAGGGACCGGTGGACCTGGTGGTTTCCGGACCCAACAAAGGCTTGAATGTAGCCGGAGATCTGCTTTACTCCGGCACGGTTGCCGCCGCTTTGGAAGGGGCGAAAATGGGGAAGAAGGCCATTGCCCTGTCGGCTCCTCCAGAGGCGGATCAGCAGACGGTGGTTCAGGTGTTTTTGCGGCTGCTGGAGCAGCTGGATCCGGAGCGGGATATCCGCCAGGCCCTGAACGTGAACGTGCCCGCTCTGCCCCTTGAAAAAATCCGGGGCGTGAAGTGGGTTCCCCAGGGACACGCCATGTGGCTGGGAGAGTACGAGGAACGGATTTCCCCCATGGGGAAGCGGTACTTCTGGTCTACTCATGACGATAGTTACGACACGGAGCCGGGGGAGAACGACCGGGCTCTGGTGTTGGCGGGGTACGTCACTTTGACGCCGCTGGCCTATGAGATGACCGACCCGGAGGGCTTTTCCGGGAAAGAATTTACATTGTAACAACACAGGACCGGGTGGGGTGACTCACCCGGTTTTTGTCAAAAGAGGAGGAATCGTCGTGGAATTGAAGATCGCCGGCGTGGTGAAGGAGTCCATCGTGGACGGCCGGGGTATCCGGTACACCGTGTTTACCCAGGGCTGCCCTCACCACTGCCCGGGCTGCCATAACCCCCAGACCTGGGCCTTTGAAGGCGGCCAGGAGACCACGCCCCAGGCGCTGTTCGAGGACTTTAAAAAGGACCCCATCCTGAAAGGAATCACTTTCAGCGGGGGAGAGCCCTTCTGCCAGCCGGAGCCTTTGACGGAGCTGGCACAGCTGGTTCACGGCGTGGGCAAGGATGTGACCGTGTTTACCGGCTGGACCTACGAGCAGCTGCTGGAAAAGAACGACCCTGCCGTGAACGCTCTGCTGGCGGAGGTAGACGTGCTCATCGACGGGCCCTTTGTGATGGAACTGCGGAATCTGGAACTGCGTTTCCGGGGCAGCGAAAACCAGCGGCTCATCGATATGAAGAAAACTCGCCAGGCGGGCCATGTAGTCCTGCTGCCGGAGGAATGAGCAGGGCTGTGGGCGGCTATCCACGACTGCGGGACCTGCGGGAGGATCACGATCTCACCCAGACCCAAGTGGCAAAGCTGTTAAACATGAGCCGAAACCCATCCCGGAGACAAGTTTGCTGTAATTTTAACAAATTGGTCATTGATTCTTTGGCACTGGTGTGCTAGAATAGAAACTGGAAAACGAGCAGAATTTTGCCATTGGGCGAAAGGAGACAAATACAAAATGACTAACAACAAGTCCGTTTTGAGCTGGCTCGAAGAAATGAAGGAACTGGTCACTCCCGACGAAGTCGTCTGGATCGACGGCTCCGAGGAACAGCTGGAAGAGCTGCGCAAGCAGGCCTGCCAGACTGGCGAGATGATCAAACTCAACCAGGAGAAGCTGCCCGGCTGCTATCTGCACCGCACCGCCATCAACGACGTGGCCCGTGTGGAAGGCCGGACCTTCATCTGCTCCCGCAAGGAAGAGGATGCTGGCCCCACCAACCATTGGATGGAGCCCCAGAAGGCCTACAAGATGCTGTTCGACATCGCTCGCGGCAGCTACAAGGGCCGTACCATGTACGTGATCCCCTACTCCATGGGCCCCATCGGCTCTCCTCTGGCCAAGATCGGCCTGGAAGTCACCGACTCCATCTACGTGGTGCTGAACATGGCTATCATGACCCGCGTGGGACAGGCTGTGCTGGACGTGCTGGGCGACAGCGAAGACTGGGTTAAGGGCCTGCACTGCAAGTGCCAGATCGAGGAAGAGAACCGCTATATCTGCCACTTCCCCGAGGACAACTATATCATCAGCGTGAACTCCGGTTACGGCGGCAACGTTCTGCTGGGCAAGAAGTGCTTCGCTCTGCGTATCGCTTCCTACCTGGGCAAGAACGAGGGCTGGATGGCCGAGCATATGCTGATCCTGGGCATTGAGAATCCCCAGGGCGAGGTCAAGTATGTCTCCGCCGCGTTCCCCTCTGCTTGCGGCAAGACCAACCTGGCCATGCTGATTCCTCCGGAAGGCTATCGCAACAAGGGCTACAAGGTTTGGACCGTGGGCGACGACATCGCTTGGATGCGTCAGGGCGCCGATGGCAAGCTGTATGCTATCAATCCCGAGAACGGCTTCTTCGGCGTGGCTCCCGGCACCAACATGAAGTCCAACCCCAACGCTCTGATCTCCACCCAGAAGGGCACCATCTTCACCAACGTTGCCCACAACCTGGACGACAACACTGTGTGGTGGGAAGGCCTGGACAAGAATCCCCCCGAGAACGCTCTCAACTGGAAGGGCGAGCCCTGGAATGGCAAGACCTCCGATCAGAAGGGTGCTCATCCCAACAGCCGCTTTACTGCGCCTGCTAAGAACTGCCCCTGCATCAGCGCTGAGTTCGATAAGGGCGAGGGTGTGCCGATCTCCGCTATCATCTTCGGCGGCCGCCGCGCTCAGACCACTCCCCTGGTGTATCAGTCCCGCGACTGGAACAACGGTGTGTTCGTAGGCTCCATCATGGCTTCCGAGACCACTGCTGCCGCTACCGGCGCTGTGGGTGTTGTCCGTCGTGATCCCATGGCTATGCTGCCCTTCTGCGGCTATCATATGGGTGACTACTTCCAGCACTGGTTCGAGATGGGCGAGAAGCTGGGCGAGAACGCTCCCAAGATCTTCAACGT
>UMIN01053100.1_pt1 | contig 14235 bp, 9 predicted proteins | sample 1965811 | NCBI WGS metagenome assembly UMIN01 (sample SAMEA4836123, study PRJEB28245) | human gut metagenome | biome: gut microbiome; material: fecal sample | place: Denmark | collected 2008
TCATTCCCTGCCACCGCGTGGTGGGCTCCGGCGGAAACCTGACGGGGTTTGGCGGCGGAATCCAGGCAAAGACGGAGCTTTTAAGGCTGGAGGGCGCTGATATGAAGTCCTTCTATGTGCCAAAGAAGGGGACAGCGCTGTAGAAAATCAATTTTCTTCTGCCGCACTATTTTTCGAATACCTTCTTTAAGGCCGGATAGAGAAGCCGGAATGTTTCATATCCCTCCTCATAGGCTTTCACAAGAGGTTTTTCGGGGAGTACCGTCTCCTTTACCCTGCAGAGCTTCTCCACGGCTGCAGGAACAGATGGAAAGGCACCGCCTGCAACTGCGGCCAGGATGGCTGCGCCGAAGGCAGGCCCCTCCTCGTTGGCCGGCACTTCCACCGGAAGGCCCAGGATATTGGCAGCCAGTTTCTTCCAGAGAGGAGACTTGGCGCCGCCTCCGCAGATGCGGGCAAAGGACGGCGCGTTCTTCTGAGCCCTGGCGATTTCCAGGGAATCCCGCAGGCCGTAGAGGACGCCCTCCAAAACGGCCTGGTTCATGTCTGCCCTGGTGGTGGAGGCATCCATTCCGATAAAGGCGGCCCTGGCGTTCGGATCATTGTGGGGGGATCGCTCTCCCATCAGGTAGGGAAGATAGAAAACCCTGTTATGGCCCAGGGACTCTATCTGAGCCTGTTCTGTGTCATTGTCGCTGGTGTGCAGGACCTGCTCTGTCCACCACTTCCAGCAGGAGGCGGCGCTGAGCATGCAGCCCATCATGTACCAGCCCCCGTCGGCATGGGAAAAGACGTGAAGGGCATTGGAGGGGACCGGACAAAACTGGCTGGAGGGAATGAGAATGGTCCCGCTGGTTCCAAGAGACAGGCTGCATCCGCCGGCAGCAGCCGGGCTGTGGCCTGTTCCCTCTCCGGGTCCCTCTGCGCCTGTGCCGATAATCCCGTTTCCCACAGCGGCTGCCGCATTGTCAGAGGCTCCGGCAGCAGCGAAGACTGTGTCTGGAAAGCCCAGTTCTGCTGCGATTTCAGGGAGCAGAGTTCCTGTCTGCTCAAAGCTCTCACAGAGACGGGGCAGGACAGATTCGCTGATGCCGCACAGACGGAGCATTTCCTCTGACCAGCACCTGTTTCTTACGTCCAGAAGAAGGGTTCCGGCAGCGTCTGAATAGTCCGTGCAGAACTGTCCCGTCAGACGATAGTTTACATAATCTTTCGGAAGCATGATTTTGCGGATCCGTCTGAACAATTCAGGTTCATGGTGCTGCATCCACAGGATTTTCGGGGCGGTAAAGCCTGCAAAGGCGATATTGGCCGTCTGCTCGGACAGCCATTCCTTCCCTATCTCCTGATTCAGCCAGTCTGTCTCACGGCCGGTTCTCCCGTCATTCCACAGGATGGCCGGCCGGATCACCCGATCTTCCTCGTCAAGGGCCACCAGTCCATGCATCTGTCCGGAATAGCTGACTGCCCGGATCTGTGACCTGTCAATTCCCTGCGTCAGCTTCTTTAAACCGGCCATGGTCTTTTCAAACCAGTCGGAAGGGTTCTGCTCTGACCAGCCCGGTTTCGGAAAACAGATGGGATATTCCTCTGTTACCGTGTTCCATACAGTTCCTTCCTCGTCCATCAAGAGGAGCTTGACGGCCGAGGTTCCCAGATCAATTCCTATAAAATACATAAATTCCTCCCATATATCTGCAGCCCGGACAGGAAAATCCGGCCGGGCTGCAGATAAAACATTCAAAATGATTCCTAATTAATTCAAAACATTCATAAACAATAGGTCTTCCCTATTCCATCCGTCCAAAGGGGTTTTCCGTCGGATAACGGACGCCCTTCGGCTGATTGTAGCCGATCTCCTCCACCGGCACGCCCAGATATTTGAATACCTCGAAGAGCTCTCTTCCGAAGCGCCCGAAGGCAACGGCCCCGTGGTGAGGGAAGTTTTTCTCAATCAGCACATGGCGGTAGAAGCGCCCCATCTCGGGGATGGCAAAGATTCCGATGGAGCCAAAGGATCGCGTCGCCACAGGAAGTACCTCGCCCTCTGCGATGTAGGCACGAAGCTGATTGTCTGCCGTGCTCTGAAGGCGGTAGAAGGTAATCTCTCCGGGAGCGATGTCTCCCTCCAGAGTTCCCTGCGTCACCTCCTCGGGAAGGGAGCGGGCCATGATCATCTGGTACTTCATCTCGCAGAAGGACAGCTTTTCAGAGGCGGTATTGCCGCAGTGGAAGCCCATGAACGTATCCTTTAAGGTATAGGGGAATCTGCCCTTGATGTCCTCCTCGAAGAGATCCTTCGGAACCGTATTGTTAATGTCCAGAAGTGTTACCGCATCCTGGCTGATCACTGTGCCGATGAACTCGCTGAGAGCGCCGTAAATGTCAACCTCACAGGAAACCGGGATTCCCTGGGCGGTCAGACGGCTGTTTACATAGCAGGGCACAAATCCGAACTGGGTCTGGAAGGCAGGCCAGCATTTTCCGGCAATGGCCACGTACTTGCGGTAGCCCTTATGATCCCGGATCCAGTCCTTTAAGGTCAGCTCATACTGGGCCAGACGGTGAAGGATCTCCGGCTTTTTGTTGTCGGCTCCCAGCTCTTCTTCCATCTCTTTTACAATCTGCGGGATTCTCTCATCGCCGTCGTGCTTGTGGAAGGCCTCGAAAAGGTCAAGCTCTGAGTTTTCCTCGATCTCAACGCCCAGGTTGTAGAGCTGCTTGATGGGGGCGTTGCAGGCCAGGAAGTTTAAGGGTCTCGGGCCGAAGCTGATAATCTTAAGCTCCTTTAAGGCTGCCACAGCCCGCGCCACAGGAAGGAACTCGTGGATCATGTCGGCGCATTCCTCCGCGTCACCTACGGGGTACTCCGGTATGTAGGCTCTGATATTTCTGAGAGCCAGGTTGTAGGATGCGTTCAACATTCCGCAGAAGGCATCGCCGCGCCCCTGTGTCAGATTGGAGCCGCTCTCCTCGGCGGCGGCAATAAACATCTTGGGCCCGTCAAAATGCTTGGCAAGCAGAGTTTCGGAGATCTCCGGGCCAAAGTTTCCCAGATATACACACAGAGCGCTGCAGCCGGCCTTTTTAATATCCTCTAAGGCCTGAACCATGTGGATCTCGCTTTCCACGATGCAGACAGGGCATTCATAGATATCGTCGGCATCATATTTGCTCCTGTAGGCATTGACAAGAGCCTCCCTGCGCGAAACGGACAGGGATTCAGGAAAGCAGTCGCGGCTGACAGCCACGATTCCCACCTTGATTTTTGGAATGTTTTCTGAGTGTTTCATGTTTGCTTCCTCCTGGTTGATAAAGTGATGAATAATAATAACAGCAGAGCAGACAGCCCGGCAATACAGCTCAGACTGCAGGTCAGCGGAGGGAGACCTGCCGGCTGCTGTTTCAGCCTGACTGGCCTCACGCTCCCTATGGGGAGGCTGCCTGTCTGACAGGACTTCAAATTCAGCGCTGTCTGTGCCGCTCCTGTCTTTGTATTAATCAAAATTATAACTCATTTAAAAAGACCTGGCCTTATCCTTTTACGGCTCCTGCCATGGAGCTTTCCGGTATTTTCATAGCACAGAATACAGGCATAATGACGAGCGGACTTATCGGCAGATGACGCCCGGATATACGATACTATAGCCTGTCTCGTACACGCCCGAAATGTTTACGGGATAGATCATCCTGACAAAGAGTTCAGGCTCTGCCGGCTTCCGTCAAAAATAATAGCAGCAGAAAATCCTGCATAAAAAATAGAGCTGTGAATCAGAAATGTACACACTTTTTTACAGGATCAATTACGGCGTCAGTATTCGGATAATATATAGAGATATTATACAATGTCTGCTGGCGGACTTCAACAGTGTACCAGAGAGAACTCCCATAAGCTGCACTGCCGGGTTCCGAAAAGCAAAGCAGAGCAGGATAGCCCCTGAAACCCCGAAAAGCAAGGTAAAATCAGGGAAAATCAGAGAAAAGGTACTTGAAAAATACAAATTTTCCTGTACAATAGAATAGGCAGAATTCAGAGGGGGACGTAAAAATCCCCCTCTTTTAAACATAGAGAAACACGCCCCGGCGCCTGCAGGTGCAGCTGCAGATACAAAGACAGATGACAGCCGGGCGTGGATTGCAGCAAAGGAAGCCATAAAAGCCAAATTAGGAAAATGAAAGGGAAAAAACATGATTAGTGCAAGCAATGTAACATTACGGGTAGGGAAGAAAGCACTGTTTGAGGATGTAAACATCAAGTTTGTGGAGGGCAACTGCTACGGCCTGATCGGCGCCAACGGAGCAGGAAAGTCAACCTTCTTAAAAATCCTTTCCGGACAGCTGGAGCCTACAAACGGAGATGTGATTATCACCCCGGGACAGCGTCTTTCCTTCTTACAGCAGGATCACTTCAAGTACGACAAGTACCCGGTTCTCGACACGGTTATTATGGGAAATGCCCGCCTGTACGAGATCATGAAGGAGAAGGAAGCTATCTACATGAAGGAGGACTTCTCGGAGGAGGACGGAGTCAAGGCTGCAGAGCTGGAAGGCGAGTTTGCCACCATGAACGGCTGGGAGGCCGAGTCTGATGCGGCGAACCTCTTAAACGGACTGGGAATTGAGACAGAGTACCATTACCAGATGGTAGGCGACCTGACAGGCGCCCAGAAGGTCAAGGTGCTACTGGCCCAGGCCCTTTTCGGAAATCCGGATATCCTTCTTCTGGACGAGCCGACAAACCACCTGGATCTGGATGCCATCGCCTGGCTGGAGGAGTTCCTGATCAACTTTGAGAATACCGTTATCGTGGTCTCCCATGACCGTTATTTCTTAAATAAGGTCTGTACACAGATTGCCGACATTGACTACGGCAAGATTCAGCTCTATGCCGGAAACTATGATTTCTGGTATGAGTCCAGCCAGCTTATGATCAAGCAGATGAAGGAGGCCAACAAGAAGAAGGAGGAGAAGATCAAGGAGCTTCAGGAGTTCATCCAGCGCTTCTCCGCCAACGCCTCCAAGTCCAAGCAGGCGACCTCCAGAAAGAAGGCTCTGGAAAAGATCCAGCTGGACGAGATCCGTCCTTCCAGCCGCAAGTACCCATACATCGATTTCCGCCCGGAGCGTGAAATCGGAAATGAGGTGCTGACCGTGGAGAACCTTTCCAAGACCATCGACGGAGTGAAGGTGCTTGACAACATTTCCTTTATCCTGAACCGGGAGGACAAGGTGGCTCTGGTAGGCCCCAATGAGCAGGCAAAGACCGTGCTGTTTAAAATCCTGGCAGGAGAGATGGAGCCGGACGAGGGAAGCTATAAGTGGGGCGTGACCACCACCCAGGCCTACTTCCCCAAGGACAACAGCGCAGAGTTTGACAATGACGACATTATCGTAGACTGGCTGACACAGTATTCGCCGGTGAAGGATGTCACCTATGTCCGCGGCTTCCTGGGCCGTATGCTCTTTGCCGGAGACGACGGCGTGAAGAAGGTGAGAGTTCTCTCAGGAGGAGAGAAGGTTCGCTGCATGCTCTCCAAGATGATGATCTCCGGTGCAAACGTGCTGATGTTTGACGAGCCTACAGACCACCTGGACATGGAGTCCATCACTGCGCTGAACAACGGAATGACAAAATTCCCGGGCGTGATTATCTTCTCATCCCGTGACCACCAGATTGTCCAGACCACAGCCAACCGCATTATGGAGATCGTAAACGGCAAGCTGATCGACAAGATCACCACCTACGACGAGTACCTGGAGAGCGATGAGATGGCAAGAAAGCGCCAGGTATTTACGCTGACAGAGGCTGAGGAGAACGAGGACTAAGGGGCAGAAGAAAGCCGGCAGCTGTCTTTCAGGCGAAGCAGCTGCCTGCTGTTTCAAAACGAGGAGGCATACCATGAATAAGAAACCGGTGCTGGTGATTAGGGCAGCAGGGAGGGGGAGCCGCTACGGCGGCTTAAAGCAGATCGATCCGGTGGATCACGACGGAGATCTGATTATCGACTTTTCCATTTTTGACGCAAAGGAAGCAGGCTTTGAGAAGGTTATCTTCATTATCAAGAAGGCCATTGAGAAGGAATTTAAGGAGCACATCGGAAACAGGATGGAGAAGCACATTCAGGTAGAATATGTGTACCAGGAGACAGACTGCCTTCCGGCGGGCTACAGTGTTCCGGAAAACCGTGTAAAGCCATGGGGAACAGGGCACGCGGTCCTCTGCTGCAAAGATGTGATAGACGGCCCATTTGCGGTGATCAACGCAGACGACTACTATGGAAAGACGGCCTTCCGCGAGATCTACCGCCAGCTCTCTGAGCAGGGGGACAACGAGAAGTACCAGTATGCCATGGTGGGCTACAGACTGTACAACACCCTGACAGAGAACGGCCATGTGTCCCGGGGCGTCTGCACGGCAGATGAGAAGGGCCATCTGGCTGACATTCACGAGCGCACGCGGATCGAAAAGCATGGGGACAGGGCGGAATACACAGAGGACGGAGGAGCTACCTGGACCTTCCTTCCTGAGGATACGCTGGTGTCCATGAACATGTGGGGCTTTACAGAGAGTATGCTTAAGGAGCTGGAAGGGCGCTTTACAGTATTTCTCGACAAAAACCTCCCCGTAAACCCGGAAAAATGCGAGTATTTCCTCCCCTTTGTGGTAGATGAGCTTTTAAAAGAGGGGAAGGCTGAGGTGACAGTCTTAAAGAGCGCCGACAAGTGGTACGGTGTTACCTATAAAGAGGATAAGCCGATGGTGATGGATGCCATCCAGGGACTGAAGGATTCGGGATATTATCCTCAGAAGCTGTGGCAGGAGCAGTAGTGGAAAGCTGCCTCTGCCTGCAGAAAGAAAATACGCCGGGCGGGCTTTCAGGCATATAGCCGGGAGAGCGAAGCCTGGAAGAAGAACGGAGAAAACAGAAGAAAACGGAAAATAGCAGGATATAACAGAAGATAGCAGGGAAAGAAGACCTGCCTGAAGGACAGCCGCTTTTGCCCGATACGGGGCGAGAGGGCTGTCTTTATTTTATATAACAGGAAACTTCGTTCCCTGTTATATAAAAATGCTCCGCGGGGATCGCACTGCGCCGGGTTCCTGTTATCAGGAGCTGGAGGACTGCAGTCTGGGATCAGGACTTAAATACGCATATCTCCAGTTTATTTCATCTGGCTGGAAAATATTTCTGGAAATAAAAACAAAGATGGAAAAGATAAAAATTTCTGTTATAATTGTTTCGCAGACAGAAGCGGTGCATAATTTATATAAGGGAAAGATGCATTCCCGCTCCGGCAGCCCTGGCTGAGTTCAGAACCCTGTTTTCAAACCTCAGAACACGGCGGCCGGAGAGGGGGAATGCGGGTAGGAAAGGAGATTTTTTATGAAAAAACTGACTGGCAGTCTGCCGTTTCGCCTCCTTCTGGGAGTGGCGGCAGGTATTCTCATCGGCCTCTATGCAAATGAAGGGCTGATGAATCTGGTTGTCACGCTGAACTACATTATGGGACAGTTTATCAATTTCTGTGTCCCCCTCATTATTATCGGGTTTATTGCCCCGTCCATCACAAAGCTGGGCAGCAACGCCTCCAGGATGCTGGGAATCGCTCTTCTGGCGGCCTATGCATCCTCCCTGGGAGCAGCCCTGTTTTCCATGGCAGCAGGATTTGCAATCATTCCCGGGCTGTCCATCAACCCCAATGTGGAGGGGCTGAAAGAGCTTCCAGAGGTGGTGTTCCAGCTCTCCATACCGCCGGTTATGGAGGTTATGAGCGCGCTGGTATTTTCTGTGCTCATCGGCCTTGCAGCCACCTGGACAAAGGCGGGCACTATTACTTCTGTGCTCGATGAGTTTCAGAGAATTGTGCTGGATATTGTAAAGAAGATCATTATTCCTCTTCTTCCGTTTTACATTGCCATGACCTTCTGCTCCCTGGCCTATGAGGGTTCCATTACAAAGCAGTTCCCGGTGTTTGTGCAGGTGATTCTGATTGTTATGGTGGGTCACTATATCTGGCTGGCCCTTCTCTATGGACTTGCCGGTCTGTATACAGGAAAGAATCCTCTGAATGTACTTCGCAATTATGGGCCCGCCTATATCACGGCTGTGGGAACCATGTCCTCGGCCGCTACCCTTGCAGTGGCTCTGGAGTGTGCCAAGAAGTCTGAGCCTACGCTCAGGGATGACATGGTCGACTTCGGAATCCCGCTGTTTGCCAATATCCACCTGTGCGGCTCTGTGCTGACAGAGGTTTTCTTCGTCATGGTTGTGTCGAAGATTCTCTACGGAGCGATCCCGGATCTGCCTACCATGGTGCTGTTCTGTGTGCTGCTGGGCGTGTTTGCCGTGGGAGCACCCGGTGTTCCTGGAGGAACGGTTATGGCATCCCTGGGACTTATCACAGGCGTCCTCGGCTTCGACGAGATGGGAACTGCCCTGATGCTGACTATCTTTGCCCTTCAGGACAGCTTCGGAACAGCCTGCAATGTAACCGGAGACGGAGCCCTCACCCTGATACTGACCGGATATGTGGAAAAGCATAAAATTGCCCGTCAGAAGATTAGTGCAGGACTGTAGAGCCATTGTACGGTTCCCGGGTATAAAGAAATTAAAATCAGACAGAGGCTCGCTTCCCGAAGGACAGATATCTGCGGGAAGCGGGCTTCTGTTTTTTGTTTATGGAAATCCCATCAGCTCTCCCGTGATGAAGGAGGAGCGAGAAGGAACACATGGCGGCAGAGGAAAGTCTGCGGCTGAAGCGATCCGATCCCCTTCCAAAATATACAAGAAAATGCTATACTAAAGCCACAGTGAGACAGCTGCCGGCAGAGAGTAAGCTGCAGCGTGCAGTGCCCTTTTGCTCTGTCTCTGCGCCGAAAGACAGGGACAGGGCTAAGGGAGATAAGGAGAACAATACAGAATGAAAAAGATGATTTCATGGAATGTGAACGGCCTGAGGGCCTGTGTGGGAAAGGGCTTTCTCGACGTATTTCGTAAGCTGGACGCAGATATTTTCTGCATTCAGGAGAGTAAGCTTCAGGCCGGTCAGATTGATCTTGATATACCGGGGTACTATCAGTACTGGAGCTACGCTGACAAAAAGGGCTATTCAGGAACTGCGCTTTTTTCAAAGGAGGAGCCCATCAGCGTGGTCTACGGCCTGGGAATTGACGCCCACGACCACGAGGGGAGGGTGATCACGGCAGAGTATGAGGACTACTATGTGCTGACCTGCTATACGCCCAATTCACAGAATGAGCTGGCCCGTCTGCCCTACCGCATGGAGTGGGAGGACGCCTTTCTCGCCTATCTGAAGAAGCTGGAAGAGAAAAAGCCGGTCATTTTCTGCGGAGACTTAAACGTGGCCCACAGGGAGATCGATCTGAAAAATCCCAGGACAAACAGAAAGAATGCGGGCTTTACCGATGAGGAGAGAGGAAAGTTTTCCGCCCTGCTGGATGCAGGCTTTATCGATACCTACAGACATTTCTACCCGGATACGGAGGGGGTCTACTCCTGGTGGTCCTACCGCTTTAAGGCCAGGGAGAAGAACGCCGGGTGGCGTATCGACTACTTCTGCGTTTCAGAGAGCCTGGAGGACAGGCTGGTGAGCGCTTCCATCCACACGGAGATTATGGGCTCTGACCACTGCCCGGTAGAGCTGGTGATCAAGTAAAGGGCTGAGGGCCGGAGAAAGCGGGAATAAGAACCCTGCACATTCAAGACAGCCAGAAGCCATAAGCCGACACCGCTGAAACCAAAAGACAAAAAGTCAAAACTATAGGCCGGAACGGCTGAAGCGGGAAGCCAGAACAGGAGAGAACGGACATGAATTTACTGACAATCGAACATCTCACAAAATCATACACAGAGCGTCTGCTTTTTGATGACACTGCATTTTCCATCAACGAGGGGGAAAAGGTAGGAGTGATCGGAATCAACGGAACCGGAAAATCCACGCTGTTAAAGATAGCGGCCGGACTTGAGGAGCCGGATCAGGGAAGCGTGGTGAAGGGGAGGAACCTCTATATCCGCTACCTTCCCCAGAACCCTGTCTTTGAGCCCGGGTATACGGTATTGGAGAGTGTGATCCGGGAAAATGAGGGCCATGAGCAGGCCTGGGATCTGGAGGGACAGGCCAAGAACATGCTGATGAAGCTGGATGTGCCGGACTGGACGGCGAAGATCGAGACGCTCTCCGGCGGCCAGAGAAAGCGGGTAGCCCTGGCGAGCGTCCTGCTCTCCACAGCCGATCTTCTGATCCTGGACGAGCCCACCAACCATTTAGACAGCGCCATGGCTGACTGGCTGGAGGAGTATCTGAAAAAGTTCAGGGGCGCCCTTCTCATGATCACCCATGACAGGTACTTTCTGGACAGTGTGACCAACCGGATTGTGGAGCTTGACAAGGGGAAACTCTACAGCTACCAGACGAATTACGAGGGCTTTCTGGAGCTGAAGGCGGAGCGGATGGCCATGGAGGAGGCGTCAGAGAGAAAGCGCCAGTCCATCCTCCGGGTGGAGCTGGAGTGGATGAAGCGGGGAGCCAGGGCGCGTTCCACCAAGCAGAAGGGGCGGATCCAGCGGTTTGAGGCCCTGAGTGCCAAAAGCGGCCCTGAGTATGACGGGGAGGTGGAGCTTGGCTCCATTGCAAGCCGCCTGGGAAGGACCACGGTGGAGCTTAAGAATCTTAGCAAGGCCTACGAAGGAAAGACTCTGATCCGGGACTTCAGCTATATTTTTCTGAAAAATGACAGAGTCGGCTTCATCGGACCCAACGGAAGCGGAAAATCCACTCTGATGAAGATGATTGCCGGGTGGGTGAAGCCTGACAGCGGGGAGATAGAGATCGGCCAGACAGTGAAGCTCGGGTATTTTTCCCAGGAAAATGAGGCCATGGACAATGACCTTAGAGTCATTGACTACATTAAAAATGTGGCCGAGTATGTGAGGACGCCGGACGGCAGCGTCTCCGCCTCCCAGATGCTGGAGCGGTTCCTGTTCCCTCCGTCTGTGCAGTATACGGTGATCGGAAAGCTGTCCGGCGGAGAGAAGAGGCGGCTGTACCTGCTGAGAATCCTGATGGATGCTCCCAACGTGCTGATTCTGGACGAGCCTACCAATGACCTGGATATCAGAACGCTCACGATTCTGGAGGACTATCTTGACAGCTTCCAGGGCATTGTCATCACTGTCTCCCACGACAGGTACTTTTTAGACAGGGTTGTGAGAAGGATTTTTGCTTTCGAGGGAGATGGAAAAATCTGCCAGTATGAGGGCGGATTTACAGACTACCAGGCTTCCAGACAGGAGAGAGAGGAGGCAGAGGAAACTGCAGGAGCCAGGGCCGGAAGAGAAAAAGGCAGAGAGGCTGCCGGGGACGGTGAGGCCGACGGCAGTCAGGAGAAAAATTCCAGAAAAAACTGGAAGGAGGGCCAGGTTAAAAAGCTCAAATTCACCTACATGGAGCAGAAGGAGTGGGAGACCATCGAGGATGAAATTGCAAAGCTGGAACAGAGGATCGAAGAACTGGGGCCTGAGATCGACAGGGCTGCCAGAGATTATGCAAAGCTGTCTGCTCTGATGAAGGAAAAGGAAGAGACAGAAGCGCTTCTGGAGCAGAAAATGGAGCGATGGATGTACTTAAATGAACTGTCAGAACGGATTGCGCAGCAGAACAGCCGTTAGCTGTTAGTTATATTTAGGAAGAAACAGAAAATAATTTTTATACAGGCGTGAAGCCCGGGATTGGAGAGATTGGCGTGAAAATAGAAAAACTGATTATGTCAGAGGAAGAACCGGGATATTTTCAGCCGGGAGTGACAAAGACAGAAGGCGGCGTGTACATCTGCACGGAGGCTGCCGGGGAAGAGGTGAGCCTCGCAGTATATGAGCAGGAGCAGGGGCCGGATGGAGAGGAGAAGGAGAAACGGAGAGTGTTCCCGTTCCCGAAGGGCTCCCGAATGGGCAGGATGCGGTGCATGAAGCTCCTGGGAGAGGATTTTTCCGGCCTGACCTATGCCGTTTTATCGGATGGAAAGGAGATGCCGGACACGTTTGGCCGCTCTTTTACTGGACATGGAACCTGGGGAGAGCTTTCCCATGTGGATACTCCCCTCAGGAGCAGGTTTGAGCTTGAGAGCTTTGACTGGGAAGGCGACAGGCCCCTTCAGATCCCGTATGAGGATATGATCCTCTACAGGATCCATACAAGAGGGCTGACCATGCGGGCTGGTTCAAAGGGCGCGGATGGAAAAGAGGAGGAAGCTGAAAACGGAGCAGAGCCTGGGACCTTCAGGGCCATTGCAGAAAAGATCCCGTATTTTAAGGAGCTTGGCATCACCTCCCTGGAGCTGATGCCGCCCAACGAATTTGAGGAGGTCATGCTGCCTGACGGCGCAGACGGAAATCCTTACGGCGTGGACCGGCCCACCGGAAAACTCAACTACTGGGGATACACCCCCGGCATGCTCTTTGCGCCCAAGGAGTCCTATGCTTCCGGGGCGTGTGGGGAGAAGAATCCGGTGCGGGAGTTCAAGGAGCTGGTGAAGGAGCTTCACCAAAACGGCCTGGAACTGGTTATCGAGCTGTACTTCACCGGAAAGGAGAGCGCCGCTGTCATCTCAGAGGCAGTGCGCTTCTGGGTGAGGGAGTACCACGTGGACGGCGTGCACCTGGTGGGAATTGCCGGCTGCCCGGCCCTAAGAGACGATCCGTGGCTGTCAGAAACCAAGCTGTTTGCTGCCTTTTGGGAGGAGGAAACGCCGGGCCGGCGCCATCTGGCGGAGTACAATGACGGTTTCCTGGTTGACATGAGAAGGCTTCTGAAGGGCGACGAGGATCAGATGAACAGCCTGATTTTCAGAAACAGGAGAAATCCGAAGGGCTATGGCGTCATAAACTATATGGCCAATACAAATGGCTTTACCCTCATGGATGCCGTCACCTATGAGATGAAGCACAATGAGCAGAACGGAGAGAACAATCAGGACGGAAGTTCCTGGAACTATACCTGGAACTGCGGCGTAGAGGGGCCAAGCCGCAAGAAAAAGGTAGCTGTCATGAGGCGCAAGCAGATCAGAAATGCGCTGCTCATGCTTTTCTTAAGCCAGGGCACGCCTCTTTTGCTGTCCGGCGACGAATTTGGATTTTCCAAGGGGGGAAATAATAACTCCTACTGTCAGGACAACGAGACTTCGTGGCTGGACTGGGGGCTGCTTAAGACAAACAGAGATATCTTTGAGTTTGCGAAACAGGTGATTGCCTTCAGAAAGAAACACCCTGTTTTCCATATGGCCCAGGAGCCGAAGGTGATGGATTACCTGGCCTGCGGACACCCGGATGTCTCCTACCACGGCGTGAAGGCCTGGTGCCCGGAGTTTGAAAACTTCCGCCGCCAGCTGGGGATCATGTACTGCGGCGAGTACGCAAAAAAGGCGGACAATACACCCGATGACTACTTTTTTACCGCCTATAACATGCACTGGGAGCCCCACGAGTTTGCCCTGCCCAAGCTCCCCAAAGGGATGAAATGGCATCTGGCCTTTAACACAGATGACAGAGAGAGAAACGGCATCTACGAAGAGGGAGAGGAGCCGTGCCTGGAACAGCAGAAGCAGTTTCTGGTACCGGCCAGAACCATCGTAGTCTTCATCGGCTTAAAGGAAAGAGCGGAGGAGAGCCGGGGAGAGAAGCGAGGAAAAAAGGAAAAGCAGCCGGCAGATAAGGAAAAGAAAAGGGCAAAGAAGGACCAGGAGAAGAAGGGCAAAGAAAAGGACGGAAAAAAGAAATCCGAGAAAAAGGCCTCTGCGAAAGGACCGGAGCAGAGCGGAGAGTAAAGCGTGAAAGGCCGGAGTCATGATGAGGAAAAGGAATAATATGAGAAAAGTAAACAGCAGGGAACAGAGACGGGAGCTTTTCAGGGCTCCGACCGTGTCCGGGGCGCTTCTGTCTGCAGTGCTTCTGCCTGCAGCTGTACTGTCGGCTGCAGCCTTGCTGCAGGCGGGATATTCAGCCCTTCCGGCACCGGTAAGGTCTTCTCTGACAGAGACACAGGAAAAGGAAGGAGCCGTGAGGGCGTTTGCCGCGGGCCCGGGAACACAGGCCTATCCAGGAGGAGACCCTTACAATGAGTATCAGTGGGGATTCCTGAACAATGGCCTGTTTCGTCTGACTGACAAAAACAGCGGGGCGGGAGCCGCGTTTCAGAATCTGACCTCCCGGACAGGCGGGC
>UMIN01026217.1_pt1 | contig 14222 bp, 15 predicted proteins | sample 1965811 | NCBI WGS metagenome assembly UMIN01 (sample SAMEA4836123, study PRJEB28245) | human gut metagenome | biome: gut microbiome; material: fecal sample | place: Denmark | collected 2008
CCCATAGCGGCGCCCAGCGCCAACACCTCTGGCCGTCCAAGCCCCACCAGGGCGGAGCATGTGCTTCAGGACATGGATGGGAAAATCGAGATGATTGTAGACGGAGGGCCTGTGGGGATCGGCGTAGAGTCCACGATTGTAGATGTGACCGAGGAGATTCCGACGCTTTTAAGACCCGGAGCCGTCACGATGGAGATGCTGAGAAGCGTTGTGGGGGAGACTGCGGTTGATCCGGCGATCACCGGCCCCATGAGAGCAGATATAAAGCCAAAGGCTCCCGGAATGAAGTACCGCCACTATGCTCCGAAGGCGGATCTGACGCTGGTGGAGGGAGAGACAGACGCAGTAGTGTCCCGCATCAATGCCCTGGCGGCAGAAAAGCTCGGTGCAGGCCAGAGGGTGGGAATCATCTGCACAGAGGAGACGAAGGACCGGTATCCGGCAGGCATTTTAAAAAGCATCGGAATGAGAGCCAACGAGGCCACGGTGGCCCACAACCTGTACTCGGTTCTCAGAGAGTTTGACGATCTGGAGGTGGACTGCATCTTCTCGGAGAGCTTTCAGGCCGACGATCTGGGACAGGCAATCATGAACCGCTTAAACAAGGCCGCCGGATACCACAAGATTCAGGCGTAGGGAGATCAGAAGACCGGGGAGAGATGCCGAGGAAAGTAACGGAGAGACTCCGGGAAAAGTGCCGGAGAGACGCCGGCCGCAGTTTCGCAGACAGGAAGGAGAAGAGAGGAAAAATGGAGCAGACAGCAAAAATCAGGGGGGACTTTCATAAGTCAGAAAAGCGTCAGGATTATATCACATGGGATGAGTATTTTATGGGGGTTGCCAAGCTGGCAGCCATGCGCTCAAAGGATCCCAGCACCCAGGTGGGGGCCTGCATTGTCAGCAGCGACAATAAAATCCTGTCCATGGGGTACAACGGGTTTCCCATCGGGTGCTCCGACGACGAGTTTCCGTGGGGGAAGGAGCATGAGACAGACGATCCCTACAACGCTAAATACCTCTACACGACCCACAGCGAGCTGAATGCGATTTTAAACTACAGAGGGGGAAGCCTTGAGGGGAGCAAGCTGTATGTGACCTTATTTCCCTGCAATGAGTGCGCCAAGGCCATTATCCAGGCCGGAATCCGCACCCTGGTCTATGACAGCGACAAGTACCAGGACACCCCCTCTGTGCGCGCTTCCAAGCGGATGCTGGATGCAGCGGGGGTAAGATATTACAAGTACAGCCATACGGGGAGAAAGATTGAGGTGTGCCTGTAGATGAAGTTTTTGCTGGCAGCAGTTAATGCGAAGTACATTCACTCGAATCTGGGAATTTACAGCCTGAAAAAATATGCGGACAGCCGTCTTAAGCAGTCAGGGGAAAAGCAGGAAAAAGAACCCTCCGGTGGCGGCCCCGTCTGGGAGATTGAGATTGGGGAGTACACCATTAACCACCGGACGGATGATATTCTGAGGGATATTTACAGGAGAGCGCCTGACGCTGTGGGTTTTTCCTGCTACATCTGGAATATCCTCTATATAAGAGAGCTGGTGCACGACTTAAAAAAGATCCTGCCGGATACGGAAATCTGGCTCGGCGGGCCTGAGGTGTCCTACAGGGCTTCGGAGCTTCTGAGGGAAGAGCCTTATGTCCGCGGGATCATGGCAGGGGAGGGGGAGGAAACCTTCTATAGACTTCTCAGAGCTGCCGGTGAGAGGACCTCTGCAGGAAGCATCTGGAAGGATCAGGCCCTCTCTCTCATTCCCGGCCTTGTGTTCCGGGCACTGGGCGCGGACGGCGAAAATCGGGAGGACGGCAAAAATCGGAAGGACGGCGAAAACCGGGAGGATGGCAAAGTCCGGGCTGAGGCGGAGATTGTGACCACGCCTCCCGCCCCGCTTCTGGATCTGAATGAAATCCCCTTTGCCTACGGAGATCTTCAGGGGCTGGAGCACCGGATTATCTACTATGAGAGCAGCCGGGGCTGCCCGTTTTCCTGCAGCTACTGCCTGTCTTCTATCGACAAATCCGTGCGTTTCCGGGATCTGGAGCTGGTGAAGGAGGAGCTTTCCTTTTTCCTGGAGAAAAAGGTGCCCCAGGTCAAGTTTGTGGATCGGACGTTTAACTGCAGAAAGAGCCATTCCATGGCAGTCTGGCAGTTTATCCTGGAAAATGACAATGGTATTACCAATTTTCACTTTGAGATCTCGGCGGACCTTCTGTCTGAGGAGGAACTGGCCCTCCTCTCAAAGATGCGCCCCGGGCTTGTGCAGCTGGAGATCGGAGTGCAGACAACAAATCCCAGAACCATAAAGGAAATCCGCCGGAAAATGGATCTTGGCCGCCTGCAGAAAAACGTGGAGAAAATAGGCAGCTTTCACAATATCCACCAGCACCTGGATTTAATCGCAGGTCTGCCCTTTGAAGGCTTTGAATCCTTCCGCCACTCCTTCAACGAAGTCTTTGCCATGAGGCCGGAGCAGCTCCAGCTGGGCTTTCTGAAGGTGCTGTCCGGCTCCCATATGATGGAGATGGCAGCAGAGTATAGCCTCCGGTATAAGGAGGCTCCGCCCTATGAGGTACTCTCCACCAGATGGCTGTCCTACGGGGAGCTGCTCCGCCTGAAGGGCGTGGAGGAGATGGTGGAGACCTACTACAACAGCGGTCAGTTTGAAAATACCCTGGAGGCCCTCGCACAGGAGTTTGACTCTCCCTTTGACATGTTTTCGGCCCTTTCCGTGTATTATGAGGAAAACGGGCTTTCTGCCGTCAGCCACAGCCGGCTGGCCAGGTATGAGATCCTGTTTCGCTTTATCGGGGAGCTTCTGGAAAAGAAGAGGGCAAGATATGAGCAGAAAACACCTGAGAAAGAGGGAGGGGACGAGGCGCCAAGGGAACTGCCGGCAGGTCAGGAGCGGCTGGAGGAATACCGGGACCGGCTGATCCTGGACGTATACCTGAGGGAAAACGCCAAAAGCCGTCCGTCCTTTGCCAGAGATCTGTCGCCCTTCAGGGAGGCGGTGAAGGCATTTTTTATAGAAGAGGGAAAAAGCCGCCGCTATCTGAAAGGATATGAGGAATACGATTCCAGACAGATGGGAAAGATGGCCCATATAGAGGTTCTGAGAGAAGGAACGATGGTGCTGTTTGACTACCTTCACCGGGATGCCCTGCTTGGGAATGCGAAGATCTTTCAGGTGGGACAGCTGGGAGAGGTAAGAAGGCAGGAGGAAGCAGAAGTATAGAGGCGCCGGACAAACGCAGCTCACAGACAGAGAAAATAAAGAAATTGCACGAAAAAGGGGAACAGACAGTTTGAAAAGGGAAACGAAAGCACAGAGAGAGGAGAGGGTAGCGCGTATTCTGGGGCTGCTTGACCAGGAGTACGGGACGGAGTACCGCTGCTATCTGAACCATGAAACGCCGTGGCAGCTTTTAATTGCTGTCATTATGAGCGCCCAGTGTACAGACGCCAGGGTGAATCTGGTGACGGAGAAGCTGTTTAAAAAGTACGACACACTGGAAAAATTTGCAGCGGCAGATATCCGGGAGCTGGAACAGGACATCCACTCCATCGGATTTTACCACTCCAAGGCAAGGAATATCATCGCGTGCTGCAGAGCTTTAGTGGAGCAGTTTGGGGGAAGAGTTCCGGAAACCATGGAGGAGCTGACCTCCCTGGCGGGAGTGGGCAGAAAGACTGCCAACGTGATCCGGGGAAACATCTACAATGAGCCGAGCATTGTGGTGGACACCCACGTAAAGCGGATCTCCAGGAAGCTGGGGCTTACGAAGGAGGAGGATCCGGAAAAAATCGAGTATGCCCTCATGAAGGTGCTGCCAAGGGATCACTGGATCCTCTGGAATATTCATATCATCACCCTGGGCAGGACCATCTGTACGGCCAGAAACCCCAGGTGCAGGGAGTGCTTTTTAAGATACGACTGCCCCAGCGCCGGCGTCATCCCCGTCCCTGCCTCTCCAGGCTCCGCCGGCAGGAGGAAAGGCACATCTGAAAAAGGAGAGGGCAGGAAAAATGCCTCTGGAACGCGTACCGCCAGAGAACAGGCAGAACAAAAAAATACAGGCAGGAAAAAATCAGATGGAAGAAAAGAATCAAAAGACAGCTGACCCGGTTTCTTTCGGGGATTCCTATGCGGCCATTGACCTGGAAACCACAGGTCTTGATCCGAAGCGCGACAAGATTATCGAGGTGGGCGCCTGTCTGGTAGAGCAGGGAAAGGTGAAAAGGGAGCTTTCATTTCTTATTAATCCCCACAGGGAGATCTCAGAGCGGGTGGAACTCCTCACAGGAATTACAGGCAGGATGGTAGAGCATGCGCCGGGAATCGAGGAGGTGATAGGGGAGATCGCTGCTTTTGTAGGAGAGCTTCCCCTGTTAGGCCACCATGTCATCTTCGACTACAGCTTTTTAAAGCATGCGGCAGTGAATGCCGGGCTTCCTTTTGAAAAGAACGGCATAGATACCCTCTCCCTCTGCCGGCGTTTTATGCCGCCGGAGGAGAAAAAGAACCTGTCAGCCGCCTGCGGCTGGTTTCAGATTCCCCGGGAAACGGCTCACAGGGCGCTGTCAGACGCAAAAGCCGCCCACCTTCTCTACCAAAGTCTCAGAGACTGCCACTTTCAGGAAAATGAAGAGGCCTTTGCTGCAAAACCTCTGATTTACAAAGTAAAAAGAGAGCAGCCGGCCTCAAAAAGACAAAAAGAAGGCTTGCGGGAATTAGCAAAATATCATAGAATAAATCTATCTGTTGACATAGAGTATCTGACGCGCAGTGAAGCGTCCAGGCTCACAGATAAAATCATACTTAACTATGGAAGAATGAAAAAGAGGTGAGATATATGTTTATGGGGAATAATAAATCAAAAAAAATCTTCACTACAGTGATGGTTGTCATTATTCTCGTAACCATGGTAGGAGGAACCGTGATTGCAGGCCTGTCCTCGTTATTCTAGGCAGAGGGAGTTTGGAAAGTATGAAAGGGAATGTTCGGATTGCCGGTCTGGCAGCTCTGCTGTCAGCCGGAATTTTATTTATTGCGCCGCAGGACGCAGCCGCCGGAGTTCTTCCCCAGGGATTTTCGGTGAGCGGATCCGGGGAGAAGAGCTTCGACCTTTCCGGCATGACGGCCAGCGAGGCGGAGGCGGAGCTGGAAACTTATGTTAATTCACTGGCAGGACAGCAGGTTTCCATTGCCATAGACGGAAACAGCCTGGCCTCCACAGCGGCAGATCTGGGTTTTTACTGGGAGAACAGAGAGGAGATCGGCGCAGAGCTGGAGAAATACGCTGGTGGCAACCTTCTGGAGCGGTTTGTCCATGTGAAGGAGCTGGAAGACGGCGGCGCCGGCCTGTCTGTGGAGACGTCGCTTGATGACGGAAAGCTGCAGGCTTTTGTAAATGACAACTGCGCCTCCTATATAAGGGAGGCGAAGGATGCCTCTGTTTCCAGGGAGAACGGGGCCTTTGTCATCACAGATGAGGTGACAGGGCTTGCCGTAGATTTGGAGGCCACGAAGGCGGCTCTCGATGAGGCGTTAAATCAGGGGCTTTCCGAGGGCGTATCGGTGGAGGCCGTGGTGACAGAAACACAGCCCCGCATCAGGCGCGCGGATCTGGAAACCATCTCTGACGTGCTGGGAACCTTCAGCACGAATTTTAACGCAGGTGACAGGTCGAGAACCCAGAATTTAAAGACCGGGGCAGCCAAGATAAACGGAGCAGTGCTGATGCCGGGGGATCAGTTTTCCGCCTATGAGTATCTGACACCGTTCACCATAGAGAATGGCTATGCAGCCGCCGGTTCCTATGAGAACGGCCGGACGGTGGATTCCATCGGCGGTGGTGCCTGCCAGCTGTGTACGACCCTGTATAATGCAGTCCTTCGGGCTGAGCTGGAGGTGACCCAGAGACAGAACCACTCCATGACCGTGGGGTATGTGAAACCATCTGAGGACGCAGCCATTGCCGGAACCTACAAGGACCTGAAATTTAAGAATAACTATGAGACTCCGATTTATATTGAAGGAAGCGTTTCCGGAAGTACACTTACTTTTACAGCCTATGGCAAGGAGACGAGGCCTGCAAACCGCACCATTGAGTTCGTGTCAGAGACACTGGGAACGATTGATCCCGGCGCCCCCACAGAGAAGGTGGACAATTCCCTGGCGCCCGGAGCAAGGGTGAAGGAGTCCTCCGGCCATATCGGGAAGAAGTCAAGGCTCTGGAAGGTGGTCTATGTGGACGGAGTGGAGACAGAAAGAGAGATTCTCCACACGGATACCTACATGGCTTCCAAGGCGGTGTACCGTATCGGCCCGGCAGCTCCGGCAGTGACAGAACCGACCGTTCCGGCAGAGACACAGCCGGCGCAGACGCAGCCGGCAGAGACGCAGCCGGCAGGCCCGGCAAGCGACTCCCAGGGCCCGGCAGGAGAGGCGGTAAGCCCTGTTTCACCTGCGCCTGACGGGGCAGCCCAGAGTCCGGCGGCTCCGCCCTCAGATCCTGTAAGCCCGGCGGCTTAGAGGAAGGGGAGGGCGGACATGAACAGACATCACAGCAGAGAAGAAAAAAAGAGGCCCGGCTTTCTTAAGCCGGGCCAGGATTTAATTGTGGCGGGAAGCATCGGTCTCACCGGCGCCGCAGCAGCTGCGAGGGCTGGGGAGAAGGCTCTCAGGGAACGTTTTTCCGCTTCCTATGCAGAGCGGCTTTTAAGCCTTGACAAAGATGCAGAAAACTTTGCACAGAACAGACTTGGGGAAGCTTTTTTCCGGGAGGCAGGGGTGACGGAGGCAGAACCGGCTGAAGACGGAGGCATTATGAACAGCCTCTGGAACCTGCTGGAAGCCTATGGGCTTGGATGTACCATAGAGCTTCGCGCCATCCCCATTCTTCAGGAAACGGTGGAGGTGTGTGAGGTATTTGACATAAACCCGTACCGGTTAAGCTCCGGCGGATGCCTTCTCATGGCGGCGGACAACGGGTTTTCGGCGTTAAACGCTCTCAGGAAGAGAGGCGTTGAGGGAGCCGTCATCGGAAAAGTGGAGAAAGGGATCGCAAGGCGGATCCTGAATGGAGAGACAGAGACGTTTCTTGACCGGCCAAAGCCGGATGAGATAGAGAAAATTTTAAATCAGCGGGAGGTAAAAGTATGAGAGAAAAAATTTTAGCGGTCATCGAGAAGAACAGCCGGATCAGCACAGCGGAGCTGGCGGAAATCCTTGGGGAGAACGAAGCGGCAGTCGCGGCGGAGATCGCGAAAATGGAAGAAGAACATGTTATCTGCGGTTACCACACCCTGATTAACTGGGACAACACGGAGGAAGAGAAGGTGATTGCCCTGATTGAGGTGAAGGTGACTCCCCAGAGACAGATGGGCTTTGACAAGATTGCGGAGAGGCTTTCCCAGTACAGCGAGGTGAAATCAGTGTATCTGATGTCCGGAGCCTATGACTTCACCGTTATCCTGGAGGAAAAGACCATGCGCGGGGTGGCCCAGTTCGTATCTGAGAAGCTGGCGACCATCGATTCCGTCATCAGCACGGCTACCCACTTTGTACTGAAAAAATATAAAGACCATGGGACTGTCTTAAGCGACGGCCCCCAGGATGAAAGGATGTTGATTAACCCATGAGAAATCCCTTATCAAATACAATCGTGACGATTCCGCCGTCAGGGATCAGGAAATTCTTTGACATTGTCAATGAGATGGAGGGAGCCATCTCTCTGGGCGTGGGAGAACCTGACTTTGATACTCCGTGGCATGTGAGAGATGCGGGCATCCGCTCTCTTGAGATGGGAAAAACCTTCTACACCTCCAATGCAGGACTCAAGGAGCTGAAGGTGGAAATCTGCAATTACATGAAGCGGCGGATGAAGGTGGAATACAATTACAGCAGTGAGGTCATGGTCACCATCGGAGGCAGTGAGGCCATTGACATCGCGCTGCGGGCCATGCTGGATCCGGGCGACGAGGTGCTGATCCCTCAGCCAAGCTATGTGTCCTATGTGCCGTGCACCATTCTGGCCGGCGGAGTTCCCGTGGTGATTGAGCTGGAGGCAAAGGATCAGTTCAGGCTCACCAGGGAAAAGCTGCTGGAGAAGATTACGCCCAAGACGAAGATCCTGATTCTGCCCTTCCCGAACAATCCTACGGGCGCCATTATGGAGAAGGAGGATCTGGAGGCCGTCGCCGAGGTGGTGAGGGAGAAGGATCTCTTTGTCATCAGCGACGAGATCTACGCGGAGCTGACCTACGGGAAAAAGCATGTGACCATTGCCTCCCTTCCTGGCATGAGGGAGAGAACCGTTCTGATCAACGGTTTTTCCAAGGCCTACGCCATGACCGGGTGGAGAATCGGCTACGCCTGCGCGCCTGAGCAGATCTTAAAACAGATGTTAAAGATCCACCAGTACGCGATCATGTGCGCTCCTACCACCAGCCAGTATGCGGCAGTGGAGGCGATCAAAAACGGGGACAGCGACATTGAGGAGATGAAGCGCTCCTACAATGAGAGGAGAAAATACCTGTTAGGAGAGTTCCGCTCCCTGGGAATGGACTGCTTTGAGCCCTACGGAGCCTTTTACATGTTCCCCTGTATCAAGCGCTTTGGCATGACCTCGGAGGAGTTTGCCACCAGGCTTCTCAGGGAGGAGAAAATTGCTATAGTGCCGGGAACTGCCTTTGGCGACTGCGGAGAGGGCTATCTGAGGGTATCCTACGCCTATTCCATGGAAGATCTGAAGCGTGCGATCAGAAGGATCCGACGGTTCGTAGTCAGGCTGGACACTGTAGGGCGCTGAGAAGCCCACAGGCAGGAGAAAGAAACGCTGCAGATATGCGGCGGGAAAACAGAACAGAAGCAGAGGTTGACGTAAGATGAACATAGTGCTTTATGAGCCGGAGATGCCGGCCAATACGGGAAATATCGGGAGAACCTGTGTGGCTACGGGCACGCGGCTTCATCTGATAGAGCCGCTGGGTTTTAAGCTGAGCGAGAAGGCTGTAAAACGGGCTGGGCTGGATTACTGGGACAAGCTGGATGTGACGGTCTACAGCGATTATCAGGATTTTCTCGACCGAAATCCAGGGGCAAAAATCTATATGGCTACCACCAAGGCGCCCAATGTCTACACAGAGGCCAGCTATGAGCCGGACTGCTATATCATGTTCGGCCCCGAGAGCCGGGGAATCCCGGAGGACATCCTGGTGAAAAATCAGGAAACCTGTGTCAGGATTCCCATGTGGGGCGATATCCGCTCTCTGAATCTGTCAAATTCCGTTTCCATCATTCTTTATGAGGCGCTCAGACAGAACGGCTTCGAGAAGATGACCATGCAGGGGCATCTGAGAAATTACGAGTGGGAATAGAGGACAGGAGACAGAAAGCGGCAGTTCTGCCGCCGCGAAAAATGGCTGAAAAGGCAGAGCGCAGATGGGAAGTCAGACACGAAAAGGAGGAATAGTATGATTCTTCAGAGTAAACGAGTATGGATCGGAGGGCAGTTCCTTCCGTTCCAGCTTGAGATTGAGGACGGCGTGATTTCACGGGTCCTGGCCTACGGAGAGAGAGAGGCCGACGAGGACTGGGAGGAGAAGCGGATTGTACCGGGGTTCATTGACGTACACACCCACGGCGCCTACGGCTTTGACACAAATGACGCAGAGCCGGAGGGACTGAAAAACTGGATGAGAAGGATCCCTGAGGAGGGCGTTACCTCCATTCTTCCGACTACCGTGACGCAGATGCCGGACGTTCTGACAGCGGCTGTCAGAAATGTGGCGGATGTGATGGAAGGGGAGTATGAGGGCGCGGAGATTCTCGGAATCCACTTCGAAGGGCCGTTTCTGGACATGGAGTACAAGGGGGCTCAGCCGCCGGAGGCCATTGCAGTGCCAAGCGTGGAGCAGTTTAAAAAGTACCAGGAGGCGGCCAGAGGCCATATCCGCTATATCACCATCGCGCCGGAGCATGACAAAGATATGGAGCTTCTGCGCTATCTGGCAAAGACAGGCGTTGTGGCCAGTATGGGACATTCCTGCGCAACTTATGAGCAGGCCATGGCAGCCATCGCAAACGGAGCGAAATCCATGACTCATGTGTACAACGGGATGACGCCGTTTACCCACAGAAAGCCGGGGCTGGTAGGAATTGCATTCCGGGTGAGGGATATTTACGGTGAGATTATTGCGGACGGCCATCACTCCGATGTGTCCGCCCTCAACAATTTTTATCAGCTGAAGGGACGCGACTTTGCCATGATGATCACCGACTCCCTCCGGGCTAAGCACTGCCCTCCGGGAGGAAAGTACCAGCTTGGCGGCCATGACATCGAGATCAGCAGGGAGGGCCTTGCCTATCTGAAGGGCACGAACACCATCGCCGGAAGTACCCTCCATATGAACAGAGGGCTTCAGATCCTGGTGGAGAAGGCCATGATTCCATTTGACTATGCGCTCAACTCCTGCACCATCAACCCGGCCAGATGCCTGGGCGTGGATGACAGGAAGGGAAAAATCTGCGCAGGATACGATGCGGATCTTGTGGTTCTGGAAGATAACTACGATGTGGCCCAGACGTACTGCAGGGGAAAAAAAATGCTGTAGAAATTTGCATGAAATAAGAAAGAATCCTGCTTTGCAGGATTCTTCACCTGCGGCGGGCCGCGAAAGCGGCATTCTTGCTGTTATTAAAAAAGGCTGCTGCGGAATGAAAATTCCGACGGCAGCCTTTTCTGATGAAAGGACCGTTTTTAGATGGCACCCTTTTCCTTAGCCAGGGAGAGAGCGTCCTCGTCAGCGATGATCACCACATCCGGGTGAAGCTGAAGGACGGAGGCCGGAACGTGAGGCGTAACCGGGCCGAAGCAGGTGTCATAGATGGCCTGAGCCTTGCCCTTGCCGGAGGCCAGGAGAAGAATCTTCTTTGCGGCCATAATATTTCCGATGCCCATAGTGTAGGCCTTCTTCGGAACCTCGTCGATGGAGGCAAAGAAGCGTGCGTTTGCCTCGATGGTGCTCTGAGTCAGGTCCACGCAGTGGGTTTCCACGATGAACTCCTCGCAGGGCTCATTGAAGCCGATGTGTCCGTTGCCGCCGATTCCGAGAAGCTGCAGGTCAACGCCTCCCATGGCCTGGATCTGAGCGTTGTAGTCTGCACAGGCTTTGTCAGAATCCGGCTCAAGGCCGTTTGGAACGTGGGTGCGCGTCTTGTCAATGTTTACGTGATCGAATAAGTGGTGGTTCATAAAATACCGGTAGCTCTGATCATTGTCGCCGGAGAGGCCCTTGTACTCGTCCAGATTCACAGAGGAAACCTGGGAGAAGTCAAGGATCCCCTTCTCATAGCGGTCTACCAGCTCTTTGTAGGTTCCCTCAGGAGTGGAGCCTGTGGCCAGGCCCAGCACACAGTTCGGTTTTACAAGGATCTGGGCAGCGATCAGATCGGCTGCCCTGCGGCTCAATTCCTCATAATTCTCAGTTCTGATAATTCTCATGATTGAAATCTCCTTTATATGGCAATCTATATTCTGTTAAACCCATTATAAACGAAAAGAATATGTTTTTTCAATGGGAATTAAAAATTGAAAGGACTTTCAAAAACTATGCATTTTCCACAAAAAGAGGTGGAGTATTTCAGGAAAAAGAGAGGTAAAGTTCTGGTTTTCGTGAAAGAACTTTCAGAAGAGCGTTTTTATATTGAAAAAAATTTCAGCAATGCTATACTAAGGCCACAAACGGAATAAAGCAGGCGAGAAAGCTGCTGAACACGGAAAGGGAGCGGAATGATGGATAAATGCTTAGAGAGACTGAGAGGGCATCTGATTGTATCGTGTCAGGCACTGCCGGAGGAACCTCTCCACTCTTCCTTCATTATGGGAAGAATGGCTCTGGCAGCCATGCAGGGCGGAGCCTCTGGAATCAGGGCGAACACGAAGGAGGATATAGCAGAGATCAGAAGAAACGTCGATCTGCCGATTATTGGAATTGTAAAGAGAGATTATGAGGACAGCCAGGTATACATTACTCCGACCATGAAGGAGATCGATGAGCTGATGGAGGTGAAACCGGAGATCATAGCCGTTCAGGCCGGCATTGAGCTGAGACCGGAGGGAAAAACGCTGGATGAATTTTACCGGGAAATCAGGGAAAAATATCCAAATCAGCCTCTGATGGCAGACTGCTCCACTATTGAAGAAGCCCTTCATGCAGATGAACTGGGATTTGACTTCATCGGGACAACCATGGTGGGCTACACAGAGCAGAGCCGGGGAGACAGGATTGAGGCCAATGATTTTGAGATCATACGGACGATTCTGGAAAAGGTAACGCACCCGGTCATTGCCGAGGGAAATATCAACACGCCGGAAAAAGCAAAGAGAGTGATTGAGCTTGGATGCTTCAGCGTGGTGGTGGGCTCCATTATCACCAGACCCCAGGTAATTACAAAGACGTTTACAGACGCACTGGCCGGGAAGTAGGCAAAGAGCCTGGCAGCGGCGCCGCTGCTTTTTGGGAGAGAAAAGGCGGCACAGGAAAGATAAATGATTTCGCAGGGTGGCCAAAGAGGCCTGAAAGGAAGGGTAAAATGAGAAATTTAGACAAGTACAGAGGAATTATTCCGGCGTTTTATGCATGCTATGACGACAATGGCAACGTGAGCCCGGAGCGGGTGCGCGCACTGACACAGTATTTTGTGGACAAGGGAGTAAAGGGCGTATATGTAAACGGCTCCTCCGGTGAATGTATCTATCAGAACGTGGAAGAGAGAAAAATTATCATCGAGAATGTTATGGCAGTGGCTAAGGGAAAGCTCACGGTAATCAACCATGTGGCCTGCAATAATACGAGGGACAGCGCAGAGCTGGCAAGACACTCCGAGAGCGTGGGAGTTGACGCTATCGCATCCATTCCTCCCATTTACTTCCGCCTTCCGGAGTACAGCATCGCTGCCTACTGGAACACCATCAGCGAGGCAGCTCCCGATACAGATTTCGTCATCTACAATATTCCTCAGCTTGCCGGCACAGCTCTGACCATGAGCCTGTTTGCAGAGATGAAGAAGAACCCGAGGGTGGTTGCAGTCAAGAATTCTTCCATGCCCACACAGGACATTCAGATGTTTAAGGCTGCCGGAACAGTAGACGGAGAGGACTTTATCGTATTCAACGGCCCCGACGAGCAGTTCGTAAGCGGGCGGGCCATCGGTGCAGACGGCGGAATCGGCGGAACCTACGGCGTGATGCCGGAGCTGTTCCTGAAGCTTAATGACCTCATTAAAGCCCATGAGAATGAGAAGGCCTGTGAACTTCAGCACGCAGTGAACGCCATTATCTACAAGATGTGCAGCGGACACGGCAACATGTACGCAGTTGCAAAGGAAATGCTCCGCATTAATGCAGGTCTTGACATCGGAAGCGTGCGGGAGCCTCTGACAGGATTAAATGATGCTGACAGAGAAATTGCTGTGGAAGCAGCGGCAATGGTAAGAGAAACAATCCAAAAGTACGTGTAAAATAGCACGGGGGAGAGAAAATGCAGGGATTCACAGTCATAGACTTAGTCATTCTGGTTGTCTACCTGGCAGCCGTATTGTTTGCAGGTCTTCATTTCTCTAAAAAGGAGATGAAGGGAAAAGAATTTTTTAAGGGAGACGGAACCATTCCATGGTGGGTAACCTCCGTTTCCATCTTCGCCACGCTGCTCAGCCCGATTTCCTTCCTGTCTCTGGCAGGAAACTCCTATGCGGGAACCTGGATCATGTGGTTCGCCCAGCTTGGTATGCTGGTTGCCATTCCGCTGACCATCAAATTTTTCCTGCCGATCTACAGCAGGCTGGATATTGATACGGCCTATCACTATCTGGAAATCCGGTTTGGAAGCAAGGGGCTTCGGATTCTGGGCGCGGCTATGTTCATTATCTACCAGGTGGGACGTATGTCTATTATCATGTACCTTCCCTCCATGGTTCTGTCACAGCTTACAGGCATCAACGTCAATATCCTGATTATCGTAATGGGCGTGATTGCAATTATCTATTCCTATACAGGAGGACTCAAATCCGTCCTCTGGACAGACTTTATCCAGGGAAGCGTCCTTCTGGTAGGCGTTACCTTCGCTCTTATTTACCTGATTTCAGGAATCGACGGAGGCTTCGGCGCCATTATGCACGAGTTTACGGCGGGAGGAAAATTCCTGG
>UMIN01018547.1_pt1 | contig 14138 bp, 9 predicted proteins | sample 1965811 | NCBI WGS metagenome assembly UMIN01 (sample SAMEA4836123, study PRJEB28245) | human gut metagenome | biome: gut microbiome; material: fecal sample | place: Denmark | collected 2008
TTCGGCCGGGATGGCCTCCGATACAGCTGGCTGAGAGTTCCCGTGGACAGCTGTGACTTTTCCCTTTCCAGCTACTGCGCCGTCACCGATCCCAATGACCGGGAGTTTCAAACCTTCTCTCTGAAACGGGATCTCCAATACATTGTCCCTCTTCTGCGCCAGGCCCAGGCACTTTCCGACACGCCCTTGTCCCTGATGCTTTCTCCCTGGTCGCCGCCGGCCTTTATGAAAACGAACGGTTCCCGCCGCTTTGGCGGGCGCCTGCGCGAGGACTGCTATAGTCAATGGGCCAAATATCTCTGCCGCTATATTAAGGAATATCAAAATCTGGGCTTTTCCGTAAAGCTGTTAAGCATACAGAATGAACCAAAAGCGAAACAGCCTTGGGACAGCTGTCTTTACACCGCTCAGGAGGAAAAGCGTTTTTTACAGGAAGCCTTATATCCTCAGCTGCAAAAGGAAGGCCTAGGGGAAATCAGCGTATGCATCTGGGATCATAATAAGGAGCGCTGCTTTGAGAGGGCCCGGGACATCATCGACGCGGAAACCGACCCCATGGTAGGCGGAGTCGCCTTTCACTGGTACAGCGGCGACCATTTCGACGCCTTGCGGCTGATCCGAGAGAGATATCCTGATAAAAAGCTGGTATTTACAGAGGGCTGTGTGGAGTACCACTCCTACGTTTACCAAAACGACCTGGCAAACGCCCAGCTTTACGCCCACGACATCATCGGCAACCTAAACGCGGGAATGAACCTGTTTTTAGACTGGAACCTAGTGTTAAATCAGAAGGGCGGGCCCAATCACACGGGAAATTACTGCGACGCTCCAATTCTGTGCGACGTAAAAAGGAATGAAATTAAAAAGCAGCTTTCCTACACCTATTTAGGGCACTTCAGCAAATACCTGCTGCCTGGCGCCAAGCGCATCGCCTTTACCCAGTATACCTCCCAGCTGGAGGTCACCGCCTTTTTGAATCCCGACGGCGTTATTGTCGCGGTGATTATGAATCAGACCGTCCTGGACCTTCCCATCGATTTCCGTTTAAATGGAGAAATGTCAGTAATCGAAAGCCCCTCTGAAAGCATTATGACTGTTCTGATTCGGCCTTTTTCCGCTCCTCAGGAGGAAGCGTTCTAATCTTACTAACTCACTAAAAATTCAATCCCTTTTCTTCCCACTAAGCAAGGAGCCCCGGAACAGAAGCTTGATTTCTGTCCCGGGGCCCCTTCTTTTCATGCGCCGTTCTCCAGAGAATCCCTTTTCTAAGCTGGAAAGCTTTTAAGCGTTCAGCAGGCCTGCGATCGCCGCGCCGATCAAATTGGGATTCTCCGCCTTAATAAACTCGCAGTATAAGCCCAGCTCCTCATTGAGGAAGGATTTGGTATAGGCTGACAGCTTATCCTTGCAAAGCTTAGACTTATAATAGGTGGAGCCATCCATGGTAACGCACACCGGACGGCAGGGATTCGCGCCTTTCCCGGTTTTCAGCATAACCGCCGCCAGGTTGAAGGCCACAAACCGGGCCGCCCTCTCCATCAGGCCGTCGATCAGATAATACAAGGTCTGGCAATCTTCCTCTACACCGCCGCAGCAGTGTGCCAGAGCGTTTTCACCATAAGGCCGGAACAGGAAATCGTCGATTTCCTTAGAAGAAAGGCTCTCAAGGGCCGCAATCCGTTTTCCCGTCTCGGCTGTAAACAGGCCTTCCTTTGCGGCCTGGACCAGAACCGTGCGGACCATTCCTCCCTGATACGCGCCGGAAATCATTTTTTCAAACATATAGCCGCCGGGGTTAACGGTGGTAGCGTCAAAGCCGGCGTCCAAATCGCCTCTCGGAGCCTTTGCGTAGCCGCCGGACTCCACATTGATCAGCATGGTTCCATCTATGTCGGCCGCACTGCCCAGCTTTGTGATCCTTCTGGTCTGCTCCATGTAGCAGGTATTGGTGCCGGTTCCCCAGATAAAGCCGATATAACTGTCAAACTGCCGGTCCGGACAGGCCGCCTTGCCGCCGATCAAAGTAGTCACGGCATCGTTTACCAGCACAATGCTCTTTTTCTCCTGATGGCCTCTGGCCTTCACCGCTTCTAAAAGTCCCTTTCCGATAAACGCCCCCTCAGAGCCCTTTACCTTGACTTCCTTCACAAACCGGATCAGCCGGCCATCCCGATTGGGATAAATCTCGGTGGGATAGGAAAAACAAAAGCCGATTTTATCGCTTTTGTCAATCACTGGCTCTAAATATTCCGCCGCCGTGTCGAAAAATTCCTCAATCGTAATTTCTCCCTGAGTGCCAGGCATGGGATAATTGTTGAAATCGTCAATCGAAGCATTGCCCTTCTCGTCGAATACCACCGTAGCCACCCGGAAATTGGTGCCGCCGGCGTCCACCACGATGATCCGCTCCCCGGCGGGAATCTGCTTATCGATGCTGATATAGGTGGGAATCATAAACAGAGAGCTTTCCTCTCCCTTCAGGCCCCTTTCCATTTCACCGATAAAGACGTCCGCATTCTCCCGCAGATTGACAGCCTCCGCCGCCATGCCGTGGGCCGCAAGGAATTTGCCCGCTTTTTCCTGAATGATTGTCATGTTTCTAATCCTTCCTTCTTAAATATAAAATCATGCGCCCCTCAATGCCGCATTACTATAAATTATAGCATAAAAGCTTCCCGGAAAAAAAGAGGGTAAATCAGAGTTTTCAAAAGCTTAACCTTTCATGCTCCAGAGCCTCTTCAGAGAAACCTTTCCGCTGGATTCCGCATTTATTTTAATACATATAGTTTATAATTTTTCAGTTATTACATTTAGTTCTTCGATTTTCCGTAAAATCATAGCTGCGCTGCCAGCTGAGCCCGCGTCTTGATCCAACCCTGTAAAGGACGGCTGCCAGCAGGCTTCTCAAGATGCGCTGGATTTATTGCGCTTCTGATCCACAGCCTGTCAACAGGCGGCCCCTGCTTCACAGGCGGCTCTTCAGTAACCGGCGCTTGCCGCCGGTTTCACTCCTCCCGGCGCCCGCTTTAAAAATTTTCTGCGGAGCGCCCCGGCCTGCGGAGCCGTGGCTTGACCCCAAAAAGACCGTTACCGCAAAGCCTGCTGAAATTTATCCCGCAGAAAGGCGTTGTTTTCCCGCAGGGTATCCTGCCAGTTTTCCTGGCCCACATACCAAAACTCTGCGTTATACAGCCGCACGCCTTGGCTCCAGGCAGTTTTGATCACATCCACAAAATCCACGTGGCCGGTGCCATAAGGCACCTCCCGGAAGACGCCAGGCTTAGTTTCCTTTAAATGAACGGCAGAAATAGAGCCTCTTCCCGTTTCGAGATCGTCTGAAACCCTGGTATGATAAGCCACCGCCGCGTTGGTCAGATTTCCCGAATCCGGATAAACCTTTAAATAAGGGGAATTCACCAGCTTTACATAGGCCATAGCTTTTTCCACAGTGTTCATAAATTCTGTTTCCATCGTTTCAAAGGCCAAGGTCACGCCCGCGGCCGCCGCCATTTCCGCGGACTTTTTCAGATTCTCCAAAAACAAGGCCCGGGTATCCTCGCCGCCCTCCTCGTAATAAACGTCATAGCCGGCAAGCTGGATGATTCTCAGCCCCAAATCGCAGGCAAGCTGAATCGCTTTTTCCATGATTTCCAGCCCCCTGGCGCGCACCGATTCGTCCCGGCTGCCCAAAGGGTATTTCCGATGGCCGCTAAGGCACATGGTCTTAATGGGAAGCCCTGCCTGATACATGGCGTCCACCAAAGCCTTCCGTTCTTCTCTTGTCATGTCCAGGCGGCTCAGCTTCGCGTCGGTCTCATCGATGCTGATCTCCATAAAATCAAAGCCGGAGGCCTTGGCCTGCCGCAGCTTTTCCTCCAGGGTAAGTGTGTTTGGCATTGATTTTTCGTACAGCCCCAAATAATAATTTTTCAAAGATTCCACCGTCCTATTCTTTGGCTTTTATCAATATCGGCTTACAAAACCACGCCCGGCCCGCGAAGCCAGGCGGTAAGTACAAACAGCAGCAGGCATATTGAGCCGGCCCATCTTCCAAGCAAGCACATCGTACATCCGGCATCCTATCAGCCAATGCATGAAAAAAGCCGGCGGCTTTTCTCCTCCCAATGTGCCGAGCGTCTCTATGCAAGCTGGGTCTTTCTAATATTATATCATCCATCAAAAAAATTTTTAAGCCTTTGTGTAAAAAAGATGGAACGTTTTTCTTCGTTCCATCCTTTTGGGGCTTAGCGCAGATCCCCTTCATGCCCTATAGGAATAATCGGAGGATTCATAGTTCCATTGCTGTATTTTTTAAAAAATTCTGAAAATTCCTGAGGATCAAATTCCCCGTTTTTTACCAGAACCTCCTGCTGCTCCTTCGAAAGCTCCAACAGGCATCCGGTAGAGAGGAATCCATTTTTCTCGTAAAACCTTTTGCGTCTCAATCGCTGTTCCAGATTTTCTACGGTTTTGTCGCATCTTTCAATGGAGACGATCACTTTGTTCTCCGGATAAAGGGATTGTATCTCCTTTAGCATCAAGCTGCCGCAGCCTTTAGAGCGCAGCTTGGAATCCACTGCCAAGAACATGATAAACGTGATCTTTCCAACCGCCGCGAAATAAGAAAATCCGCATACCCGGCCCTGGTCGCAAAAGGCGCGAAATTCCGTATGGTTCATTTTAGCCATGAGCAGCAGCATCCAATAAGGCATTCGATCCTTTTTCGGGAAAGAATCGAAATAAATCCGCTTTACCTGCCGCCGGTATTTAGAAACAGGCTCCATCGTGATCCCCATGCATAACACCTCACCATCTTTTCAAAACGGTCCTAAGCAGCCGTAACTTTCAGCGGTTGTCCAGCTTAACTATGCCCCCTTGTGAATATCTGATCCCGGAAAAGCAGCCCTTACAGCGCCCTCAGCTCCGGAATAATCTCCTCATAGCTCCGGCCCTTTCCAAACAGGCTGGAGGTTCCCAGCACAAAGCCCTTGACTCCTTTTCTGCTCAAGCTGGCGATCCGCTCCGGGGAAATCGCTCCATCCACTACCATCTCAAAGCCGTATTTCTCCTTGAAGGCTGACAGCTTTTCTATTTTATAATCGGTGAAGTCCAGATATTTCTGCCCGGCAAAGCCAGGATTTACCGTCATCACCAGCACGTATTCGGACAAATACAAAAGCTCCTCCACAGTACCGATAGAGGTTCCCGGATTGATCGCGATGCCAGGCTTAGCCCCCGCATCGATAATCCTTTGCAAGGTTCTGGTCGGATGGGTATCCGCCTCCGGATGGATATAAATGATCTTGGCGCCTAATCCCGCGAAAAGTTCCACGTAATTCCCCGGGTCCTCAATCATCAAATGGACATCCGCAGGCTTCTTACCCTGCCCGCAGATATATTGGATATCCTGCAGGCCCATACCGAAATTAGGGACAAATTTTCCATCCATCACATCCAAATGGTATAGGTCGATTCCGGCTTTTTCCAAAGCCTCCATTTCCCGCTTCAGCGCACCGAAATCAGCGCACATCATAGACGGACATAACAGCTTTTCCATAGCTTCCTCCTTCATGCCGCCGGTTTGGCCGGCTTAGCACTTTATTGATTTTAAAAATTTTTCCTTTTCTTCCGGAAAGCACGGAAAGAGCGTCATTGAAACTTTCAGCAGCCTTGCGCCTGCCTCGCGGAGTCCCGGTATGCTGCTTTCCTGTTAAGTGGTTCCATCTTTGCTTTATCATCAAGACGCATGACCGCAGAAAGTTTTCAATCAACAGCCTGCGGCAAATAAAATCAGCCGCCCGGGCCGCGGGGTAAGCCCTCTGCCTGATGAGTCTCCAAGCCAACAATAGGTTCCTTCCGCTTCCGCTCTTTCACCTGTCATTTTCTATCTTAAAGTATTTTCAAAAATTGTCAATGCTTATCCTGGAAGGCTTGGCCGCCGGAGGGAATCCGCACCTGGTTACTCTCGGTGCATATACTGGCAAATGGAAGATTTTTTCGCCTTTCCATGCATCAAAATTTAAGCCGCCTCTTCCAAATCAGAGCCCAGGCGGGTCAACTGCTTGTCTCGCGAAAGTACTTCTCCGCATAGTATGGTATGAAACTAAATCAAGGAGGTTAGGGAAATGAGAATTTATCCCAATGATAATTTAAAGCAATCCTGCTGTCCACCCCCCTGTTGTCCCCCTCCCCCGCCCTGCTGCTGCGTGCCGGTACCGCCCTGTGAATGTACAGGCGTCACCGGGCCTACCGGAGCAACCGGCGCTACGGGAGCAACCGGGCCCCAGGGTCCTCAAGGAGCTCAGGGCCCTATGGGATTACAAGGAGCCGTCGGCCCCCAGGGTCCCCAGGGAATTGCCGGTGATCCTGGCGCCACCGGTCCCACCGGGCCTACCGGGGCCGAGGGTATCGCTGGTGCGACGGGAGCAACCGGACCCACTGGTGCCACCGGGCCTATTGGACTCAGCGTAACCGGCCCTACTGGTCCTACCGGACCCACAGGAGCGACCGGCCCTACCGGTGCAACTGGACCGACTGGAGCGGCTGGCGCTGCCGGCGTAAGCATTACCGGTCCTACAGGGCCTGCTGGCCCGAGCGGCCCTACCGGCGCTACGGGAGCAACCGGCTCCACTGGTGCAACGGGGCCCACTGGACTAGGCGCAACCGGTCCCACTGGTCCTACCGGACCCACAGGAGCGACCGGCCCTACCGGCGCAACTGGACCAACTGGTCCTACTGGTCCAAGAGGTGATGATGGGGAGTCCGCCACTCTCACCATTCGAAACACTACTACCGCACAGCCCGGCACGCCAGCTTCTGTTACAGACGTAAGCGGCGGACCTAACCATGTTCTGGATTTTGTGATTCCCAGAGGTGCGACCGGAGCGACGGGTGCTACTGGCGCTACGGGAGCAACCGGCTCCACTGGTGCTACAGGTGCAACCGGTGCTACAGGTGCGACTGGTGCCATTGGACCGGAAGGGCCTACCGGCCCCACCGGGGCTGCAGGTGCGGCAGGAGCTACTGGCGCCACTGGCGCGACGGGTGAAGCCGGACCCACAGGCCCCACCGGCGAGACAGGCGCTGAAGGCGCTGCTGGACCTACCGGACCCGCCGCTACTGTCAATGTAGGCTCTGTGACAACCGGAGATCCGGGAACGGAAGCCAGCGTTATCAACTCTGGAACCGATACAGACGCGATTTTTGATTTTGTGATTCCCCGAGGAGAGCCGGGCGGCGGAGGCACGCCAGACGTGCTGGCCACTGTCGACGCTACCGCCCAGCCTACCAATGCTGGAAGCGCCTTGATTTTTAATGATACGCCTCTGGTTTCCGGAAATTCCATCACGCATACGGCCGGCACCTCAAACGTAGAGATCAACCAGCCTGGAATTTATCAGGCCACCTTCCACGGTACGGCCTCTGTAAATACCGGCACCTCTATTCCCGCTACGCTGACGGTTCGCTTGAATGTAAATGGTTCGCCTGTCACCGGCGCCGCGGCTACGAAAACCTTTACCTCTTCCGGAGAGGTAACCAACCTGTCCTTCAGCGTGCCCTTCCAGGTTACAGCCGTTCCCACCACTATTGAGGTAGTATCCGATGACGCAGGCTTCGAGATGACCGACATTGCCCTGAACGTATTCCGTTTGGGCGACGCCACCTCTTAATGGTAGAATCCTGTGTTGTGCAGGCAAAGCCATTATGCCTAAGAGGTACCCATATGAAAATCTATCACTGCGATGACCCAAAGGATAATCCAGTCCCTTTGTGGATGGTGGAAAGCAAGCCTTCAGTTCAGGCACAGAAGGAAACGGCTGAGCCTATTCCTCAGAATTTAGACTCTTTTTTCCCTGACTTTTACCGGCCTTGGAAAAAGAAAAGCTAATTTGAGAACCCCGTCGTTATCCACCGCACTAAATCGTCCCATATAGAAAGGCCGCGGACCCGTGAAATTTCATGGATCCGCGGCCTCCGCCTTATTTTTCCCAGCACGCTGGCGTTCTGCGCCGCACCAGCGGCAGAAGCTTCCGCTTGCAGTATCTGCCAGACGAAACACGGTGGTAGAAAAGCAAAACGCGGCGCCGGTCCTCAGTCTGTCCAAAATTTGTTCTTCCCGTCATGGAGAAGCCGCAACCGCCGCCTGCCATTGCATAAGGAAATCTTCAACCTTATCCCGGCCACGCCGCGATGGCGACGGCGTTCTTAGGCTGGAGCCTCTGTATCTCTATCATTTCAAGTCTCTTTTCTCTCTATCAGAATCGCATTGAAATCTTTTGGTTCTCACGATAGTCTATATGAACTGGTTTTAAAGCTTTTCCAATATTTCCCCCTGCTTTTTCAGCGCCGCGGCGATAAACTCCCGGAACAGCGGCTGAGCCCGATTGGGACGGGATTTAAACTCTGGATGGTACTGCACTCCCACATAAAAGTCATGTCCCGGCAGTTCCACCGCTTCTACCAGCCGGCCGTCGGGCGAGGTGCCGGAAATAACCAATCCCGCTTCCTCCAGCTGCTGCCGGTAGCTGTTGTTGAACTCGTAGCGGTGCCGGTGCCTTTCTCCGACAGAGCGCCTTTGATAGGCTCTTTCCAGCACGGTGCCAGGCTGGATCTCACAGGGGTAGGCTCCCAGGCGCATAGTCCCACCCTTAGGCAGGTTCCCCTGCTGGTCCGGCATCAGATCGATCACCGGGTGGGTGCATTTGGGATCAAACTCACTGGAATTCGCGTCGCTCCAGGCGAGAACGTTTCTGGCGTATTCGATCACCGCCACCTGCATTCCCAGACAGATGCCGAAATAAGGGATGCGGTTGACCCTGGCGTAATGAGCCGCGTGAGTCATTCCCTGAATGCCCCGGCCGCCAAAGCCTCCGGGCACGATGACGCCGTCCATTTCCTCTAAATAACGGGAACAGCTTTCCTCCGTCAGTTTTTCCGAATCCACCCAGTTGATTTTCACCCTGGCGTTGTTTTCATAGCCAGCGTGGGACAAGGCCTCCGCCACGGATAGATAAGCGTCGTGGAGCTTTACATATTTTCCCACTAGGGCGATGCTCACCGTCTTATCCGCGTTTTCGATCCGCTCCAGCATCTGCTTCCACTCCGTCAGGTCGCACGGGCCGCAGGAAAGCTGAAGCTCCCGGCAGACTATATCCGCGAGACCGTTTTCCTCCAGCATCATCGGCGCCTGATACAGCACCGGCAAGGTCAGATTCTCTATCACGCAGTCCTCCTGTACATTGCAGAACAGGGCGATCTTCTGCCGGATCGACTGGTCGAGAGGCTCGTCGCACCGGGCGATGATGATATCCGGCATGATGCCAAAGGACTGCAGCTCCTTTACCGAATGCTGAGTCGGCTTGGATTTATGCTCTCCAGAGCTTTTGAGATAGGGCACCAGGGTCACGTGAAGAAACAGGCAGTTGTGCCGGCCCACCTCGTGCGACACCTGCCGGATCGCCTCCAAAAAAGGCTGGCTTTCAATATCGCCGGTGGTGCCGCCGATCTCGGTGATGACCACGTCGGCTCCCGTTTTTTGCCCCACCGTGTAAATGAAGCTCTTGATTTCATTGGTGACATGGGGGATCACTTGGATCGTCTCCCCCAGATACTCCCCCCGGCGCTCCTTTTGCAGAACGTTCCAGTAAACCTTACCGGTGGTTAGATTAGAAAATTGATTTAAATCCTCATCGATAAACCGCTCATAGTGGCCTAGGTCTAGGTCTGTTTCCGCGCCGTCCTCGGTGACGAATACCTCTCCATGCTGATAGGGGCTCATCGTACCCGGGTCCACATTAATATAGGGATCCAGCTTCTGGGCCGCCACCCGGAGCCCTCTGGCCTTTAGCAGCCGCCCCAAGGACGCGGCGGTAATCCCCTTGCCTAAACCGGAGACAACGCCGCCGGTTACAAAAATATATTTCGTCATGATTTTCGCTCCTTCTCCCAAGGCCGTTGGCGGCCCGGCAAAATTTCATGGGTTTCACCGGCCGCTTCGCAGGAAGCCTCCGGACACAAAGCGCAAGAGCCCCGCCGAAAAATGGGTTTAGGGCTCTTTCCGCTGTGGATTTCAATAAATAACGATTCCCGCCTGCTGTTCCAAAGCCGGGTTTCTCCCTGGAACGACTGCCCGCGCTGAAGCAGAATCAGCCCGGCAGTCCTGCCTAAAGCCGCTCGAGCTCGCTGGATCGCCGTCAGGATTGCGTTCTGCCCCGCTTGGCCTTTTTTCCTTCCGCCGGAGCTTTTCGGCTGCCGCGCCTCCGGTTACAAGATTTCCTTTTCCCGCCACAGAGCCGGTTTCAGCTTAGGCCCGCGCTGGCCGGTTCTGGTTCCGCACGGTCAAGCGCGGCGTCAGCTTTCGTAGATCCGGAGAATATCCTCCGCCACCTCCCGGCGGGAAACCCGCTGATCCATGGCTTTTTTCTCGATGTACCGGTGGGCCTGCTGCTCCGTAAAATCGGAATACTGAATCAGTACGCATTTGGCGCGGTCCACTAACCGGATATCGTCGATTTTCTTTTGCAGCCGGGTGTTTTCGTTTTTCAGTCCCAGCATTCTCCGCCGGGCAGCCGACACAAGCTTCAGGGACTGGCAGAAAAACTGCCTGCTGATGGGCTTTGGCAGCACCATCGCGCCGCTGTCCTCCACCCGGGCGGAAACCTCGTCCGCAATTTCCGCTTTAACCAGAAGCAGCACGCCCGCGTCGGTGCTTTGAGCCGCCCACAGAGCCAGCTGCTCCCCCGACTCATCCCGCAGGGGTGCGTTGATGATCACCAGGCTGAAGTCGTCCTCCGCCATTCTGCGCCTGGCTTCCCCGCTGTTATCGGCAAAAAAGCCTTGGCCGTACTCCTGGCCGCGCAGAAGCTCCCGCAGAAATTCCCGGCCCCTTTCGCTTCCGGAGACGACTAATACTCTTTCCATTCCCTCACCCGGCTTCCTCTTCTCATAAGATTGGGTTTGACGCGCGCCTGTCAGATGGCGGTAAAATACAGCTTTCGTTCCGCAGCGGCCTGGTCCTCCGCCTCCCGGCACCGCTTCCAGTCCTCCAGCTTCACGTCGCAGTAATTTGCCAGCGTTTTTGCCGGCAGCACGCTTTGGACAAACGCACTGCTCCGCGCCAGAAAAACCGCTTCCTCCAAGTTCTCCGGCAGCGCGGGCATTTTTTCTAAAACACCGGGGTCCGCGTCATAAAGGTTTAAATCCACGGCCGGGCACAGAGGCAGCTCCCGGCGAATGCCGTCCAGTCCCGCCTGCAGCAGCATGGCGAAGGCCAGATGGGGATTGCAGGAGGGATCCGGAGAACGAAGCTCCATTCTGCTCTGGGCACCCGTAGCCGCGGGAATCCGGATCAGCTGGGAGCGGTTTTGATGAGACCAGGAAAGGTACCGAGGCGCCTCAAAGGCTCCGAACCGTGCATAGGAATTAGTCAGGGGATTCAGAAACACGGTAATCTCCCGGATGTGGTCCAGTACTCCGGCCATAAAATGCTCCGCCTCCGGGCAGTGGCCCTCATCAGGGGCTGTCTTAAAAATATTTCTGCCGCCCTGAGAGAGGGAAAGATTCACGTGCAGGCCGCTGCCGCTTTTATCTGGCAGAGGCTTCGGCATAAAGCTGGCGTACAGGCCGTTTCTGGCCGCAATGGACTTCACCGCCGCCTTAAAGGTCAAAAGATTATCGGCGGCGGTCATCGCGTCGCTGTATTTAAAATCAATTTCATTCTGCCCCGGCCCCTGCTCGTGATGAGATGCCTCCGGATGGATGCCCATCTCCTCCAGGGTCAGGCAGATTTCCCGACGGACATTTTCGCCCTTGTCGTTGGGGGCGATATCGCAGTAGCCTCCGAGGTCGTGGGGATTCATGGTAGGATTGCCCTTTTCATCGGTTTCAAACAGATAAAATTCGCACTCGGCGCCGATCTTACAGACATAGCCCATTTGCGCCGCCTCTTTGACGGCTCTTTGCAGAATATGCCGGGAGCTTCCCTCAAACGGCCTGCCGTCGGGATAGTTCACATTGCAGAACAGCCGCACCACCCGGCCGTGGGAGGGCCGCCAGGGTAAAATGGACAGCGTTGAGGGATCCGGGGTGATGAACAAATCGGACTGTTCCACGTTGAGAAATCCCCGGACCGCGGAAGCGTCAAAGGAAATCCCGGTTTCAAAGGCCCGGGGCAGCTCATCCGGCATCACGGAAATATTCTTCTGAATACCGAACATATCGCTGAACGCCAGCCGGATAAACTTCACATCATTTTCCTGCACAAACCGCAGAACCTCCAATTCTGTATCAGTCATGACATAATCCTCCTTGTGTTTAGGCTGTTATTATCACCGTTTCTTCTGTCAAGGCCCCGGCACCGCCAAAACGAAAAGCTTCGGCGGAGTTTTTCCATCGGAAGCCGACCGCTGACAGTCCCATCCGTTTTTGGTTTCCAGCCTTTGGCCTTTTTGCATCGCCTTAATAGGATACAGCTATTATACAACACAGGAGTCAGTTTTGTATATACAGCTGCCGATAGGGGTTTTTCGTATTCTGGGTCAGAACAAAAAAGTGTCCTCGGAGTATTTCATTCAGATCCTCACGGAACTTGCGGCAAAACTCCTCAAGCAGAGGCTTAATCGCCTCCAGCTCCTCACGGCCGGCGTCCTCCGCCTTCGCCTGGGGGGACATGCCCTCCGGCAGGGTATCGCTTCTCAGGTAAATTTTCCCGCCGTGCATCCCGGTTCCGCAGAAATAGCCCGCGATCGGCTGGTTCTCCCGGTGAAGCCCCAGCACCACGATCACGCCGCCGGCCTGATATTCCCCTAAAAAGCTGCCTGCCACGCCGCCCACAACAATGGCTGGGATTTTATCCTTGTATTCCTTCATATGAACCCCCGCCCGGTAGCCGGTATCTCCCTGGATCAGGATCTTCCCGCCCCGCATGGCATACCCAGTGGCGTCTCCGGCGCTGCCATGGATATAGATAGCCCCGCCGTTCATAGTATCGCCGGTGGCTTCCTGGACATTGCCGTAAACGTCGATCTCCGTGCCATCCAGGTAAGATCCCAGCGCATTTCCAGGGGTGCCCGTTACCGTGACTTTCTTTCCGCGGGAGCCGCTGGCAAGGTACCGCTGTCCCAGACAGTTCTCAATTATAATATTCTGCTCTCTGCTCATCCGAAGCTGGTCGTTTAATTCCTGGTGGCTCAATTGGCCCGCGTCGATCTTCATCCCACGTTTCCTCCCAGCATTTCATTTCTCTTGGTCCGGGAAAACGCCATAAGCTGCGGCTTCTGGCGAATCAGCTCAAAATCGAGGGCGGAAAGCGGAGTCTGCTCCCGGATCAAGGAGGTGTAAATTCCCGCCCTCGCCACATCGCCGATTAAAATGTATCCTGCCAGCCTGTTTTCTCTGACAAACAGCTTTTTATAGTTTCCGCCGTTTTTCTCTAAATACGCCTCGCCGCCGCAGCTGCCGGCGGTCATCAGGTGCAGACCGAAAAATCCGATGGAGTTCATGGGAATGGCCTTATCATAGCTTTGGTTTCCTCCGGCCATATTGATCCCGGCACACTCCCCCTGTAAATAAGCGTTGGGAAGCAGCGCCAGCACCTTTTCCTCCCCGGTGGTGATGTCCCTGCTTTCCGTGCAGTCGCCTGCGGCGTATACATCAGGGATAGAAGTCTGCCCTCTGGAATCGGTGACAATTCCCCGCTTCACGGCGCCGCCGGCGTTCTGAACCAGCCGGACGTTGGGGCGCACGCCCACCGCCATCACCAGGATATCAAAGCGGATGCCCCGGCCGCTTTTCAGCACCGCCCGGTCCGGATGAAGCTCCTGGGCCGCGTCGGAAAGCACAAATTCTATGCCGTGCTCCTCCAAGCGCCTTTGTACCGGGGCGGAAGCTTCCTGATCTAAAATACTGGGCAGAATGTGATCCGCCATATCCACCACAGTGATTGATTTCGCTTTTCCGGCGACGCCCTCAGCGCATTTCAGGCCGATCAGGCCGGCCCCCAGAATCAGCACCCTGGAGAAGGGCGTCAGCATTTCCTCCAGCCGGAGCGCGTCGTCCAGGGAGAGGAATGTGGTCATGTTTTCCACAGCCTCCAGTCCCTTAATCGGCGGTACCGCCGGGCTGGAGCCGGCGGCTACCAG
>UMIN01005959.1_pt1 | contig 14088 bp, 11 predicted proteins | sample 1965811 | NCBI WGS metagenome assembly UMIN01 (sample SAMEA4836123, study PRJEB28245) | human gut metagenome | biome: gut microbiome; material: fecal sample | place: Denmark | collected 2008
CATCTTGATAACCAATGCAATCGGCATGACCTCATCCGGATCCCCGGTGATTCCGATGACTCCTTCCTTCCGCTTCTTATAATAAATGGCCATGTTGACGCCCTTTTTTACACCAAACTGGGTATTCTCATTATCCACTATGATAGTGTCCTTATCCCCCTGGATGATCTGCAGCGCCACCTCGTGGAACGTGCCGATTCTGGAAGTGTTTTTACTGGCGATAATAATCCCCTTTTCGTCCATAATATTGACATTGTACTCCGTGTACTGGGTGATTCTTTCAATAAATTTTTTGGCCAGTAATGCATCTATCATTGTATTCTCCAAATTCTTCCGCTGGTTTTTCCCTATTGTTATTTATGTATGATAACATTTTCTAATTATAACGATTAGTTTTTGAAAAACAAAACGCGGTAGGGTTTTTGGTTTTAAAATACAAAGATAGAAAGAATGTTTTGTTCATTCCTGCATGATATCTCTCTGTACATCTAGTATCTACGGATATGATTTAATTCAATACAAAAGCATATTCTGAATTAAGTTCTGCTTAAAAGTCCTTGCATCAGCCGCAGTTTAGATAATATCAAATTCTGAATTAACCTGATTGCAAAGTAGTTTATTTCCTTCCTCATAACTCACCGTCTTATTACATCCCGGACAGGAATAAAAAAACTGCTTATTCATGCTATTAATAAATAAATTCATTTTTTCTCCACATTCCTGGCAGCTCACCTGTGGTACTGTAGAAGACCAGTACGTTCCTTTCTTTTGATTTACTCCCAATGCTACTATATAAACATTATCTGCTCCGCATTGTTTCAATTTCTTTATACATTCTTTAATTGTTGCTCCGGTTGTAACAATATCATCTATAATAACAACATTCTTTCCATTTAAATCACCTTTATATTGGAATATACCTTTTACATTCTCCTGTCTTGCTGTTTCTGATAAATTTTTCTGCGTAGGATAATCAGAAACACAATAAAAATTACTGCTTATATCTTCCACCTCGCATAAAGATGCTATCCTTTGAAGAATATTCCTAAACCGTTCCTGTTTTCCTGGCCTTACTGGAACTGAACATACCGCATCTACCTGTTTGCTTTTCTTAATTCGGTTAACTGCAGCCGAATACAGCTTTGCAAAACGCTCGTCCAGCACTCCAAAGGCTCTCCCCTCCCGCTTGTTCAAATATATAGCAGAAGAATACGGATGAAGCTGATTCATGTAATGACTGTACCCAAAATACCGGCCCAGCATAAACACATATAAAAATTCTTCATCAGTTTCCAGCATTACTGGCAGAATATATCCCTTTACATCGCCCTCCGTTGAAAAGATTACTTCTCCATAAAAGCCATATACCCTTTCTTCCAACCTTGCTTTGAAAGACGCAAAAGTCTGGCAGATTAAATCTGGTGCAATACTGACATCTTCATATGTAATTTTTTCTTTTGTAATCCAAATGGCTCCACACAGGAAAGCCATTGCATTATTACAGAATTCTTTGTCTCCTGTTACATATGCAATTTCCGTTGTCTTGAGATTCATTCGTCTCAGTGCTTCTTCATGCATGGCCGGGCTAGGTGAAAAGAATTTTAAATAATCTTCAATCTTGTTAACGCAATTTTCCCCATAAAGTACCTTAAGACGTCTAGCGTTATCCTCTTTTGATGTAATAAAAACACATTGGTATTTTTCAAATACCCAAGCCCATTCATTTAATTCCGCATAAATGCTGTCCACATCCACCACTAGCCCCTTTAGTTCAGTAATACAACGAAACATAGCCGTCACCCCTCAATTACCATTGGCTGCTCCCAGTCCGTTCCTTCATCGTCTGGTAATCTCTTCTTCATAATTTTCTGAGTTTCTTCCAAATAATCTGCCAACGTCTGCTGTACTGTTTCTGTTTTTTTCTTCATCTTAAAGATATTGTTATCTGCCAAAACCTTTAACACATCCATAGGACTTTTCACAACAGCAGCTCCATTCTTGACATATTTCTGCGGCCATGTAATCTTTGGAATACTTAGCACATTTTCCGGAATGATAATCTGACGCCCTTGTTTAAATGCAAAATCTGCCTGCTTTAACGCTCCTGAAGTCTCCCCAGCTTCCATAATTACTGTAGCTAGGGAAAGCCCGCTCATAACCCCATTACGCAAAGGAAAAAACCAACGTTCCGTTCTATTTGCAGGTGAAAACTGGGATACCACCAACCCCCTTTTTTCAATCTCAAGCTGCACATTTTTATTCTCTGCCGGATAATACTGATTCAAGTTTGTACCAATGACAGCAATGGTATTATATCCACATCGCAAAGCCTCCTCATGAGCTGTAACATCAATCCCCTTTGCGAGTCCTGAAATAATCGTGATTCCGTTTTTTCCAAGTGCCTCTGCCAATCGTTTCGTATTGGTCTTTGCGTTCTCTGATGCAATCCTGGTCCCTACTAATGCGACCGTTCTTTTTTCATACAATAGAGATTTTTTTCCTCTAATATAAAGAAATCTGGGTGCCTGTTCCGTCTGTGCCAGAAGAGGCGGATAATCAAGACTCCCTCTCTTTATAATTTCATCTGTTGTACGCAACTCGGAAAAAGCCCTGAATGCAACATCATACGCCTTCATTAAGACATCTTCATCAATACAGAAAAACTCTGCATATTTCCCACATACCTCGTCAGAAATCAATGGAATATCCACCCGAACCAATTTATTAAATTCATCAAATAAAGGTTCCAGTCTGTGCTCCGTATAGCTTAAAACATTCATTAATGTTGCATAATTTAATGCTTCCTGCTTGGTTTTTGTATCAATACAAAACATTCCCTTTCCCCCTTGTCCAATTCCTTCAAAAATAGATAGTTCTTCCTGCCGACGTTTTAATTCATCAACATGATAAATTGTCCCTGAAGAATTTTTTTTAATGGCCGGATTTTACCTTCCTTTACTAATTTGTTCAATCGTTGTACAGTTATACCTAAAAATTCAGCTGCTTCTTTTGAAAAATATAACTGTTTAGATAATTTTTCATAATCCATAAAATCACCCTCTTTACCCCAATATTACTTTATGGGTTTAATATTGTCAACCCTTATATTTAACATGAAATTTCATCGGGATTTCAGCCTTGGGGAGGCATATAACAACATTATTATTACATCTGATCTTCGTATAAGTCATCACAAATAAGAGATCTATTCAGAGAAAAGGGGCTATCCATTTACTGATAGCCCCTTTCTCTGACAAATATCTCACTAATATATAAATCTACTTTTCCATAGCTAACAACACATCCAGTTTTACCTGCTCATTAAACCGTTCTACATCCACACAGCCGCATAATCTTGTCAGAACCTGCGGTTTATACATTTCCTTTGACTTACGGGAATACATCTTCCAATAGCCTTCCGCCTGCTTAAGCAATGCTACCGCTTCTTCCTGCTGTGATGCTTCTCCGGTCATCCTGTACATACAAAGTGAAACTGCTGCACGAATTTTCAGGGAGTAATAATACCCAAGGTAGCCTAATGCCTGGATATCGTCCAGCGTATTCATAAGTTCTTTTCCTGCCGTGCCCTCTTCAAGCAGCTTTCCCACACCTTCCAAAGCTGTTTCCGCGTGATTCCAAATAGACTCAGCCTGCTCCAGGGGCGTTATCTTGTCGCTGTTTTCATCTGCCGCCTTTTGTCTGCAATATTCCTCCACAGATAAATAGTTATCTCCCGGCACACTACGGCAGGAAATGAATTCATTAATGTCTGCGAATACCAGCTTATCGGTCTGAGGTTCATACATACAGCAGCCTTCCGGATACCACTGGAAGTCAAAATCATGCCAGTGTGTACAATTAACCTCCGGTACAATATCGGACGCCGCTTTCCACGTATCATACAGAAGCTGTTCTTGATTAATTCCGAAATAGTTCTTTATCTCGTGCTCAAAATATTCTCTGGGCAGCTGTAGGTTATAGGAAAGCTGCCCCCAGATCATAAACATATACCACATTTTGGCTATGAATAATGGATGAGACATATCACGCTTATCCATATAATCCCGTCCCCAGGTATATCCATCAGGTCCCATATAAAAGCCCTGCATACAGGAAACCGGCATCTGTTTCAAATACTCATAGGCAAATTCGGGATCACCCCAGCGATACATATAGAAATCATCATTTCTTACAGTCAGCCATATTTTAACGTCCGGATTCTTTTCTTCTAAGAAATCATCAATAAATGTTGGTCTGGTATTGGAATACATATGTGCCTGTGAATATTTAAAGCTAATTTCAAAAGGACACGGAAATTCTTCAAATTCTTTCATTATACTGTCATATCTGGTCATCTGCATTCTGTGAATAAAGCGGAACGGCCGCTCCGGTGTCTCCGCCAGCACGTCCCGGATGCCTCTTCCATAGGAATCTGCAATAAAAGGCACATCCGTTTCATCCCGGAACATATCTTCTCCAGCAGTCACGCCTATTCCCGCCAGTAAAGGATAGGTATGCATCAATGCCTTGGTTCCGCAATATATATAATCCTTTGTTACAGGATTGTCCTGTCTGTCCGTGATTCCATACGGATTATGCTCCGTCCCAAAAGAAAACAGGTTCCAGGTAAAGATCATCACCTGAATACAGCGTGCCTTCGCATATTCCATCACCCATTGCCAAAAGCTTATTTTCTCGTCAATACCTATTTTTTTAACAGTTACCAGACTGTTTTCAAAATCCGGGGAATACATATTTCTTCCTTCCAGGGAAGCTTTAAACGGCCTTGTGGTTCGTTTCACATCATCCAGTGATACCAGCGGATATTCCGGAATTCTTACCAGAGAAGGAAATGGTGATAACGTCCATAAAGACAGCGTATTATATTTATTCAGCGCCATCCTGTCCAAAAATTCCGTCCAGAAATTAGGATCCCACATATTTTCTATATTATGTGATGCGGAATCTGATGCGTCAGAGTAGCTGGGAGTTCTGGCATCCAGCGGAATATTGAATTTGATTCCCCTGCTTTTAATATAAGGTGTCACAGAAGCCGGCTGGATCCCTTTGATGCCGCCGTTATGCTCCACCTTTTTAGCGAGATCAAGAACTCCATACATAACTCCGGCTTCGTCGCCGCCAATAATTTGAAATCTGTCTCCTTCAACTGTCAGATGATATCCCTGTTCTTCTATAGTATCGTCCTGTTTTACCTCCAGCTGCAACACCTTATCGTCAGAGAGGACCTTTTCCAATTCCCCTAAAGCAAATTTGACTGCATCCGTTACACAATAATCATTCCTAATTAAGCTAAGCATATTTTTATCCCCCTATTTTAAGTCAATGGACAACATATCCCATACTTCCAGCTTATCTAATAATATTTCAACTCTGCCTGCAGATTCTTTGTATGAAACATTTTCTTCCCCAATTACAGATCTTACAGCCATAACATGTTTTTTCTCAGGTATTGCAATACTGCAGCTTAGCGAATATACCGGAATTGTATCCATCAACGGTCTTTGTCCTGTTTCATTAACAAGATGAACCAGGATCTGATTATCCTTTTCATATAAGGTTGTCTGTATTCCTGAGGGCATATTTGTTTTCAGCAGCATATCCTCTCCGGACAGCAGCTTTATCATATTGTAAGCCATCCGGTAGTGATCCTTCAGATGAAATGATGCAGCCAGCATATGATAATTGAAAGGAATCAGCAGCACTTTTCCGCTTCCATAACTATGCAGCATTGCCAGCGGTATATCTGTAACAGGTGTAGGTATGGATGCTCTTTCAGGCGGCGCACCGACTACTTCCATAGGAGCAAACGGAGGTACAAGAGTCATCAAAACTTCTGTCTCCCGGAACGGAATACAGTAATTTACCTCTCCCCTGAATGCGGCTTTATCTGTATCCATTCCTTCCTTTATTGGTGCACCTTTCTCTTCAAAACGCATATAGCTGGCATACAGATATTCTCCCTTCTGGACATTTTTTTCCACACCGAAAAAGTCGGCCAGCTGCGTTATTTCATCCGGTTCGCATCGTTCCGCAAGCAAACTGCCGCCGGCGGATACATAAGCTGCGAGAACCTTATCCAGGCCATCCTTCACAGGAAAGCCCTCTGGTATAATTACCGCTTTATATGTCATCAGCCGTTCCTTATTAATGCGATAATCATGCATCAAATCAAATTGAATATGTTCCTTCATCAAAATATCGGCCCAGTTTTTCCCAGCTTTTGAACCGTTCCATAAAAGCAGGACGTCCGCCTTGCTTTTAGCGCCATGCATATCCTGTTCACATTTCACGATCATTTTATCAACAGCCGTTATTGTATGTATGATTCGCTTATCAGTAATCGTATCATTATAGCCGGTTACCGAATGCCAGATAGTTCCATTTGCCGCAGGCACCTGACACATCCAGGGGAGATATTCGTTTTCCGGAAGCCCCACATGTCTCCAGTCCATTCCCGGACAGGAATGAATAATTCCAAAAGGCAACAGTTCACCATCCTCGGTCTGCCCGGCTTTCATGGACAGCACCGGATGAATTGTTTCCGGAATCTCATTGATGCCATTGCTTAAAACATTCTGTGATTCCGTACATATCAAATCCGCCGTAGCATATCTGTCATAAATGTTATCTCTGTCAAACCTTCCAAATGCCTTTGTTTTGGAAGTAAACGGACAATAATATAAAATCATAGGAACTTCCGGCCTTACATCTTTTATGGCTTTATAGATAACACCGATATTTTCCTTGGTACAATAGGAAAGCCAATCCGATTCAAAATCATCCGGATTGTCCGGCATTTCTTTTCCATATTTCTGAAGATATTTTTCCTGGCACCTTTCACAAAAACAAGCGGAAGCAAAAGGTGCATTAAAGAATATCCCATCTATATCATAGTTTTCCAGAACCTCTTTGATGACAGGAACTCCTACTTCCTCATTCCTGTATCCCCCAGTTGCACAGGTATTCAAAAACAGACTCCAGTTTCCCATCCTTTTTTCTCCCCTATAGTAGGGGCTTTTATCCTTATGCCTTGCAAACCACTGGGGCTTTTGCTGATATGTGGTATCATCCGTAATACTGAAGTCAAACCTGGCCACGAATTTAATATTCCTTTTATGAAACGCATCAATCCATTCCTGAAGCAAATCCCGTCCTTCCGGAAGAAACTCATTGACATGATGATATTTAACCTTACTCCGGTACCAGGCATAGATTCCGCCTACATTCATTACTACCACATTGGCAGCCATTTCTTCCGTTTCCCTGGCTATTTTTTCTGCATCCATTCCGGGCGTATCACGAACCTGCAAATTATACTGCAAAACTCTCATAGGTTCTTTCCACCATACATTCCCCATAGTTTTATCCTCCATCAGCCCTTAACCGCTCCGGCTGCAACTCCTTTAATTATATTTTTCTGTAATAAGAAATATAAAATCAAAATCGGTATTATTGTAAGCAGATAGGCAGCAAATGCGAGCTCCCACTTATTTCCATATTCTCCCGTAAAATAAAACTGTGATAATGCAATTGTCCGCAGATTTGACTTAGTAAGCATCATTCTAGGGAAAAGGAAATCATTCCACAAACTTAATGCATCCAGAACAATAATTGTGGTTGTAATAGGTTTTAGTATCGGAAATAACACTCTCCAGTATAATGTCCATACACTGGCACCATCAATCTTTCCTGCTTCAAGTATCTCTCCTGAAACCCCCCTGATAAAACCTACATACAGAAATACAGCCATAGGCATATTACGTCCACAATAATAAATAATCATTCCAAGCAGTGAATTTGTCATATGGATATCGGTCATCAGCTTAACAAGCGGCACCAGCGCTGTATAAAAAGGAATCATAATGCCACACAGGAAAAAGATATAAAGGAAGCTGTAGAATTTGGTATTCTTTGACCAGGCGATGATATAAGACGCCATGCCGGAGCATACTACGATTCCAAGAAGACTGACTGCTGTAATAATTAATGTATTTAGGAACACCCTTTCATAGCCCATAATTTCCCAGGCCTTTGCAAAGTTCTCAAAATGGAGCTCTGAGGGGAAGGTATTCGGGCTTATCAATGCTTCTTTTGTAGATTTCAGTGAGACAAAGATCATAATAAGAAAAGGATAAAGGGTAACAGCCGTTACAAGGATCATAATCACTTCAATAATCATTGTCTTTATTTTCTTGCTGCTCAGCTTCTTTTTATCTGTTTCGGCTTTAGTAATTGATGTCATTTTCCCGCCTCCTTAATACAAGCATCTGGAATAACGTAATTGCTACAATAATCAGGAAAAGAATTACACCCAGGGCAGATCCATATCCGGCTCTTTTGTTTGTAAAAGATTCATTATATATAGTCATTGAGATCAATTCGCTTGCCCGTCCGGGACCGCCACCTGTTAAAGCAAAGAGCAGGTCATATTCCTTAAAAGCTCTTTCTACGGAAAGCACCATATTAATAGTAAAAGCAGGGGCAATCAACGGAAACGTAACATAGCGGAATTTTTTCCAGCCGGTAGCTCCGTCTATATCTGCCGCTTCATAAAGAGACTGATCAATATTCTGCAGGCCTGCAATATAAATAACCATATACCAGCCTGCCATCTTCCAGGTGGCTACTAAAATCCCCATTGCCAAGACGAAATCCTTGCTTCCCAGAAGATTATTGGCCATAACATTAATTCCCAGAATTTTTCCCAATGCTGCAACCGGTTCGCCAAATACAAACTTAAATATGTATCCTACTACCAGGGAACTCAGGACAGCAGGTACGAAAAGCAGGGCGCGCATCAAATTTTTTCCTCTTGTCAGCCTTTCCAGGCCCACAGCAAAAATAAGTCCAAGGACATTCAGTAAAATCATAGAAAAAAATGCATATATGAATGTATTGGCTAATGGCTCAAGCACATACTTATCTTTGAATATACTGAGATAATTCTTAAAACCTATAAAACTCATATTCAGATCTATTCCGTTCCAGTTCGTAAAGCTATAGTAAATCCCGCCTATAAGCGGATATACAACAAACAGACAGAACAGGGCCAGCGCCGGTAACACCAGCATAAATTCTACTATTGTCGTCTTTAACTTTGGTTTCATTGCGCACCTCCCAAAAAGTACGGGCTGTCAGAATATGTTCCAACAGCCCGAAACATGTACAGCTAATCAGTATTACTTATCTTTGTAGTTAGCCAGGAAATTCTCAACCCATGCTGGATCAGCTTCCATTAATCTTGTATGCTCTTCCTGAATCTTATCGGCTACAGATTTGGCATCTTCACCGGCAAACCAGTTCTGCTGGCCTGTCTTCATAATTTCTTTCACACCGGGAATCCACTGACGGGATAAAATGGGGCTGTTAGGCAGTTCATCGTTCTTTAAAATACTGTAAATAAGGTCAAACGCAGGATCCAGTTCCATCTGGTTATCCTTTGTAGTAGGAAGGTAAGCCGCCGTACTCGTAAGAATTGTTGCCCCTTCAGCGGATGTAATAAAATCAAGAAAATCAAAACACAGCTCTTTGTTTTTTGCACTCTTGGTAATACTGATTCCTGAGTCAAATCCGGAAATAATCGTCTGATCCGCCGGATCATCTGTAAATGCGGAAGGAAGCAGCAGAATATCCAATTCAGGATCCAGTTCCTTCAGAGTTCCAACTTCACCGGCAACCTGGAAGTAAATAGGAGACTCACCAGTAATAAATTTCTTTCTCATACCATCAGCGCCGGTTCCAAGGGCGTCATCACCGATGTAGGGAAGCATTTCAGAATATTTATTGAACATTTCCATATAAAGATCATCATTCCAAGCGGCGTTTCCTCTGAGAATATCTGCATACCAGTTGGGATTCTGTCCGTAAATTGCCTGGTAAATATACTGGAAAGTCCACGCAGTTACCGCTGAAGCATCCTGGCCAGCAAGGCTTACCGGCTTCTCAATACCGGCATCCACACATTTCTGAAATAAATCCAGAAGATCCTGCCAGCATTTAGGATAATTATCATGATTCAGTTCAATACCGGCTTCCTTCAGAACACCATTATTTACAATAATAGCTGATACTGAAAGATTCATAGGGAACGCATATACATCACCGTTATAGGAAATAAGTTCTCTGTCACCCTCGACCAGTCTGTCCAGAAGACCTGAATCCGTTAAAGGTTCAAGATAACCATTCGCAGCATATCCCTGCTCCACTGAACCAACCTGTGCAATATACATGTCCGGCAGCGTATCAGCTGCAATCCAGCCTGTCATCATCGTTTCAAAATCTGTAACTGTCTGAGTCACAATAATATCAAGATTTACATTGGGATTTTTTTCCTGGTAAAGCTTCAGAATCTGCTGCAAAGCCTCGGATTCCATCGCACCGCAGGCAATAGTAATTGTCCCTTCAAAAGGCTCCTGTTCACTTCCTGTCTCCGCCGAAGCTTCCTGTGTGTCGGCTGCCGGAGCCTCACTCGATACTTCTGCCGCTGCGGGTGCACTGCTCTCAGCTGTCCCACCGTTCCCCCCGGATCCGCAGGCAGTCAGCCCCAACGTCATTGCTACCGCCAAAATAGTTGCCAGTACTTTCTTCTTCATAAGTTTTCCCCTTTTCTTAAATAGTTTTTATAATAGTTACTTAATTAACTACATTCGTCCACTTACCGTCTGCAAATGCCTTCAAATTAGAAACCGCGACATCCATCAGCCTTTGTCGGCTTTCCTTAGGTGCCCATGCAATATGGGGCGTTATGATACTGTTGTAGCAGCCAAGCAGCGGATTGTCCGGCAGAATCGGCTCTGTGGATACCACGTCACAGGCCGCTGCGTAAACCTTTTTCTTCCTCAGTGCATCCGCCAAATCTTCTTCCTTAATTAATGGTCCGCGACTCGTATTGATGATAATAACCCCATCCTTCATCTTACTGATGTTTTTCTTATTGATTATTCCTTCTGTTTCAGGGAACAGCGGACAATGCAATGAAATCACATCAGACTGTGCAAGAAGTTCATCTAAAGCAACATATTCTCCGATTTCTTTCCCGCTTTCATTCTGATTGGCATCATAGGCCAATATCTGCATTCCAAATGCTTTTGCCAGTTTACCTACAGCCTGTCCGATTCGGCCAAATCCTATAATTCCCATTTTCTTATCCGCCAGTTCAATCAGCGGATACTTCCAGAAGCACCAATCAGGATTATTGGACCACTCCCCTTTTTTAACGGCGTCTGAATGCTCTGCAATATGATGGCAGATTTCCAGAAGCAGGGCAAAGGTCATTTGTGCAACAGCTGTAGTTCCATAGGTCGGAATATTGCATACGGGAATTCCCCGTTCTCTTGCTGCTTTTATATCAATTACGTTGTAACCTGTAGCCAGCACCCCAACATATTTAATTTGGGGACAGGCCTCAAACACACCTCTGTCTAATGGAGTTTTATTAACAATTACTGCATCGGCATCGCCAATTCTTTCGATTACTTTTTCTTTGGGAGTCCTGTCATATACCGTTAATTCCCCCAGTTCTTCAAACCCCTCCCAACTTAAATCACCAGGATTTTCCGTATACCCATCTAAAATTACTATTTTCATAACTGCCCCTTTCTAATCTTCCAAAAGTGCCCATGCTCTATTGATTACCCTTTTTGTTCCTGCAAGTATTAAATCTCCATCTTCTCCTTTCCAAGGCTTTACTTCAAAGGATAATACATAAGGAGCTTCAGCATTTAAAAATCCTTCTTCCTTAAGAACCCGGAAGAAATCCAACAATTGTGCGATATCATTAGCGCTTTCCGGAAATCCGAATCTGGGATGCTGGTCCCCATATGCTTCACAACCCTTCTTCACCACCGCGTTTCCAATATGGAAATGTGTAATATAAGGTCTCAATGTCTGAACTACGAATTTGGATGTTTCGTATGTTGTAGGAAAATGAGATAAATCCACAATCAACCCAAAGTTACTGCACATACTCCTCATATCCGCCGCAAATTTTGCCGCATATGGTGCAGGCCCGATTAGCGCTGCCTTATCCATATCGTAATCAAATACTTCCAATTCTACAAACATTCCTTTACCGGCGGCGTAATCGCATACATTTTTAGTCGTTTTCAGCAGCTGCCGGTAAGCCTGATCTTTTGTTTTTTCTTCCCATTTTCCCGCCAGAAAGGCAATCCCCTTTGCCCCCAGCATTTCAGCCTCATCTACAGCTTCCAAAAGAGTTCTCTCTGCCTGCAGCCTGCCTTCTTCATCCACATTATTGGGATTCAATCCGGGGCCAAGCAGCCTGGGCTGCGCTCCATAACACACTTTCATGTGGGCCTGTTCAAGCATTCTGCCTGCCGCTTCGCGTACGGAATCCTCCTTTATCTGTGTTACTTCCAATGCATCGAAAAATTCATCACAGCAGATGGTCTTTATGGAATCCAAGACTTCATAATCCGCCGGTGGATGGCTCATCCATTGAATCGTCCCAATTTGAAAATACTTATGAATTGAATCTTTCATTAACCATACCTCCCATTTTATTTACAAAGAATGACTGCTATGTCATTCACATTTGTCCCCGTTGCTCCGGTTCTGACCAAACCTCCCGTCTTCTCCAAAGCATGATAAGTATCATTATTTTTCAGTGCTTCCTCACAACTTATCCCCAATGCTTCCAGAGCTGCGCAGGTCTTCCCATCCACAATTCCCCCAGCAGCATCAGTAGGACCATCTGTCCCATCGGAACTGATTGAAAATATTACTACATTTTCCAAATCTCTGATTCCCTGTGCAGCACTTATTACAATTTCCTGATTTCTGCCTCCCTTTCCTTCGCCTGAAACTCTTACTATCGTTTCTCCTCCTACAATAATTGCACAAGGCGGTCTGAGGCTGTAGTCTTTCTTTTCCATTACCGTACGAGCTATCGAAGCGATAAACTTACCCGCTTCCTTTGCCTCACAATCTAACGTGTTCGATAAAATATAAGACTTGTATCCCAGTTCTTCTGCATATTTAGCTGCTGCCCTGCAAAACTCGCTTACGCTGCCTGTAAGATATGTTTCAACATTATCTACAATTCTTGGAGTCTCCTGCCCTAATGCGGAAAGAATATGCTGTTTTAGTTTTAAATTATACTTTTCAATAATGCTGAATGCTTCCTCGCATGTAGAGGTATCTGCAAATGCAGGTCCCGATGCTATCATATCCAGCTTGTCGCCCAGAATATCAGACAAAACTATTGCACATATTCTTGCAGGCGCACAATACGCAGCAAACTTTCCCCCCTTAACATCCGACAGTCTTTTTCTTATGGTATTAATTTCAGTAATACTGGCTCCACATTTTAAACACTGCTGTGTTACTTCCTGTATATCCGCCAATGTAATTCCGGGTACTGGTTTTTCAAATAAAGAAGACCCTCCTCCTGACAATAGAAAAATAATATTATCTTTCTCCGTCAAACTTTTTACCATATCAATAATTTTCTGAGTCCCCATAATTGAATTACTGTCCGGAATTGGATGCCCTGCTTCAACAATTTCAAAACCGGGCAATCCCTGCTCTGCGTGGCCATACTTTGTTAAAATGATACCTTTTCTTATATGACTGCCCAAAATTTCCTGACAAGTATGAGCCATTTTCCATGCTGCTTTCCCCACTGCCACAACATATACATTTTCCATTGTTTCCACATGGCTTAATACAGTGCGGACCGCTTTGTCCGGCAATACTTCATTTATGGCTTTCCGGATGATTGTTTCAGCGTCCCTGTAGTCTGTTCTCATGTTTTTCTCTTGCACCTTTCGCTTTCCCGAACTAAGCAAGATATTGATTTGCTCTTCTGTTTTGTATAAACTAATTATAGCCATCTGTCTTTTTTTCATCTCGTCCCCCTTCACCAAAGATTTCATCTGTTTTTTGTGTTAGCAACACAAAAAAATGGAGCAAAGAAATCTTTCATTCTTTACTCCATTCTCATTATTTTCTTAGCAGATAATAATAAAAACATTCCATAAATTCTCTGTCCGAATTTTTTGAAAGAGGATTCATATTCAGGATTTCCCTGATTTTATCCAGCCTGTA
>UMIN01042273.1_pt1 | contig 14031 bp, 7 predicted proteins | sample 1965811 | NCBI WGS metagenome assembly UMIN01 (sample SAMEA4836123, study PRJEB28245) | human gut metagenome | biome: gut microbiome; material: fecal sample | place: Denmark | collected 2008
ATAGAGCCCCAGGAAAGGCTTTCAGACAGAGACTCTACCGTCTCCTGAATAGCGGCCACATCGCCTTTTGTGGCAATTTCATGGTTTGGATCATCCGCCAAGTACTCAGGAGATGCTTTGTCCTCTGCATTATGGTAGTAGATTCCTTTTTGATATACATTGATGCGGGAGCCAACCCAATCTCCGTCCACATTTTTGTCAGCATAAATCTGTGCAACCATGCCATTCTCTCCGCCGTTATTCACGCCGACAAAGGATTCAGTGCCATCCTGATGGGTGTATTTAGCGCCGCCGCCAGTAGACTCATTGAAAATAAGAGCCTTACTGCCATCATCGTTTGCGATCTCACGGACAACAAAATCGCTGGTATCTATAAGGCCGCTTGTAGGAATATAGATATGAGACGCCCCAGCATCATTCAATACCAGATCGATATATGTATCGCCGACCTTGGCTCCTGCGTATGGCTGATCCTCTTCTGTAACAGTTTTAACGCTTCCGCTCTGCACGACAAGATCTTTAGGAATGTTGATTTCGGCGCCGACATAAGAGCCGGAACCGTCAACAGTTTTCTTCAATCTATAAGTAGCGGAATATCCTTCGGTGGCATCGTCCAGCTTTTCAATGGTGTATTCTACATTGTCTTTACCTACATAGACACCATCGCCTTTGACCTCGATTGCGTTTCCTTTGTCCTTTGAAATCTGAACGCCAATCGTTTTATTACCGTCTTCACCATCTGCAATCACAATCGTTGCGTCAACCGGCGTAAGACCTGCAACAGTACCGGCAGCCAGATTGTCCAGCTTAACCTTGTCTTCGGCAGACATCAGCCCTGCTGCGGTTTGAGATGCAACCTTACCGGTAGCAAAAAGAAGATTGCCTTTATATAACTCCTGTACATCCTCTAACCAGTACAGCGTGTTGGTGTCTTTCTGTTCGAGCGCATCAAACAAAGCCTTCGTACCAACCTTAAAGATAACATTAGCCAACTATATTTCCTCCTCTCTATATATTGTGAATTATATAAACACTCTCTAAGTGGTTATATCAGTTATGTAATGTTTTCCCATACATAATCTGATTCAATGGAGTCACCGCCGATACTGCTCCATTCATCATTTGGGTTCAAATCAACAGGTGGCGGAACCTCGGTCGGGCTTTCTTCCAGAGTAAAGCTCAATACATTGTGCTCATCGATGTGCGGCACATATACCATGCCATCATCTCCAACAACTTTACCAAGGTTTTTAATGCTTCCGTCATCAAAGAAAACGAGAAGCTCTCCATCAACGCTGATACGCATATCGTCAATAAGCAGGCCAGATGTGCTGGCGACAGTAATGGCGTCTCCAATTGGCTCACCATTTGCCGTGAGCTGAATGGTGCTGCTCTCACTGTCAAATACAATGTTGTCTGCCTTGGCAGCAACAAGTGCCTCAACAGTATCGATAGCCTCCTCAATGTTGGAGAATCCATCATTCATCTGCTTATGAATTTGATATAGTGCCGTCATCTGATTGTCCTCTAAATATGCGTCCATGCTTTTTGATTCTTTGATCCGCAAGATGCACTCAGAACTTTTTGAAACAGTTGGGTTCTCAGCAGCACCTGCATACATTTGAACCCATGTGCACACTTCGCCCGGGTATTTAGTCAGCTTGCATGTAATGGGGAGCGTGTACTGATAGTAGTTTTCGTTGTACTTTTCTTCCATTCGCTCCAAAATAACCACATCTGCCACACCATCGGCTCTGATATAGCTCAAATATAACTCAGCGGTCAGCACATCTACCTCACCGATAACAGGTGGAATGAGATAAATAATTTTTCGGTTCAGGTTATCACCACGATAGATTGGGTCATTTACTGTGATAACCAGATCCATATTCTCATCAAGTTTGATGTACACCCACTTCACCTCCATTCATTACAAAATAATAAAGTCAATATCTTCGAGCGTCATATCGTCAAACGACATAAGTGCATTTTCATCCATTTCACCAAGCAGTCTGTGTCGCTTGATGATCGCGCTGACATCTGCCGCCAATTCAACAGCCGTTTCTTTTGGTGACATAAACTGTATAATTGTTTCAGTCAATTCAGCCAGAATTGTGAGCTGGCTATTAGCAGTTTCATACTTTGTTGCCGCATCCCCGCCATCAACGCCTGCGCCAATAATTACGCCTGAACCGCCCGATCCGAGGGAAAAGTGAATTTCAGTCCCGAGTACGCTTGCGGCCAGTTGGAGCGCTGTTTCTCCGGCATTATGGATGCGGTAGCAAAGGTTTGTCAGTTCTGCCATAGGAACTAACTTGTTATTGGCGGCAATAATGCTCTTTTTGAAAGTGCCTGACACACGAGCTGAAAGATCCATCTCGTTTTCAAACTTCTCAATGCTATTTTTGATGATTTTCTGGACTGATTGGTCGAGTTGTATCGTAGACGAACCACTTCCAATAGATTTACCAATCAGCGCCAGTAAAGGCTCTGTGTCAAGCACGATGTCGTTCTTTGCATCCGTAAAAGAGATGGCTGTCATTTGCACATTGTTCTGCCCGAAAATGATTGCTGCGTCTTCCTGTGAAATAGCGTAATGAGTGGAAAACTCTGCATCGACACCGATCATAGTCCCAACGCTCAGCTTTTCATTGCAAATCTTAATCATCTTGTCAATGTGAGCCTCAAGTTCAGAACCTGTCTGGGCAGCAACAAATTTCTGCAGAAGGTAGTTATCTAAACAACTCTCCAGAATGATACGGTTCACAACAGTCAAGCCATCACGATACGGAATGGAATAGACGATTATGTCGCATTGCGTCAGACGATTGTTTAAGTAAATATCAAACTCTTTTGCCATGCGACCACCTCATTTGCTTAGGCAGGGTTCTGAGCAGACAATTTCAGATAATTCTCCTTGATGGTCATAATGGTTGCCGCTTCAACAGTTCTCGGAGTGGACAGTTCACCATACATAAGCAGATTGCCGCTATCTGCCTCGGCAGAATCATAGATTACAAAATGCGTGATGGTGTTCCATGTCGCAGTACTTTCATTGAAATTGATTGCCAGTGTGTTGGTCACAACACCATCGGTAGGAGTGCTCAGAGAAGTCAGTTTAACACGAGCATATCCTGCATCCGTGGACGGCTCGTTTGCTCCAGTACCGTCTACATTGGGCGCTGAGGTACTCAGGCCGATATAGTATTCGGTTGGCAAAGCGGGGGAGGTCTTAGTTTGGAAGAGGTTGCCCGCCACACAGTTCAGAAAATAGTTGGTATTCATAAAGTATGTCCTCCTTAAAGATAAAAATAGGCAAAATAAAACCCGAGAGCTTATGCCCTCGGTTACTGCCGAATAAAGTCTTTATTGATATTGTTGGTAATATATAAGATACCTTGTTTTGGCACCTCAACATCCCCATCAATATCCTTGATGATAATTTGGTAGATATACTTGCCGAAAAGATCAACCGTATCTGTTGGCAGCAGCTTCACGGTTAAAACATTGTTTGATGTACCTGCATCGTTGTAGATTCCTTCCATTGGTTTACTTAAAATAGGTGCCCCTGTTTTATTTGTAAAACTCACAATGGAAAAATTGCAAGTACACCCAGTAAGACTAAACTCTTTTTTGTCCTTGTAGAAATAGACATGGAAGGCCAAGTCTTGTGTCTCACCACCAACAAAGTCAATCGTCGGCAATGTGTACGGCTCAAAGAAACAATTCACACATTCACCGCCTTTCTTTGCAGCGCATTATTTATCTTCTGAATGATTGGCGGCAATTACCTCAGCATCCGACAAAATAGCGCACACTTCCTCGATCATTGCGATACTACCGCTTTGATTAGCAAGGTTTGATCTCCCTCGTACTTCTACACTATTTAATGCGTTCAATACAACATTCAGCCGCTTCAAAATTTCTTCTTTCATTGCAAACTCCTTTAGCTCATAGATTTTATCTTATTCTCAAGATCATCAATACGGCGATATAATTTCTGGATCATGTATGTGTTTAACGAAATAAACTCACCATACCTCAGCATGTAGTAGTTGTCTGTGAGCCCCCTTTTTTCGTCAACATCAATAATTGGCTCTATTGTAAGACCGGCGAAATCATCCGTAGTAAGCCCACTCATAGCCAAAGCGGCTTCAACATCCTGGGCGATAAATCCAGTATGAAGTCTTCCTGAACTGCCAGACCGATACTTATACTGAGTTGGCTTTAGGTTCATAAAGAACTGCTCGTATTTGTCCATCCGGTATTCGATAGAGTCCTTTATCCTACGGTCAGAACCAACGCTAATTTCTTCATCAGCATATATACCGTTTCTGGTGATAGTTAAGCCGCAATTTGGGGACTGCATACGAACGCCAGCATTGGTTGCAATAAAATAGTATTCGTCATCAGATCCATACATCATTGCGCCATAAGTTGTCGCCACACCAGTACTTCCTCTTGCGCACTTAAATCCACCCCAGTCACTACCGAGAGTGATGATATCAGCATCGATAGTTCCAGAACGAATATAGTTAGCATTTATATAAAGCCTGTTTGATGTTGAATCGCTGAAAATACCAAACCGTGAGCCGCCGCCTGTCAAAATGTCGAATACCTCTTTGTCGGTAACAGCATTGTTTTCAGCTGCCCATAACGCATCTGACGCTAAATCGTAAGCCTCATTTGCCGCACTGTTTGCAATGCCAGCAAGGTTGTACGCGCTATTTGCACGCTGATATGCAGAACTGTTCGAAGGGTTCAGTTCATTCACAAGAGCCCAGTTAATAGAAGACCCCGCTGCCATAGTGATACTTCCTCGCATGGAAACATTGCCGCTTGCATCTACGACGAAATTTCCATTACCGACATTGATACCGTTAAGGTTTAGATAATCTGCCATAAATTCATAAGAGCCATTCATCATAGAATTGCCAGCAGCGTCTCTAAATGTAGCGCCGGTTACAGTGCCCTTAAATGTTCCATTTCTCGCGTACATATCACCATTCCGTTTTACATAAAACGGAGCGTTTGCCGGGTCTTCTGCACCAGCCCATATTGCGTAAGCAGCGTTGTTTGTTTTAGACGAATTCAATGCCACATATGTGGTTGTTGATCCACTATGTATGTTGTCTTCTGCAAGTTCCCAGCCGCCGATGTCGCCGCTAACAGCATTCACTGTGCCACGGAAGTAAGCACTACCATCGCGAATATCTAAATAAAAGTTCGCATTGGTTGGAATGCCGTCTTTATCAAGCTCGATGTCTCCATCATCCGTAATAAAAGATGGGATAACAGTTGTGCCATCTACATCAAACAGATCATTGTTTCCTGCGACAATACCATACCGTGGGTCAAGAATAATCTTCCCACCAGTTGTTCTTGCAGGCGTATCTGACTGCAGAATAAAAGTAGCGTTGTTGAGCCATGCACCAGTAGAGTCAACCTTAAACTGCATAACACCATGGTCATTTTCGTTTTCGATAATAAGGTTATTACCAACGATCAGCTTCCCACCAATAACCTCGGCATTTACACCAAAATATGTACCTGATTCTTCGGTCGCAAAGAGGCCGATAGCAAGTTTTGCGTGCGACCAATTATCATCTGTCATAGCAATCATACTATCAATGATACGAAGTTGATACTTTGAGTCTCCACCAACATGGATTCCAGAACCATTGATTAGAACACTTTGGTTAGAGGCCGCAATAATGCTATTTACAGCTGCGTCTAAAGAACTCTGCATGAATTTGGACACCATAGAAGCCTGGCTTACAGTTTGATTATAGATATACTTGCTTGCATCAAAACTGCGACCAGTTGAGTAGCTTGTCTCAATCATATCTTTCAGCGTATTCACACTGTCGTGTCGCTTGAACCGATTGGAGAATACAATGGAAAAACTGTCTCGCTCCTCAAAATCAAGCTCAAACTCAATTATAATAGGTGTGATTACCATGCTATCGTTTATCTGTAGATACACTGCCTTTCCAAGTTCAAGCCTATTGCGGAATGGTGCAAATTCCTGCGAAAAGATGAAGTTTGCTGAATCCACCGAGAATTCGTAAGTAGGTGTAGCCAAATCACTAAGTACGCCTGCAGCATAATCAAATAACTCCATCTGTACAGAATACTTCTGATACTCGCTAACATTTGCGGTCAGAAATAGGGAGGCAGAAGAGGCGTTAAACTGCAATTCACTTCCTTCGTATGTTGTGATCTCATCTTCAACGACCTTTTCCACATCAGTTGTTAATCCAGAGATTGTACCAGTAATTGTAATCATGCCGCTGGCTGCAGTTTTATCATTGACATTGATTGAGCCGGCATACACGCTCATTACAAATTCTCCACTATCGGCTACTTCCAAGGTGCCTCGAATGATATCTCCGCTCATCTTTATGTCGCCAGAAATAATGATAGTTCCGCCGGCCATTGTGAACATTCTCTTGTTGAAGTCCATAATAAATTTGACCTCAAGAATGTTAGACCCACTTACACCAACGATCCCATTGTTATAGGCGTATGTGCTACCTGATAGACTCGTATCAACATCTGTTGCGACAAAGGTAGACTCTGTAATATCCTGCTCAATAAAATATTGAGACAGAGCATTCTGCTCTTCTTTTGTGAAGTAAGAAGAAAACGAAAGTGCGTCTGTAATCGCTTTAATGCGCCCACTATAAGACGATGGATTATCACTGTTCAGTTCTTCTTCAATGCTTTTGATAATACTTTCTTTTGTAACGATCTCAGCCTTTTTTGCTGAAATTTTTTTGTTAATCTCATCCAAAAGCTGTTGTTGGCTCTCTTTCCCAGCTTCTGTTGTTTCCATTGCCAATGCCTGGATCGTGATGCTCTGTTGGTTGATAAGATCTTCCAACTCTCCATTTAGTTCAGTCAAAGCTGCTTGCTCTGTTAACAATCTTGCCGTAGCAGACGCACGCATACCGACAAGTCCTTTATATAGGGCTTGATTGTTCAAGATACTTCTTTGCCATGACCTCCATTTGTCTGCTAACGAACCACTGATATCGCCATTCTCGATAAAGTAGGACAGATCATAAATCCAGTTTGTACCGATCGGGTTGACATTACGGATATCAAGTTCGTCAGCACCATATGGACGCAATGCTGTAACTAACTCGTCGCTGATTTCTTCAACAGATAGTTCTTGCACAAGGTTATCGAATGACAAAAAGATCGGGAGAGTATCCCTTTCTTCGTCTGCGTCATATACATTGATAGTCATTTGATATGGATCGAATGTGAATACACACCGATATTTATCTGGTAAATCATTGTAAATAAACGAAAGCAGATAATCGTCAAATGTGTCGAATGTGCGGTATCTACCGATCAAACTCGGAGAGATATACCCAACAGACCAGTCAGTTGCCAGCTCAAGAATTCGACCAATAATTGTATCTTCTGGAGAAGCAGGGTTCCAAAAATTAAATGTGCCCTCTTCAATAAAGAAACGCTTACTTTCAAGCAACTTCTCAAGAGAATAGCCACGGACTTCTTTTTTTGCGGATATGCCATCAGAATCTGCAGCAGGATTCATAATGACATAGATACCGTAGCTTTTGGTATAAATCAATTTATAACCAGTAACAGACTCATGGATTGATTGTGCGAGACCGTTATTTTTATTTGGAATGCTGAATGAGATCTCACTTGGTTCAGAAAATTTGATATTAAACCGAAGGTCAGACACATCAGGTATAACTCCAATGGTTTTTTTACTTAAAGTTTGTAAAACAAGCTCTGGAACTTCTGGCCGGCCATTCTGGTCAAACTCAATTTTTGAATAATCAAGAAACATTCTGCACCCCCTTATCCTGCGACATTATAAAGGAACCGGCCCGAGATAGTTAGGACACCATCCCCGGTTACTTCAAGAATGTTGTCGCCATGTACAAGACGGAAGAAATTCAAATTAAATCCGTCGTAAAGATTGTAGCCATAGTTCGTCTCCTGAATAATTCCGTTGTTATTGTCAATCACAATGTCCATATTAGAAGACAGACCACTTAATGAAAAAGCCCTGTTGTTATCGTTCTTGTTCACAATTTTTAACTCTGTTATACCAGGGTTCGGCTTGAATGAAATAACTGGCTTAAGATATTCGCGCATAGAACTTTCGTTACGGAACAACAGTCTTGTTACATCTTTGATCTGATATGACTTCTCAAACGGGAAACCATAAGCATACGGACAATCACAGCGGATGGTTGCTTCGAACGCCACTGGTAACCACCCATGAGCAAGCGGAGTCAAGGATGTAATTAAGCATCTAAATTGCACGCGCTCTAAATCTGGCTGGTCAATAGATAACCATTGATATTCCTGGTGGCCTGTCAGCCAGAAACTAATATTCTCAAGCTCATATCTATCAAGCGCTCGATCTGCTCCAAAAACGAGCTTAAATTCCAATGGGTTTGAATGATAATTTACACCAAAATGAACTGGCTGAATTCGATTATTTAGCCGAGTCTCCACAATAGATGCAGAGTTACCAAACCCAACATTGCTCTGACTGGTGCCACCAAAATCATACACCATCAGACCATACATTAAAGAAGATTCACCTGCAAAAGAGAACTCATATGTATTAAACACCCTATGATTTCACCTCCTACTGCTTTCTATTTGCGAAGGAGGAAGACCCACAAGAGATCTTCCTCCAATCGCTCACCGTTTAATATTCAGTTGTTTAAGCACCTCGTTTGCAAACTCTCGGTTTACCTCACGATGCTTCTCTACGGTCGTCTCGTCTGCACCATAGATATAAACATCACCAAAGTGAATGGTTTCGCTTTGGTTGTTTGTAATATTGCTAAGGTCTGGGCGAACATCGCCAATACCTGGGCGGGTTACATTGCTGATGTCTGCTGTATCCAATCTTTTATTTAGCATGTCAACAAACTCGATCAGGGAGAACAGTGTTCCCTTGCCACGGTTTGACACCATGACTTCTCCCTTTTCGATCTTTGCCAATAACTCGTTTTCTTTTAATGAACCCTCGTCACCGACAATACCGCCAGTATGGTAAATATAGTTCTTGTACTTCTCGTACAGTTTTTGGCCACCAACACGATCTACATACCAGACACCGTCGCTGCCGCGAACGGCAGTAATGCCATATTGTGCCAGTTGTGCTCCAAGTGCAAGATTCCTTTTGTTAAGATACTCTTTGCCCGCCGCATCCTCAGATCCATGCCGTCGACTGTTGGAATACATTTCTTTGATAATAGCATGAATACTCTCTTCTTTGGATGAAGATGGATCATATTTGCCGCTATCTCCGACAATGTTATTACTTCCATTGGAGGAATTTTCAATATCTGCATCAATGCTGTTTAGCGCATTGACATAGCTGCCATATCGCTGAGCAGCTGCCAAACAGTTATCCCAGGCAGTAGTGATCTCTGAATTAAGAACACTACCATATTCAGTGTTCCATGCAATTAACTCCTGGTATAATGTATCCCAGTTGCTCTTGATATAGGAAATAGCCATCTCATACAACTTTTGTTCGCTGCTGATTGATTGCTCAAGGATGTCAATTTCTTCATCCTTTTCCTTCTCATAAGCCTCTTGCATTTTATCAAGAGAATCTTTTTGAGAATCAATTGCGTGTTCCGCCTGCGTATCAGCAAGCTCCTCTTGGAGCTTGGCCATCTCTTCCTGGAGCTTGGCCTTCTGTGCCTGTGCGTCACGGCTATCGTCTAATGACAGCGCATTGATACGCTCCTGCAACTTTGCAATCTCTTTAACCTTATCTGCGACTTCATCCTGATAATCGGTCTCTTCCTTTGCAGCGTCCATGGATTCTTTCTTGAGCTCAATCAGTTCGCCATAGGCTTCTTTCATCTCCTCAAGTGCATCAATCTGCTGCTCAATTCGATGACGCAGCATATCCATGACATACTTTAAGATATCGTCGAGACCACTCTTCATTTCTGTTAAGTCTTCTTCGACCGTATTGGAAACACGACCAATACCAGAAATAGCATTATCCGCAAGAGCGCGAATGGCATTGATATTGTGCATAGCGGCTTCATACTGAGAATCGTTTAGATCTCCCATCTGGTGCATAAGCGCTAATTCAGCATACACAAGCCCCCATGTTGCGTCGGTTGCCTCCGTTGTGGCAAATAGTAGCGTATTTAGGCTCTCGATGGAATTACCTTGTAATGCCAGACGAATGCGCTCAATATAACTCATAGCGTTCTCAAGAGCGAGTTGTTCAGTCTTAGCAGCGATGACGCGGTTAATTGCTTGTTCGTTTATTACAAGCAATCCATTCTCGTCTCGCAGATACTGCATGTACTCAGGGCCGAGATCAACAATCTTCTGGAAAGCGTCAACAGAGATAAAGCCTCCGTTTGCAGCATACTCATCAGCGGCAGCTTTCAATGTATCATATACATTCTGAATGCTATCTACTGCCTCAGATGCCTGACTAACGATTTCTTTCAAATTGTTGACAATATTTATTTTGGCCTCTCGAATGGTACTATCCAGTTCCTGCCAAGTATCTTTGTCGTCTTGGTTTTCTTTGTTTAGATCCTCAAGAGTGTTGATGAGATCCTCTGTATCCTTTCGCAAAGCATTTGTGGCCTCTTGCAGATTCTCATAGTTGCCAACACTACTCGCTGTCAATTCGTTCAGATGTTCAAGATTCTTTACAAAGAACTTATTATTGTCTGGGTCGTAATCGATTTGGAAACCAAGTTGCTCAAGTGCTGTAACACCATTAGAAATGGTCTCATCGCGAAGAGCATTGATCTCCTCAAGGATATCTTGTTCTCCTTTGTAAACATTTAACAACTCTTTCTCCAACCGAATTTGTTCATCCAAATCATCCGTGTTGGACAGTTGCATTTCAAGGTCATTTTTGTGAATACGAATTTGGTTTAATCGCTCAAGAGCCTCACGGTATCTTTCGATATCTGCAATGTACTCTTCTGTTTCATTGCTACCAGACTTTCCTCCACCACTTCCGCTGCTATCGCTTCCATATATAGTAGACAGGTCAAGCCCTTTCAGCTTGGACAGATTGTCGATAATGGTATTGTTAGACTCAATCTGCTCTGTAAGCGTATCAACACGCTTCTGGATAACCTCTTGATATTCTGCAGACCATTCGTCAATAGACTTCTCATCAATCGTATAGTTACCCTCAATTTGTGTTTCCAGAGTGATGGTATTTGTTAATACGCTCCCAATATCATTGACACCACTGAATACTCCGATGAAATCCGTATCTCCGCTAAATGCCTTTCCAATATTGGTTCCGATGTTACTCAGGATTGTCTTGAATGAAGTCCCTGCCCAAGTTGCTAACTTACTTGCATATTGCGGGAACGCTTTCAGACCCTCCGATGTGCCCTTAAAGTTTGCCTCAGCAATCAGATTACCCTGAGCCTCAAACAAGGGGCGAGTATTTTCAACCTTTTCACCAGTCTGCTCCAGTTCCTTTGTAAGCATATCCTGGTTTACACTTAAGATACCATCACTAAATGTAACATAGTTTTGCCCCTCAAGGTCACGCAGTTCATCCAATAACTCTTGATAACTGCGCTCAGAATCGAGCTTACCGTTTGCCTGCAAGTCTGCAATTTCAACGACTTTATTCTTCTTCTCGTTTTCAAGCGCAATCTGATCCTGGATCAATTGATTTGTTGCAGTTAGCTCTGCAATCTTCGTATCAATAAGAGCATCATGTTCTTTTTCGTATGTGTCAAGAACGGCGTCGAGCATTGATTGTTGATTTTCGATAGAGGTATCTGTGAACAAATCTGATACTTTCAGAAGTTCCGGGTACTCTAAGGCCAACTTTGCGAGTTCACCTTTCGTTAATTTTGTCCCTTCGCGAAGAGAATCCATCGCACTAACCAGATTACCCACACCAGATTCGATTTCACTGAGACCGTCAACCATTGTTGAAAAGTCTAACACATTAACTGTTTTACTCCAGTCTGTGCCAAGTCGTTCAATCTCAGTTTCAAGCTCTTCAAATGTCATGCTGTTTGGATCAGCAGAAATATTGTAATAAATCTGCAGAACCTCAGATACACTCAGGTTATCTACTTCGTCATCAAACTCATCTTTGAGCAGATTTTTAACATGAGTGATGGCTTTATCGACATCCTCATTCAGCTCTGACACATCTGTTTCGATACCAAGAGCAGCCTTGATTTGAACCTGTACTTCGTCATCATAGCTGCTAATCTGATCCTCAAGTTCTTTCAGGCGGTCTTTATAATCAGAAACAGAAAGCGACTCTCCTTCTTCATCTACGCCATACTTTATAGATAGACCAAGATCGATAGTCTGCTTCAGATCTTCATTACCTGCAACAAACTCTGTAAAGTCCAAAATATCCTGTTTCATTTGCAGGATATCTTCCTCGGTTGTGTCTGCAGTAATGCGGAAATTATTGATGTACTGTGTCAAGAACTCTTTTTGACCATCTGTCAACTCTCTATATGCAGTAATAGTTTGTGGTATATACTGCAATGTTGGATTAAGAGCGGACTGCTTCTGGTCAAGTTCCTTTTCATACAAATCGACATTCTTCTGGTGTTCAGTTATCATTTCGGAGAATGCGTCCAATTCACTCTCCGAGAAAACATCTTTAAGGGCATCCCTGTTGGTCAGGATTGTTTCAGCGATATCATCATAATAATCTGAAACAAGATTCTGCATTCTATTAGAAGAGGCATATAAGTAATCGCTCCACTTATCCTCAAGACCGAAAGCAGAAAAGATATCATACTCGTCTACATCAGTATTAGAGTCTGAAGCATCCTGTATCGCCTTACCAAGATCAAACCGTAGACCATCTTCAATATAAGTACCGTATCCTGGGTTGATCTTACCGCTTTGGAACTCCTTGATAGATGCAACTTCTCCCATTCCGATAGTAGTAAGGTTATCGTCTGAGATGAACTCTTTCATCTTGAGCCGTTGCTCTTCCTCCATCAGCTCAATGGATTTTTCAAGCAAGCCATTCTTATTAGCAATAGCGTTTCCCTCGGCATCATATCCAGACACAAGGGCAGGGGAGATGCCGACAATTGTACTTACGATTTCTTGGTATCTTGCGTAATCATCAGCCGCTAACGAGATGTTATTTCCATAAGTGTCCACACCATCTGACAAACGATAAAACTCATCTTCCAGTCCACGCAGAGTTTCGAGGTCACTCTTTACTTCGCTAAAACTGGAGCTATAGGTGTTCTTTAGATCTTCTCCATCCTGGATAAGTTCCTCATTTGACTTGTGTAAACTACTAATCAGATTGATAACTGTTGGGATAAGACTGATTGCAAGCATAATCCACCCGATCGGATTGGATGCAAGCAAGCTCTTGATGCTGATATTGAGACTATCTGTTGCAGCCTTAGCCCCAGTCGTCGCAGTAGCCAAAGAGAGGTTTGCTACAATTTGCTTGTAGGTTTCCTGCGTAAGCTGCCCAGATGCAACAGCCATTTGTAGCTTTGTCAATACTGCACTTTGTTGTGCAGCGCTAAGAGTCTGATATGAGACAATCAAATTGTCATTTGTCGCCTTCTCAGCCAAAAGTCTTGATACAAGCGAGGCAACTGCAGCTTCTTCTTGTGCGGCAAGCTGTGCTATATTCTGTGCCATCTTAAAGGATTTGTATGTGACAACCGCAGCCAAAATAGAAGGCAGCAGCATATCTACTTTCGCTAAACCGCCTGCAACAGATACAAGCGCCGTTCCAAGATCAACAACATCTTTCACGAGTTCAGACTCAAACACATGAGTAGACATCTCTTCAAATGTTGCAGAGAACACAGAAATTTTACCAGCTATGCTATCAAGGTACTTCTCATTCTCGGCGAGGGCAGACCCGGCGGCTTCAGCAGATGTTTTAACAACATCTTCTGCCATCTCGAAATTTGTCAGTAGGGCAGCAACCACATTACTGTTTCTTTTGCCGCCAATCATCTCAAGAATATTTGCCTGTGATATATCTGTCAATTCGCC
>UMIN01013813.1_pt1 | contig 13974 bp, 12 predicted proteins | sample 1965811 | NCBI WGS metagenome assembly UMIN01 (sample SAMEA4836123, study PRJEB28245) | human gut metagenome | biome: gut microbiome; material: fecal sample | place: Denmark | collected 2008
CATCACCGAGCGCATCACCCATGAGGTGAAGGGCGTTAACCGCGTGCTGTACGACCTGACGCCGAAGCCCACTGGCACCATCGAATGGGAATAATGTTTTAGGAAATCTTTGAAAAACTGAGCCTGAAAACCCTTGAAAATACTGGGTTTTCGGGCTTTGCGTTTTTGAAACGGCTGTTGACTTTGCGGAACATCTGCGGTACACTGTGGGTACAAAATGCGGAACAAATTGGCTTAGGAGGTGTTGCAGATGAAGTACACCGCTGTTAGTGTACGGCAATTAGACCGCAAGGGCAAACCTTGGCAAGCAAGGGCTAAATATAAAGATGTGTATGGTAAATGGAAAGAAGTTAGTAAGATGCTACCTGATGCGAAAGGTAAGAGGGACGCCCAACGGATAGCAAAAGAATGGTTGGATACTTTGAATGCAGAGGCCAACTTGATGCCCAATGCAGGAAAAGCAAGTACAGTAGATAAGACATATAAGGAATATCTTAAACACCAGTTAGAAACAGGAGAAATAGAAAAAAGCACTTACAGCAATAGCCTTCATTCGTATAATAAATATATTAAGCCGTATCTAGGCGATTATATGTTTGCAACAATTGATAATACAGTCATTAACGGTTGGCTGACGAAATTATATCAGTTGGGACTATCACAGAATACAATACACACAACCTATGCAAGATTGAAAAAAGTATATAATTACTTCTACAACAACGGTGAATTACTAAAAGATCCCTTCAAAGGTGTGAAGATGCCTAAGAAGGGAGATACAAAGGTAACTCACTTGACGAATGAGCAGATGGATAATGTTTTAGAGGCTGTTTATTTGGACTATGAGCCACAAGATCCTATGTATGTTGGAATATTGTTAGCTTTCTATGCAGGGTTAAGGCGTGGGGAGATCTGTGGATTAAGGTGGAATGATATAGATTTTTATAAGCACACAATCAGTGTTAGATCTGCGGTTGGTGTAGGCAATATACAAGGAATGAAGGATTACACGAAGAACCCAAAAAATAAAAGCTCTAGTAGAACTTTTCCAATGTTACCCCAATTAGAACAAGCGCTTAAAGAGCGGAAAACGCTAATCAATCCAAACGACAATTGGTATGTAATAGGCGACGGTGAAAAGTTTATGCACCCACAACAGTACAACCGCCTATTTAGTGAGTTTGTAGAAAGGAATCATTTAGTTGATGCCTATGGCAAGAAGATTGTGCCACATGGTTTAAGACATAACTTTGCTACGGTGGGCATTCGTGCTGGAATGGATATTGCTAGTTTAGCGCTTATGATGGGACACGCAAGCAGAGCGATGACGTTAGATACTTATGGTGATGCGAATGCCGATGCCTTAACGCTTGCGAGTGTGAAACTAAAAGATACCTTCCAGGAGAATACTTCTTTTTGGGAAGATGAAGAAGGACAAGAACAGAAGCCAGAGAAAACAGAACAGGGATAACAGAAAGGGGACGGCTAGTTGTTAGCCGTCCCTCGTTGTCTGTGATGGGGTTTCAGTCGTGGTTGTGCCCTCTGTTTTCTTTACCAGTTTATAAAAGCTGGTTCTCTTTGTACCTGTTCGTTCCATGGCTGTCTTGGCGGTGATTTCGCCAGATTTCCAAGAGGTATAGACTTCATTCCAGTTTGCTGGAAACTGCAAGGCAGGACGCCCTAGAGGATTTCCTTTGGCCTTTGCCGCTTCTATCCCTTCTGCTTGCCGTTTGCGGATAGTCTGCCGCTCCTGTTCTGCAATTGTCCCCAATACTTCAATGAGAGTGTTGTTGACCATTTCAAAGACCCACTCTTGGCCCTCTGGCAAGTCCATCATAGTGGTGGGAAGGTCTATTACTTTTAGACGAATTCCGTTGTCTTTGAAATATTGCAGTTCGTTTTTAATATCGGCTTTATTGCGGCTCAATCGGTCTAAGGATTTGATTACCAGAGTGTCCCCTCGGCGCAGAATGGCGTTCTTCAACGCCTGGTAGCCTGGCCTTTCCAAGTCCTTACCGCTTTCCTTGTCAGTGATGATCTCGCGCTCCTGCGCGCCTAGAGCCTTGAAAGCGGCAATTTGGCGGTCTAGGTTTTGCTCTTTGCTGGAAACGCGCGCATAATAATAGGTTCTGCTCTCGATGTTGTTCACCCTCCTTTCTAGATCTGTTCGTATTCTAGCATAAATGTTCGTAAAAGTCAATTTGTTTACGAATATGTTCGTTAATACGATTTTGTATATTGCGAATACAGAAACGTGTGGGATTTTGCCTGTGTGTAAAAGTACACCTTTGCGAACAAATAAAAATCCCCCATGGAAACAAGGGGGAAAGGGAAGATTAATTCTTAAGCCTAGTATCTGATCTTTCTATCAATTCTTCTGCTTGCTATAAGGCTTGAGGGTATTCTTTTTTCAGTATAAAGAGAATGTACTCATAATTTCGAGAAGATGGGATCTGTCCGCTGATGTAGTTATATAGCGTGTGTGGGCGCACATGGATTCGCTCCCCAAACTCTTTAATTTTGATACCCTAGAAGGGCAAACAGCGTAACGCTTCCTGAAAGATTGCAAGTGATTTTTCGGTCATGGAAAAACTTCCTCCTTCTGTTATTTCTACCTTCAAGTAGTTTCTTATAATGGGTTCTCTTTTTTTATGGGAAAATCAAGAGGGGGTGGATTATGGGCAGAGAGGAAAATGTCTCTTAGAAAATAACGCTCCCTGGTGAAAAATCTCTTTGAATGAAAATGCCAAAATATATGGTCTCCTCCTATAGAAGCATGAAAAAATGGCACTTATTCAGAAATCACATGAAAGCGGCGGTTTTTCTCTCTCCCTTCACGAATGGTATAACCCATCGTTTCCAGTTGGCTTTTGATGGTGGGCCATTTTACAATCCTGTTATTTTCATCTCGCACCGCTAGTAGAGAGCATAGATCGTCCTTATCCCCTTTGAACAGTTTTCTGTCACAATATTCTGGGGGAAGGGTCAGTCCATTGTGGTTGAGTAAGTATAAAGTTTCCAAGTCGCTGCGGTATCGCCCTCGCACTTGAATTTGAGAATCTCTTTGTTGGGTATGAATGATGATCCCATCAATGTGACCATAAAGACTTATAGAGGTTTCGCTTGAAGCATTGATGATAACCACCTCGTATTCTGTCGGGAGTTTTGCGTGATCCAAGATAAACTGTCTCACGCGACGTTGTTCATCATTCATTGAGTTTTCTTTATTGTTGATGCTCCATATTGCAATGGCTTTTCTTCCATTCTGGTTCAATTTTTCTACCAATTGCTTCATTTTGGTCACGTGTGATACGTAAATCAGATATTTCTTTCCTTTGGGAAGTTGAGTAACAAGGTAGTCTAAGTTAGAATAATTGACAACCTTTTGTGTTTCCCACGATCGCACATCAGGATCCACAGTAATATAGTTTGTAGGACAGAGCATTCCTTTATCCACTCTTTCTGGTGTTGCGGATAATCCTATTACCAATGGGCCAGTTTGAAGGTTGATGATTTCCTCCAAACGCTGCTTTGCAATGCGATGAAATTCCTTATCGTTTGGGGAGTGTGTGAAAGCACTAAAACGAGGTAGATTGTGAATTTCATCGCAGAGAATCAGTTCGAAGAAATCCCCAAAGTTAGTGTTGTTATAGGTGCGGAACTTGTCCACTAAAACGCCAAACTTTGCGTATGTCATAACTACAACCTTTGATTCTCCAAAATACGAAAAATCTTTCGAAACGGTTTCGGCCCAAGACTTGGAGTAATATTCTGTGGAGGGGTGCTTCAAAAGTTGTTCTTTGCCGTTTCTAGTGTCAATTAAGTAGAGCATTTTATATTTATTACTTACGGTTTCGGCAAGGGTATTCAGCGCCCATGTGGTTTTTCCTGATCCTACAGGAGCCTACACCAGATTCAAATACCCTTTCTTGATTTCATCTATATGGACGGCTTCTGCTAACCATTTTGTTCCTTTCAATGGATTTACCTCCTTTATTTTTATAAAACTCCTTAAGTAAGGCCTAAAAAGAAAGCGGCAGTTGGCAAAATCGCTTGCCGCTTTCCTGTATGTAATCGCGCAAGGCGCGTTTTTTAATTCCTCTCATATATTTACGTCTATGTACAAGTAGTACGTAATATAAGGGGGCTACAGTGTTTTCACGCTCACTGGCTACTGCTTTGTCGTCCCATATTTCTTTTTCTATAAATATTATACTTAAAATTTATGTGACTTGCCAATTTTGATTGCCATTAAAAATGAAGGTATTAAAAAATGGCAAAAGGAAAAGACGCTCCTGGTTGGAACGTCCTTTCAAAGAATAATTAGTTGGCTTAATTGTATTGTGTTTTCGTGTGACTAATTTGAAGTAATAAGATATTGTCCATCGTCACCCATTTCAAAACTGATGGAACGTATTAAGTCTCCCTCTGCAATAAGATAGGAGTTTTGTATTTCCTCTGGGGTAATTCCAATCAACGCAATAGTTGATTCCTCTGATAGAGAGGAACCCATAGTCATATGACCTTCTTTCATACCAGAACAATACACTAAAGCGGTATTGCTACTATAGTATTCGATTTTGTATATTGTCCCACAGGTTCCTTCACCCAAAGTGTTTTCAAATTCATAAGAGAGGCTAAGATCGAGCACATCAATAAAATCTTGGTTGACACCGTGGGTATCTGGGTCAATTAATTTTTGAATTAAAAGCATGGCAGCCTCTATGTATTTGCTATTATTAAGATAATCTCCAAGACGACAGTTAAACAAATTTTCTTGACTATCTTTATAACTTCCTAATTCTTGGAAAAGAGCAATTGCATCTGAATATAAACCTTCAGATGAATAGGCTAATGCAGTGTTGTATTTCTGCTCTTTTGCGATACTAGGAATAACCGTAGTGATAATAAGAGTAATGCAGATTACTAAAACCAAAAATCCACCAGCAATAATTTTAACTTTTCTTTTTCTCTTTGCAAAAAGTTGTTTTTCCTTTTGGATTATTTCTTCTGATTCCTGAATGAAAGAAGCTCTATCCTGTTGAAGCTTTTGCGCGTTAAAGTTGAGAAATACATCATTTTTTGAGGTTTGGCAAGTTCTGCAATATCTGTTAGAAGATGAATTGACTGCACCACAAGCGCATCTCCATATTTCACCGCAATCTTCGGGGCAGAAAGTTGATTTAGCAGATGTCTCTTTTTGATATTGCACTTTTAATGCTGTATCGCCCAAAGCGGATTCTAGTGTCTCTTGCTTTGGTAAAGGGTCCCACACTTCATTAGCAGATACGCTCCATTTGGAATTATCTTCAAAAACAACTTCCAGAACAGCAGGGAGAAAGGCGCGTGTTGTTGAATCTGGAAACTTCACTGGCGTTTTTTCTCCAAAGGTCTGGTTTTTCTTTGTGTTTAGGTCAAGGTATTGATATTCAAATTCCTGGCCTAAAACTTTCCCTGCGGTATCGAACGGCAAAAATGCCACTGTCGTTGCTTTAATAGGCTTATCCTGCAAATTGAGTATTTTTAATTGGCCGATTACTTGGCCGTTTTCGTTATCTTTAAGGAGCGCGCCAGCCTCTACCAAAACAGGCGCGTGACGGACATAACGATCTTTTGGCAAAGTAAAAAGGCGAGTATACCGTTCGCTCATTGATGTCATTCTCCTTTATAGTTCAGGCAGTTGGTCTTTGTTCGCGTTCTTTTTCATGGAGAGGTTGCGGTCAGGAAGAGCAACAACCATGAACCAGCCAGGGAGCCCAACAAAACTCCACCAAAAATATTTCCGTTCGTTGTGGCCTTTCATTTGGGCAATTTCGTAAAACGTGTGCGCAATAAACCAATCAGCCAATACTATAATCACCAGAACCAGCAAATAGATTAAAATTGTCATTTCTGTCTCCTCCCTACTTCTATATAGCTAGTTTCATGGCAATTTTATCACACTTAATCGCTGTTGTCTATTATCGCAGACATTATTTTCTCTATTTTTTCATACACTTTTGAAAAGGAGTGTCTACGATGATAGAATTTAATAAATTTGCAGTGGGTCATGTGATAAGGCGATTACGCAAAGATCGTGGCCTATCTCAAGAAGTATTCAGCGGCTTGGCAGGGATAGCCAGAAGTCATTTGGCAATGATAGAAAGCGGTAGCAAACAAGCTAACTTTGAAACGGTTTGGCGCATTTCAAATGCCTTTGGAATGTTTCCCCATGAGTTTGTGTGCCTGGTTGAAGTGGAAATTCAACGTGAAGAGAAAATGAAACAGGCATAAATAGCGTGGTCTAGAAATAGGCTTTTTCATTTCCTCAACGATAAAGCATAGTCTATCCTTGCCTCTTCCGTTCGTATGGTTATGGGTATTTCCATAAAGCCGTTGTCCAATTAAATTAATAAAGGTAGCAAAGGTAGCCAAAATAAGAAAAAATTTTTTCTACTAAAATACGGCCAAATTATGCGGAACAAATTGCGGAACACATTAAAATAAAAACGCTAAAATCCTTGATATTGCTTGAAAATTATAAAATATGCGATGATTGAATGGGGGTAAGATAATTCAGAGGTCTATCCTCTGTGCATAGAAAAAGGTCCCTTGGGAAAATTCCCAGGGGACCTTTTTTTGTATATATAGAAACCCATTTATTTTCCTGTTTTCCACCGCAACAGGAAAGCGGAGTGGATAATTACAAACACGGAGCCGGCATTGTGGACCAGGGCGCCCACCACCGGGTTTAAAATGCCGGTCATGGCCAGGATGATAGCCAGAAAATTCAAGACCATGGAGAATGTCAGGTTGCACTTGATGACCATCATCATCCGTTTGGAGAGCCGCAGCAGGTGGGGAATCTCCCGGATATCGTCATTGACCAAAGCGATGTCCGCGGCGTCTACGGCGATGTCGCTTCCGATGCCTCCCATAGCGACGCCCACCTGAGCCATTTTCAAGGCGGGAGCATCGTTGATGCCGTCGCCGATCATGCATACAGGCTCTTTCCGCTCCTGACACTCTCCGATGTACTGGAGTTTATCCTGGGGCAGGCAGTTGGCTTTCACCTCAGTGAGAGACAGCTGGGAAGCGATGTTTTGAGCTGCTTCCGGATGATCTCCTGTGAGCAGCACCGGAACCACCCCCGCGGCCTTGACTTGCGCGATGGTGTCCGCGGCGTCAGGGCGAAGGGTATCCGCTAGGGCAATGAAACCAGCCAGACGGCCGTTCCCGGCCAAATACACCACAGTGCAGCCCTGGGACAGATATTGGCCGGCAGCGGATTTTGCCTCTTCTGAAAGGACCACGCCTTCTTCCTGGAGAAGTTCCGGATTGCCTGCCAGCACCTGTGCGCCTTGGACTGTGGCCTTCACCCCTCGGCCGGGGAGCATCTGAAACTCTTCCGGTTCCGGGGCCTGAGTATGTTCGGTTTCCTGGAAGCACCGGACAATGGCCTTTCCCAAGGGGTGCTCCGACCGCAGCTCCGCCCCGGCAGCCCAGGTATAAAGCTGGGTGGGGGAGAGTGACTCATCCAGGCTCTCTACCTGGACTACCTGGGGCTTGCCAAAGGTGAGGGTGCCGGTCTTGTCAAAGGCGACCCGAGTCACTGTAGACAGCCGCTCTAAGGCGTCACCCTCCCGGACCAGGAACCCGTGGCGAGTGGCGTTTCCGATGGCTGCCATGATAGCGGTAGGAGTGGCTAGCACCAGAGCGCAGGGGCAGAACACCACCAGGATGGTTACAGCCCGAATGATTTCCCCGGAGATGAGCCAGGTGAGGGCGGCGCTTGTCAGGGCGATTACCACGATCCAGGTGGCCCAGCGGTCTGCAAGGCCTACGATCTTGGCCTTGCCCGCGTCAGCCGATTGGACCAGGCGGATCATCCGCTGGATGGAGCTGTCTTCGCCCACTTTGGAGGTCTCCATCTCAAAGGCACCAAATTGGTTCACCGTACCGCTAGACACCTCATCTCCCGGACCCTTGTCCACGGGAAGGGATTCCCCAGTCATCACCGACTGATCAATGGAAGTCTGGCCTGAAAGGATTCGTCCGTCCACCGGGATAGTTTCTCCCGGCAGTACCCGCAGCCGGTCGCCAACCTGGACCTGCTCCGCGGGGAGAATCTGCTCTTTGCCCTCCCGGAGTACTCGAGCGGTGCGGGGAGTGAGTTTTACTAGCTTCTCGATACCTGCTCGGGCCTTGGCCACGGTCAGGTCCTCCAGCAGAGCGCCCAGCTGCATGATGAAGGCCACTTCGCCGGCGGCGAAATCTTCTCCGATGACCACCGACGCGATCAGAGCGATGGACACAAGCACGTCCGCTTTGATGTCGAATTCTGTCACCAGGCCTATGATGGCCTCCAGGATGATGGGTACACCGCAAAGGATGATGGCGATCCAGGCGGGGTCAAAGGGCAGGGGCAGCAGTTGGAAGATACTGGCCAGCAGTGCTACGCCGGAAATGATCAGCAGGGTGACATCCTTCTTCACTCCGCCCCATTCCAGGAAACGTTCCAGGGCTTTCATGGGGGAGACCCTCCTTTATGGGAATGGATGGAAACTACACTATAAATATACCTATAGGGGTATGGGTTGTCAAGAGTGGGAAAGGAAGTTTTCCAGGTTTGGGCAGCAAAAAAGCCAGCCCCTAGGCTGGCTCCCGTTCAGTTCATGTTGGCGAAGCGTTCCACCGCTTTTGTAAAGTTGGCAATGGTCTGATCTGCGTCTCCGTGCTCGATGCCGTCCCGGACGCAGTGCTTGATGTGTCCTTCCAGCACCACCTGGCCCGCCTTGTGGAGGGCGGACTTGGCCGCATTGATCTGTGCCAGCACGTCCTCACAGGGCACGTCCTCGTCGATCATCCGATCGATGGCCTGGACCTGACCAATGATCTTTTTCAGCCGCCGGTGGAGGTTTTCCGAATCCATACACTGTCTCATAACAGCACCCCCAAAATGAAGTTGCTCTTATTATCAAATAAAACTTCTCCCTTGTCAAGCAGGCACAGCTTGTTCGGAAAGGGGATTTTTCTTGTATCTCGGAAAATCTTTTGCTATAATAAAAAGTAATTTCTTGTGTGAAAGGGCAATTTCTATGGAAAATATCCTATCAGTTGTGAAAGAAAACATTCAAAAAGTGCTGGTTGGACAGGAACGGGTCACCAGTTTGATGCTTACCGCTTTGGTTGCAGGAGGTCATGTGCTCATCGAGGACGTGCCCGGTATGGGCAAGACCGTGTTGGCAAGATCTCTGGCAAAGTCGGTGGATGGAGCTTTTGGCCGGGTGCAGTTTACCCCCGACCTGCTGCCCTCCGACGTCACCGGCTTGAACTATTTCGATCGGAAAACCAACGAGTTCCAGTTCAGCCCCGGCCCTGTGTTCTGCAACATCCTGCTGGCGGATGAGATCAACCGTGCCACGCCTCGGACCCAGTCCAGCCTGCTGGAGTGCATGGCTGAGGGTCAGGTGACTGTGGACGGAGAGACCCGGAAGCTGGAGCCGCCATTCTTTGTTATTGCCACCCAGAACCCGGTGGAGACTCTGGGCACCTATCCGCTGCCGGAAGCCCAGCTGGACCGATTCCTCATGCGGATCTCCATGGACATGCCTACCAAGGACCAGGAGCGGAAGATCCTGGAACGGTTTAAGGACAGCGAGCCTCTGGAAACGCTCACAGCTGTCTGCGGCAAGGAGCAGATCCTGGAACTTCAGGCGGCTGCCCGGAAGCTGTACATCCATCCCGTGCTGATGGAATACATTGTGGACCTGGCCCGGGCCTCCCGAGAGATGCGGGGCGTAGAGCTGGGGGTGAGCCCTCGAGGCACTCTGGCTTTGCTTCGTGCCTCCCAGGCAATGGCTTTGGTAGAGGGGCGTCAGTTCGTCACCCCTGAGGACGTGAAGGCGGTGGGCGTTCCCGTGCTGGCTCACCGGCTGGCGGTCAGCGGTATGGCCGGATCCTCTCAGGCGCAGAAAGACATGGCTCAAGCGCTGCTCCAGTCTGTAGCCGTGCCTACGGAAGACTGGTCCAAGTGACATGGCGGCGTTAATGATCGTGCTCCTGCTGGCGGCTCTGTTTTTCCTTCAGAGCTTTCTGTATGACCGGCTGTGGGGCAAAGGATTGGAAGCGAAGATCTCCTTTCGAGAGGAGTATGCCACGGAAGACGACACCGCTGCTCTCACAGAGGTGATCGTCAACAACAAGCTGCTGCCTCTTCCAGTGGTGGAGATTGACTTTCACATGGATAAGGGTCTGCGTTTTTCCGGAGAGGCAAACACCGCGGTCAGCGATCGTTCCTACCGTCGGGATGTGTTCACTTTGGGGGTGCGGCAGAAGATCACCCGAACCTTGGAATTTCAGTGTGCCCGTCGGGGGTACTACCGCATCGACCAGGCAGGCATGGACGTGCGCAACCTGCTGCTGACCAAGAAATACGTGGGATCCTCTCCCCAAGACACGGATTTTTACGTGCTGCCCCGAATGGTCCCCACACAGCGGATTCAGATCCCCTTTTCCCGGATCATGGGCAGTGTGCTCAGCCGGAAAAAGGTGTATGACGATCCCTTTGAGTTCGCAGGTCTGCGGGACTACTCCCGGGGAGATCCTATGAAATACATCAACTGGAAGGCCTCCGCCAAGACGGGGGACCTGCTGGTGAATATCCACGAGTCCACCCTGTCCCAGAAGGTGGCGGTGGTGGTGGACCTGGAAGGCTTGGGGGTGCAGCAGGCAGACCTACTTAACGAGGAGGCCATGCGCGTTGCCTGTACCTTGTGCGTCCGTCTGCTGGAGGCCGGTGTCCAGGTGGAGGCCTGGTCCAACGGCCTGGACGTGCTCACAGGCAAGCCGATGGTTGTGTCGGAAGTCTCCGGAGCAGGGAGTATTCTGTCTCTGCGCAAGACTTTTGCCTGCGCCAAGGCGGACAACGGACTGGAACCTATCCAGTCCTTCTTCCCGGGAGAGGAGGGAGACGTGCTGTGCGTGCTGGTTTCCCGGAACCAGCGGGAAGAACTGGCTCGGGACTTCGCTCAGCGTGCGGGGAAACGAGAGTGGGTGCAGATCGTGCCCTACCGGGAATCTTACCAGGAGCTGCCCAAGTTCGGTGCGGTGCAGCGTCTGTATTGGGAGACTTGAGGAAAGGAGGGACCCATTTTGAAGCTGATACGTAGACTGGGCGGCTGGCGGGAACTGTTACTCCGGGCTATGGGCTGGCTCCACTGCGCCTTGCTGGTGGCTTTGTATTATGGGACCATCCTGCGGGTGATCTTGGGGGAGGAAAGTCTTTCCTGGTCCGTTTGGCGGGGGCTGTTGATAGCAATCCCCTTCGCGGCGGTGGATTTTGCCGGGGAATTTTCCCGAAAGATGTGGCAGTTTCTGCTGGTGGGGCTTGTCTCCTGCGGTCTTGCCTGGCTGCTGCTGGGGTATCCTCTGGCGGCAGTGCCTGTAGTGGTGGTGTGTTTTTTCCGAGGTAGGAACAGGATCGCGGAAGACCCGGTGGAGTCCGCCCTGGATGCTCCTCACCTGCCTCTGGTGTTGGCGGTGCTGCTTCCCTTTGTATACAGCGCCATGAGTGGCGGAGCCAGACTGCAAAAGGTTTGCTTCCTCTGGGCAACGGCTTACCTGCTGCTGTGGGGCGCCCGAACGGGGCTGGCCAGGATCCAGCGGTATCTGTCTTTAAACCAGAAAATGGCCGGAGTGCCTGTGAAGCGGATCGTGCGCACCACCGGTTTGGCGGTGCTGGCTATGGTGGTTTTCGCAGGGGCCCTTCTTCTGCCTGCTTTGCTGATGGAGGACGGTTATTTCCACATTGAGGAGCAGAAAAGGCAGACTCAAGCTGTGGTGGAAATGGAGGAGACTCAGGTGGGGAATTACGATATTCCCCAATGGATGAAGGACATGGGGGAAAATTCCAGCTTTAAGATCCCGCCCTTCTTTACCTATTTCCTCATTGCGGTAGGGGTAGCCCTAGCGGCGTTCGCTTTGTTGTACGGTGTGTACCTTATTCTGCGGAATTTCCGAGGATCCTTTGTGGACCACCGAGATGTTGTTCAATACCTGCGGGGCGAGGAGGATCAGGCGGAGACCGTCCAAAAAGAAAAGAGAAAACGGCCTGCTTTCTGGGACCGTTCTCCCAATGCTCAGGTGCGGCGGAAATACCGCAGGACCGTGCTTCGTCTGGCTCAGGAGCAGCCTCCTCAATGGGCGGCGCCTCAGGAGATCGAGGACCAGGTGGGCCTGCAGGACCAGCGGCTCCACGCCCTTTATGAGAAAGCACGGTACAGCATGGAGGGATGCACCATTCAGGAAAGCCGGGAACTAAAATAACGGGCCTCGGGTTGTTATACCAATGGCAGTGCTATCCGATGACGGTTTGCAATAAAAAACACCCTTGGGGACGATTCCCCAGGGGTGTTTTGTGTTTGTGGAAAATTACGGGCAGTGCTTTCCGGCAATCTCCTCCAGCACGGAGTAGACCTTAGGTGCGCCTGCCAAGATGGTTTGAGGCTTCTGGTAGGAGAATTCCCGTCCAGGAGCGGTGCCGATCATCGCCCCAGCTTCCCGGAGGATCACAGAGCTGCCGGCATAATCCCAGGGGGAAAGCCGCAGCTCGAAGAAGCCGTCCATGCGGCCCATGGCTACATGGCACAGATCCAAAGCTGCAGAGCCGCTCCGACGCAGGTCACCGCAGCGTACAGCTACTTCCTTGGCCATGGCGAAAGTGGCTTCTTTCAGCTCCTGGTAGTAAGGCGCTGTCCCGAAAGCGATCAGAGCGTTGGCAGTGGGCACGTCCGCCACGTGGATAGGAGTCCCATTGCAGAAAGCTCCCTGTCCCCGGATCCCGGTGAACAGCTCTCCCCGGTAAGGATCTAACACCAGTCCCAGCACCCCCTCGCCGTCCTTCACCAGGCCCACGGAAATGGTGGACGCTTTGTAGTCTCGGATAAAGTTGGTGGTGCCGTCAATGGGATCAATGATCCAGTTCCAGCCGGGAGCCAGTTGGTTGTCCTCTTTTTCCTCGGCGAAAAAGTAGGCGTCCGGCAGTAGGGGAGTCAAATGCTCGATCAAAAACTTCTGAGAGGCCATGTCGGCTTCGGTGACAAAATTGGCGTGGCCCTCCTTGGTATAGACTTGGGGCCGGGGAATAGACTTGATTAAATCTCCCGCTTCCTGCACGATTTCGCTGACTTTAGCGGCCAACTGTTCCAATTCCATGATCCATCTTCCTTTCCCGGGCCGATGCCCCTCGGGGCTCATTATAGCACCCTGGCGGGACCTTCGCAAGTCTGGAGACGTTTTCCAACTCTTAAAAAAGGTTTTATAAAAATCTCAGAACTTGTTCAAATAGAATTCAAAATAGCTGGGTATACTAAGGTCACAGCAGAAGAGAAGAGGCGCCAATGAAGTTACCTTCCCCTCTCGCTTTTTTCATAGATTTTCCTCCCTCTCTCGCCGTCCGGCAAAGCTTGGACGGCTTTTGTTTTACATATGGAAAGCTAAGTTGCTTTACACAGATGGAGAGAAGGATACTAGGAAACTTCTGGAAATTTCCTTTTGTGTAAAGGAAATGACTTTCCAAAAACAAAAGGCCCCGTCTCGAAAGACGGAGCCTTGAAAGCGGATTTGCGATCCTTTTAGATGAGGGCCAGCAGGATGAAGTTCAGGATGAACAGAGCGGTGACCACCCACAGAATGGGATGTACTTCCTTAGCCTTGCCCTTGCAGATCTTCACGATGCAGTAGAAGATGAAGCCAGCGGCAATGCCGTAGGAAATGCTGTAGCACAGAGCCATGAACACGCCTGCGAAGAAAGCGGGCACAGCCTCGTTGAAGTCGTCCCACTTGATCTCCTTGAAAGCGGACATCATCATGACGCCAACCACTACCAGAGCGGGAGCAGTGGCAGCGAAGGGGATGGCGCTGACGAAGGTGGCCAGGAAGGCGCTGAGAGCGAAGCACAGGGCAACGATCACGCTGGTGAAGCCGGTGCGGCCG